>Ga0102593_1001399_pt1 | contig 23874 bp, 20 predicted proteins | sample AraplaCol_mMS_r2_2_FD_76862 | JGI IMG/M metagenome (GOLD analysis project Ga0102593, IMG submission 76862) | Arabidopsis root microbial communities from North Carolina, USA - plate scrape MF_Col_mMS_r2 (SPADES assembly) (version 2) | ecosystem: Host-associated > Plants > Roots > Endosphere...
CTCCCGCGTTCCGACTGCGAGAGCTACGCGGCCAATTGGATTATTCCGGTGGATGTTACGGTCGTTCCCGAGCCACAGACGTACGCGGAGGAATTCGTGATCTAATCGCCCGCATGGGGCGGAATGGCGGCTTTTGGCGCAAAGCGGACTGAACCACGTTGACCGCTATCGCCCCTAAGCGGATTTTTGGATGAGGTAACCTACGACCAACATCCAGCATCCAACTTAGGCGAAGCGAAGGATTTCCACCTGGTCAGTGGGTTCGCTTTAGCCAAGTAATATGCGTGCTTGCTTCTCTAACCGTGTCATCGACGGTTCCTAATAGCGATGTGTAATCGCGATGGTTTCGATATGCCCGTTACCGTCTCTTTCGTCTGCTTCGATCCACTCTCCACGGTAGTGGAAAAAGCCATCGTCGCGTCGCAGTACGAGGTGCCTGCCGAACTCAACCCCGTCCTGCACATAAGCAATTTCTCCATTGATCATCGAAGGGAAACGTCGTCCAGCATGCCAGCCGCGCGCGATACGTGGTTCTCTACGCGTCTGTATTGGCTGCTTCCGGCAAGCGTCGGCGGATCAGCGATGCTCCAACTCATCTCCCAACGATATGGGTCACGATATGTCGCTTCGGCCATTACCCGGTCAAACGACGGTGGAGCTGATGCCCACCCCTGCTCGATTAAATTGTGGTTGATAAAAATGCAGGCAACGAATGTGTGTCCATGAGAGCACATGTGACCGTAAATTGTTCTGTAGCTCTTCGCGATATGTTAGGCCTCTCTTGCTTTAGGGCGATCTAAACTACACGGTCTGCGTGCGCAGATTGTGGCAAGGGTTCCTCGGAGCAATGGCATGCCTCATGTCGGTTCGCATTCATCGCTGGGAAAATTGCGCAAGTCGCTTTCCCTCAGTACCGTTCTAGTTCCAACCGCTTTAACCTCCGTCGCCTGGCTCCTCGCCACGCCGTCAGCCTATGCGGCCTGTGGCAACAACCCGCCTGGAAACTACACATCCACGGTTCTTTGCCAAGCTGCGACAGGTGCCGCAAACCTTACAATCACCGGACCTTCGAACGTTACGATCAACCCAGGCACAGCGACGGCCTTCGGTATCCAGTCATGGGCGCAGGGCGGGACGGGTGCGACGGTATCCCTGAACGCAAGCAACGTTACCGTGTTCAACCAGCGAACTGGAGCCAACTCGGTCGGCATTTATGCTCTGGCCGATCCTTCAACCGGCGGAAACGGGACTTTGACGCTGTCGGGAACGAACAGCGTTACCACCAATTTCGGAACGGGGGTTCTGCTCAATATACAGGGAACCGGCAGCGGCACGTCGACCATCGGCGGAGTGCTTACCGTGGACAGTCGTGCAATAGGAACTGACGACAACGACGGCGTCGAAACGACGACGCACCAAGGCGGCAACGCGACCCTCATCATGACGGCGACGGGTTCCATCACCGTCAGGGGCGGCAATGGCATCTTCATCGATTCACTTTCGAACGGCGGGAACATTCGCGGCGACATTGCCGCCGGAATGACCGTCAACCTCGACAACACCATCGCGGGCGCGAACAACGCGCGAAACCCCAACTCTGGCATCTACGCCGTCACCCAGACGACGGGGAACGTGGACCTGACGACGGGGGCGGCGATCAACACACAAGGTGCGCGGGCCGACGGCATTCGGGCGGTGGCCGTTAGGGGGACCGTAAACGTCAACAATTCCGGCCCGATCCAGACGACTGGCGACAACAGTCGCGGCATCGAAATGACCACGACGGCTGGCACGGCCGGTCCCGGTGGCCCCATCACCGCAACCAACTCGGGTTCCATCCAGACGCAAGGCCTCAATAGCGCGGGCATTCTGGCGACGTCGACGGATGGAAACCTGTCGATCACGAATACGGGCCAGATCACGACCAATGGCCGCGAGTCCAGCGGCATCCAGGCCGTGGCGGCAATGCCGGTACCGCCACGATCGACACGGGGTCCACGGTGCGAGCAAACGGCCAGTTCGGCATCGGAGTCTATGCGTCGGGCAGCACTTCGAACGTGACCAACGAAGCGGGAGCGTCCATTTCCGGCGGCTGGCAGGCGGGCATGGCCGACACGGGTACCGGCGGATTGCCATCGGCGGGCGTGGCCATCGGCTCGCGCCGTTCCGGTTCGACGCTGACGAACAACGGAACCATCGGAGCCCTGTCGGATCGAGCGATCGTCGAACTGGACAGATATGGCATCGGAGCCGCAGAACCGTTGACAATCATCAACAACGGCACCATCACCGGTTACATCCAGCTAGGCGCGGGCAACGCGACGTTTCGTAACCTGACGCCGAATTCCTTCGATCTCCGGAATTTCGCCGACACGAATGGGGACGGAACGCCCGATACGAAGAGCGTCGCGGTATCCGATTTTGGAGCTGGCACCGACGTCTTCTCCAACGAAGTCGACGGCGTCGTCCGTCTTGCTCCTGTCGCTGGAGCGGCGACGACGGACCCGACCGGCTATTATGTCCCGACGACCGGTGTTGACAGCCGACCGCTTGAAGCCTCCTTCTACGATTTCACGCGGGAAGGGCTTCTCCAGGGACAGTTGGTCAACCTCGAAACCTTCGACAATGCCGGGACGATCGATCTGCGCGGGACGGCGCTCGGCAATACCCTCGTCATCACGGCGAATCCCACCGCCTCCGGATCGCCCGGCTCCGGCACCTACATATCGGATGGCGGTCAGCTCCTTCTCAACACCAGGCTCAATGACGGCATTCCTCTTGGCGGCCAGACTAATTCCTATTCCGACATGCTGATCGTCGACCAGACCCAGCTAGGAGCAGGCGGCGCTACATCGATAGGTATCACCGTCGATCCGGCCTCCGCCGGGGCCGTGACACCGGGGAACGGCATCGAGGTCGTCGAGGTGCGCAACAAGGCGGGTTCGGCGGACGACACGTTCGTGCTCGGCTCGCGTGCCGCCAGCGGTGCTTATGAATATACCCTCTATCACAACGGCGTGGGGGCCGACGCTGCGGACGGAAACTGGTATCTACGCTCGGGGTTGGTGCCCGAACCCCCGGTTCCGCCTGAACCGCCCGGTCCGGGCCCTACGCCACCTCCTGATCCGCTGCCCGATTACCGCAACGAAGTGCCTGAGGATATCGTTCTTCCCGCGCTTGCGAACCGTCTCGGACTGGGGATGATCGGAACCTATCGCGACCGCATTGGCATCGACTATCCCGATCCGGTAAAGCCTGCCGAAACGATCTGGTGCAAGGACCCTGCGCAGAATTTCCGCTGCACCCCGACGGCTTTGCAAAGCTCGACCTATGCCGACTCCGTCCAGCCATACCGACATGCAGTATGGGGGCGCATCTTCGGAGAGACAGGCGACGTCGACTTCCCCGAGTCCAATCAAAGGTCGGCCGTCCGTAGCTTCGTCGATAACGGCCCCTCTTACGATTACGACATGTATGGTCTTGAGATCGGTGCCGATCTGCTTCGCAGGGACAACGAAAACGGAACGCGGGATATCGCGGGTTTCTTCGTGGGCGTTGGTCGCATAACGTCGGACGTCGACACGCCTTTTGGCCGGCGGGCGGGTTCCGCAGACATCGACGGCTATTCGCTTGGAGGCTACTGGACCAGGCTGGATGAAAGCGGGTGGTACGTCGACGGCGTGCTTCAGGCGACATGGTACGACGCCAATACCAATTCCGAGGGGCGGGGACGGCTGCCTGGCGAGTCCTTCGGGACCGATGGCTGGGGCTTTGCGGCGTCGGTCGAAACGGGACGTCCATTCAGCCTGACAAACGGATGGTCGATCGAACCCCAGGCGCAGCTGGTGTACCAACACGTCTCGCTTGATGACGACGCCGACCATTTCGGGCAATTCAACTACAGTGACACCGATACCCTTTATGGCCGACTGGGTGCGCGTCTTGCCAAGGACTGGGCCACTGAAAACGGCCGCAGGTTCACGGCGTTTGCCTCGGCCGACATCTGGAGTTCCTTCGGCGCGTCTGGCGATACGACGGTAGCCAGCCTGTCAGGTGCCAATCCGGTGACATTCCACACCGACCTCGGTGGCAACTGGGGGCATGTCGGTATCGGATTATCGGGCGAGGTCGCGCAGAATGTCACGGTCTTCGCCTCCGGTGATTACAACTTCGGCATTGGCAGTGGGGACTTCGACAGTTGGGGAGGACGGGTCGGCCTCAAGGTGAAGTGGTAGGCTCCCGACGAACCCGAAAAAAGCGGTTTCTCCGGCTGGCTCCGATCCTGTTGGCGATTTCGCCCCTAACCGGCTGCCAGGATCAGCCCGCACCACCGCAGGTGCAGGGGCCGTCGGCGTTTGCGGATGAGCCATACCCCGTGCGGCTGGTGAACCGCGCGAGGTTCGACAGTTCTCTTCGGCCGACGCGTGTTCGAAACGAAACGGGCATGCCACCCGGCGCGGTCGTCGTCGACACAAGCAATCGGCACCTCTATCTGGTCGAAAGCGCCACAACCGCCATGCGCTACGGGATCGCGGTTGGAAAGGCGGGATACTCCTGGAAAGGGCTGGCTTCCGTCGGACGAAAGACGGCCTGGCCGGCGTGGTACCCGACCGATGATATGAAGGTCGCCTCGCCCGGCATCCCCGCTCACATACCTCCGGGAGCCGACAATCCGCTAGGAAGCACGTGCGCTTTATCTGTACAGCGACGGAAAGGACAGGCTCATCCGCATCCACGGCACCTCCGAGCCTTGGACGATAGGAACGGAAGCCTCTTCCGGATGCATACGCATGCTCAACGAGGATGTTATCGAGCTGTTCCCCAAGGTACATGTCGGCGCGCCGGTGGTGGTCCGGTAACACCGCAGGTGCCCGATCAGTCATCGCGCTGTTGGGAGAATGCCCGCAAGGTACATCTGACCGAGTCGTCCGCTCGTCGGTCGCCCGATGGTCGAGGCACGCGATAATCGTTCCTATGTTAGGTATTAGGTCGGCGTCGCTTTGCTGTTAGTCGCTTCGAAGTGTAGGCTCCTGCGCTGGTTTGGCTGTTGCGGGATCGTCATTCCCAGGGTTGGTTTGCGGCTGCCGCGCGTGCGTGCGCCCGTTCCTCCCTGTAAACTGGTAGAGCCTCTTCCAGTTCATGGAATGCTGACATTATGGCCGATTTCGGGCCCCCGGGTTTTATGGAAGGCGATAATCGCCGTTAGCAGCATCACCTGTATGTATCGATCAGCCTGACCGCCTGGTTCTGAGGTCGGGCGATGGACTTTGACCTTGTCGGTTGACATCTTAGCGATGTCGGCTGTCTCAGCCCACATGAAAAGCTGTAGCCAGGTCATCACGAAGTCGCAGATGCCATAGGTATCTTCATGATATGCGAAAGAATGGGTTTGCTATCGGCTTGGGTGGCTCCCTTTGGAAGCCGCATGTGTCCACCCGCCTGCAAATGTGAGCGCACAGCCTTTTCCGTAGCGTTGTAGGAGGTCCGCTTATCTCTCACGTTCGTGGCGTGCCGCGGTGCGGCAACTAGACGTCGCGCATGCTGAGGAAGCGTTCATAGGTCTGCTTGAGGCCAAGCTTGAGCGGGCGCGCATTGTTCCAGCCAAGCTCACGCAGGCGGCGCAGATCGGTAAGCTTACGCGGCGTTCCGTCCGGCCGCGTGGTGTCGAAGGTCAACGATCCGTTGAAGCCGACCGTTTCGCAGACGAGGCGAGCAAGCGCGGCGATCGACAGTTCCTCCCCTGAGCCGACATTGATCGGCAGCGGGCCGGAGTAATTGCGCAATAGAAAGACCACGGCCTCGGCCAGGTCGTCCACGTGGAGGAACTCCCGTAGCGGCGTGCCGCTGCCCCAGATCGTTAGGGATTCTGCGTTGTTCACCTTGGCCTCGTGAGCCTTGCGGATCAGTGCCGGCAGAACGTGGCTCGTTTCCAGGTCATAGTTGTCGCCAGGACCGTAAAGATTGGTCGGCTGGGCCGAGATGAAATCGCGTCCCTGCTCCTCGCGATACGCTTGGCAAAGCTTGATGCCGGCGATCTTGGCAATCGCATACCACTCGTTGGTCTTTTCAAGTGGGCCGGTAAGCAGTGCTTCCTCGCGGATTGGCTGTTCTGCGTCACGCGGGTAGATGCAGGTGGAGCCGAGCAGCAGAAGCTTGCTCACGCCCGCGCGCGCGGCAGCTTCAACGATGTTCGCCTCGATCATGAGGTTGTCGTAGAGAAAGGCGACCGGCGAAGCGCTGTTGGCGGCAATGCCGCCCACCCGTGCCGCGGCTACAATAACGGCATCAGGCTTTCTATCCAGCAACCAACTCCGGGTCGCGGCCTGATCCGTAAGATCAACCTCGCTGCGAGGGACGGTCAGTACCTCGCAGTTCAGCCGCGAGAGGAGACGGAAGAGCGCCGAGCCAACCATGCCACGATGGCCCGCAACCCAAATCCGTTTTCCCTCAATCTCAAAAACAGGGTTCATCCGTCAGTCCTTGTCTCTCTGATGAACCGAATTCGCAGCATGTTCCTGAATATCGGAATTGACCATTTCAATGATCATCTCCTCCAGCGTAGTCGTGGCGCGCCATCCGAGCTCTCTTTCGGCCTTGGTGGGATCGCCGAGCAATAAGTCCACTTCCGTCGGACGAAAATAGCGCGGATCAACCTCAATCAGGCAGCGATCCGTACCGCGCACAAAACCGCGCTCTTCGACGCCCTTTCCTCGCCATTCTATATCGACGCCGGCGACCTGAAAGGCCGTGCTCACAAATTCGCGCACGCTGACGGTACGACCGGTAGCGAGAACGTAATCGCCCGGAGTGTCCTGCTGCAGCATGCGCCACATGCCCTCGACGTAATCGCGGGCGTGGCCCCAGTCGCGCATGGAATCGAGATTGCCAAGATAGAGGCGGTCCTGATCGCCGGCGATGATAGCCGCCACGGCGCGGGTGATCTTTCGGGTCACGAACGTTTCGCCTCGACGCGGGCTTTCGTGATTGAACAGAATCCCGTTCGAGGCGTGCATGCCATAGGATTCTCGGTAGTTAACCGTGATCCAATATGCGTACAGTTTGGCAACACCATAGGGTGAACGCGGATAGAAGGGGGTCGTTTCCTTCTGCGGCGTCTCCACGACCTTGCCGTAAAGTTCGGAGGTCGAGGCCTGATAGAAGCGGGTCTTCGCCATGCCCAGGATGCGCAGTGCTTCCAGGATGCGCAGCGTGCCCATGCCGTCGGCGTTGGCCGTATATTCAGGCGTCTCGAAGCTCACGTGTACGTGTGATTGAGCGGCGAGATTGTAGATTTCGTCTGGTTGCACCTCCTGAATCATGCGGATCAGATTGGTGGAATCAGTCATGTCGCCATAGTGTAGCGTGAAGTGGCGATTCACCTCATGCATGTCTTCGTAGAGGTGATCGACGCGCGCGGTGTTGAAACTCGATGACCGGCGCTTGATGCCATGCACCTCGTAACCCTTGGAAAGCAAGAGCTCTGCAAGGTAGGAGCCGTCCTGTCCAGTTACGCCGGTGATCAATGCGCGCTTGGGAGCCGTATTCGTCATGGGTCTTCGCTCTTAGCAGGGGCGGGCGACAGAGGCGAAGGCTTCGGCCACGCGCGCAATGTCTGCTTCGCTCAGATTGTGATGGTTCGGCAGGTAGATGCCGTAGTCGTGCACCTTGTCGGCGTTTGGAAGGGCGAGCCGCGGATGATCACGAAGCCAGAAGGGATGGCGTGCGATGTTGCCGCAGATCAGCGGTCGGCACTCGATGTCGAGTGCGTTGATATGTCGGTAGGTTTCCAGCCGGTTCTCGATGAAGGTGCCGTAGGCGAAGGACGACAGAACTTCCGTATCCCCTGATTGGCAGAAGAATTCCGGCAGCGCCTTGCGATACAGATCGAAATTGACGCGGCGCCGTTCCACGATCTGGTCGAGTTTCTTAAGCTGCGAGCGACCGAGGAATGCCTGGAGGTCGGTAGAGCGCAGATTGTATCCGGCATGGTAGAAGGTGTAGAGGTTCTTGAACTCATCGACCCCGTGCTGCTCTGCCAGCGACCGGTGCAGTTCCGGCGCGAGATCGCGGCTCCAGCCATGTGAGCGCAGCGAAAGCATCAACTGGTGCAGGTCGGAGTCGTCGGTGACGACCATACCGCCTTCGATCGTCGAAATGTGGTGTCCATAATAAAATGAGAAGCTGCCTGCCGTGCCCATGGTGCCGAGCATACGGCCCTTGTAAGTCGAGCCGAGCGCCTCGCAAGAATCCTCCAGCAGGACAATGTCGTAGCGCTGGCAGATGTCTCGGATTGCGTCCATGTCGCCGGAATGGCCGAGAACGTGAACGAGGATAAGCAGCGCCGGCGGATCCTTACGGCACAGGTCTTCCAGATGATTGAGGTCGATGCCCAGCGACTTTGGATCGCAATCGCAGAGGCGCACGTCGAAGCCGAGCTGGAGCAGCGGCGAAACTGTCGTCACCCAACTGACGCCAGCCGCGATCGCTTTGTTATTGCGAAGGCGGCCCGCCTCTTTGAGCGCGGCGATCATCAAAAGATTCGCCGATGAACCGGAATTGACATAAACCGCGTGGCGGCAGTTCATCCAAGTGGCAAACTCCTGCTCAAAGGCGAGTGTCTGCTCGGATTTGGTCAGGCGGTTGCCGGCAAGCATCCACTCAGAGAGAGCCTTGAGCTCACCCTGATCGATGGTTTCCTCAGCAAGGCGGATTGGACGCCCTTGAGTCATTACGATGCCTCCCTGATACGCACGGCGCGCATCACTTTCATTTCGAGATAATGCCGGGCTACTTCTGCGTAAGCAGCGCGCAGTTTCGCGGTCTTCTCACCGGATCCGAAGGCGTCAATCGTGATAGAGCCCTCGTGAAAGCGGAAGAAGGCGAGCGGTTCACGCACAAAGCCGACCGCTGGATAGCGCAGCATCGAGAGCAGCGAGACGAAGGCATCAGGGCCGACGCCACGATATTCGTTGATCTGAAGCGGCAGCCGCCCTGGATAGAGCGCGTCAATCAGGATCTGCCGGCGATAGACAGCTGCCCCGGGCGAAATCAGCGAGCCAAGAATTTGCCGCTCCACAGCGTCGACCGGATATGTGCCGGTTTCCGGCAGCCAGTCGGTAAACTGACGAAGCTTCGTAGGCAGGCCGGGGCCGTCCGTGACATCTGCGCCAGTAAAGGCGAAGCCAGTTTCCGGCGTGATGACCGCAAGGCATTCCTCGATGAAGGTCGGCGCAATCCAATCATCGTCATACTGAAGATGGACGAACTCTCCACTGGCATGCAGCACGCCTTCAAGCCAGCAAAAATGAGGGCCGAAATCGCGCTCGCGGCGAATATAGAGAATACGGTCACCGTAAGCTTCCGCAATCTTCGGCGTGTCATCGGTGGAGCCGTGGTCCACGACTATGACCTCGCAGGCCTTCGTTTGGTTCAGCGCGCTGTCGATGGCGACAGGCAGCATTCCGGCACGGTTGAAGGTGGGAATGACAATGGAAACAGTCTCAGACATTGGAGTCTCCTAGTAACTGTCTAAGGCGCGAGATATCCGCGACGAGGGTGTCGGAGCCACCGGTGGCTCTGATATCGAGAGGCCGAGGGCTAAAAACCTGCACGAAATCACGTATCGTTGTGCCGAACCCGGAACCGATATTGACCGGCCCCGTTGCAGAGGAAAGCGCGAGGCGTACGACGCGCTCCGCTGCAGCTTCCGCCGACAAGAAATCCCGGATGCTATCGCCACCCGGAAGTATGAAGGGTTGGGTCAAGTCCTCTTCCGCCAGGCGGCGCTGGACGGATGGGCGAAGGAAGGAGCCGCTTTGGTCGGGATCATGGATCGAAAAGACACGTGCTGCGCAAAAGGCGCGGCCAGACGCTTTGCAAATGTCGGCAGCCACGCGCTCGGCTACCCATTTTGTCCGTCCGTACAAAGATGATGGTGCCTTTTCGGCGTCTTCGGCGATCGGCGAATTAGATGGCGCGTAGATGTGGCTCGATGAGCAAAAGAGGAACGAGGCCGGGTGCCCGTCAAGCGCCGAGAGAAGATTGATCGTACCCGCGACATTCACGGCATAGGCACGTGCAGGGTCGGCTTTAACCGCTGCGACTGGCACCAGAGCCGCCAGGTGAATGACCATGTCGATGGGCTGCAGGGCGGCGGTTGCCGCCCCCGTCTCATCCAGGTTCGTCAGATCGGCTTTGTTGGCGATCACGGTAGCGTCGGGCACAAGACGGGCGAAATGCCTGACGACATGCCTGCCCAGAATTCCGCCCGCGCCGGTTATCAGGACACGCATGGACGCATCTTTTCATGAACTTGGCACCCTACCGAGACCCTTCGGCTGGCAGAGGTCAGGTCGCGCTCACGCTGCATCCAGTTTCCTTATTTCCCGCTGCCGCAAGTTCCTTGCAACGCAGCGAACACGTTAAAAAATGGCCACTTCAGATGGCAATCGCCCGGCCCCCAGGATTTCTGGTCGCGGCAATTGACACGAATGTCAGGCTCATGCCATCTCCCATGGCTGACACCAATGCCGCGTGTGCCATGCGTGAACCTTGCGCGAAAGGAATTCCCCGACATGCACTATACTCGAGTACGGACGCAGAGCGATTTCGACACTGCGCTGGTGACCGTGTTCTGCGCAGTGTGGCACCGTCAGAACAACAAGCATGAATTGTTGAAGTCGCATTATATCAACTTGCGCCGGCAAAGCGTCGGAGTGCGCATCCTCTACATCTTCGACAATGGCGATACGCCACCAGATTGGCTGGATGCTGACTGCTACGTCTTTTCCCACCCGCTCTCGATCTATGAGGCCTGGTCCGCGGCGGTGGCTTTGAGCGAGTCGCTGTTCGTGATGAACCTCAATCTGGACGACCGTCTGGCTACCAATGCAGTCGAGTTGTTGGTTGGCGCGGCCTGCGCCTCCTCCGCCGTGCTGGTCGGAGGCGAATGGCTGATATGCTTTGATGATTCACATCTTGACGAGCCTTTCAAGGCCCCGATTCTCACCGCATCCGAATACGAGCCGGACTGGCCCCCGAAGCCGCGTGATCGCCTTAGACTCGGGTCTGGCACCGGGGAACGTGGCACATTCGGCCCGGCAACGCTTTGGAATTCCAAGGCAATCGGGAAGTATTATCCGAGCTACTTTGCCGATGGTTCCATCATCAAGTCGATCGGCGATGCGTTGTACTGGAACATGTTCCAGCAAAGGAACCTGAGAAGCATTCGTCTGCCTATTTTGATTGGGAAGTATTTCTCGTCACCCTCGGACCAGGCCGAGTTTCGCGCCAATGAAGACGCTGAGCTATTGAAGCGCTACGGGGTTTCCAACCTGTCGTTTGCTGACCGCATCCTTGGTGGCGAAGTGTCAGACGTGCCGAGCTCAGCCCGCCAGTTGAGGGTTTGACGAGCCGGGGTCTGCGGGAACCCGAAAAGCCCAGACAATAACCGGGCGCGAATCTCCTTGATGACAAGACTTCTGACCAGCCTGGGCTCGAGTGCGGAGCGCAGGGTCTGCTTGTGAAAGTGATCGGCCTTGCCGCTGGTCGCCGCGATTTCAAGTACTCGGGAGTGTGTGGTTGTTCCCGACTTGCTATCGCATCTATGGATTCCATATCATTCCAAAATGAAGCCCCAGAGCATTGGGGATCTACACGACGTTTACCCCGTCGACAGGCAGCTGAGAGTCTTAAGTTCGTCGCGGCACAGTCTGCGAGACAGAGCGACCGGTCGGGTCGCAAGCCCTATACGTCGCCTTGAGCGCTTGTGAGAGCGATATGTTTACGGGAGGGAGCCATGAGTTCGCGGGGCGGACAAGGCGATGATCTGTCACTGGAACCCGAAAGGGTTCGTGATCAGCTTGATCGCATCTTGTCGAGCGCCGAGTTTCAGGTTCCGGAGCGTAGTCGGAGATTTCTTGCATATGTCGTCGATGAAGCACTGGCGGGACGATCAGAGAATCTGAAGGCTTACACCATTGCGCAGGCGGTCTTCGGCCGAGATGCTTCCTTTGATGCCCAAAACGATCCGGTCGTTCGTATCGAAACAGGGCGTATTCGCCGCGCCCTGGAGCGATACTACCTCGTGGTCGGGCAAAGCGATTCCATACACATCGCCATACCCAAGGGTGGATACGTACCGAGTTTCACCGCAAGCCAGTCAGAGATTGCGTCAGGACGTCATTCGCCGGGAAAAGATGTCGACGTGCAGGAGGCGCCGGTGGCGCAACATAAACGTCCGCTTGCCTACCGGGATTTTATCCTGCCGGTTGGTGTCCTGCTTGTCATCGCCGCCATGGGCATGTTGGTGCTGATGCGGCCGCTCCAAGAACTGGTTGCTTCACTGAACCCTTCGTCGGGCACACCTTTGCCTGCGGGAGATGAGATGCGGCCGCAGATCGTCGTGGAGCCTTTGGTCGGCATAGGTCGGGACAATGGCGACGCCGGCATCGCCAAGAGTCTGACGGATGGCGTCATTGTGGAACTGACGAAGGTCAAATCAATCGCTGTCAGGACGCCTGGGCCGAAGGCGCATATCGCGGCGCCAAACCAACCGTCACTCTCCATCCAGGGCAGCGTGGGCACCGAGGATAAGCGGTTGCATGTCCAAATCCGGCTGGTTGATCGAGCCGACGGAACCGTTGTCTGGACAGGCGCCTATGACAGAAACCTTGACGAAGGACGCATTCTTGACGTGCAGGATGAAATCGCCCGGCTGATCGCGGATGCGATATCTCGGAGGCAGTAGGGTCAGCCTCCTTCCATATAGAGAGTGCAGATGCCACAGATGCTGCAGCGTCGAACTTATTTACCGGTGTCCGCGGCGGGTTCGATTGCGACACCTGCGGCTCGTAGACCTTTGAAAAATGCTTCCTGATCTTCCGGGCGCTGCAGACGCAAGGAAACCTCCTTGCGGATGTTCTTCATCAATCCGGATGCATGGGCATTCAGCCATTCCCGTTCCTGCCTGGCGTCAGCCGTTTTCCCGGCCGTGCCAAGAATAGCAAGGAGCACGAGGTGATGCGTGGGATTGTATTCCAGGTCGGACATGCGAGACCACAGTTCCGCGGCCCGGACGTCATTCCTCATCAGGGCACACAATGCCATGCCCACTTCGTAGTATCCCCTCGGGCCCGCATTCTTGTTGACGGCGCTCGAAATCAGCTCGCAGCCTGACTGCCATTTCCCCGACATGGCCAGCCGCAACCCGTATTCCCCCGCGACCTCGGTATCATTGGGGTTCATGGCATAGGCTGCCGCACCCGCCTGAAGGGCTTTGTCGACATCATTTCTGAAAAAGCTCACCTGCATGAGAGCCTCAAGGACACGCGCATCGTTTGGGGCAAGCGAGGCTGCCCGCTCCGCCGCGCTGGCGGCTAATTCCAGCGTCTCGTCCGTTGAGGATGTGCCGAGCTTATAACGAAACCTCATCTCGTCCAGGTAGGTGAGGGACAGAAGCGCCCAGGAGGCAGCGCTTTTCGGAAACAGCTCTGTCGCTCGTTGCAGACAGTCGCGCGCCGTGTTGTGCGTCTGGGCATTCATCGACCTACGGTAGCTATAGTAAGCCAATCTGCAGGCATAGGCGTCCGCATCTCCGCTCTGCGGATGCCGGGCAAGTGCGTCGGTGTCGGCTTGAAAAACCGCACCATATGGTTCCGCGACAGTGCTGGCGATCTCTTCAGCGGCGCCGGTCAGGATCTCGAGCTTGCTTTGCGCGCGAAGGTCCGCGTCGTAATTGTTCGCCCAAATCACTGCACCGTCGGATTGGCGCACGAGCCGGGCGACAAGCCGCAATCTTGGCCCGTCGAGTTGGACATTGCCTTGCAAACCATAAGCATTCGGGCTCGGTTGTTCGGCCTTCGACGCATCCGCGACAACGACGATGTCATCGAACTTTGCTAGCTTGCCGATAATCTCGTCCCTCAGGCCACGCGCGATGTCGGAAGCAGCATTTGCGGAACCCTCATCCTCAAAGGACTCGACAATGACTCTGGGTTCGGCCGCTTCTGTCGGCGAGGCGCCTGAGGGATTTTGGTGCCACCCCGACAATGCCTGTGGAAGGACGATATAAAGCGAAGCTGCCGCGAGCAAAAGGGCGGTGCCGAGCGTCAGCGTGGTCGATAATAGAGGGCGGCCGAAAGATTGGCCGAGGCTGTGAAGCGGCCCGGTGTCACGGTGACGCTCGATCGCTGGCGCGAGATCAAACTGCGGCGCCGCGAGCGACGGTGTCGGAACGTTGTGAGCATATTCGAAGCACGGCCTGTACCCACCCTTGGGGATCGTAATCGTTACCTCGTCCGCTTGGCCGGCGATGAGGTAGTAGCGTTCAAGTGCTCGGCGGACTCGGCCTGCTTCGATCCTGACGACAGGATCGTTCTGGGCGTCGAAATTGACCTGGCGACCAAAGACCTCATTGGCGATTGTGAAGGCCTTCAGGAATTCCGATCGGCCTGCCAAGGCTTCGCTTATGATGAATTGCAGAAACTTGCGGCCCCGCTCCGGCGAATGGAATTCTTCGCTCGCCAGTATCCGTTCAAGTTGGTCGTAGATTTCCTCGGCCGTCGGCTTCGAGGGCTTGGCTATTGCGCTGCTCATGATGACGCCCTAACGAGATCACGCAAATATTTTAGCTGAATATAGTATTAGCTCAGAACTGCCGGTGGCTGCAACCGCTACATACGATACACCTTCAAATGGTTACCCGCCGGTTGAGCGCGGTGCAGTCCGATTTGGGTCACTGGTTTTGGCCTAGAACAGTCCATCAAACCGATCGATAGGTGCAGCGTTGGATAAAATTCAATCCGTGCCGGTGTTCTCTGCCATCGCCGGGGCAGCCGTAGCCCCGGGCAATGTCTCTGATGGCCAAGCCCAGGCGCGCAGCAGTTCGTAAAAGACACTGAGCACGATTGGCCCCAGAAACAGGCCGAGCAGGCCATGCGAGAGAGTTCCGCCGATGACGCCGATGAGGATTACCGGCATCGGAGTTGAAAGCCCTCGGGACATCAAGATCGGCTTCAGCACGTTGTCCACGACCGTGATCGGGATCGCCACGACAGTGAAGGCAAAGGCCATCGATGCAGGCCAGGAGAACCATGCCCAGATGATGGCCGGGATAAGAACGAGGCCAGGGCCAAGCTGCATCAGGCAAAGCATGAACACGGCAAAAGTCAGGGCTCCGCGCGCCGGAATATCGAAGAAGGCAAAGCACAGGCCGCATAGGAGCGTCTGAAGCAAGGCTACGCCGATGACGCCGCGCGAGACGTTGCGAACCGTTGATCCCGCCAGCCGCGCAAAGCCAACCCCCCTCTCTCCGCCGATGCGGCCCGCCAATACCTGAATCGTTGCTGCAAGGCGGGGGGACATGGTGAGGAAGATGCCGGAGAGAATGACCGACGCGACGAAGCTCAGCACCCCACCGCCGATTGCTGCAAATTTGGCGATGATGACTCCCATGACCTCGCGGAGAGGCGCCTGGAATTTCATGATTGCTGCCGCGAGATTGCCGGCGACCTGGTTCCAGCCGGCGTAAAGGCGCTCGCCGACCACTGGCCAACCACGTATAGCCTCAGGAGCCGCGGGCAAGGTGAAATTGTCGGACTTCAATTGCGCCACGAGAGCCAGGATTGCATCGGCGAAATTGACCGCGACAAGCGCCAATGGCGCGATTATGAGCACAAGGCACGCTATGACAATAATGGTGGCCGAAAGCTTGGGCCGATCTCCTAGAAGTCTGGACAGACCGGTGAACATCGGAAAGAGCGCTACCGCGAGGATCGCGGACCAGATGACGATCAGCGCGAATGGCGCAATCAGCTGCAGGCTCCAATAGGCGAATAGTCCAATGATGCCGATCCGCACCAAGTCGCTGACCCGTGCCTCTACCGAAATCTGCGCGGGACCGGCTTCTGCCGCGGTCCCGCTCTTCTGTTGCTGCATCGCGTAGCCTATTCCACGGTTTTCCACAGTGCATGCCTGAACGGATCAGGCGTCATCGAGTCGTCTCCGGCACAACATGCCTGACGCTCTGATCCTCGACATAGTTCGATGGCCGCTTCTGCCGTTTGCCAAGATCCGGCGCGTCGAACTTTACCCGCTCGTAGGGGATCGACTGCAGGATATGGGAGATGCAGTTTATCCGGGCGCGCTCCTTGTCGTCGGAAGGCACGAGCCACCACGGCGCGTGGTTGCTGTCCGTCATCCGCAGCATCTCGTCATAGGCTCGCGTGTAGTCCCACCAGCGCTGGTAGGACTCTACGTCCATGGGGCTGAGTTTCCACTGCCGAACCGGATCGTCGATGCGGCGCTTGAAGCGGCGTTCCTGTTCTTCCTCGCTGACGGTCAGGAAATACTTCAGCAGAATAACGCCGCTTTCGACGATGGCCGCCTCGAAGCGGGGCGCAAGTTCCAGGAAGCGCTGAGCCTTCTTCTCGCTGGCGAAGCCCATGACGCGGTCAACGCCGGCGCGGTTGTACCAACTGCGGTCGAAGATCACGACCTCGCCGGCTGCCGGCAAATGCGCAATATAGCGCTGCATGTAGATCTGGGTTTTCTCGCGATCGGTGGGAGCGGGTAAGGCGACGACGCGGAATACACGCGGGCTGACCTTTTCCGTTATCCGCTTAATCATCCCTCCCTTGCCGGCGGCGTCACGGCCTTCGAAGATGATGACAATCCGGGCGCCCGACTTCTTTACCCATGCCTGCAGATTCGCCAGTTCGATCTGCAGTCGCCTGATTTCCTTGTCGTAGTCCCAGGACTTGGCTTTCTTATGCTTGCCCTTGCGTTCCGCTGGAACCTCTTGCTTCGGATCGTATGCTTCGTCCATCGTTCCCTCCATTGTTTAACGCGCATTCCCTGCGACATTGCCCATGAGCGCGCGCAGGGCCTCTTCCCGACCATTGAAAAGATTGTGGGCGCCGATCTTCTTGATGAACCCGGCACGCTCCAGGATGCCGCGACTCTCCTCGCTGACGTCAGCAATGGCAAAGACGATGTCCCGCTTGGCCAAGTCATCGGCCACAGCGTCGAGTGCGAGCGCACCTGTGCTATCAACGTGCGTGATGGCACCGGCGTCGAGAACGAAGCACTTGGTTCCGGGAGCAAGCTCTCTGGCAACCTCCGTCAGTCGCATGCGGACATAGTCTGCGTTGTAGAACAGGATGTTGCCCTGGATGGCGAAGACGGCAGCGCCTTCGACGGGGCGCGCTTCCGGGAAGCGGGCGAGCTCGAAGAAGCCGTGCCGTCCGGCAATGTGACCAAGGAGGCTGTCACGCGGAAACATCGTCTTGCGCAGGAGGTAGACGAAGGTTGCGGCAACGGCAACGACCACGCCGTTGAGGACGCCGAAGCTGATTGCGCCCCACATGGCGATCAGCGCAAAGACGAATTCCATGCGGCTGATGTGCCAGATCTTCTTGAGTTCCTGAATATCGATGAGGCTGATGGCGGCGCTTGCAAGGATGGCTGCGAGCGCGGGGATCGGCAGGATCCGCAGAGCGCTGTGGAGGAATACAAGAGCGGCGATCAGCGTGGCAGCTGAGACCAGTCCCGCCAGCTGGGAGACGCCGCCCGTGGAGAGGTTTATCGCGGTTCTCGAGTCCGACATGCTGATGGGAAAGGAACCGAACAGGCCGGGCGCGATGTTGGCCGCGCCGAGACCGATCAGTTCCTGGTTCGCATTGACGTTTTCACCAGTGCGCGATCCGAAGCTTCGCGCGGTCACGATGCCGGCGCCGAAGCTCACCAGAAAGATCGCGGCCGAACCAAGCACAAGCTTATCGAGCGGCATCTGATGGATTGCCGGCAGGGAAAAGCTCGGGAAGCCGCTTGGGATATTGCCCACGACAGCCATGCCACGTCCCTGGAAGTCGAAAAGCGCCGAGAGAATGACGGAAATAACAACCACGAGCACAGGACCCGGAACCTTGAGGTGGAACGCCTTGACGATCCAAAGCAGCGCAAACATGGAGAGACCGAAGAGAAGCGACGGCCAGTGGATCAAGGCGGCCTTGCCAAGAATTTCGGCAACCGGCGCAAGGAGACCATCCGACTCAATCCTTACACCAGTGAAGCGGCTGATCTGCCCGACGAGGATGGAAAGCGACACGCCGGCAAAGAAGCCCACCAGGATCGGGCGCGACAGGAAGCTCGCGAGGACGCCGAGGCGCAGCAGTTTTGCGGCGATGCAAAAGACGCCGACGCCAAGGGCGAGCGCCGATGCGATGGCAACCCGGTCAATGTTGGCAGCAGCCGGATCGGCCGCGATGATAACGGTCATCGCAGCCGCAAGCACCGTCATCGTTGCGGCATCGGGGCCGACGACCAAGAGCCGGGAAGGGCCGAAAAGTGCGTAGGCGATCGGCCCAACGATGCTGGCGTAGATGCCGGTCTCTGGAGGCAGGCCAGCAATCGCCGGATAGGCAATGGCGCTCGGCAAACCCACCGCGGCGATCGACAACCCGGCAGGGATATCGCTACGAAGCCAGTCTTTCTTGAAACCGGCCAGGCCCCGCAACATTGGTAGGCTGCCTATCAACTCGGGCTCCCTCTGCTCTCTCGTGGTTGATCTCCAAGCTTGCCCGGCCGCCGCATCCAGGCAACGACCGGAAATTGTTGATGCGTTCAGTGTTCGAGGAAGACGTAGTTCATCCAGCTGCTCATGCGTAGCAGGACCTTTCGGAGGAGAGCGACGTGGTGCCAGTAATGTGTGTAGACCGCGACCTCGGCGACCACACCGCCGGGCAGTTGATACCCGTCGGTGCTCTCCAGTATTTCGATACCCGCCAGTGTCTGCCCCGGCGACAGCCGTTCGGGCGATTGCGGGTCGATCAGCGCGCCGCCTGGCTGCAACTGGCCTTGCGCCATCACATCGATGACTTCCCGGACGCGCGCCTTGAAGATCTTGCCGGGGACGGCCTTGAACGCCACCTCGGCCTCGTCGCCAACCCGCACGCGCTGGAGCGAATTCTGAATGAAGGCGGCAGCGAGGTACCGGTCCTCGCTGTTGATGAAGACCATCACCGGCCGCAAGGGCAGGGGATTCGCCATCATGCCGGGACGTAGGAAAACCTGCGTCACGTATCCGTCGCTCGGTGCGCGCACGGTCGTCTGGTCGAGCTCGTATTGCGCGTTCGCCAACTCTGCCTCCAGCCGCGCGACCGTGGGATTCGTTCCGTTGATCTCGGACTCGTAGGCGAGCCTTGCTTGCGCCGCCTGAGCACGGGCTGTATCGACGGCGGCCTCGGCCGTCAGGTAGATGCCGCGCCGGTTCTCGACTTCGAGTTCGGAGTAGACGGCACCTCTGCCGCTGGATTTTGCGTTTTCATTCGATGCCTGAAACTTTTCGAAGGCCTGCAGCGAGCGGTCCCTAGATGCTTCCGCACCTGTTACGGCCGAATTGGCGGCATCGAGAGCAGCCTTCAACTGCAGGACGGTCTGCTTGGCTTCGGCAAGCGACGCCGTTTTCTGATCGACGGCATATTGATAGGGCCGAGGATCGATCCTGAAGAGAACATCGCCCTTCTTCAACGGAGCGTTTGGCGTGACCGGCACCTCTACGACCTGGCCGCCCACGACCGGGATGACCGGAGCCGAGGTAAAATAAATGCGCCCATCGCTGGAATAGGGATGGTTGTAGCTCATGAGCAGCACCAGCCCGGCAATGATGAATATGCCGCCTAGGACAGCCGTCGCAAGCGACCACTGGTTCACTGGAATTCTGAACAACTTGAAGATCGCGAAGCAAAAAGCCGCGTAGGTCAGCATCAGGAGTAATTCCATCAGACCTTCTCCCTCTCTGCCATTGGAGCCTCGAGTTCCGCGATCCGTGCGTGGAGACGGGCAATTTCAGCGTTGGCTTCGGCTTCTGGGGATAGCTTGCCATCCGTCCGGATGCCCCAACCGCGATCCTCGCGGTAAAGGGTGGCCCAGATGAAAAGGAAGGGCCAGATGACGTGCAGCGTGAACAGGCTCACCCATCCGGCAACGTGGATGGCGTCCTGGTGCGGATGGTTCCTGGCCTTGGCGATCAGGTGTGGGATGTCGTGGATCGCGATCACTGCATAGAACAGAGTGACTACGACGAAGAGCAACACTCCCAGTGCAAAATAGTCGAGAAACACCGTTCCTCCTTTTCGGTTTGGTCTGGCCGCCTCTTCGGCTTGGTCTGGCCGCCCGTTCGCTTGCTGTCGACCTGCGGATACTAGACCCACTTTGGCGCAAAGACCCGTAGCATCACGTATCCTCTATTGGTCTGACGAAAGGTGCAGCTGCTGAAGATGATCCTGGATGGTCGCCGTAGCAGATCGATGGAGGATGGCAGGAGCGACAGGCGCATAAGGGAAAACTCCGCCGAACGTAGGATCGCGTAAGTTACGCCGCCATTCCGGGCTGACGCTATATGATGCAACTCTGCTTAACGCATTTGACAGCGGGGCGGGGATGGTTTCGGGAGATAGCAATTCTACACCTTTGTCGGTTCTCGAAAGGGCCGAGGCGCACTTTCCTGGCCAGGCGCAGCTGGTGCAGCGGCTCTTTTACGGGAGCGACGCGTTTCACAGCATGTGCGAGGATCTGGCAATCGCGGTGGAAACCTTGACGCATATCGAGCGCCTTCCCGAAACCGTGCGCGAAGCGCGGCGGCAAGAATATGCCGCACTGGTTGAAGCCCTTTTGAAGGAAATGGGTGAGGCGCTCGCACAATCGAAAATCGTGATGCTTAGGCGGCCTTCGGACACCAGACCAAAATCTCCGTGAGGCACTTACACAAAATTTGTTTTGATTCAGAGGAGGTCGTTGCGTGGTGAAAGCAAGATATTTGAGATTGCTTGCGGGGCTTTCTGCGCTGGCAATCATTTCGATGCATCCCGGCCCGCCAGCGTATTCACAGACCGCGACCCCCACACAGAAACTCGCCTCGACAGAGACGACGGCGCCGGAGGCCGCTCTGCTTTCCGAGAATGAGCTTGAAGTGCTTGTGGCACGCATCGCCCTCTATCCGGACGAGCTCGTGGCGGCGATCTCGGCGGCTTCACTGTTTCCGGTGCAGGTCATCGAGGCTCAGCGTTTCCTGGAGGCCAAGAAGAAAGACGCCGATCTCAAGCCGAAGGATGATTGGGATGGAAGTGTCATCTCGCTCCTCAACTATCCAGATATCGTCAAGATGATGAGCGACGACCTCGATTGGACTCAATCGCTGGGTGACGCGCTTACAAACCAGCAAAAGGATGTACTGATCGCCATTCAGCAGCTTCGCGACGAAGCGGTGGCGAAGAACGTCATCAAGACCGACGACAAGATCACGGTCGTGACTGAGAACGAGAACGTCGTCATACGACCGACCAATCCCGAGAAGGTCTATATCCCTCAATATCCACCCGAAATGCTCTATGAGCCAGGCTATACGGCCGCTCCGATCTCCTACTATCCCAATTCTTACGACAGCTACTATTATCCGGGTGCCGGGTTCTTTGCCGCCGCGGTGACGGGCGTCGCCTGGGCTGCCATCGTCAATTGGGACGATTGGGGCGTTTGGGGCGGCAATTGGGGCGGCGATGTCGATATCGACTGCAACAACTGCTTTAACGACCGAAATTTCAACGGCAAGGTCAAATGGAACGACGTCGACTGGACCAAGGTCGATCGCAGCAAGCTGAATATCGACAGGGATCAGCTCGCCAACATCGATCGTTCGGCGATCAAATCCAGCCTGCAGTCCGACAACCGCAACCAGCTCAAGAACAAGGTCAGCGACCGGCAGGCGAACCGCGGACAAGGAGCCAGAAATGTCAGCACACGTGCTGACGATATTCGAAAGAGCACTGCGGAGGGCCTGAGGGCAAATCCGAGGGCAGGCGATGCTGTCGCCAACCGGCCGGGTGGGGCGCGTCCGGATGCCCGTCCGGGCGATCTGGGCAATCGCGTGGATGCGCGTCCAGGAAATGCCGCCAATCGACCGGGCAATGCTGCCAACCGTCCATCAAAGCCGGCAGTCAAGAAGCCAAGCGCACCGAAGATGGCGGCGCGGCCCGACAACCGTTCGCGCCAACCGAGCGCCCTCGGCAACGTGCAGTCCGGCCGGCGTGAAGCGGTGGCTTCCCAGCGAGGCGGACAGAGCATGGGAGGCGGGCAACGGGGTGGTCCACGTCCCTCCGCTCAACGCTCGCGCCCGATACCACACGGCGGCGGTGGGGGGCGTGGAGGTGGCGGTCGCGGCGGCGGTCGGCGATAGGGTGTCCAGCTATTCAGATTTCCGGAGATAAACCATGAGACCACAGTTTAAGTTGATTCCGCTGTTGCTCGGAACGGCTCTCTCCCTGGCGTGGGCGGCCCCGTCGATGTCGCAGATTCAGACGAATCTTCAGGAATTCGTGGCCGGTACGCCGCCGTCATTCGATGACCCATCGGCGGCGCTTGAGCGGTTCAAGACGGTGTTGAGCGCCAATGATATCGATGGCCTCGCGAGCCTTCTCGGTCTGGACGCGGCCAAACTGCGATCCAGCAAGGAGGCGATGCTAAGCTATGAAACGATCCGCGAGGGCGCTTTGCGCCAACTGCAATTGCAGGACCTCCATGATCGCAAGGTGGTTCTGATTGGCGACGTCATGTGGCCGCTGCCCTTTCCTCTGTCGAAGAACAAGGACGGCAAATGGGCATTCGATACCGAGGTCGGTTTGCAGGAGATCGTCAACCGCCGTGTCGGTCAGAGCGAACTGGCGACAATCCAGACGATGCATGACTATGTGAACGCCCAATACGCGTACGCGCAAATCGACGAGGACGAGGACGGACTTTTCGAATTTGCGCAGAAGCTGATCAGCACCCCGGGACAACGCGACGGCCTCTACTGGGAGCCCGGTGCCTTTGATGAAGAAAGCCCGGCGGGGCCCCTGATCGAAACGGCCGCCTTCAGTAAGGCGAAGCGCGGCGAAGGCTACTATGGCTACCGCTATCGCATCCTGACGGCCCAGGGCCCCAACGTGATCGGTGGAAAGCAGAGCTATATCATCAATGGCAACATGACGGGCGGTTTTGCGTTGATCGCCTGGCCGGTCAAGTATCACGTGACCGGGGCTCAGACCTTCGTCGTCAACGGTTCCAACATCGTCTACCAGCGAGATCTGGGGCCCGAGACCGAGCAGCGCGCCGCGGCGATCAAGGAGTTCAACCCCGACGACAACTGGACGGTCGTGCGCGACTGAGGTGTGGTTCTGGCAGAACGGTTCAATTTAGCCCTGAAAGGCTCCAGCGTGGTTTCGCCTCAACGGAGCTCGACTGACGCCAAATATGATTAACGATCACCTTTCGCTTCTGCCGACGTCAGCCGGCAGGGCGAGCGCGACACTGCGGCCGCGCCTTTTCCACTACACGACACTTCAAGGGTTTCTCGGTATTGTCAGTTCGAAAGTGATATGGGCGACAAACATCCACTATCTGAATGATTCAGAGGGAGTTCGTATATGGGCTGGGCTACCTGAAGGCGGAGGCAGAAGCGTGCGAAGGCCGCATCGTCAAGACAGCAGGCCATATTGCTTCGGGTAGCCTCTCTCATCGATTTCTTCCAGCAGGGGATATGTCTACACGGCGTCCTTTGCGGAGGACGACGATCTCCTGAGCCAATGGAGGGGCTATGGTGCGGGTGGAGGAGTATGCTTGGGATTTGTCGTCAGCGACCTGCAAAGGGTTGCCGAAAGGGCGGGCTTCCGCCTTGTCAAGTGTATCTATGAGCAAAGCCAGAAAACGCCCTTGGACGATGAACGGGTCGAAGAGTTCGCAAACCAGATTGTCACTCGTTACCAGCAGCTAGCCTGTGCCTTCAAGGATCCGTCCTTTCGTGAGGAGTGCGAATGGCGCATCATTTCGAAGTTCGTACCACGT
>Ga0102593_1001402_pt1 | contig 23794 bp, 22 predicted proteins | sample AraplaCol_mMS_r2_2_FD_76862 | JGI IMG/M metagenome (GOLD analysis project Ga0102593, IMG submission 76862) | Arabidopsis root microbial communities from North Carolina, USA - plate scrape MF_Col_mMS_r2 (SPADES assembly) (version 2) | ecosystem: Host-associated > Plants > Roots > Endosphere...
AAGGGGAAAAAAAAGGGAAAAAGGGAGAAAAATTAAAAAAAAAAAGAAAAAAAAACAAAAGTAAAAAACCCCCCGGGGGGGGGGGGGGGGTCTTCAACCTCAGTGCCGACAGAAATTTGATAAAATAGAAGACAAAGGCAAAGAAATAAAGACTGTAAGGTAGAGGGTGGAGGAAACATATGCAGATATGGAATAAGAATAGAAAAGAAAATCAGTTAGGAAGATCAAAAGGTATAGAGGAAGAAGTGTTGAGGAGATTTGAAGAGGAGAAAAGAAAAAAGAGAAAAAAAAGTGTGGGCGATGGGCGGTTTTTAAGGCGAGCGAGGGTGGCGAGGGATGGACTTGAGGAAGGTACGATTTGCATTTTATGACGAGAGAAAGACGACATTTCAAAACAAAAACAAGAGGAGTTCAAATAATTTAGGGCAGGAACGAAGGGACACAGTCGCACCTAGCATTGGACTGCCAGTAAACAGCCATGTCTATGAGAGGCGAAGTATAGAAGTACATAGAACATAGTACCAGGACTAGGGTATATAGTAAGTCATATAAGTAGCGACCTAGCTATTGCAATACAGTTATTCTATGGATATCAATATAATTAAATCTTCGATGTCTGAGCAAGCTGCTTTTCCTGAGCCTGGTAGATCTTGACCAATTGTCGCACAGAAAGATCAAGTAGGACGTCCTCAGAGCCACCAGGAATCCGAGCACCAGGAACATCACGAAGGATAGCTGAGTAAGTTAGCCATTATCCATACTTCGAGTATCATGGAATAGTCACATACCTTCAACAAGTTCACCCTGACCAGTTTGGGTGAAACCATTGCCACCGAATAGAAGCACAGCACACTGAGCACATTCATTCAGGACCATTGCAGACTTCGCCTTGGCTAAAGCCGTCAATCCACCAAGTTGGCGATCACCTTCTTCCTTGCTCATATGTGTCAGTTGGTAGAGAATCTGCTCTACCCAAGCCCACATGGTTTCAAGTTCAGCTCCTGCCTTGGCAAGGCGATGACGAACGACGGGCTGATCCATAAGAGTCTTGCCAAATGCTTCACGCTTGAGGCAGTAAGAGAAAGCCGCAGATAAGGCCACGCGTGCCTGACGAGTGACACCGACGGAAATAACAAGACGTTCGTGATTGAAGTTAGTCATGATGATGCGCATGCCGTCACCTTCTTTGCCGACGAGGTTAGATACGGGAACCTTGACATCGTCGAGCTCAATATAGGTTGTTCCACCGGTCTTTTGGCCTGCAACTTGAAGTCGACGCATGGAGACGCCGGGGTGATTCTTCAGAGGTACAACGACAACGGAAAGACCCTTGGCACCGGGGCCACCGGTGCGAACTGCCATAGTCGCATAGTCAGACCAGATACCGTTGGTTATCCTGTTAAATAAATTTGGTTAGGTTCAAATGTAAGTCAAAACCACATAATATATGGGATAACCGACCATTTCTTGGAACCGTTGATGATATAGTGTTTCCCATCCGAACTCTTAGTAGCCGTCGTGACGATATTCGCGACATCACTACCAGCCTCAGGCTCAGTAATAGCAATGCATGCGCGCTTTCTTCCAGTAAGAAGATCGGGGAGGAATCTTTCTTGTAGTTCCTTGCCGCCGAACTTGACAATAGGTGGGATACCAAAGGCAAAGCCGGCGTTGAGCGAACCACCCGGGCCACTCAGACCAGATCGGGCCAGCTATCGAACTAATTGTTAGAATTGTTGTCCTTAGAAGCTCAATAAATGAGGTCCTCACTTCGTCACAGTAGATTCCAGTATAAATATAGTCCCAATCCTCAACCTTAACTCCTAGGATATCATGAATCCCCACGCGCTTGCACCATTCAACGGGAAGTGGGGCGGGCATGTTGGGTAAAAGCATATTGTGCTTGCAAAAGGTTTGGAAGACATGCTCCGGGACCGTGCCAGCCTTTTCCCATTCCATCGCATGTTGAATGAGGTTCTCCCAAGCGAATTTGCGACAAGCTTGTTGGAAACGCCGGTGAGCAGGCGTTATATACGGGGAAGGGAGACCGCGAAGGTAGGGCGGTTCGGAGAAAGGAATGGGGTTGAGAGAGTTTTCGGCCATGGTGAGTATTTTCGCTGGCGGGATGAATCAAGGTCGAGATTGAGTGCTGTGCGACTTCTGGGGTAAATCTTGGGGGTGGAGTTTTAAAACTAGCTTAAATTGCTTCCTTTGTAGTTCTCCGCATTGATTCGACCGAGGCTCGGTGCTGCTGCTGTACCGCGCCAAGCCACACATGCCTGTGCACAGCTGAGTCATCTATGCAATGTCATATCGGCTTTATGAAAGGCGGTGTATACCGACAGTAACGATATTTGACGTTCAGGCACCAAGGCACTACAGGGCGGTGAGCCCCGCTATCGGAGTGCTATCGATAAGAGATTGAATGATCACGCAATTCGGACTAACCCCGATGAGGCAAATTGGTCTGGGGAATTTTCTATACGCGGCGGATTTCCAAGCATGTCCCCCCCTTCTCTCTCCACTTGCTTTTATTTTTATTCTTTTCATTCTTTCTATCTGATTCATTCACTCTGGTGATTTCTTGTCTTGCTTTTTCCCTTTGCAATCGGTGATATCGTTGCCGAGAGTGCACGATATCAAGACAAGAATATACATCGCCATGGGTGTTACCAATCCGGCCTTGTCGGCCTTGTCCGGCCCAACATATGTTACAGCCCAGACCTTGATTCAACAAGTCGCATACTTGCTGAGTGACAAGATCTTCTCCTATTCTCCCGAATCTTTTGATCTCGATAATGCTCTCCGCCAATGGTCTGCGGACCAGGAGACCAACGCCAATGGAGAATCTCCCGCTGTCAAGATTATGGAAACTCGTCAAGGTGCCGGAAACATTGCCCTGGGTTACCTCTTCTCTCAGGACTTTGATCTGAAGAAGCGTCACATCCCCCAGGGAATCGTGGCCTCCTCTGCCACCCTTCCTTTCATGCGGGCAGCCCTCGAGCAGCTCTCTTTGCTCTACTCCGTTGCCAGCCCCGTTGCTGCTCACGTTGCCGCGGTTGACTACGCTGGCGAGGAGGGTCTTGTCTCCGACTATGCTTCGGCCCTCTCTCTTGCTGAAGACCTTGGATTGGGTCTGGTCTCCAGTGGCTCGGCCCACGAGTCCCAGCACATGGCTCTGTTCACCACTCTGCTTGCCTCAGTCCTGCCTTCCATCCACATCTATGATGGTGTCCGTGTTGGCCGTGAGACCACCCGTGTCATTGATGTTCTCGACAAGGATGGCCTGAACCGTACATATGAGTCTGTCCGAAAGACCCTGGATGACTCCCGCAACCGCCACCTTGATGCTCAGGGCAAGCTGCTGGACCTGCTCAAGACTCTCAACGGTGAGCTCGGAACCGATTATGGTGCGTTCGAGTACCACGGCCATGCGGAACCTACTTCCGTTCTCGTTGTCTTCGGTACTATCGAGGCCACTCTGGCTACCCAGATTGCCCGATCTCTGGCCAAGGATGGTGTGCACATTGGTGTCGTCAATGTCCGCGTCTACCGTCCATTCGTCGAGGAGGAGTTCCTCCGTGTCCTTCCCAAGTCTGTCAAGACCGTTGGCATCTTGGGCCAAGTTGCCAATGAGCAAGCTGTTCAAGAAGAAGGTGTTCACTCCTCTCTCTACGAGGATGTGCTTGCTGCCCTGACATTCGCCACCGACCGCGAGCAGGCTCCTTCTTGCGTCGAGATCAAGTATTCTCGCTCTCAACGCTGGGACTTGATCACTGCGGCTGCTGCTTTCCAGCGCATCTTTGACAAGCCCATTCTGCCCATTAACGACGCAACCAACGAGACTGCGCCTCTTCAGCTTCTCGACCCGGCCAGCGTCCAGGAGTATTCTTTCTGGGATGTCGATAACTCCGTCTCCTCGGATGCTGCTCGCGTTCTCAGCGAGGCACTTGCTGCTGACTCGGCTAGCAATGTCACTACTAGCGAAGTCCATGATAACCTTGTTCAAGGCGGTGCTGTCCGTATTGACATCCGCAAAAGTGCCAAGATCCTTGATGCTCCTTACTCTGTTACCTCTGCTGATGTTTCCTACATTGGAAACATTGCTCTGCTCAAGGATGTTGACGTTCTTGCTTCGGTCAAGGACAACTCCAAGGTGATTATCAGCGCCCCCGGCATCAAGGATGAGGATCTGGAGAAGAAGCTGCCCGCTCTTTTCAAGCAAGCTGTTGCTCAACGCGGACTCTCTGTCTTCGTTGTTGATCCTGCCGCTATTGAGGATTCTTCTCTCGAAGCCTTGATTCTGCAGGCTTCCTTCATCCGCGTCGCCCTTCCGGCTCAGGAGGGTGTAGCTATCAAGAAGGTCTCAGCTATCTCTGGTAATGGTGAGGCTCTGGAGAACGTCTCTAAGGATCTTGAGAAGGTACTCCGCCAGATCGAGGTCCCCGAGGCTTGGAAAGAGCCCGAGGGTGTCACAGAGGCTCCTCAGCTTCCCACGGACATCTCTGCCAACAGCTTCGCTCCATTTGACAAGAACGAGGCTGAGCCCCCCACTCTTCTCAAGGACTGGGAGACTGCTGCTCGTGGTCTGGCCTTCAAGGAGGCCTTCGGCACTCGTGATGCTCTCCGCCCCGATTTGGCAGCCAAGACTTTCACTGTCCACGTCAAGGAGAACCGTCGTCTAACTCCTGTCACCTACGACCGTAACATCTTCCACATTGAGTTCGATCTGGGAGACTCTGGTCTCAAGTATGATATCGGTGAGGCCCTCGGTATTCACGCTGAGAATGACCCTGTTGAGGTGAACAAATTCATCGAGTTCTACGGCCTGAACCCCGATGCTATCGTCGAGGTCCCTAGCCGTGAGGACCCCGCTGTTCTGGAGAACCGCACTGTCTACCAGGCTCTTGTTCAGAACGTCGATATCTTCGGTCGTCCTCCCAAGCGCTTCTACGAGGCTCTTTCCGAGTTCGCTACCGAACAGAAGGAGAAGACCGACCTTCTGACTCTGGGTGGTCCCGATGGTGCCGTCGAGTTCAAGCGTCGTGCTGAAGTTGACACTGTCACCTTCGCCGATATCCTTCTTGAGTACCCCTCAGCCCACCCCGACTTCCACGATATCGTCCGTATCATCGGCCCTCTGAAGCGTCGCGAGTATTCCATCGCTTCGTGCCAGAAGGTCACCCCCAACTCAGTCGCTCTCATGATTGTTGCTGTCACTTGGACCGACCCCAGTGGACGCGATCGCTTCGGACAGGCCACTCGCTACCTCAGCCGCCTGCAACCTGGATCCCCTATCACCGTCAGCGTGAAGTCCAGTGTGATGAAGTTGCCTCCCAAGTCGACCCAGCCCCTCATTATGGCTGGTCTTGGTACTGGTCTGGCTCCTTTCCGCGCTTTTGTCCAGCACCGTGCTCTCGAGAAGGCCCAGGGCAAGGAAATTGGTTCGGTCCTCCTGTACATGGGCTCCCGTCACCAGCGCGAGGAGTACTGCTACGGAGAGGAATGGGAGGCTTACCAAGCAGCCGGTGTCATCACCCTTCTTGGTGCCGCCTTCTCGCGTGATCAGCCCGAGAAGATCTATATCCAGGACCGTATGCGCCAGTCTCTTCCCGAGATCATCCAGGCATACATTCGCGAGGAAGGTGCCTTCTACCTTTGCGGTCCTACGTGGCCCGTTCCCGATGTCACTGCTGTTCTGGAGGAGGCTATTGCCACCGAAGCCCGCAACAACGGCAAGAAGGTCGAGACTCGCAAGGAGATTGAGAAGCTTAAGGATGAGGAGCGCTACGTTCTGGAGGTTTACTAGATACTCACGGTGTGATATGACCTGATGATTGGCATTGTTTATTTTGTTTTTTTTTTTCTGTCGATTCCCCCCAGCTTTAGATTTCATATTTGCCTAGCGCAGTGATCGCTCGATATAGACTCAAAATGCATTGGCAGACTTTGATTACCTTCAGATTTCTTTTTCTTTTCTTGTAGCTTCAAATTCTCACTTAGTAAGTTTTTATATCAATAGTTCCTATGTCAACGTCCCAGAGCCGAGTTTGTTCCGACTAAGTCTGAGGGGTGATGATGATCTTTATGCAAGGTGATAGGACCACTGGCCTGCGACTTAGTTGATGTTTTCAGCTACGAGCACTTCTACAGCCCTCACGAGTTATTGCAATGAAACATGACGACATCTCTGAAAGGAAAATTGAAGGTCTTGACCCTGCGAACACATTCGATGAATCTTCTACAGTACTAGAAGCCCTTCGACGAGCCCCACACCCCATCGGGTGTTCCGCACTATGTACTTATTTACAAGTCTCCAGTGTGTTAAGCATGTGCTATGAACTACACTAATGCCCTACCGCTGCGCCTAAACCTGAATAGTACTTACTCATGCTCCTCTGGCCCGCGACTACGGGGCCTGGCCAGTAAAAAATCCGTCTTGATCGTTTACATTCGTATGACGGCGACCCACCAGACACTTGCGAGCTCGAATCTCTTGTCTCCTGCATGCTTGGATGTCGCATTTTGCATGCTTAAATGCACCCTTTTTTGCTACCTGAAAAATTTGGCCTTTTTCAACTCTCTGGACTTGATTCACGCTTTAAGATAAATAGCTGGTTTGTCGCAATGCCCCTCGCAGTGAAGAACAATCAAGAAGTTCCATCCCAGACAGACGAGAAGATCTCTGTACAAACCGTTTCTTATGCAGAAATTCACCCCCAGTTGTAGTGACCAAGATGGGAGTCCACTCCAGGCATTATCGCCCGAAAACAATCACTGCCTATACTACTATAGCTATCCTCCTCCTCCTCCTCCTCCTACTCATAATCGCCTTCACGAGGACTTCTTCTTGAATCCGGTCAACCAGAACATCCCTTCGAATTTTTTTAATTGTTATGATCCACTGCAAAATCTTTCATACGTGCCCAGAGGGAATGTAAATGGTGGGATAACATACTATGCGAATGGTGAAGCCCAATCCGGATTTTCTTGCTTTGAAGAACAATACGCAACTACGCCCTGCCGTCCAGGAAAACAATCAAGAGATGGCTTTTATCAATAGCGCCGCTATGTCTCCTTCGCTGAGTCTTTTCATTCGTGGTGCTAGGGCACCCATAGAAGACTCGGATTGTCGACCCAATACTAGCAGTCATATCGGCGATTCGGCTCGAATCTGCAACGCATACAAGCGTGATGAGTAAGTTCACTTGATGCACGTTATGGAACCGTACAAAATAGTTGTTGATTGATACAGGGCTCCCCCTAGTACTTCAGATTTTCTCAAATGTCGCTGGGCAGGTTGCATGAACCGGAATGGTTTCTCCCGAGAATCAGTACTGATTCGACACATCAAGTCAGTTCACATTTCTCCGGATCGATACAAATGTCCCCACGAAAGCTGCCAGAAAATGTCCCGACGAAAAGACAAACTTTTCGAACACACATGAAGATCGTTCATTCATGAACTAGATGCATTTGTTATGTCATGCCTTTTAGGACACGAAGTTTTGGGCATACCGGGAGACTTGTACTTGAGGAGTATGCAATTAGTTTAGGCATACCGCTTTCCCTCTGTCAATGGAGAAAACATAACCCGCTGAGAATGTTGCATGTCCAATGCCATCCAATGTCTCGTCGGGATCATGAGTAACGCCCCATTTGAGCTTCTCATGTGCGAGGTCATGTGGAAAGTGTCCCGTAGATCCATCAATTTGAATGCGGGAAGGTTGACATGCAGCCGCTATACTCGCACTGCAAATGCCCGCTAGAGACATACCTTTGTGGTACATCTTAAGTAGAACGATTGTCACGAGTACAGTGTAGCTACCACCCGCAATTGGAATGATGATAGCCCATATCAACTGGTAGGAGATACAGAGATAAATCTCAGAAATGACTGCAGTAGCTACTTTTGGATTGTTGGTGTAGCTGTTCACTTGAACAAGATGATAGGCTTCTGATACTAGCCAATGGATCACGAGTAGCACTATATTAAGAGGAACGCCCCACTTGAAAGAGAAAATGAGTTGATCGCTGTTCGGTGTCAGGAATGGGCGACGATACCCGAAGGCCCTTTGGAGGCTTTGTTGAAGCCGCTGAATACCCACACCATTCGCTCATGGCCCTCATTGCGATCATAATATAGTTGAGTCCGATGTAGATATAAGACATCAAGACTTGTGGGATATTGGCGATAATAAAAGAGCTGAGTATTCTTCGCTCTTTGAGGTTGAAAATCAAATCGTAGCCTGAGTTAGGGTCAATGAATGAGGCTAATGACAATCCAGCACCACCGGGATTGCCATCGAGCTGAGACGCAGACCAAGAGCCACCAACAAGAAAGCACAATGAAAAGAAGAGCTGTAAAAGTCAGTACATGGCGTTTTCGAAGAGCGGAGAACCAATATTCACGGCCCCCTGTCCAAAGTTCCCCAACGATTGGAGAGCGAGTGCTCCATTCAGATTGACCATGAGCACGCTTCATGTAGTCGTGATGTGCAGCGATACATCGGCCCTTGGTATCGGCATCTGGCTTTTCTAGGAAGGATTGAATCGCATCCCCCAACGTGCAAAAGGGGGTTTCACGTCTGGTGATGTAGAGCGTCAAGATATATGATGTTATCTTCATGAAGTTGGCCACAATAACAAGTAACACAAATATCGGTACAAGATTCGCTTTCCATCTTTCTGCTTCAACTTGCGAGTAGCATTTGAGTAAGGTGATGTTACCATAGAAGTTATCATCGTCATAGTAAATATTTGACTCTTCTGGGTGAATGAAGGAAATAAGCCAAACAAACGGCACAGTTGTATAATTAGTATAATTATATCCATTTCCCCAGACACCGAGAACTGATGTGTCTGTTGAGGATTCATTAGCTATGATAACAAGATGACTCCGAGAGGGCAAAGTATCGGTATCGTAAGTGTCAAAGCAAGCCTCAACACTAAGCTGTTCAAGTTTTCTATAATATCGTGGAACCCAGCTCCATATCCAGTCGTATTGTCAAATTTTGATGGGATCTGCCAATTCGCCTCGTGAGTGAAGTCCTCAGTAGCTAAAACCACAGCACATTGATTGGTGACTTTTGTTTCAAACACAGCGGAATTACATGTCATCTGCAATCAAAATGAACTGAGACCGAGAAGTATCCAAAGAGCCCCCTTGGCTTTCGATCCGTGGAAGATGTTACGAATACTAGGTGTACCAATATCAAGCCATATACTTTTTAGAATGTGCGGCATCCACTTCTCTGCGCGTTGGCGAGTTCAAACACTGCAGACTAAAATTGCTTGCTGCCAGTAGAATAGTGCTCATTATGTTGATGATGAAATGCGCCGCGATTGTCAGCCGGCCCGCAATTCGGCAGCTCCCTGTATAAAACGCGACGCTGTCGTGAACCAGTGGCTATTTAGCGCGGATAATGAGTAGTGAAGCTACATTGATGCTGAAGATTATCGTTGCAGCAGCAATAGATACCACTATCTGAAGCCGCCATCCTTGAAGGATCTTCGAAAATGGTCGAGGTTTAGCACTCTCGTTTCCCTGGTGAGTCTGTTCATTGTGCATTGCCAAATGTATGGCGTCGGAGGTCATTGCAAATAAGATTGATGTAACGCAATCCAATTTTGGTATGGGGTCAAAAGGGACCATGAATTTTGAAGTTTCTCGGCATAGAGCTACAGAAACGTGAGTGTTCCAAGGTTGGAGAAACCAGCGATTAAGCACCTACTCAGTGCTATGTAGCAATGCTAGCTGTCGTATTAGTAGCCTATGAGCTCCAGCCCTGGATCTGGAGCTCAGATATGCAATTAAGTGGGCCATATCGAAATTTATATGCCGTGAAAGTTTATTACGAGTGTCGGCTTACTTCAAGTAAGGTTCACGATGGGAGGAAAATTTTCATCGTGTTACATTCGTCAAACCAGGTTGAACCTGCGGGTTCGTAAAATTTCGTTCGTTTAAGCTATGCATGATATATACATTATTTTTTTTATTGACGGGTCACAGGCCGGTCAAGCGCGCGCCAGCGATCCATACTTTGTCTTGCCGTAAGCACCACTCATTTCCTTCCTAATTTCCAAAGCCTTGCGATATGGTGGAGCAGTGGGAGGCTGTACTGGCTGCAAGCTGACATGATCAGGAGGAAGAGCATATGATGCATCTGAATCCCAAGCAGACAGGTCACCACAGGCAATGAATGACGGGATCCACCGATTCTCGGTAGCAAATTTATTCGACAATTTTTGCCCAGGTGAATTGTTTTTCTCTTCAGATGATTCTTGAAGACGACGGACTTCTGTGGGGTGTGTTGATGAAGAGTCGGCGTTGCTGTTTGTGCCCGCCAGTGCTTTGCGAGTTGTAGTATCTTGGTCTAGGTCCTCTTGTACCTCGAGGCCGACATTGCCATCTCCCGTGACAACTTTCGGGGTAGCAGCGCCACCGAAGAGAGGATTTTTCAAGGCTGCCATACCAGCAAGGCCTTCATTGCTGACTGGTGGAATATAGCCTTCGCAAACAATGAATGCTTCTAGACTGCTGGCACGACTACTTCGAGGCTTGGAAACACTGACTCTCGCGAAAACGGTGCGCAATTGAGCGTAGAGAAGATCGACATCTCGAGCTCGGAAAATCTTCGCAACAAACTTACCACCCGGTCGAAGAACACCCATCGCCAGGTTCAGGGCTGCGTAGAGCAATTGGGACTGAATATAAATGTCCAAGTCATGGAGACCTGTTACGTCAGGCGCACCGTCAGAAATGACGAGATCAACAGGATGTGGCTCTCTGATGGGAGCTGGAGGATTTGATGTAGACTCAGAGGTAGTGGAAGAGGATTCATAGGCCTCGGGGTCCAGAGCACGTAGAAGAAGAGGAATGGTGGAAGGATGGGTGATATCGGCTTTCAAAGTGGTGATGCCTTCGAGTGGAGCCATGGGTTGCAAATCAATAGAGACAATTTTGACATTCTTGCGCGGCTTCAGTTCTGCGTTAGGATCGCTTTCTCCGAATCGAGGCTCATTGTCATTTTCGCTGGTTTTAGTCGCATTGCCGCCCTCCTCCAGGGCTTGCCTATCTCTATGCTTTTTCTCCAACCAAGCCCTTCTGCCAAAGCTTTCACCTTTAATAAGAACTCGGCTCAGTACTTGACTCCAGCTACCTGGTGCAGCGCAGAGATCAACAACTCGCGTGACATTATCAGGGTTCTCGTGATCGAAGAGGTCGAATTGTTCGTCGATTTGTATGAGCTTAAAGGCTGAGCGAGCACGCCAATTCTGCTCCTTGGCCAAACGATAATAAGCGTCGCGCTTGTCCTTGGATGACTTGCCCATTTTTCGAAAAATCAGGCAGAATTTCCGTTGGCTTCAGTTCTTTTCCTCCAATCGAAGTGGGCTTTGCTGGAAATCATTTTTGGAGGCGGGGAGCCGCGCCGATAAGATTTCCGGGCGGAGTTTTTCTGCCGCTTTTTTTTCTGCTGCAGCGCCGACGAGCTTTTCTTTTCTCGTCACGTTGAACCCTCAAACTCGTCAGTCTTGAACAGACCCTCGCAGTCATTATGGGTCAAAAAAGAGGACGCGACTCCAAAGCACAGGCTGTGGAGTCCAAGAAACGCAAGAAGGCGAGCAAGGCGGACCCTGCCTCCGATGACAGTTCTTGGGATGGCGTCGTCGGTATTGACGACCTCAACTGGAAAGAAGTGGCCCTTCCCGATCGAATGGAAGATGCTGGCGGATTCTTTGGACTAGAAGAGATCGACGGAGTTGATGTGATCAAGCTGGATGGCTCCGCAGGTGTTCAATTCAAGGTGAGTGGCACCAACATTTGCCTATTTTGTTAGTTGCCATTTACTGATGTCTATGGTTCGTTTCGGGAATAGGCTAGGGCTGGAAAACCAAAGAAGTCAATCTTGAAGCCACCATCTTCGGATGATGATGGCGAGGAATGGTCTGGTTTCAGCGATGGAGAGTCGGAGAAGCCTCCTACCCCAGCCGCAGAGACACAGGAACCAAAGGACAGGAAACCGAAGAACAAAAAGGATAGCGCGAAGCAGAAGAAGGCAAAAGACTCACAGGAGACCAGCGAGAATGGCCCCAAGGATTCAGGAAAGAAGGAGACCAAGAACAACAAAATGAAAGAGTCGGAGAAAAAGAAGAAGACTACTGCCAAAGAGCCTAACCTAAAGGCTAGTCTCTCATTTGCGGCACTTGACGACGCGGATGAAGATGATGGTGTGGATGTCTCCGAATGGGATAATCTTGGCTTGTCTCCCGAGCTCCTCACCGGTCTTTCTAAGATGAAATTCGCTACTCCGACTACCGTGCAAAAATCCTGCATTCCAGCTATTCTAGAGGGACATGATGTCGTTGGAAAAGCATCTACCGGTTCCGGAAAGACGCTTGCATTTGGTATTCCTATACTCGAACATTACCTTGGACTGAGGGCAAAGCAAGTCAGCCGTGATGAGAAACCCAAATCGACACCGATAGCACTAATCTTATCACCCACCCGCGAATTGGCTCATCAATTAGCTCAGCACATTGGCGATCTCATCACGAACTCTCCCGATACAGATGCACGCATCGCTTTGCTAACCGGTGGGCTGTCCATTCAGAAGCAACAGCGTCAGCTCGCTAATGCCGAGATTGTTATTGGAACACCCGGTCGTGTTTGGGAAATCCTCAGCACGGGATCGGGATTGATCAAGAAGATGCAGAAGATCCAGTTTTTGGTTGTTGATGAAGCCGATCGACTTCTCAGCGAAGGTCACTTCAAAGAGGTTGAGGAAATTTTGGGTGCTTTGGACAAGCCGCAAGCAGGAGCTTTGCCTGACATGGATGAGGAGGCTGAAGTCGAGGAAGAGCCCGCTGCGAGACAAACTTTGGTCTTCTCGGCTACCTTCCATCGGGACTTGCAGCAGAAACTTGCTGGCAAGGGTCGCTGGACTGGCAGTGATCTAATGGATAATAAACAATCAATGGAGTATCTACTCAAGAAGCTGAACTTCCGCGAAGAGAAGCCGAAGTTTATCGATGTCAACCCTGTACAGCAAATGGCAGAGGGTCTCAAAGAGGGCATTGTTGAGTGTCCTGCGATGGAGAAAGATCTATATCTCTATTCACTTCTGCTCTATCATCCCAAACACCGAACTCTTGTCTTCACCAACTCTATCTCCGCCGTTCGCCGTCTGACCCAATTGCTGCAAAATCTCCAGCTTCCCGCGCTCGCCCTCCATTCCTCTATGGCTCAAAAAGCCCGTCTCCGCTCCGTGGAGCGCTTTTCTTCGCCGAAATCTGACCCCAGCTCAATTCTTGTCGCCACTGACGTCGCTGCCCGTGGTCTTGATATCAAGGGCATCGATTGTGTTGTCCACTACCACGCCCCTCGAACCGCCGACGCGTATGTTCACCGATCTGGACGTACCGCGCGTGCTGGTGCATCGGGTAAGAGTATTATTATTTGCGCCCCCGAAGAAGTGGTCAGTGTGGCTCGTCTGGCTGCGAAGGTCCATGCCCAAAAATCTGGCAATGCGAAGAAGCTTCCGCTAGAGTCACTCGAAATTGACCGTCGTGTCATTTCACGTATTCGTCCACGCATGAATATTGCCAAGAAAATCACGGATTCAAATATTGCTAAAGAGAAGATTACCTCGGAGGATAACTGGCTCCGCGCGGCAGCTGAAGATCTTGGTGTGGACTACGACTCCGACGAGTTTGACGAGTCGAAAGGAAAGGGTCGTGGTCGTGGAGGTGGCAGACACCAACGTGACAAGGAGAATAGTAGCATTACGAAGGGGGAGCTTAACGAGCTTCGTGCAGAGTTGAAGAACCTACTGTCGCAGCGTATCAACATTGGCGTTAGCGAACGATACCTCACGGCTGGACGAGTCGATATCGAGTCTCTCCTCCGTGGTGAAGGTAACAATGCTTTCCTGGGACATCTTGATCCCTTGAACTTCTAAAAATTATTTGTCAATATCATTTGTGACGGTGTATTTATCTCTATATTCGGAGTCTCAACACTGCTGGTTTCTAGCTGCTGTCTTTTCTTTCTCATTTTTCTTTTCAATATCTATTCTTAAATTCACACTGAATATTAGAGTATCCATCAAGACCCTGATCTTCGCCGTCTCCAGCATCATGTCAATTTGAAAATCCCCGACCTAGCCTAATTTGTCCAAGTTTAAGCCCCGTTTGATCAGCCGCCACGTGGTGATTCGGCATGCCGAGATCTCCGACTCGGCAGACATCCGAATCGCCGCCGAAAGTCGGCCTTTCTTGCCCCACTGTTGGGTCCAACAGAAAAAAAAATGAAGCGAAAATGAGAAAGCAGCTCCGGTTAGAACTGCCGATGATCTCATTTAGCGTGGATGGTTGACGAAAATCTCCGACTAGCTTGCTCATCATATTTCAAAGCTACCCCCCGACGAGCTACTGCTAGATCTGTCGACCTACAAACATCAAACTACGTTGATAACGGTATCTGTTGAGCCGGGAATCCGCTTTACCGGCAGATTATCGTGCATTAGCTTTTCGGCATTTCAGCAGTTGTCCCTTTGCGGATCATATACGCAAATCTTTGTGCAACTGGCATTTTCACACTCTCTTCCGAATCATTCTCGACTATATACAACTTGAACAACCAGACCTCACGATGTCCGGCCTTCAGCAAGCAACTAGACGGCTTCTTCGCCAGTCTATGACTACTACCACTAGGGTTGCATCTTTTACGCCTTTGATTCCAGTCGCAAGACTTCACCAACAAGGACCATCCCGCTCAGCAGTCGTCCATGAACAAGCTCTTCCACAAACACAAGCACCATCTGTGGAAGCACCATCATTCCTCTCTCGAGCTCAACAAAAGCCCCTCCAAAACAAAAGCACACCCGATCTCGACGCCATAATCTCACAAATGCCCCTCGTTCAATCCCTCCGCGCTTCCCACAATTCCTACAAAGAATCTCGTCCCCACCTCGCCATCCCACCAGCTATGAGACAGCACCATTTCGTCGGAGGCTCACTGGCCGGAACCGGGAAACTGACACTGGCTCCATACATGTGGACGTCGTCGCAGAAATCAAACAAATCCACCGGTGACAGTAAAGCCAGTAGCGTCGTGTCAGTTTTCCATATTGGCCGCGATCTATGCGGACATCCCGGCTTCGTTCACGGTGGTCTGTTATCCGTTCTTTTCGACGAGGTCTTTGCTCGTTGTGTTTCGGCGGCGTTCCCGAGTGGTCTGGGTATGACTGCTAATTTGAATGTGGATTTCCGAAAACCTGCTCTCCCGGATCATTTGTATGTTCTGCAGGCGGAGACTGTGAAGGTTGAAGGGCGAAAGGCTTGGGTGCAGGGTCGTATGACTTATCTTCCTGTTCATTTACCTGTTCAATCTGAGGCTCAGAGCATTGCTTTTGATTCGGCGCTTTTGAAGGAAGATGCTGAGGGGGCGACTATGGTTTCTGAGGCAAAGGCTTTGTTTATTGAGCCTAAGTTTGCGGATGTGAGTATTAATTTTTTTTACACGGTTTTCCTTCAATTTTCTTCGGTTGAACAATTGCTAATCATCCTTTCCTTGCAGTCCATGATTTCGGTTTATCGGACCTGATATAGAATTTGAAGTTCCTATGGCGTCAGGAGTTACGAAAATAGAGCATCAACTTTATAGACATTTAATTATTAATGAATCAGTACATTCGATCTTCCAGTAGGGGCTCTTCACTCGATGGAAACAATCACCATATTAGGAGCATTAAAATATGGTAATTATGTATGTACTTAACAGCAGTAGGCCTGGTATAGTAATTCACTATCCTATGTTGTACTTGAGTAGAACTGTTCGCGATTCATTACCCCGACGTGCACCCTTCCAAGGTTCAGCTTTACAACGCCTTTTAAATGACCACTAACATAGCCGTGAAGAATAGTAATACTACTACCAGCAGCCGACCTAAAAACATCTGACTGCAGAAAATACGGTGAAATGGAACTCCTTGGAGATAGAAAGGCTAACCATTACTATCTAATATCATCATGAGGACACCACTTCAACGCCCCAAATCCCAGATAACAAAAGTAAAGAAAGAAAACAGCCCGGCCGAAAAATTGGGAATGGGGAGTGGGGTGGCAAAAGCAAGTCAGGTCATCGAGTCATTAAAGGCGTTCCGTTTTTGGATTTTCAGAGAACAGGGGGTGAAAACGTTGGACCAGCCAGGTTGAGGTCAGTTATCCGGAAGTAGAGGAGATGTTCGAAGTTGCGCTTGGCAATGAGCTGTGTTGCGGGGACTCTGTTCTTACGACAGATGGAATGCTCCTTGGCCCTCCTTAATGGCGACGGAAAGTCGCTCCCCGAGAACATTCAGACTGCTATAATCGGGCAGCTTGAGATAGTTCACACAAGTCATGACGCTAGGAAGGTAGTCATCCGGAGTATAAGGGGGTTCACTGGGCCGACAGACCACAGTGAAGATGGGAGTAAGACTCTTGAAGCCTGCAAAACAAAGTCAGAGAATAAACAATAAAAATCATAATGCTTGAAACATGAAACTTACCGCCGATTGGAAGCTTTGGGCTACCAGTAACAAACTGAAGGAAGTCGCGTCGCTGCTGCTTATCTAGCTCGCTCATTGTCTGAAGCAGGTTGCGTACGCTTTTGCTGTCCATGTTGAATCCATGATCTGCTTTGATGGAGTCCATCAGAGTTTCGATAGACCAGTCTTCGTCTGCCTGACCAAAGAGCATCACAAGCTCGTTGGGAGTGAAGGCTCGAAGAGAAGAGAAGGGGAAGACTTGTGAGAATCCTGTTCTGAAGGCGTCGACCTGGCGTCTGACACCACTACCAAGTGTCATATCAATAACTCGCTCGATGTAGTGATCGACATTGTCGATATTGAGCGAGACATCGGCGCCGTTCGGAACAAGTTCAATAGATGGATAACCGGGTAGGGTGAAATCCAAGCTCAAGTCATCAACACGAACCCCGTCCACTTCAATTTGCTGGATAGCAGTAGCCTTTTGCTGCTCCGATAGACTTTGGTCTTTCTTGATGTTCTTCTTAGCCTTCACGAATTGTTTGAGCATAATCAAGGATTTGGCTAGATCTTCATCAACTGCTTTCACGGTGCCTAGTGATGGGGCAACAGAGGACAATGTATCGGCAATGCGGAAGAAGGCCGGGTTGAAAGATATATCGATAATGCGGGAGTCAAGCATAGAACGTGCGACAAATTTTCCAAGAATTTTGAACATATTCAACTGCTTTTTACCCGAGTCTTGAGACGCTTGTTCGTCACTCATTGGACATGGGAATAAACCACGTCTACCAAAAGCGTATTCTGGTGTAGCAGAATGACCATCGGTTTCGCGCCAAATTTTGAGCTTCTTCTTCGAGAACTCCTTAGAGACAGTCGAGTAGAATTCCAGTGTTGGACCCAAACCAGTTCCAACCTCCTCAAAGTACTCGACCTCAAGAACACTGGGAGAGGAACCGTAAAGCTCCATAACTTTCATGGCCGAGTCCAGGATGCGCGCTCGGGAGATCCGGACCTTTTGACGTTGCAAGCGGCCGAGGAACGGCTGGGGATCACGACGTAGGTCTCGTCGGCTATCTTCCGTGCTTTGAGAATTATGCCATCTCATCATGGCACGAGAATATCCGAATGCCGTTGACTGTAGGAAAAGATGTCTAGTCTCAAAGGGGAACAAGAAAGAGAACAATCGAGCCAGGTCTTCGCTCCAGCTCGGAAGGCAGCTGCTAGCAACAATCAATGGCTCCTCAAGCTGTCGATTCACCTTAGCAGTGAGTTTGGTATTGATGAACTGGGCTAGTGGCTCGGGCGTGATGTTGACAGGGTCCCTAGTCTCTGTCAAGATATCGTCGATCGTAGCGTTCATCTCATGCAATACGCGGAGGAATCGAAGAATAGAGGCAGTGGTAGCGTCTTTATCGAGGGAAGAAGGGATTTCAAGGACGTCTTCCGAGGAAGATTCTTCCTGTCCATTGTGGGCAAGTGTCGATTGTTCTGCTGGGGGAGGTCCGGGGACGCGTTTGAAGGTGACGGTGTGAACCGCAGTCCAGACATTCTTGGCATGAGACTCTTCTATGTGCTCGCGGTTGTGATGGACAGCACGGTAGACTGTAGTGTCACTAGGAACGGGTTTGCCATCCACGCAAAACTCAAGGTGCCAGTCTTGTGGGACTGATGCCATGGCAGCGGCATATGACTGGAACGGCCGCCCAGCGGATGACAGGGGCTGATGACGCGCGGGGTTTGATGATGTTGTACTCGGTGTCGATGAAGAAGCCTTGGATGCTTGTGTGGACTGAGATGGAGTGCCAATCCTCGTACCATCTTCCTTACGGGCCGTAACCTTTCCAGATGATCCAACTTCCATATTCACTGCGGTTGGGTCGTGCACGTTATCTTCTTCGAGGTCATCATCCAGATCATCGACTATAGCATTGAGTTCTTCATCATCATCCGCGTCGTCGATATCGTCATCGCCATCGTCACTTAATTGTCTCTCATCAGCGCATTCAAGTGGCTCATCGTCATGTTCATCATCTTCTTGGAAATGCATATGACGGCGACGGCCTTCGCCCGAAGCTGGCTGCTCTCGGTCCTGGTCTTCGTCGCCGGAATCATTCGCATTGAGGAGGCCTCTGGTGCGGCCCAGTGGGCTTCCACCCGCGAGTGGCGAGTCTGGTGCGGTCAATTGGTCTCTGAGTCGTGCTGCTTGGGAGATCTGAGACAGAATATTGTCTCGGCTGCGAGAAGAACGAGGGCGTTCTGAAACGGCAATTTTTGGTTGGAGAAAGTCATCGAGAGACTTGAACGTGGCAATAGCATGGATAGATACCATGATATTCCGGTAGTGGCGAGGTATATCGGATTCTTCCTCTGCGACCAGCTTAAGTCGAAGTTGCTTTCCGAGCATATAAGTAGCATTACTGCGAGTATTCTCGAGCGAGTTATGGCTGACGGTAATGACCTCAAAGTGCTCCGTCCGGCTCAACAAATCTTGTAGCTTGCGAATCAAAACGCTGAAGGGAGTCACGGCAGTGCTTTGGCTCTGAGCCTTCTCGGAGATCGTGGCACCCATAAAAGCTTGCAGGAAGGCGGATCGTGCAATGCGAATATTCGAAGCTAATCAATGTCAGTGAGCCAATTCGTGAGTACGAACATTGGAACCATATAAATTTACCTTTAGAATCGCCAAGAACCTCCAAGAGAACCTCGATGATGCCAGAGTTGAGCAGCTCAGAGCTAGTGATACTCTCGAGCGCATCGCCATCGAAATAGGTTGCCAGGCGCTTGAAAAGAGCCAGGCCATCGTCGCCCTGGGTGGTGTAGGAACCCTTGATCTGAACTGCAAGGGCTCGCAGTTCGTTCAGAATACGAAGGGCCCCAGTGCGCACTTTGCCAGCCTCTCCTTCCTCATAGGTCTTGAGGAAAGCTTGAGCATCTCGGATAACAAGGTCATGAAGAGCATTCTCCATCTTGGCCAAGGGCTGGCGGCCAGAGATCGACGAATCTTCTGAGTCGGAATCCTCTTCGTTGTCTTCATCAGCCTCGTCATCGTAGTCATCACCATCTTCATCTGTGTCCTCGTCCTTCTTGTTGCTCTCGCCGTTGCCAGCATCCATGTCAACATCTGCAGATTCATCATTTGCCTTCTTTTTGGCCTCCTCGGCCTTTTCTGCCTCTGGAGAAAGAGGAGCTTCGGACAATTTGACTATTTCTGAGATAACACCTTCTCGATGGAATTGGTGATGGTAAACCTTTTCAAGTCGCTCGAACAGTAATTCCGAGCAGCGAAGGGCGAGGGATACAAGAGAAGGGTGATCTTTTTGGGAAAGAATAGAAGCCAGGAATGAAGCATAGGGCACAGTACGCAAGGCGTCTTCAATCAAGGAGGGTTCCAGGATATGTAACATCTTGAGCTGTGCAATAAGGACCTTTTGGCGAACAAGTAGATTGACGGTGCTTGAGTAGGCGTCGGTTAAGGTTGGAAATAAGATAGTCGCGAACCGCTTAAGCTCTGTCTTGCAATCTTCCAACAAGGCACGTCTCTCCGCTGTTGACTCTTGAGACTTGGAAGATTTCAAGCCGATGGACATATGACTATCGAAATAGGAACTGAGGACACTGTCTGTCCGCGAGGCCTCCCGGCTAGGGACACCGGGTAAAAGCTCGCAAATGACATTGAGGGTCTCAAACACCTGCTCACGAGGCCGGTGGATCAGAGCCTGCATGACCAAGACACTGTCCATTTTCACAGCTGTGTTATCAGTGTCTTCGGGTGGCGAGACTCCCGTCAAAATCTGGTAGAGGGTATCGACCACGTCCATTTTGAGAAGTTCAATCGACAAACGCGGGCTGGCTTTGGCAGTATTTGCGAGCACTCGAAGGAACTGAGTATGAATGTGTGGTCCAATTAAGTTTGTGGTGCCCGGGAGTAGTAGTCGCAGAACAGCCCTGAGCATTGCGGGCTCGATGAGCTCTTCCAGATTCTCAGAGCGATATTTGTAGCTTTCAACAATACGGGAGACACAAAGACAGGCCTGCTCAACAACTTTCGGATCATTGCTAGACAGTACATTCAGCAAAGTCGGCATCACGTCCCGTACCACGGGGAAAGAATCGTGAGGCAGGTTACGACAACAGTTGGCAGCAGTAGTGACAGCAGTGCGCTGGGTGCTTGTTGGGAAAAACTCAAGGTAAGTCAAGCAGGCTGTTAGGCCACCTTCACGCACGATCGAAGCAGGGAAATCCACAGATATCTTAGCGAGCGTCTAAGATGATATTTTGTGAGCTTTGTGTATATAAAACAGTATTTGCGGCGTGGCTTACACTCAAGGCTTGCTCGGCAAGGTCGATGAATTGAATATCCAGGAGCTTCTGGCACAAAATCGGTACGGCGCCACCATAAACGACATTCGCCACAGAACCACGAAGAGCTTCCATTAGGTTGGCAAGGCATCGGCATGCAAGAAGCATTATTTCGGGGTTTTCCTCGCCGAATTGGTTTGGCTGCATTAAGGCAACAAGCTCCTTGACGTAAGGATCGGGTGAGAATTGACCTGAAAGGTTATCTTCATTGGAGACCAGTAAAAGATCCGACAGTTCCTGCAAAGCAATCAACTGGAGTGAAGGGGAATCCTTCGCTCTCAGGTTACTGAGGATATCTCGCAGTCGGGAGGACATGCCAGACATCATGCCGGTGAGGGCACGCAATGTACTCTGTAAGGCCATAGGGCCCCGACCGAATAGACTGCTATGGAACGGGTCCAAATCCTCATCATCGAAGGCCGAGTGGTTTGTTCCATCATTGCTTTCAGCCGCAGGAGACTCGTCTCTTTCTTCCTTTTCCTCGTGCTCCTCTATTTCCTCCTCCGCATCCCGTGTCAGAGCATCAGAACTTTGCTTCGTGGAACGCTTTTTTTGTCGCCGTGGGGGCGGAGATTGTGTTGCCGCCAGTCGATCTAGATATATTGATGATAGCTGTTTAGCCTCGGCGTCCCCAAAATACCACTGGATGCTTGCATTGCAGAATCCAAACTTACCATTCCGGCTGGATCTCCGCCGGGCAGGGGGCGGAGACGTGGTGGACTTGGATTCCCCTGACGGTCGAGAAGAGGGTCTGTTATATGAGCCATTTCATCAGTCATGTCATTGTCTAGGATTCACGGCTAGTACACACCCTGGTTGTGACATGGCTGTACGACTTCGAGCAGGCCGACGGGGACCAGGAGCAGGACCAGCGGATGGTGCTGTGCTGGGCGCTGTAGTTCGTTGTCTCTTCGATCGGCGAGGCGGCGAGGAGGCCGCGGGTTGATTCTGGGCGTCTGAATGCCGATCCCGGCGAGTGGAAGTCTTGCGTTTCCGGGAAGCCGAACCAGCGGCGGAAGTTGAAGCAACACCGGCGTCAGTGGGAGGAGGAGGGTCTGTAGCAAGTCTCGCCGATGAGCGAGTGGTCCTGCGCGACATGAGTAATTGCTTGTGGATTGTGTGTTGGTTTGCCTTTTTTTCGAATTTTTAAAAAAGAAGATAAGAAGAAGAAAAAAGAAAATGCCGAATGTACGTAAAAAATAGGAGGGCAAGGTGAAGAAGGTATTGATCAAGCTGATACCAGACTTGTTTGTAGGGAAAAAAAAAAGGAGATGGGCAGTTGAAAAGGGTCAGCTTGGATGTAATGTGATGTGACCGATACTCTCCCCCGCGTTCTGAGCACTCAAGTTGGGGGGAAGCGATCTGAGAGCAACAAATCGAGAAATCGTATCGTCCACCTCAGATTCCCAAAACATAGATCACAGTTGGATAGCTCCGAGGGGAGGGTTTAGAACAAGGCAAGGTCGCGGACGGGCAAGGTATGAAGCTTAACAAGGCGAAGGAAACGGGCGGGTAGATACCTCAGGGCCGAAGAGGCGATGGAAGCTCCAGCGGGAGCAATGGAATAATCCTCGAGAGGGTCCTGGCGGTTGGTGGAGGGCCTTTGCCTGGCCATAAGTTACCGGGTCGGAGAGATTCGATTAAACTTGGGGGGAGACCGTTCCAGCCGCCATCCGCATACACCGAGATCAAAAACCGAGAAGTTTGAACGGGGTAGTAAGATGGAGCTTCGGGGGAGTGGAGGGGGGGGAGGAGAGTAGTGTTTAGTTAGGCGAGGCGTTTAGGTGACGAAGTGGTTAGGTCGAAAAAAGGCGGGGAGGGGGAAAGGAAGAATGCAACGAGGCAATAAGCAAAGGAAGGCAAAAAGAGGTTAAACAAATGGGAATTGAGCAAGAGGAAGTGGATGGAAGAGAGGAAAGATGAAGAGAGGAAAGATGATGGATGAAGGATGGTGGGGAGTGGAAGAGAAGAGAAGCAGTTGTGACGACGGGATTTTGGGGGGAGACGGCGGAAGTGCAACATTCGTGATGAGATAAGACTGCATCCCATCCCGGTCGGATTATTGGCATTTCGGCCGTTGGGCACGAAGGGATGTGGTGAGGGTAGGTAGTCACTAATATTCAAAGTTAGAGTATGGAATATAATATAGTAATATAGAAATTATGCTATGAGTTGGAGTATTAGAAAAGAGTAGAAGAAGTATAAGCGGAGGTAACTATAACTAACTATACCTATAGTACGGGTGGTCGCTGACTGTAAGCTACATAGTTAAGACCAGCCACAATAGTCAGCATGAAGATACCCTTGAATAATTAATCCTCCATTAAAAAACAAACAGTCAATATATACAATCACCTAGAGACAATTAGTTAATCCTAGTATAATATTGTAGTAGAATTACAATTTTGGATGTTTCTATCTAGTACAGTATGTATACCAGTAGACTACATACATCCATACTGGTAGTAACTACTAACTACCAAGTGCATCCTCAACTTGATTCATAGAATTGTATAGATTCCAGTATAATACTTTAAAGAAACTACCATAATATATACTAACTATACATCTAGCTTATAGGTAACTATACAGAAAAGTCCAACCCAATTCGGCTCGAATGCCGCACTCCTCCACTTCTCGCAAATCCCCGCCGTCACCGGAAATCCTTTTTGCGCCTCGTTTGACTCACCGAGCCTCTTAATAATCATCTTTTCCCTTCAATGCAAATTCGATAATCCCCGGAATTAATCCAAACTTTCAATTTAACTCCTAAACAACTTCTTTAAACATAATCCCTCCTACAAACATTCCCCTTCGTCCTTCAATAGCCGGTCATAATCCGGCGCCTTCTCTTCCGCCTCTCTCTCTACCCGCTCATCTCCCCGCTCCTCGTCTCCCTCCAC
>Ga0102593_1001410_pt1 | contig 23753 bp, 22 predicted proteins | sample AraplaCol_mMS_r2_2_FD_76862 | JGI IMG/M metagenome (GOLD analysis project Ga0102593, IMG submission 76862) | Arabidopsis root microbial communities from North Carolina, USA - plate scrape MF_Col_mMS_r2 (SPADES assembly) (version 2) | ecosystem: Host-associated > Plants > Roots > Endosphere...
CCGCCCCGTTGGCATTGGCGCTCTCGTACAGGTGGAACTCGCCGATCCCACGGTAAGGCCCGCTCGCGGTGCCGCGCGCGAGTTCGGCTTGCACCATCTCGTAAATGGTCTCATCGCGGAACCAGTTGCTGTAGTCGTCGCGGTTGCGGTACAGGCGCACGAAAGGCACCACGGTCACGCCCGCGGCGCGGGTCTCGCGTGCTGCAGCCAGCGTCTGCGTGCCGGCGTTGGGCCGTGAGTTGGCAATGATCGCGGTCACCTGGTTGCGCTGCATGCGCGCGAGCGCCTCGGCGGGTGGATAGGGCCCGGTGTTGCCGTCCCAGGCTTCCTGGTTGTAGTGCAGGTGCGTGTCGAACAGCGGGCCGTCGTAGCCGGCAGCACTGCTCTGCGCGGTTTGGCCGTGGGCAAGGGGCACCAGGGCGATGCAGGTGGCCAGAACAAGAGCCGTGAAAGGAGTTTGGGCTGTCATGTGTTTCGCGAAGAGGACGCAAGGCCGTTCCGCTGGATTCTGGCGCAGTCCCTGGTTGCGCGGCAATCTGGCCGCAGCGCTCCGTAGGTCAAAACGCCCACTTCACATGTTTGCCGCACAGCCGTGTAATGGCACTGCCAGACCGGCCTTGGCGTCTCGCAACGGAACCCCTCATGGAACCCCTCATCCTCGCCCGCGTCCAGTTCGGCTTCACGATCTCGTTCCACATCATCTTTCCGGCGTTGACCATCGGGCTCGCGAGCTACCTGGCCGTGCTCGAAGGCCTGTGGCTGCGCACCGGCCGACAGGTGTACATCGACCTGTACCAGTTCTGGATCAAGATCTTTGCGGTGGCCTTTGGCATGGGCGTGGTGTCGGGGCTGGTGATGGCCTATCAATTCGGCACCAACTGGAGCAACTTCTCGCGCTTTGCCGGTGGCGTGACTGGGCCGCTGCTGGCCTACGAGGTGCTGACCGCGTTCTTCCTTGAAGCGGGCTTTCTGGGCGTGATGCTGTTCGGCCGTGAGCGCGTGGGACCGGGCCTGCATTTCGTCTCGACGCTGGCCGTGGCGGTCGGCACGCTGGTCTCCGCCACCTGGATCCTCGCGTCGAACAGCTGGATGCAAACGCCGCAGGGCCACGAGATCATCGACGGCCGCGTGGTGCCGGTCGACTGGTTCAAGGTGATCTTCAATCCGTCGTTCCCCTATCGGCTGGCGCACACCGTCACCGCCGCCTACCTTGCAACCGCGCTGATGGTGGGTGGCGCAGCGGCCTGGCACCTGCTGCGCGGCAACGACAACACGCGCGTGCGCACCATGCTGTCGATGGCGCTGTGGATGTTGCTGGCGGCGGCGCCGCTGCAGGCACTCATCGGCGACCAGCACGGCCTCAACACCCTCGAGCACCAGCCCGCCAAGCTGGCCGCAATCGAAGGCCACTGGGAGCGCACGCCGGAGGGCGAAGGCGTGCCGCTGATTCTTTTCGGCTGGCCGGACATGAAGGCCGAGGTCACGCGCTTCGCGATCGAGATTCCGCGCGCCGGCAGCCTGCTGCTCGCGCACAGCTGGGACGGACAGATTCCCGCGCTCAAGGAATTTCCACCGGAAGACCGGCCGAACTCGACCATCGTGTTCTGGACCTTCCGCGCGATGGTGGGCCTGGGCGTGCTGATGATCGCGCTGGCCTTCTGGGGGCTGTGGCTGCGCCGCGGGCAGAGGCTGTATTCGCAGCGCGCGTTCCTGCGGCTGGCCGTGGCGCTCTCGCCCGCGGGCCTCGTGGCCATCCTGGCCGGCTGGTTCACCACCGAGATCGGGCGCCAGCCTTGGGTCGTCTACGGCCTGATGCGCACGGCCGATGCGGTGTCGCCGCAGCATTCGACCTCGCAGGTCGGGTTCACGCTCGCACTGTTCGTCGTCGTGTACTTCGTGGTGTTCGGCGCAGGCACGGCCTACGGTCTGCGCCTCATTGCCAAGGGCCCCACCGGCGGCCACGGCGATCCGCCCCTGCATGGAGGGCCTGGAGAAACGCGGCAGCCCATGCGCCCGCTTTCAGCAGCACTGGAGTCCGACGATGGGCATTGATCTTCCCCTGATCTGGGCCGTCATCATCCTGTTCGGCATCATGATGTACGTGGTGATGGACGGCTTCGACCTCGGCATCGGCATCCTCTTTCCGTTCTTCCCTGCTAAGGAAGACCGCGACGTCATGATGAACACCGTGGCGCCGGTGTGGGATGGCAACGAGACCTGGCTCGTGCTCGGCGGGGCGGGCCTGCTTGCGGCGTTTCCGCTCGCCTATGCGGTGATCCTCAGCGCGTTCTACCTGCCGCTCATCCTCATGCTGGTGGGACTGGTGTTCCGCGGCGTTGCGTTCGAATTCCGCTTCAAGGCGCGCGCGGGCAAGCGCCGCTGGTGGGACGCGGCTTTCATCGGCGGCTCGTTCACCGCCACCTTCTTCCAGGGCATGACGCTGGGTGCATTCCTCAATGGCCTGAAGGTGGTGGACGGCAACTTTGCCGGCGGCTCGTTCGACTGGGTCTCGCCGTTCTCGCTCTTCACAGGCCTTGCGCTGGTGGCCGCGTATGCGCTGCTCGGCGCCACCTGGCTCGTGATGAAGACCGAAGGCCCTCTGCAGATGCGCATGCGCAGCCTGGCACGGCCGCTGGCGTGGCTCATGCTGGCTGTCATCGTCGCCATCAGCATCTGGACACCGCTCGCTCACCAAGCGATTGCAACGCGATGGTTCAGCCTGCCCAACCTGCTGTACTTCGCGCCGGTGCCGCTGCTCGTGGCGCTCGTGGTCTACAAGCTGCTGCAGGCGCTGCGCGGTAATGGGCACGCCTCGCCCTTCGTGCTCACGCTGGCCCTGCTCTTCCTCGGCTACACCGGCCTGGGCATCAGCCTGTGGCCGAACGTCATTCCGCCCGACATCTCGATCTGGCAGGCCGCAGGCCCCGCGCAGAGCCTGGGCTTTGCGCTGGTGGGCGCACTGCTAATCATCCCCATCATCCTGATGTACACCGCATGGAGCTATTGGGTGTTTCGCGGCAAGGTGCGGCATGGCGATGGCTACCACTGACGCTGACGAGCCCCGATCGGGCCGGCGCAAATGGCTGCGCCGCGTCGGATGGCTCGCGGCCATCTGGCTCGCGAGCGTGACAACGCTTTATCTGCTGGCGCTGTTGCTGCGCTTTCTCATGAAGGCGGTCGGCCTGGGGCTGTGAGCGGCGGCAGGGCGGCCACCAAGGTGCCGGCTGTGGTGCAACGCAGCACTCGGGTGTCGAGCGCGCGACGATTTGTCGGACTCGGCTGGCTTCCGAGCTGGCAAATGCCTCGGTGCTCCCCTGCAACCTACCCCACACGTCGGCGCCGTCCGACAGGAGCACGCCTGCGCGCGCGCACGCTGCGAAGGTCAAGGAGAGGCGCCATGAACGCAGACCATGCATTCCTTGCCTGGAAGGATGCCCATTGCAAGGCTTCGGAAGCCGAGTTCCAGGTCCAACTGGGCGCGAGCCGTCCCGCATTTCAGCAACCGAGGCAGGAACAGATCGAAGAGGCGATCCGTCTGCGCAAAATCGCATCCGAGAACCTGCAGGCCTTCCTGGCGGCCAGCACACGCGTTCCGACCAGTTAGCGGAACGCAGCGGCTTCAAAACAAGCCAAGGACCATGAAGAACCGGACGGTTCATGAGGCGACCGTCACCTTGAAGCTGCCATCGAGCGTGAACGGCCGCGCGCTGGTCGAGACGCTTCGAAGAGCGGGCATCCCGGTCGACGCGCTGGGCAGCGTGACGTCGGGCTATCTCTTCGTGCGGACCACCGGCCGCTTCGGCAAGCGCGCCAATACCTATCGATGGTTTGCCGCCGGCACGAGCGAAGAGTCGTTGGTCGCGTTTACCACGCCGCGCGGCGACGAAAACGGGCAAAAGCCTGCGGCTGCCGACAGCAAGCAAGGCCTCGTTCTTCCGGCGGCACAACCGCGCGTGCCCACGCCCGTGACCTACCTGCGGGTGTGGAAGGAGCTGGAGCAACACGCACGCCGCGCAGAAACACAATTGCACGCCAAACGCATTGCCTACTTTCGAGGCCTGGGCCCGCCGCCCGATGCGCTGGATCGGGAGTTGGTGAAGCGCGCCTGGGCCAATGCGAACCAGTGCCTCCTGGCCGCACACGATGAGATGAGCTTCAGGGCTTCCGGGCGCGAACGGCCCTCGGAGCCCATCGGCCCTGCAACAGATGGTGTTCCTGCGCCAATCAGCGAGCCCGATTCGGCAATGGAGCAATAAGGCGAAAGACAACCGGCGCGCTCGGTTCAAACGTTGTGATTACGTGCTCGCCAAGGTATAGAACTTTTCATGTAAACGCTTGCACGGGCCGTGCGTTATCGATGCTTTGCTGCAGGGATATCCCGCATGGATTGAGTCGGCCGCGTCGCCCCATCAAGGGTCTAATGACCCAGACACCCCGTCCGAACCATCCGCATGGCATGAAAAAAGCTCTCCTGAAGCTCGTCGCGACATGGGCCTTTGCAGCGCTCGCGTTCGAGGCGCACGGGGAGCCGGTCGTGTTGTCGCTGGTGCACGCGGCCGCGACCACGCACCCGGCGCACCTGTCGGCACTGCAGTTCGCCAAGCGCGTCCATGAGCGCACCCAGGGGCAGGTCAGCATCGAGATCTTTCCCGCGTCGCAACTGGGCAGCGAGAACGAACTGCTGCAGAAGGTCAGGCTTGGCGCCGTCGACATGGATGTTTCGTCGATGAACTATCTCATCAAATACGAGAAGGCGTTCTCCGTTGTCGTCCTTCCGTATCTGTTCGACAGCTATGCGCACGCGCACCGCGTGCTCGACGGCCCCGCCATGAAATGGCTGGGCCCCCTTGCCGAGAAGCAGGGCTTCATCATCCTGTCCAACTGGGAATGGGGATTCCGCAACCTCACCAACAGCAAGCGCCCGATCAATGCGCCCGAAGACGTGCGAGGCCTGAAGATGCGCGTGCCGCCGGTCGCCGAGCTCGAAGCGACCATGGAAGCGCTGGGCGCCGAGGTCAGCAAGGTCGGCTTCAAGGAACTTCCCCAGGCGCTCTCGCAGGGGGTGGTCGATGGCCAGGAGAACCCCATCAACGTCATCTACTACAACAAGCTTCATGAGTTCCAGAAGCACCTCGCGTTGACGCGCCACGTGTACTACAACACGCTGCATCTCATGAGCGCAAAGAGCTGGGCAAAGCTCACACCGGCGCAGCAGGCGATCGTGCGCGAGGAAAGCAAGGCGGCGGGTGACGGCATGCGCAAGAAGATCATTGCCGAGGAAGACGAGCTGATCGCGAAGATGGCCGCTGCCGGAGTGAAGGTCACGCGGCCCGACCCTGCGCCGTTTCGTGCGGCGACACAGGGCGCGCGTGCGCAGATCGCGCGCTTTGCCGGCGAAGAGAACGTGCGCCTGTTCTTGAAGATGGTCGATGCAGAGCGAAAGCAGTGATGCATCGCACCCACGGCGATCGGGGGGCAGGCCTCGGTCGAGCGTATTTCTGGGCGGCATTCCTTCGTGGAAAAGTTCGCTCAGCCTGCGGGCAGAGATCGCAATCGGCTTCGGCGTTGTCATTTCGCTGATGCTCGCATTGGGCGTAGCCTTCTATCTCAGCGAGCAGCGCTCGTCGACGGCCATCGACAAGCTGCTGAACAGCGACAACCGGATGGCCGACCTGAGCCTTCGCAGTTCGCTCGCGATGTACAAGGCACGCGAGGCTGAGAGCGAACTGCTGCTCTCCGCGGACCGGCTCGGCGTGGCGGAGGCCAGCGCTCGATTCCTGCCAACCATGCAGAACCATCTGCTGGACATGCGCGAGTACCTTTCCAGCCTTCGGATCATCTCGACCGATGCGCAGTTTCGAGACCAGGTCGATCGGATCGAGGCGCAAACGCAGCAATACGAGGACGGGTTTCGCGTATTTCTCAAGCAATACGGCAAGGAAGGCCCTCTCGGCCCGGAACGCGCGCCTCGGCAGGGCTATGTGGACGCGGCGGCGGCCATCGAGTCGTCGGTGGAAGCCCTGCACACCGCGGCGACCAAGCGAGCGCTCCAGACAAAAAGCGATGTTGCACGCGCAGCCAGTTTCTCGCGCTGGGCCGCCATTGCCATGATCGCGCTGGCCGCCATCATGGGCTTGGTCATCGCCAGGATCGTCTCGCTGCGCATCGCGGGCTCCGTCGCGCAGCTCATCGCCTTTTCGCGCCGCGTGGCCTCGGGCGACTTCAGCGCAAGGGCGCAGCAAGGCCGCGACGATGAGTTCGGCATCCTCGCGAGAGCCATGAACCAGATGGCCGAGTCGATCGAGAATTCCAATGTGCTGCTGGAGAGCAGCGCCGACACCTTGAAGCACCAGGCCACGCACGACGCCCTGACCGGGCTTCCGAACCGCGCGCTGCTGGAGGACCGGCTCAAGCAGGCGATTTCGTACGCGGACCGATACGGCCGGCTGATGACGGTGGTGTTCATCAACCTCGACGGTTTCAAGATGGTCAACGACAGCCTCGGCCGCAAAGCCGGGGATGAACTGCTCAAGGCCATGGCCGCGCGCATGAGCCAGTGCCTGCGCGGCGTGGACACGGTGGTGCGCACAGGCGGCGACGAGTTCGTGATCGTGCTGTACGACCGGCCAGGAGACGGCACGGAGATCGCCCCGGCCCTGCAGAGGCTGCTCGAGGCCATTGCAGTGCCCGTACAGATCGACCGCCAGGCGATCCAGATCACCGGCAGCATGGGCGTGGCCACCTATCCCGCGGACGGCGCCGACGCCGACGCCCTGGTCATGAACGCCGATGCCGCGATGTACCGCGCCAAGGCGTCGGGGCGCAACAACTTCCAGTTCTATGCGGCCGAGATGAACGGCACGAGCCGCGACAGGCTTGCCATGCGCGAAGGATTGCGCCATGCCATCGCCCGCGGCGAACTCCACCTCGCCTACCAGCCCAAGGTGGACATGAGATCGGGCGAGGTTATCGGCGTGGAGGCCTTGATCCGCTGGCAGCATCCGGAGCGCGGACTGGTCTCGCCGACGGAATTCATTCCTCTGGCCGAAGAGACGGGGCTCATCGTTCCCATTGGCGAATGGGTGCTGCGCACCGCTTGCTTCCAGCACAAGGCCTGGCAGCGCGCGGGCCTGCCGGCCTTCGGTGTTTCGGTGAATGTGTCCGCGCGGCAGTTCAGGGAGCGGACCTTGATCGAGCAGGTCGCCCGGGCGCTTGCGGACAGCGGGCTCGAGGCGATGTTTCTCGAACTCGAACTGACCGAGAGCCTGGTCATGGAGGATCTGGAGAGCGCGCTGCTGTCGATGAAGGCGCTGCAAGCGATGGGCGTGCAGCTCTCTATCGACGATTTTGGAACCGGCTATTCGAGCCTGAGTGCGCTCAAGCGTTTTCCGATCGCGAGGCTGAAGATCGATCGCGCCTTCGTGCGCGACATTCCGGACGACGACGAGGACAAGGCTATTGCCAAGGCCATCATCTCCCTGGGGCACGAGCTCAATCTCAAGGTCATCGCCGAAGGCGTCGAGAACGAGCAGCAACTTGAATTCCTGCGCGCCAATGGCTGCGACGAGATGCAAGGCTACCTGTTCAGCCCGCCTGTCCCGCCCGCGCAGCTTGCAGCGTTGGTCAAGACACCTCTGGGCGCGGCACCTGGGGCGGGCGCACGCAGGGCACCGCCTAAGCCGCCGGATGCTGCACAGGCGCATGCTGCGCCATCAACGCAGCAACCCAGTCGATGAACACGCGCAGCTTGGCGCTGACGTGCCGGTTGGGCGGAAACGCGATGGAGATGGGCATCGGATCGAGCCGCCAATCCTTTTCGAACAGCGGCACCAGCTCGCCGCGCGCGACGTGCGCCTCGGACATGTAATGCGGCAGCCAGAGGACGCCCAAGCCCGCCACGCCGGCCGCAATGTAGGCATTGCCGTCGTCGACCGCAAGCACGTAGCGGCCCTGCACCTGGAGTCTTTCGCCGCCGTCCTGCCGGTGCAGGGTGTACGGCAAGACCTTGCCGGTGCGCGGCCAGTGGAAGCCGACGACGCGGTGATGCGAGTCTTCGAGTTCCCGCGGGTGCGTTGGCAAGCCGGCACGTTCGACATAGCTCGGTGCCGCATAGACCCCCAGCTGCAGGTCGCCCACGCGGCGCGCCATCAGCGACGGGTCGGTGATGGCGCCGCCGCGCACCACGCAGTCCACGTTCTCACCGATCAGGTCCACCATGCGATCGCTCACGCCCATGTCGAACTGGATGTCTGGATAGCGTGCGTGAAATGCGGGCAGGGCCGGCACCAGGATCAGGCGCGCGAGCGGACTGGGCACATCCACCCGCAGCCGCCCTCTCGGCAACGCCGACGCATCGGACAGACTCGTTTCGGCATCGTCCATGTCGCCCAGCAGCCGCACCACGCGCTCGTAGTAGGCCGCGCCGTCGGCCGTGACGTTGACCTTGCGCGTCGTGCGGTTCAGCAGCCTCACGCGCAGACGCGCTTCCAGCTGCTGCACCAGCTGCGTGACGCTGGTCTTGCTCATGTGAAGCGTCTCGGCCGCCTTGGTGAAGCTGCCTGCTTCCACCACACGGGCAAACGCCTGCATCGCATCGAAACGGTCCATCTCTCTCTGCTCCTGATGCTTGCTGGATTGTTTGGCTTTCCCAAACAGTGATTATTGGCTTTGCTGGTTTATTGGCGGCGCGCGGATGCCTAAAGTCCCTTCATCGCAATCACAGCTGGGCCGGCTTCGGCCCATTCAAGAAGAAGGCACATCCATGACTGCACGTGACGTCGTTTTTCCGCCCGGGCGGCAGGCGCTTTATGAAAGGAACCGCTATTCGCCCGCGATCCGCTCCAACGGCTTCCTGTTCGTTTCAGGCCAGGTCGGCAGCCGGGAAGACGGCTCGCCCGAACCCGACCTGGAGGCGCAGGTCCGGCTCGCATTCGGCAATCTGAACGCGGTCCTTGCGGCCGCGGGCTGCACCTTCGACGACGTGATCGACGTGACCGTGTTCATCGTCGATCCCGAATCGAAGTTCGAGAGAATCTGGAAGCTGGTGCCCGAGTATTGGGGCAACGCGCCCCACCCGACACTGACCGGCGTCGGCGTGACGTGGCTCTATGGCTTCGACTTTGAAATCAAGGTGATTGCGAAGCTTCCCGAGGCGAGAGGGGACTGAGCGGGCCGGCGAGCGTGGCGCTGACGCGACCTCCTGCTGGCCAGCTCCGCCCCGTCGAGCCTCTGCCAGAATCCAGCTCTACCATTCCATTCGGACTCCACCGATGCGCCACGTGCTCTTTATCTGCAATGAGTTCATGCAGCCCGAGCTCGTCGCGCTTCTTCAGCAGAAGGTCGGTCCACATCTTCGTTAGAGAAGCCCTAGCGACGCGCCGTCAACATCAGCGTGTCTCTTGACCTTCACGGTCTTCGAATGTTGACTGCGGCAGGCTCGGCCGTACATCGCTCGTGAGGAACAGAACAACGAGCTTTCAATCGCCAAACCAGAACACCAGCCAGGACGACAGCACTGTCAACGTCGTCATCAGCATGACGGCACCCTTCCTCTGCCGCGAACCGCGGCGATACAGCTGGCGTAGGCTGGCTAGCATTCGAACTCCTCAAGCGACTGCCCCTGAGTCTGACAAGCGGGCTTGTTATTCGTCAATCCAACGATAGTTCGAAGGCTTGGACTTGCAGCAAAACAAAAGACCGCGAATCGGGAGGGAGCAAAACAATCGCTAGCGGAAGCTGCCGTACAGCGCGAGCATGGCGGGCCATTTGCAGCGTTTTCTCCAATTGAATTTGGCTTTGCCAACTACCGCTTAGCCGACCAGCTGCTTCTGGCCGTCACTTGCTCTTTGGCTTCATCGTTGTGACTTTGTACACCGCACCGTGTTTATCGTAAGTCGTCCACGTTCCTACCTGGGCTCCACGATCGAAGTAGCCCGATCGCATTCGAACACCATCCTTGCGGAACCATTCCCAGTAGCCGCTCAACAAGCCGTCTAGCATCTGGCCACGAGCGCGGACCGTGCCATCCTTGAAGTATTCAACTCGCTCTTCCGGTATTGCCATCTGGCCTCCTATGTCGCTGATGGTCGCTTGCGGTCTGGTCAGCCGGCAAGGCAGCTGCTCAACGCGCTTGTGCCTGGCAACGCAGGATGATCTGAACGGAATGAAGAGGCTTTTGGAATGCACCCGGACCGTGAGCCCCGCGCAAAAATGGGACGTGCACGTTCCGGTGCGGTGATCCTTTCAGCCCCGGCCCTGGATCATCTTCCAGCCGTTCCCTGACGGGTCGCGAAAACCGGCGTCCACGGTACCGAAGCGGTCCACCGGCTCCTGCGTGAACTCCACTCCCAGTGCACGCATGCGGTCGCAGGCGGCGCGGCAGTCGGCCACCGTCAGCACGAGCGGCGGCATCGCGCCTTTGGCCACGAGGGCGCGCATGGCCTGCGCGGTCGCCGCATCGAGCATCGGCGGCCCGGGCGTGAACAGGCCGAGCTGGAACGACGACTGCTCCGGATGCTGCACCGTGAGCCAGCGATAGTCGCCGTTCTTCACGTCCGTGTGGACGCGGAAACCGAGCTTCTCCACATAAAACGCCAGCGCCTCGTCTTGGTCGCGCACGTACAAACCGACGACTTCAATACCCTCTTTCATGGACTCTCCTTTTGTTGGGGCTCGTTTGTACCGCCGGCCGCGAGGCGCCGCTTCTCCGAAACTGCGGTCGTGAGGTCGGGCCGGCGCGCGGCGGTCGCGATGCAGACCGGCACGCGGCCGATCCCGTGCACGGCCTCCTTTCCGCGCGCGCGGACCGCGCTCGGACTGTCGCCGGTGATGTCGCGGAAGGTGCGCCCGAAGGTGCCCAGGCTCGCCCAGCCGGTGTCGAAGGCAATGTCGGTGATAGGCACGTCGGTTTCGCGCAGCAGCGCCATCGCGCGCTCGATGCGCCGCGTGAGCAGGTAGCGGTGCGGCGGCGTGCCGAACGCCTGCTTGAACGACCGCGCGAAGTGGGCCTCGGACACGCCGCTCACCTGCGCCAGCCGCCCGACCGGCCACTCCTCGTGCGATGCGGCGTCCATGCGGTCCTTGGCGCGCAGCAAGCGGCGCAGCAGGTCGGGGTCTTGAGTGGCGAGGCTTGCGCTCATGCGGGCGCGCGCGAGCACGTGTTTTCAGTCAGACCTGCAACCGCCATGCGTCAGAAGAGGGCTCGCGGCGCTCGCGTTTCCGAAGGTCGCTCGCCGAAGCGGGCGCGGTACTGCGCTGCAAAGTGGCCCATATGAAGAAAACCATATTTTTGCGCAACGTCGCGCACGCCGCCAAGACCTTGCACTCGCAATTCGGCGCGCACCTTGTCCAGGCGCAGTTCGCGCAGAAATTCCATGGGGCCGAGGCCCGCATGCTGGCGAAACGCCAGCTGCAGTGCACGCGCGCTGCAGCCGACGTCGCGGCAGACGTCGGCCAGGGACAAGGGTTGCTCGACATGCGCCGCCATGTATTCCTGTGCCCTGCGCACCACGCGCGGCAGCAGGCTGCGCTGCGCGTCGCCGGCCAGAGCGCGCGATTGGTTGTGCCCCGCCGACATCAGGAGGCTGGCCATCAGGTACTCCTCGGCATGCTCGGCCAGGCGACCGCCGGCCTGCAGTGCGTTGCCGGCGTCGAGCGTGAGCCGCAGATAGTCGATGAAGTGCACCATCGGCGCGAGGGCGGGGTTGTCGAGCGGCACGCCGAGGTCGAACACCAGCGGCTGCCTGACGGGCGCCTGGAGCAAGGCTTCGAGGCGGGAGAGCAACGCGGAGCGCGACAGCTGGACGATCAGGTGCGGGCTGTCGTCGGCCCAGCGCATCGACAGCGGCTCGGTCGGCGAAGGCAGCGAGGCAAGGCGAGGTGTCGCGTCCACATGCTGCGCGCCGCAGCGGATCTCGGCGCCGCCGCGCAACGGAATCTGCAACAGGAAGAACTCCTGCAGGTAGCCGGGGTCGATCTGCACGCCGGGGCCGTACTGCACATAGTTGAGACTCACGTCCCGATGGAGACGCGCGCTGTGATGGCAGGCGTCGAGCTCGGTGCGGGGGCGCAGCATGACCAGCCCGTGCGGGCAGAACACGCGGGCCACGCTTTCGCGGGCCTCGTCCATGTCGTGGCTCTCGAAAAGCCGGTAGCGCTGCAGCGGCAGCGGTGGAGTCGTGGCGGTGTCCATGGGGCCAAGGCACCCTAGCAAAAACCATCCCCGCCCACAATTCGGACCAGCCCTCGATAAAAACCTGCGCGCCAGGGACACGGCCTTGCGTTTGCGGGATTCGCCAAGCGCCCGCTCTCCCATAACGTTCGCTCCACAGGCCAGCCCGGCCTGCCCGATCAACCGAGGAGAGCAAACGTCATGTTCAAGGGACTCGAAGGCAAGAGCGCCATCGTCACCGGTGGTTCCACGCTGATAGGCGCCGGCGTGGTGCGCGCGATGCACGCGGCCGGTGTGAAGGTCGTCATTGCCGACATCGATGCCGACAACGGCCAGGTGCTGGCGGATTCGCTCGGCACCGGCGTGCACTTCGTGCGCACCGACATCACCGACGACGCGCAAGTGCAGGCTTGCGCGGCACAGGCGGCCACGCGGCACGGCGGTGTGCACTTTCTCATCAACCTGGCGTGCTCCTACCTGGACGACGGCTTCAAGTCACCGCGCGCCGACTGGCTCGCTTCGTTCAACGTGAACGTGGCAAGCGCGGTGGCCATGCTGCAGGCGGTGCACCCGCACATGGTGGCGGCAGGCGGCGGGGCGGTGGTCAATTTCACGAGCATCTCGTCGCGCGTGGCGCAGACCGGGCGCTGGCTCTATCCGGTGAGCAAGGCCGCCATGGCGCAGCTCACCCGGAACATGGCGATGGACCTGGCGCCGGACCGCATTCGCGTGAACAGCGTGTCGCCAGGCTGGACATGGTCGGCCGTGATGGACCGGCTCAGCGGAGGCGATCGCGCCAAGACCGACCGCGTCGCCGCGCCCTTTCATCTGCTCGGGCGCGTCGGCGATCCGGACGAGGTGGCGCAGGTGGTGCTGTTCCTGTGTTCGGACCATGCAAGTTTCGTGACCGGTTCCGACTACGCGGTGGACGGCGGCTATGCCGCCATGGGCCCAGAGCAGGCCGTGCCCGCCATTCCCAAGTTGATGGACTAGCTCCTGACGGAGCATCAAGGAGCAAGCAATGAGGCGAATCGCCATCGTCGGCGCGGGCCAGTCGGGCCTGCAACTGGGTTTCGGACTGCTCGCAGCAGGCTACGAGGTCACGATGTTCAGCAACCGCACGGGCGAGGACATCCGACACGGCAAGGTCATGTCGAGCCAGTGCATGTTCCACACCTCGCTGCAAATCGAGCGGGACCTGGGCCTGGACCTCTGGGCGCGGGACTGTCCCAGCGTGGATGGCATCGGGCTGGCCGTGCCGCATCCCGAGCAAAAGGGCGTCAAGGCCATCGACTGGGTCGCGCGGCTGGATTCGAGCGCGCAGTCGGTCGACCAGCGCGTGAAGATCCCGGCCTGGATGGACCTGTTCCAGAAGAAGGGCGGCGAACTCGTCTTCAAGGACGCGGGGATCGACGAGCTCGAAGCCTGCACCCAAAGCCACGATCTCACGCTGGTTGCCAGCGGCAAGGGCGAGATCTCCAAGCTCTTCGAGCGCGACGCCCACAAGTCGAGCTTCGACAAGCCGCAGCGTGCATTGGCGCTGACCTATGTGAAGGGAATGACGCCACGCGAGCCTTTCTCGGCGGTGTCTTTCAACCTCATTCCGGGCGTTGGCGAGTACTTCGTGTTCCCGGCGCTGACCACCACGGGCCCCTGCGAGATCATGGTGTTCGAGGGCGTGCCGGGCGGCCCGATGGATTGCTGGGCGGGCGTGAAGACGCCGCAAGAGCATCTCGCGCGCAGCAAGTGGATTCTCGACACCTTCACGCCATGGGAAGCCGCGCGTTGCGGGAACATCGAGCTGACCGACGACAACGGCATTCTCGCGGGCCGCTTCGCGCCGACGGTGCGCAAGCCGGTGGCCACGCTGCCTTCGGGGCGCCGCCTGCTGGGCCTGGCCGATGTGGTGGTGCTTAACGATCCGATCACGGGCCAGGGCTCCAACAATGCGGCCAAATGCGCCGATACCTATCTGAAGAGCATCCTCGCGCGCGGCAATGGCGCGGCCGATGCGGCTTGGATGCAGCAGACCTTCGACCGCTATTGGTTCGGCTATGCGCAATGGGTCACGCAATGGACCAACATGCTGCTGGCGCCGCCGCCGCCCCATGTGCTCAAGCTGCTCGGCAGCGCCGGCGCCTTGCCGCCGCTGGCCAGCGCCTTCGCCAACGGCTTCGACGATCCGCGCACCTTCTTTCCGTGGTTTGCGGATCCCGCGGAAGCGGACCGCTACATCGAAACCTGCGCGGCCGTCGCATAGCCAGGAGAGAAAGCATGAAGCGACGCGTGGCCATCGTCGGCGCCGGACAGTCCGGCATGCAGCTCGCGCTCGGCTTGCAGAGCGCAGGGTATGAGGTGACGGTTTTTTCGAACCGCACCGCGAAAAAGATCTTCGAAGGACCGGTGATGTCCAGCCAGTGCATGTTCGAGACGGCACTGCAGACCGAACGCGAACTGCAGCTGGACTGGTGGGCCGACGAATGCCCCGCTGTGGAAGGCATCGGTTTCGCAGTGCGCAACCCGGAAGGCGGCAAGTCCATCGAGTGGAGCGCGAGGCTCGACGGGCCCGCGCAGTCGGTCGACCAGCGGCTCAAGATACCCGCCTGGATGGCCGAGTTCGAGAAGCGTGGCGGCCGGCTGGTGCTGCAGGACGTCGGGCTTACCGCTCTGGAAGCCTGCGCGGCGGCGCATGACCTCGTGGTCGTCGCTAGTGGGAAGGGCGAGATTTCGCAACTGTTCGAGCGCGACACCGAACGCTCCCCATTCGACCAGCCCCAGCGTGCATTGGCACTCACCTATGTGAAGGGAATGAAGCCCTCCCTGGCCTATGCGCACGTGTGCTTCAACCTGATTCCGGGCGTCGGCGAATACTTCGTGTTTCCGGCGCTGACCACGACGGGGACCTGCGAGATCATGGTGTTCGAGGGCGTACCGGGTGGGCCGATGGATTGCTGGGAGGACGTGAAAACGCCGCAGGAGCATCTCGCGCGCAGCAAGTGGATCCTGGACACCTTCCTGCCCTGGGAAGCAGAACGCTGCACGGACATCGAGCTGACTGACGACAACGGCATCCTCGTCGGACGCTTCGCGCCGACGGTGCGCAAGCCGGTGGCCACACTGCCCTCGGGGCGCAAGGTGCTGGGCTTGGCCGACGCGGTGGTGCTCAACGACCCGATCACTGGCCAGGGCGCCAACAACGCGGCCAAGTGCGCCGACATCTACCTGAAACGGATCCTCGAACACGGCGACGCACCGTTCGACGCGGCGTGGATGCAGGAGACCTTCGACCGCTATTGGGAAGGCTATGCCGGCTGGGCCACCTGTTGGACGCACAGCCTGCTCGCGCCGCCCAAGCCGCACATGCAGAAGCTGCTGCAGAGCGCCACCCACGTGCCCGCGGTTGCGAGCACCATCGCCAACGGTTTCGACGACCCGCGCGTCTTCGCACCTTGGTGGTTCGATGCCGCCGAGGCAGACCGCTTCCTGGAAGCCCGGGCACGCGAGGCGGCTTGCGACCGCTTCGACCGGCGCGACTTCCGCAAGGCGCTCGGACAGTTCACCACCGGCGTGACCGTCATCACCACCCGGTCGATCGACGGCCGCCGCGTGGGCATGACCGCCAATTCGTTTTCGTCGGTCTCGCTCGACCCGCCGCTGGTGCTGTGGAGCCTGGCCCGGCAGGCGCCGAGCGTGGCAGACTTCACCGGCGCCAGCCATTTCGCGATCAACGTGCTGGCGGCACACCAGCACCACCTGTCGCGGCAGTTCTCGACACCGCAGGCGGACAAGTTCGGCGGGGTGGAGTGCTGCGATGGCGCGGCCGGCGTGCCGCTGCTGGATGGCGTCATCGCGCGGTTCGTCTGCCGCAACGTGAAGCAGTACGATGGCGGCGACCACCTCATCTTCATCGGTGAAGTCGAGCGCTACGACCGCTTCGATGGCGAGCCGCTGGTTTTTCATTCGGGCTATTACCAGGTGACGACGCGACACCCGGAATGCGTGCAATGAGCGCATGGCCCGCACCCTTCCACCCTTGAACGGAGCAGTTCACATGCAGGAAAAAGCACCCGGCGCCACGCCCCGAATCCGCATCCCGGCCACCGACGGCAGCGGCAGTTTCAGCGGCTACCTCGCCGTGCCACGCTCGGGCAGCGGCCCGGGCCTGGTGCTCGCGCAAGAGATCTTCGGCGTGAACGCAACCATGCGCGAGGTGGCCGACTACTACGCCGAGGAAGGCTACGTCGTGCTGGTGCCCGACCTGTTCTGGCGCCAGCAGCCCGACGTCGAGCTTGGCTATTCGCCGGACGACTGGCAGCGCGCATTCGCGCTGTACCAGGGCTTTGACGAGGCACGAGGCATGGATGACATCCAGTCCGCCATCCACACGCTGCGCCAGCGGCCCGAAGTCCAGGACGCCAAGGTCGGCGTGCTCGGTTTCTGCCTGGGCGGCAAGCTGGCCTACCTGGCGGCGTGCCGCACCGATGCGGACGTCGCCGTCGGCTACTACGGCGTGGGTATCGATGCGGCGCTGGACGAGGCCGACAACATCCGCTGCCGGCTCGCCCTGCATGTGGCCGAGCTCGACGGCTTCTGCCCGCCGGAAGCGCGCGAACGCATCGTGCAGACGCTGCGCGGCCGGCCAAACGTCGAGGTGCATGTGTACCCCGGTGTCGACCACGCCTTTGCACGCACGGGCGGCGAGCACTACCACCGCCCTTCGGCGCTCATGGCCCACGAGCGCAGCATCGCCACGCTCAAGTCGGCCATCGGCCCGCACCACGACCTGGCCGCGCTATGGGACAAGCACTGTGAATACGAGTTCGGCACGCGCAATGTCGACGACACCATGCAAACCATGGTGTCAGAGCCCTACGTCAACCACATTCCGACCATGACCGGCGGCGTGGGCTACAAGGCGCTGCACCACTTCTACACGAACCACTTCGTCAACAGCAATCCGCCCGATACCTCCCTGGTGCCGGTCTCGCGCACCGTGGGCGCCACGCAAGTGGTCGACGAGATGCTGTTCTGCTTCACGCACAGCACAGAGATCCCGTGGATGCTGCCGGGCGTTCCTCCTACCGGAAAGCGCGTGGAAATTCCGTTGCTGGCGGTGGTCAAGTTCCGCGGCGACAAGCTCTACCACGAGCACATCTACTGGGACCAGGCCAGCGTCTTGGTGCAGGTGGGCCTGCTCGATCCGAAACTGCTGCCGGTGGCCGGCGTCGAGACGGCGCGCAAGCTGCTGGACGAGACGCTGCCATCGAACGGCTTGCTTCAGCGATGAGCGCACGCACCATCGGCTAGGCCGCCTGGCGCAGGGACGCGCGGGCGCACGCCAGGAACGGCTCGATCAGCGGGCTCTGCCAATCGCTGCGCCAGCACGCGGCGATGTCCATCTTTGCGTCCACGTTGCGCAAGGGCCTGAACACCACGCCCGGCGGCCGGCCGATGCGCGCGCAGGCGGGCAGGATGGCCAAGCCCTTGCCCGCCAGCACGAGCGCCAGCGCCGACACCATGGTTTCGACGCGCTGCGCGACCGGCATGCTCACACCGTGCCGCCTGAGCATCGAAGCGATGATGGATTTGTCGACGTCGCCATCGGGCACGGGGAGCCCGATGAGGGGCATGCCTGACAGCCGCGCCAGGGGAATGCTGGCCATGCGGGCCAAGGGCGAATCCGCACGCACGGCCAGCATCAAGGGCTGGGTGCCGATGCGCTCGACCGCAATGCCTGCGTGGGCGACAGGCGGAATGCAGATGGCTACGGACACTTGCGAATCGGTGATGGCCGAGACGTTGTTGGCGGCATTCAGCTCCACGTACTGGATCTCCACGTCCGGCAGCTTGGCGCGAAACGCGTTCTCCAGGCGCGGCAGCACCATGTAGGAAAGCACGACCATGGTGCCGACCGTGAGCCGGCCCCTGCTGCCCGAGCCGATGGCGCGCGCGGCGTCGAATCCTTCATTGGCAAGCAGCAATGCTTCCTTCGCACGCTGGAAGAGCGCATGGCCCGCATCGGTAATTTCCATGCCGCGCGCCGCCCTGCGAAACAGCGGCGTGCCCACCGCCGCCTCCAGATTTTTGATGTGCACCGACAGCGGCGGCTGGGCCATGTTGAGCCGGCGCGCCGCCTTTCCGACGCTGCGTTCCTCGGCCACGGCGACAAAGTAGCGGAGCGTTCTGAAGTCAGGTGTTGCCATACGCTGTGCATATGCCTTTTCAAGAAAACAGTATTGGACCCGAAGGTGCGGCGCGTCAATCATCTGCACCATGAAAAAGTTTCCTCGTCTTCCGGTCTCCGAAATCTGCGAGCTGTCCGCCAGTGCGATGCGCACGCTCGTTGCGCAGCGGAAGCTCTCGCCGGTGGAGATCGTCGAAGAAGTATTGCGCCGCGCCGACGCGGTCCAGCCGCACCTGAACTGTTTCATCACCCTCTGCCACGAGCAGGCGATGGCACAAGCCCGCGCCGCTGAAGCCGCGCTGATGAGGGGCGAGGCAACTGGCCTGCTCCACGGACTGCCCTTCACGGTGAAGGACATCGTCGACACCGCGAACGTCCGGACGACGTACGGCTCGGTGCTGCATCGCGACCACGTTCCCACGCAAGACGCAGTGGCCGTGGCGCGCATGCGCGAGGCGGGCGCCATTCTCATCGGCAAGACGACCACGTCAGAATTTGGTGCCAAGTGCCTGACCGATGCCCCTCTTTTCGGAAGCACGCGCAACGCATGGGATGCCACGCGCACCAGCGGCGGCTCGAGCGGCGGTGCGGCCTCGTCCATCGCAGCCGGTGTCGCGCCCCTGGCCATTGCCACCGACGGCGGCGGCTCCACGCGCATACCGGCCGCATGCAACGGCGTCGTCGGCTTGAAGCAGAGCCTGGGCGTGGTGCCCCACAGCCAGGTGCAGGACGCCTTCGGCAACTACACCTATGTGACGCCCACCACGCGGAACGTGGCCGACACGGCGCTCATGCTGCAGGCCATGACCGGCGCCCATGGCTCGGACCCATGGTCGCTGGGCGTGCCGGCGCAGCGCTACTTCGACGCGCTTCAGCCCGCCGGCGATCTGCGCGGAAAAAGGATTCTCTACGGCGCGACGCTCGAAGGGCGCCCAATTTCCGCCGACGTTGCCGCGGCCTTCGAGGCCGCGCTCTCCACCTTGCGCGCAATGGGCGCGCAGCTCCAGGAGATGTCGGGCGACGGCTATGACGTCGAGCCCGTGTGGCGTGTGATCAACCACACCAGCTGGCGCGGCCGCTTCGCGCCGCTGGCCGAAGCACATGCCGGCGCGTTGAGTCCGTCGCTGCTGCAGCAGCTCGCGCTCGCGGAGCACGTGGACGGGGTTGCCTTCCAGCAGGCCATGTTTGCCAGGACCGCGCTCTTTCGCAAGGTCCAGGCCCAGCTGGAGACCCACGACTTCATCTTCACGCCCACCCTCTCGCGCACGGCTCTGCCGATCGACCAGGACCTGTTCGGCCGCATCGAGATCGATGGTCAAACCTACGCCGAGGTGCGGCCGAACTGGTTTCCGTGGACGATGCCGTTCAACCTCACGGGCCATCCCGCCATCAGCCTGCCGTGCGGCGCCGGCCGCGACGGCCTGCCCATCGGCATGCAGCTGGTCGGCCGCTTTCGCGAGGACCAGCAGCTGCTGCAGGCCGCGGCTTCATTCGAAGCTGCGCACGGTCCGGCCAACGCGCTGCCGGCCCTCGCCTTCTGAGTCCGTCCCCTTCCTGTTTCGTTCTCAACTTTGAAGGTACCTCCACCATGGCCTCGTTCCTCAAGACACTTTTCCTCGGTGCGTCGATTGCATTGATCGGCGCGGCTGCGCAGGCCGACAACGGCGCGCCCATCCGGCTGGTCATCGGCTTTCCGCCGGGTGGCGCGCTCGACAACCTGGCGCGCTCGATGGCCGAGGACTTGCGCACCACGCTCAAGGAGCCCGTGCTGGTGGAGAGCCGGCCCGGCGCATCGAGCCGGATCGCGATCGAGGCCGTGAAGTCCGCAAAGCCCGATGGGCACACCATCCTGCTCAGCGGGACGCCGCCCTTCGTGCTCTTTCCGATGACCTATGCGCGGTTGAGCTACGACGTCGACAGGGACTTCATCCCTGTCGCGCACCTGGCGAATGTGCCCAGCGTGATCTCCTCGGGCGCAGGCCAGCCGTTCAAGACGCTTCCTGAATACGTTGCTTGGGTCAAGAAGAATCCGGCCGGCGGCGGCGTGGGATTGACCAACCTCGGAGGCGGCCTGCACTTCAGCGTGCTGCAGCTGTCCAAGGCCATCGGCGTGCCGCTCGCGCCGGTCACCTACAAAGGCGGTGCGCCGCTTGCCACCGACATCGTCGGCTCCCACGTGCCGCTCGGCACCGACGCGCTGGCAACCCAGCTCGAGCTGCACCGCGCGGGCAAGCTGCGGATCCTGGGCGTTGCAGGCACCAAGCGCCAGAGCTTGCTGCCCGACGTTCCGACGATCAAGGAGGCGGGCTACGACGCCTTCGACCGCGCCAACGCCTCCTATGCCGCCTTCGTGCCCGCAGGGACGCCGAAGGAGGTGGTTGCCAAGCTGGAGACCGCCTTCGTCGGCGCCATGCACAACGCGCAAGTGCGCGCGCAGGTCGAACGCATGGGCCTCGAGCCGACTGGGCTCCCGGGCGCGGAGTTGAAGCGCCTCATGCGCGAGGACAGTGCCTACTGGCGGCCCATCGTCAAGGCATCGGGGTTCAAGAGCGAAGACTGAGTCGATGACGGCCGATGACGCGGAGGACAAGGCCGGCTGGGCGGTGCTCGTGGCCGCCAGTTCGGGCGCTCTGCTGTGTTTTCTCAACCTCAGCGCACTCAACGTCGCGCTGCCTGCCGTGGCGCGGAGCCTGCACGCCACGCCCACGCAGGCCAGCTGGATTTTGCTCTCCTACATGCTGGTCAGCACCGTCTGCATTCTCTGCTTCGGACGGCTGGCCGATCTCTGGGGACGGCGCCGGCTCTTCCTCGCGGGACTGTCGCTTTTCGTGGTCGCCTGCGCGGCTTGCGCCCTGGCGCCGACCGCCGAGCTGATGCTGGCCAGCCGCACGGCCCAGGCCATCGGCGCGGCCGGCGTCATGGCCAACGCCAGCGCATTGGTGGGCGATGCCTTCGGCCGCAGCAGGATGGGACTGGCCCTCGGCGTGCTTGCCATGGTCGCGGCCCTGGCCCAGGTCGTGGGGCCGCTGGCCGGCGGCTTCGTCGTGTCATGGTGGGGCTGGCGCGCGCTCTTCATGCTCAACGTGCCTGCCGGGCTTTGCGTGCTGGCGTGGTCGTGGAAGGTGCTGGCAAAGACCGAGGCCGTGCAGGCCGAGCGCTTCGACCTGGCCGGCGCTGCGCTGTCCCTCGTCGGCATCGGATGCGTGACCTATGCCCTCTCGATGGCCGGCGCCCGTGGATGGACGAGCACGCCGGTGTGGGCCTTCATGCTCATTGGGTTTTGCGCGCTTGGCCTTTTCGCAGCCGTTCAGATGCGCGTGGCCAGCCCGCTGGTCGATCCGTCGCTCTTCGGCGACCCGGCGCGCCGCATCGCCTACGCCGGCATCCTGCTCCTGTCGATGACGCAGGCGGCGCCACTGCTGCTGGTCGCCTTGTACCTGCAAGCTTGCGCGGGCCTGCAGCCCTCGGAGGCAGGCCTGCGCATCGCACCGGTCGCATTGGGCATGCTGATGGCGGCGCCGGTGGCGGGTGCCCTGCTTCGGCGCTTCAGGGCTGAATCCATTTGCGTGAGCGGCATGCTGCTTGCCGCATGCGCATTGGCGCTGCTGGCGGTTTTTCTGCGGCCTTCGATCGGGGCCGTGCAGCTGTCGATCTGCCTCTGGATGCTCGGCCTGGGCATCGGGAGTTTCGTGACGCCGAACAACGCATCGATCCTCCAGAGCGTGGCCCCAAGGCGCCGGGGCATTGCCAACGGTGTCCGGTCGACGCTGCAGAACACCGGCATCATGGTCGGCACCGCGCTGACGCTCAGCGTGGCGATGGCGGGGCTGCCCTCCGGCGTGCAACGCATGATCCTTGGAAATGGCGGGCCGGCGCTTTCAAGTGCGGATGTGGCCGCCTTCACCCAAGGCGCCAGTGCCGCGCTGGCCGTGCTTGCGGTTCTTTGCCTGGCCGGCGCGGCCCTGATCGCGAGCGCTCGCCGCCGAGGAGCCCCGGCGGCCGCAGTGGCGTGACCTCCGCAGCTCACGCCACGGGCGGCAGGCGATCCAGCAGCTTGTCGAGCGTGATCGGATAGTTGCGCACCCGCACGCCTGTCGCGTTGTAGACCGCGTTGGCCACGGCGGCCGCGACGCCGCACATGCCGAGTTCGCCCACGCCCTTGGCCTTCATCGGCGAAGAGATCGGGTCCGTCTCGTCGAGGAAGATCACCTCCTGGTGCGGGATGTCCGCGTGCACCGGCACCTCGTAGCCCGCGAGGTCGTGATTGACGAAGAAGCCGTGCCGCTTGTCCAGCGCCAGCTCCTCCATCAGCGCGCCTCCGACACCCATCGTCATGGCCCCGATCACCTGGCTGCGGGCCGACTTGGGATTCAGGATGCGGCCCGCGGCGCACACCGCGAGCATGCGGCGCACGCGTATCTCGCCAGTGGCGGAATCGACGCCGACCTCCACGAAGTGCGCGCCGAACGTGGACTGCTGGTACTTCTTGTCGAGGTCACCGTACTCGATGCCGTCCTCGGCCACGAGGCCGTTCGCGCCCGCCGCTTCCGAGAGCGGCACCACGCGCTCGCCGGCGCGCACCATGCCATCCGAAAACTCCGCGTCGGCCGCGGCAAAGCCCAGCTTGCTGGCCACGGCTTCGCGCAGCTTCATGCACGCCGCAAAGACACCCGAGGTCGAGTTGTTGGCGCCCCACTGCCCGCCGGAGCCGGCCGAGACCGGATAAGCCGAATCGCCCAGGCGCACGAGCACCTTGTCGAGCGGCAGCCCCATCGTCTCGGCCGCGGTCTGCGCAATGATGGTGTACGTGCCGGTGCCGATATCGGTCATGTCGGTCTCCACCGTGACCATGCCCCGGTTGTCCAGTCGCACGCGCGCGGCCGACTTCGCCAACAGGTTGTTGCGGAACGCGGCAGCCACGCCCAATCCGACGAGCCAGCGTCCGTCGCGTTGCCGGCCCGGTGCCGCGTTGCGCTTGCTCCAGCCGAAGCGCTCGGCGCCGGTGCGCAGGCATTCGATCAGCCTGCGCTGCGAATAGGGGCGCTCCGGCTTTTCCGGATCGACCTGCGTGTCGTTGAGCACGCGAAACTCGACCGGATCGATGCCGAGCTTCTCGGCCATCTCGTCCATGGCGATCTCCAGCGCCATCATGCCCGGCGCCTCGCCGGGCGCGCGCATGGCATTGCCCTCGGGCAGGTCCAGCACGGCGAGCCGCGTGGTCGTCAGCCGGTTTGCGCCGGCATACAGCAGTCGGGTCTGGTTGACCGCCGTCTCTGCCTGTCCGCCCGGCAGGTCGCCGGACCAGCCTTCGTGCGCGATGGCGGCGATCTTCCCGTCCTTCGCGGCGCCGATGCGGATGCGCTGGATGGTCGCGGGCCGGTGCGTGGTGTTGTTCATCAT
>Ga0102593_1001411_pt1 | contig 23730 bp, 27 predicted proteins | sample AraplaCol_mMS_r2_2_FD_76862 | JGI IMG/M metagenome (GOLD analysis project Ga0102593, IMG submission 76862) | Arabidopsis root microbial communities from North Carolina, USA - plate scrape MF_Col_mMS_r2 (SPADES assembly) (version 2) | ecosystem: Host-associated > Plants > Roots > Endosphere...
AGAGGAGGCCTTTTCCTTGCGCGGTCGCCAGAGACGATCTGCCTTGCGGAGGTTGCCGCAGCGCTCGTTTCCTGCGAGGCCAGGTCGGATGCGCTGGACACTCTCCAAGGATGGCGGACGATAGAGCAAGGCGCTGCCCTCGCCTATAAAGGTCATCTGGCCAGACATACGCTCGCTGACCTCCTTGAACCCGCCAGCTCCAGGTAGTTCCCCCTTACACCTTTGAAGCGCTGCGGCATGTGGGATGTCTTCGCCAGGGGCGCATGCGTCGATATTCGCGTTCCGTTTCCCGATAACGTTGATGGAGGTCAAAGTGCGCTCTTGCCTGCTTCGCTAGGCTTCATGCAGGCACTGAATCAATTGCTCGCTCAAGCGGGTTCAACGAAAAAGAAATGAAAAGAACCATGAGACCACAGCAGAAGCCGTTCGTCGTAGAGATCAAAAAACGCAGAGCTTCCCGTGCAGCCGGAACCGAACACAAGCCCGACCTTGATGCGCGCACCGGCAAGGTCGATACGGACAAGCTTTGCCGGCTGGCCTTCGGTCGTCTGCAGCGCTCCTGAAACAGGCTGATGCCTTGTAGGCGGCCGGCGATTTTTCCATCAGAAATCCTTCCGCACCAGCGGTTTTCCATCTCGATAGTGTTTTGCGCTGGAGAGCTTTGATGGGCCGGAATTGATGGTCATTCCATTTCATTGGTTTGCCTCGCCGGCGGCTGAATGATGCCCTCTTCCCACAAGAGCTGTCCTTGTCAACAGGCCAGCAACCCTGGAGCGTTGCTAGCTGAACGCCGCCCACCCGACTGCAAAGGTCAGCGTCGGAAGCGCCAACAGGCACGTCGCCAGGAGCCGCCGGCCGAAACGCCGGTCGTAGAGGCCAGTGATCTGGTGGCAAAGTGCGACAGACCAGACAGCGGCCGCCAGAACCAGCGCGCTTCTTAGATCGTCGGTGATGGGCAACATGATCCCGTCCATCCGCAGCTGCGATATCGTGAGGGACAGAAGGCCCGTGAACAACGAAGCGGAAGCAAGGGGAATAAGGGATTGTGCGAGGTGATGCATCGGGTGGACGCGATCGCGAAGGATCCAGGCGCTCGCTGCCAGAGGGAACCCAAAAGCGAGGGTCGCCAGGGCAGCTGACAATGCGAGAAGCGCAAGCAGGGACACGGCATCGACGATCGTCATGATATCGCTGGCTGCAGGATAGTTGGTCAACAGCCACCATGGCAGCCGTAACGAAAGCGGCCACATCAGCTGTGCGTCGAGGCAGGCTTCTACCAACCACTGGCGTATGGCCAGAAACCAGTCGCTGCCCGACCAGGTGAGTGCTGCCGGGACGAGACCAAGCATGACCGGGAGCAACATCGCAGTCTCCCATCCGGTCGCCATCCGGCCGGATCCTCGCACGATGTCGATCGCCGGCTTTCGCCACGCCAGCCGTATCGCGCCCCTATGTCCGGAACAACGGCCGCACATGTGACAGGCGGCAGCGCCCTGCATGGTCTTGATGGGGACCAGGGGCGCACAGTTCACGGCGTCAGGTCGGCCGCCTGGCGCGGGCCAGCTCGCCGGATCCACCCTGAAATGGAGGGGCGCTATCTTCGACACGATGCCGAAGACGCCACTGACAGGACACAGGAACCGGCACCACACTCTCTTGGCCTTGCCATATCGAGCGCCTACTGCGATTGCTGCGAATGTCGAGCCGCCGAGCAGAAGTGCGGCCGGCTTGGGATACTGATAAATGCTCGTAAGCTGACCGTACACTGTGGTGGAAATGAACGACAGGACCGGCCAACCCGACCACTTCATCCAGCCAGGAATCGCCCTCCCCGCGCCCCGTTCACTGGCAAACTCCGAAAGCGCGCCTTCCGGGCAGAGTATCCCGCACCAGAACCTGCCGACGAGCGCCGTTGCAAGGATCACAAACGGCCACCAGAGGCCCCAGAACACAAATTGAGCAAAGCGCGTCAGGTTCGTCCATATGAAGTCGGTACTCGCAGGAAGAGGCAGGACGACGGGCACAACCAGAAGCGCCGCATAGCCTGCCACGATCACCCATTGAAGGCGCCGGATGAACACCTGCCGCCGCAGGAGAAGATCGCCGAAGCCGCCAAGAAGCGCCTGCGCGCCAATCTGGATGGAGGTCATGCAGGAGCCTTCTCTCCAAGCGGCGGCATGTAAGCCAGAGAGGCGGTGAGCCAGTAGGCCCCGATGCCCAGAAGAGGAAGAAGTTCTGGACGGGCCCGATAGCCTGCGAGCCCGGCGAGGAAGGCGCCGGCCCCCCTGCCATCGTCGAGAAGCCAGCTCAAGTCCCATAGCGGTGCGGTCAAGGGCGTCAGGATGCCAAGGGAAATCGACTTGTCGATGACGGTCATTGCCAGGCCACTGCCGAGGATGATGAGGAGCGCCTGACTGATCCGCGACAACACCTTCTTGGATGCCATCGCCGCGCCGGTCCTGAACGCCCAGAACGTTCCCACGGCCAGCACCAGACCAATTGCTCCCGACACGACGACAATGCCGCTCTGCCAGCCTTCGGACGCAGAGAGCATTCCATAGAGAAAAATGACTGTTTCGGCTCCTTCCCGGGCTACGGCAAGCGCCGCCAGGCAAGCCAGACCCAGCCAGTTGCCAGCCCGTACATGCCCGAGCGCCTCATTGCGCAGTCCCCCGCTATCGCCCTGTTCCATCCGGCGCATCCAGAACACCATTCTCAGCATGAGGACTGAGGCCAGCGACGCCATGATCATCTGGAGTATTTCCTCGGCATCTCCGTCGAGCAGTGCGGAGGCCCGGCTCATGATCAGCGCCAGGGCGCCGGCGAACAGGATGCCAGAGGCAACCCCCGCGGCAATCCATCCGACGGCTGTTCTTTGAGCGGAAGGCCCCTCCCGCAACGACCAGGTCAAAAGGATCCCGACGACGAGCAAGGCTTCAAATGTTTCCCGCCAGACCACGGATGCGATCTCGAAGGACTGCAGATAAAGATTCGCGCTCATTTGGCGACCATGCTCGCCGGTGGCATGTCGAGGTGAAAGTCGTCGAAGAAGGCATAGGTTCCGACATCCAACGAGCGAAACACGAGAAAGCTTGAGGCGCCCGGAGCGAGCACCTTTTCCTTGCGCAGCGGAATGCTTTCGAATTCGACCGGCGTCGAGCCGTCGTTGTGAAGTTCAAGCTTGAAACGCGTGTTGGCTGGCACCTCGATGACGGACGGCGAGATCATCCCATTGCTGAAGTGAATCTGGATGACCGGATCGTCGCCCTGCGCAACGGCGGGCGTCACCGCGAGGCAGACCGAGAGCCCCGAAACAAGTGTTCGCAGCCACATCAGTAGCCGCCCTTCTTTCCGACGCCGGCAAACACGAATTCATATTTCAGGGTAAATGCTTCAGGCCACGCGGCTACTCCGGTCTCCTTGTCGACATGCCGGCCGAACGACATCATGCCGTGACCGCCAGGGTGCACGGTGAGTTCAAGCGCATAGCGGCCCGGCCCTGAGAGCTTTACGTTGTCGCCGTAGTGCGGCCCGTCGCTTGCGACCATCGCCTCAAGGGCACCCCCCTGTTCGGCGCCGTTGTCCAGGTTCTTCACCCTGTATTCGACATGAAGACCCGGCACCCAGTCGCCCTCGGCGAAGCCATTCGCGTTCTCGGCTGTGGCGTGTATGTCCGCTTCCAGATGAACGTCGGATTCGGCCGTTGCAAGCATCATTCCCGGAGGATCCATTTCGATCGGCTGAAGATAGACGGCTGCCACTTCCATCCCACCCGCAAGCTGCGGCGCTCCGATCGGGTATTCCGCGGCGCGCACAGCAAAAGGCATGGCGGCGAGAAGAACAGGCGCGAGGCAAAGGCAGGTAGCTCGAAGCATTGTGTGTGATCCGTAAAAGGTGACTGAACGGCTCACCTTTATCAGCGCAATTGCCCCGCTCTTTGCGCTGGCGCAAAGATGAGGACTTCGCAAGGCTGATTTGACATTCCTCAACGCCCGTTCGTGCAGATCGTGCCATCGACAAGAAAAAGGAGGCGAGCGTGACCGAATTTCTAGCCGCGTTTACGGTGTTTCTGGCGCTTCATTCGATCCCTGCTACACCAGCGGTTCGAGCAGGCATCATCAGTCGGATTGGCAGGCGGACCTACTTCGTCGCCTATTCAGCGGCCTCGCTGCTGGCCCTGGCATGGTTGTTTGCCGCTGCGCTGAAACTTGACTACGTGCCTTTGTGGGACCTTCAACCCTGGCATGCGGCGATCACGTTTGTCCTGGCTCCCCTGGGCGGCTTGCTGGTGATTGCAGGACTTATTAGTCCCAATCCCCTTTCGATCACCGTCCGATCATCGGAAAGACCTGGCGCCGTGGTTGGTATCACCCGCCATCCGGTACTCCTCGGATTCGCGATCTGGGCAGCGGGACACATAATCGCCAATGGCGATCTGCGGTCCATTCTGTTGTTCGGCGGTTTCGCCCTCTTTGCCATCGGCGCCATACCGATGATCGAGAAGCGGGCAAAGCGGCGGCTTGGACCACGGTGGGAGAGCCTGGCTGCGCCGACCTCGATCCTGCCTTTCGGGGCGTTTCTGGCTGGAAGGCGACCCGCCTTCGACGTGCCCTTGGTCGCCTCCATTCTCCTGACCGGAATCCTTGTTGGCTGGCTTTTGTTTGGCGGCGGTCATGCCCTGCTTTTCGGCGCCGACCCTGTTGCAATATTCGGCTGATCGAATAACGCCTCGCCAAGCCAGGCGCGCGATTGATGCGGGACAGGAAGTCCAAGCAGATCGACTGCCCGACGAGCGAGGTGGTCTACCACATCCTGGATGGACTGGGGCCGATTGTAGAATGCCGGCACGGGCGGCATGACGATCGCTCCCATTTCCGTGACGGTGACCATGTTGCGAAGGTGTCCGAGATGCAACGGCGTCTCGCGGGTGAGCAGGACCAGCCTGCGCCTCTCCTTCAGTTGAACATCCGCCGCGCGAGAAATCAGGTTTTGAGACAACCCCGTGGAGATCGATGCCAGCGTCTTCATGGAGCAAGGTGCAACAATCATGCCGGTGACCGGAAACGAACCGCTCGCGATAGCCGATCCAATGTCGTTGTTGTCATATGTCCTATGTGCCTTGAGCAGCATGCGTCCGTGGGCTTCAGCCGAAACTTCGTGAGCGAGTGTCCGGCAGCCACTGTCGGAAACAACGAGATGCACCCTTACATTCAGCGAGACCAGCAAATCGAGCACGGCGACGCCAAGCGCAGCGCCTGACGCTCCGGTCACTGCAAGCACGACATCCTTGTGTTCAGATACCCGCACCACGTCGCAGCCTTTCCCATGTTTGCGCGGCCTTTTCCTCAAGGTTTTCGGGCATCGCCAGCACTCGACCCCATTCCCTTTCGGTCTCAGCACCGATCTTGTTGGTGGCGTCCAAGCCCAACTTGGCGCCGAGCCCGGACTTCGGAGACGCGAAGTCGAGGTAGTCGATTGGCGTGTTTTCCAGCACCACCAGGTCCCGCGAGGCATCGAACCGGGTTGCGACCGCCCACATGATCTCCTCCCACTTCCTGACGCTGATATCCGGATCGACGACGATGATGAGCTTCGTATAGTTGAACTGCGGGAGCATCGACCACAGCCCCATCATGATGCGGCGAGCCTGACCCGGATAGCGCTTGTCGATCGAAACGACGACTGCCCTGTAGGAGCAAGCTTCCGGCGGAAGCCACAGATCCCTGATCTCCGGAAACTGGCGCTTCACGATCGGGATGAAAAGCTCGGTCATCGCCTCGCCCAGCCGTGATGGTTCGTCTGGCGGGCGCCCGGTATACGTCGAGAGATACACCGGCGAGCGCCGCGTGGTTATCGCACTCAACCTGACGACTGGAAACGGCTCCACGGAGTTGTAGTACCCGGTATGATCTCCATAGGGTCCCTCTGGCGCCGTTTCCTCGGCGGAAACGTAGCCTTCGAGAACTATTTCGGCATTTGAAGGGACCGCAAGCGGGACAGTGAGCGCGCTGGAGACCTCGGTTCTCGATCCGCGCAGAAGGCCGGCGAAGTTCAGTTCGCTCATGCCCTCGGGAAGTGGAATGACGCCGGCGAGAAGCGTCGCCGGATCGGCCCCTATCACAACGACGATCGGCATATCGAGACCCTTGCGCTGCCACATCCGAAAATGCTTGGCGCCACCACGATGGGCCAGCCACCGAACGATCAGCGACGAGCGGTCGCGGACCTGCATCCGGTATATGCCCACGTTCACGTCCCTGGGGTCGTCGGGATTGCGTGTAATCACCAGCGGCCAGGTCACGAGAGGCGCCGGCTCGCCTGGCCAGCACCATTGCACCGGAAGCTGCCCGAGGTCGATCTGCGGTCCCTTGTAGACGACCTCCTGCGAGGCAGCCGCCCTGCGCAAGCGAGGTCGCATGCTGCCCACCGCCTTGAGCATTGGCAGCTTGCTCCATGCATCGGCGAGCGACACGGGTGGTGTCGGCCGTTGAAGCTCGGCCAGGTCATTTGCGAGGCCCGTCAACCCCGCTTCGCCGACGCCAAAGCCGAGCTCGATCCGCTGCCTTGTACCGAACAGATTTGCAACGACCGGTATCGGGGAGCACCGTCCGTCGGCATTTACGGGGTTTTTGATGAGGAGGGCGGGGCCACCCTCGGAAAGCACTTTCTGGTGCAGGGCGGTCAGTTCATGCACGAGCGACACGGGCTCCTCCACGACAAGCAGCAGTCGTCGCTGCTGCAGGTCGCGAAGGAAGGACTGCAGGTCGCCATGGCGTTTGGCTTTTGGCTCCTCGTTACGCATGACGCTGAAATCGACGAGGAAACCGTCTTTGTCTTTGTCTCAGATCAAACAGAGCCTCGCCAAGAAAAACTAGGATTGCCCTGTTCAATCTGAGAGGCCGTAATGCTCGCCCCATCTCGCCTGATGGCGACCGCCCGCATCATTCCATTGCCGATCGTCGGGCGCATCGCCGACTTCCTGCTCAAGGAGGTTCTTTCAATTCATCCGAAGCTCTTCGACCGGCTCGGTGAGTACAGCCAGTCCCGCTTTGCATTCGTGCCGTCGGACTTCCCGTTTTCATTCCTGATTTGCCCAAAAGATCGCACTGTCCAAGCCTTTCGTCGCGGTACCCACATGGCCGCTGACACCACCATCAGCGGACCGCTGGTCCTGATGCTGGCCCTTGCCGAGGGCAGGATTGACGGCGACGCCATATTCTTCGCCAGAAAGCTCACTGTCACGGGTGACATAGAGGCGGTGCTGGCACTTCGAAACGCCCTTGATGACAATGAAATAGACCTCGTTGCCGCAATCGGGAGATTGTCGGGCCCGATGACCCGTTCCATCACCGGAGCCCTTGGTTCGGTCCGTCGGCAAGCACTGAAGGCGCATGTTGTCCAATGGAGCTGATCTGCCCTGCAGGAACCCCTGCATCGTTTCGCGAGGCCGTCGCTGCAGGGGCAGATGCCGTCTACTGTGGCTTTCGCGACGAGACAAACGCGCGCAACTTCCCGGGTTTGAATTTTGATCTCGCCGAGCTTCGTGATGCAATGGACTACGCACGCGCGCGAAAGGTGAAGACGTTTGTCGCTCTCAACACGTTCATGACCGCCGGCAAGGAAGATCTTTGGTACCGCAGGGCAAGGGAAGCGTCGGAAGCGGGCGCCGACGCCCTCATTGTTGCAGACTTCGGATTGATGGCGCATGTCGCGGAACATCACCCGGCACAGCGCCTCCACATCTCCGTTCAGGCGTCTGCCTCCAATCCCGAGGCCATTTCATATCTGGTCGACTGTTTCGGTGCTGCCCGGATCGTGCTGCCGCGAACTCTCACCATCCAGGACATCGCCCGCATTGCACGAAGCGTAGACTGCGAATTGGAGGTTTTCGTCTTTGGCGGATTGTGCGTCATGGCAGAGGGGCGCTGCTCGCTGTCCTCCTACGCGACCGGCAAGTCGCCAAATATGAACGGCGTATGCTCGCCGGCCAGCCATGTACGCTACCGGCAGGCCGGCGGCGACCTGGTGTCTGAACTGGGTGGCTTCACCATAAACCGGTTTTCCGAAGAAGAACCCGCTGGCTATCCGACGCTGTGCAAGGGTCGCTTCGCGGTCGGACAAAGCGCGACTTACGCTTTCGAGGATCCGGTGTCGCTGGACGTCATGGACCAGCTCGACGAGCTTCGGGCGGCCGGCGTCAAGGCATTGAAGGTCGAAGGCCGACAACGCGGCAAGGCCTACATCTCGGAGGTGGTGTCCACGCTTCGCGCCACGCTGAAGGCGGCGCCCGCGGACCGCCCGGTCCTCATGTCACGCCTTCGCAAACTCAGCGAGGGACAACAGACGACAAAGGGCGCCTATGAGAAGCGTTGGAGGTAGTCGATGAAATCTCCCTTGAAGCTTACATTGGGGCCGCTCCTCTATCTTTGGCCGACAGAGCGCTGGCGCGACTTCTATTTCGCAATCGCCGACCAGTCGCCTGTCGACGTCGTGGTGCTTGGCGAGACCGTCTGTTCCAAGCGGTTGCATTTCATGGAACCCGAGTTCATGGCTGTCGTTGAACGCCTGGAGGCGGCGGGAAAGGAAGTCCGTCTCTCCACGCTTGCCCTTGTAACCCTCGATCGTGAATCGAAATATCAGAGATCAGTTGCAGGTGATGAAGGTCACCTGGTCGAAGCCAACGATCTTTCCGCCCTTCAGATGCTGAAGGGCCGGCGTCACACCGTCGGACCCTTCGTCAATGTCTATAATGGACCGTCGGCCAAGCTTCTCGCACGAAACGGCGCGGCCAGCATCTGCCTGCCCCCGGAGCTGCCGGCAGCGTCGGTCGCCGAGATCACGCGATCCTGCCCCGGAGGCGATTTCGAGCTCTTCGCGTTCGGCCGCTTACCCCTTGCCATCTCGGCGCGCTGCGCGCATGCCCGATCCAAGGGAAAGACCAAGGACAATTGTCAGTTCGTTTGCCAGGAAGATCCCGACGGCCTTTCCGTAGCCACGCTTTCAAACCAGCCGTTTCTCGCATTGAACGGCGTACAGACGGTCTCCCACTCCTGCCAGGCGCTCCTTGAAGGGCCGGAGGAGTGGGACGCACTGGGCGTCACCTCACTGCGCCTCTCGCCGCAGGATTGCGACATGGTTGCCGTGTCCGCGCTCTATCGCAAGATGCTCGACGGTCACCTCGAGCCGGCGGAGACGGGCTCAAGAATACGAAGCCTCTATCCCGACGTCCCGTTGTCGAACGGATTTCACCACGGGCGCGCCGGTGCGGAATGGATCGCAAGACAAAGGAACACAGAAGGAGCGAGCAGATGACAGGGAAGCAATCGCGAAGCGGCAGTCTCGCCGATAATCATATTCTTGCAGCGGTTCGCCAGATCAAGGCTTTCGCGAAAAATCCGGCGCTCGATTGCGGCTGCTCCACGGTTGTGGGCCAGGTCCTGGTCAGCCTGGTGCCGAAACAGCGCGCTGCCGTCGTCCAGGAGCTGTTTCTGTCTGCCATGCGGCAACGGGACAAAGTGTCGACCCTTATGGAACTTCTGAAGGAACTCGACCAGTTCGGACCGGCAACAGAGATCGGGGAGGTTGAGGAGGCGGCGTTGATCTTCGACGACCTGGCCCAGCAGGCGCGGTTGGGATCGCAGCTCCTGAGAGCCTTCGCCTTCAATCGAAACGACATGCTGGCTCCATCAACCAGGCATGTTGAGGTGCAGGAGGCCTTGTCGTGAATTCCGAACGGAGCTGGCAGAGACATATCGACGCTCTGGAGTTCGTCAGCCTTTGGGGAGCGTCTGGCGGCGAGCAGCGGGCGGTCCTGGAGGCGTTCCTTTTCCATTCCCGCGGGTGGTTCTCGAAAGATCCGGGTGACCTGCAAGACCGGCTTTGCAGGGAACGCTCCGGTGAATAGGCCTTCATTCCAGTTCGCGTTCATCGAGTGCGAGTTCGAGCCGGCTTCACGGAGGTATTTGGGCCCGGCAGGTATGATGTCACGGTTTGACCCAGATCAAGGTTTTGGCAGAGCGCATCGCTAATCTTCGCAGAACTTTGGCAGGGGATCGGCGTCAGCGGCGCTTTTGGTGCGTGGCACGGAGGGAGCAAGTTTTGCGGTATACGGTAGTCGCTGCGTGGCTGGACGGAAAGGAGAGATCCGGACGCATCGTTTTGCAGGCCGCCGGTCGTTCACGGACGATCGTTGTCACGCGACGTGCGCTCCTCAATGTCGACACCCCTCCCCGCGCCACAGAGGAACGTCTCCTTCAACATCTTGATAGTTTCTGTGAGATGGCGCTCGCCTTCATCGGCGATCGCCAGGACGACTTCGAGACGCTCCTTGTCACAGCGACCGACGTTCGCAACCGCAGAAGAGCAGAACCGGTTCCGGAGCCGCTGTGGACCTGGCAAGACCAGTGGGGCTCCTGGAAACAGAAAGGCAGTCGTTCTCGGCTCGGGTTGGTCTGAGCGGCAGGATCGCCCTGGTCGTCAATATCGCGCCGCTCGGCGCTCATGCCTTCGGCTTTGCGCATTTGCGCCGGGTCCGACTTTCAGCGCTCAAGGTTCATCAAGCCACAGCGCCGTCGCCAGGTAACCGGCAGCGATCGTGCTGCCGAACAGATAGACAAACATGCCCTGGGCGACATAATAGTCGGGCACTTCAATACCTGCGCCCCAGGAGCCGACCCTCCAGATAGCCAATCCAGCCACGGATCCGATTGCGAATCCGGCCGAAAGGCGGGTAAGCAGAAACCAGATCAAGTGAGGCATCGCGGTACCTCCATCCATGTCCCAGCATAACACGTCGTGTGGCGACAAGTTCTCCCAAAATGATCAATGTCAATGTGGCCGACGTCGCATCGTGCGAGCAGCGAGTTTCACAGGATACGGACCATGAATGACCTCAGCTTTGCACTTGGTGCTTTCACACTTCTGATACTGCCGGGACCGACCAACGCATTGCTCGTCATGGCGTCGCACGGCCTATCTCGCATCGGCTTGCTTGAGGTGCTCGCCGCCGTTGTCTTCGCTTACCTTGCGATCATAATTCCCGTTTCAAGCGTCGCTGGTCCTTTCCTGCATGCTCACCCTCTCGCGCTGCAAGTCGTGAAGGCCACCTCCGCCGTCTGGGTGCTCTATCTTGCATTCAAGCTTTGGGGGCGCAGTACCGTCACCTCGACGGAATTTGCGGGTCCCCGGAACGTGTTCGTGACGACATTGCTCAATCCGAAGGCAATAATAATCGGACTGACGATCATACCCTCCGCGCAGGATGGACTTGCGCTCAGCACGATGATGGCGTTCGTCGCCGTGGCACTCTCGACTTCCCTGATTTGGCTTACCGCCGGCAGGCTGGTGATCGGCGAAAGCGATCACATGCCCTTGATCGCCAGGCGTTGCGGTTCAGCAGCCTTGATGATCTTCTCCATCGTCCTGACGGCGAGTGCTCTTCGCTAGGAGACGAGCCGACTTTCCCCAGCAATTTGCGCTAGCTCAATGAAGGGATCCGGGAGGTCGCTACTATTTGCTCCGTTCATACCGGAGGAAATGCGATGCTCGGCGACGACGGCGAACTCGCTGCATATTTCTCGGCGCTCGCGAATGCCCATCGCCTGGCCGTGTTGAGAACACTCGCCGAGGGCGAAATCTGCCTCAGGGAACTCGCGCTCCGCATCGGTCTGGGCCGGTCTGCCCTGTCGCAGCACCTGAACATCCTTCGACGGCATCAGCTGGTCAAGCAGCGTCGTGAAGCGCAGACGACCTACTATTCCCTGTCTGGCAGCAGAAGCGACAAGGCGCTCCTGCTCGTTAACACCATTCTTTTTCCGTATGGGGTCCAGTTGTCGATGTTCGGGTTCTCGGATGTCACGCCGGACGGCGTGTAGGCATTTGTAGAACCGGTTCCCGTTTGCGCCCTGGAGGTGCCTGAAATGCGCGTAAGTCAAATCATGACAGAAGGCGTCATTACGATCACTGAGCGGGCGACCGTGATCGATGCTGCAGAACTGATGCTCTACCATCGCATCAGTGGCATTCCGGTGCTTGATGCCCGGGGCGGCCTGGTGGGCATGCTCAGCCAAAGCGACCTGGTGCGAAGGACGGAGGCGCAGACCGAGACGCGCCGTTCATGGTGGCTGCAACTCTTGACGGGTCAAGACTGCCTTGCCGACGAATATGTGGCCTTGCGCGAACGGCGCGTTGGTAAAGTCATGTCGCGTCCGCTTGTGACCGTCTCTCCTTATGCGACGCTGACCGAGGCGGCAGAATTGATGGAGCAGACAAGTGTAAAGCGGCTACCGGTGGTCGTGGGGGACAGCCTCGTCGGCATCATTACCAGGAAAGACTTCCTCAAGCCGCTTGGACAATCGCGATCGGTCTCGGTCTTTCCGATTGATGACAGGACGATCCTATCGAACGTCGAGGCGGAATTGCAGACCAGAAAATGGGCTCGATGTGGACAGATCCGCGTCAGCGTCAATGCCGGCATTGTCGTGTTGAGAGGGACGGTTCCCGACGAGCGTGTGCGGGCGGCCGCAAGAGTGGCGGCGGAGAATGTCGCCGGCGTGCAGGACATTCGGGACGAACTCACCTGGATCGATCAGAGCTTCAGGATTTTGGCGCCGTCACCAACCGTCGAAGAGAGACTGAACTGAACGCACCACTGGCGGCCTGGCCGCTCCGGAAAGCCGCATGACAGGCCCGCACCGATGACAGGAGAGGCAAAGGTGCTGAGGCCAAATGCATTGCGGCAGTCTTGCTGGCGATGGCGAGCTTGCGGCGGCATGCGAGACATCAACCTTCTGCAGTTTGAGACGTTTTGCGTGACGTTCCGTTGCGTTCACTGGCGAGCCACGAAACTCGGGTAGGAGACTTGCGCTTCGAGGAACCAGGTGCCTTGCTGACAAGGCCGTCTGACAGCGCCGTCTGACAAGGCCGTTCGCTATTGCGACGCCGGGGTGAAGCGCGCTACCAGTGCGTGCCGGTCGCCGGGATAGGTGAAGCGCACGTGAGTGACTGGCCCGACATTGCTCCAGGTGCGGCGTTCGACGACCAGACAAGCAGTGTTGCGCGGGATGTCCAGGGCGGCAGCCTCGTCCGCGCCGGCCGATACGGCATGGATGCGGTGCTCGGCGCTACTCCATGGGATCTGATTGATCAGCCAGGCGCCGGGTGCCATCTCGGAAAAATCGGCGTCGGCCGCCTCCGGTACGGTCGACAGACTGATTAGCCTTTCCTCGAGGCAGAATGGCCGCCCGCCCGCGTGATGAATGCAGGCCACGTCGACAACGGAAGAGCCCGGCATGACGTCCAGGCGTCCGATATCCTCCGCCTTGGCCTTGCGCTGCACGCGCTTTGAGACCGTGAAGGCATAGGCGAGATTCAACGACTTGACCTCGGCGCCGATGTCGTGGATCTCGAGGACGGCCGATTGTGCCTGCGGCTGTGTGACGAAGCTGCCGGACTTTTTCCGACGCTCGATGAGGCCCGCCTTGGCGAGCTGGGTCAGCGCCTTGTTCACGGTCATGCGCGAACAGTCATATTGCTTGGTGAGATCCACTTCGAACGGGATGCGGTGACCCGGTGGCCATTCGCCCGAGACGATGCGGCCCTCGATGTCACTCACGATCCGCTGATGCAAGGTTATGTCCTTGCTTTGGTTCATCGTCACGCTCCGGTTATACCTCCCGCTCTAATGTGAATGTCGGGACCTGGAAAGCCCTATGCTGAAAGAAGCTCGCCCATCGCCTTCAGGAACCGGCGATTGATTGCCTCGCGCGCTACGTGGCGGCCGCCTTCCACCTGCTTGCGGCCGAGCGCCCAGACACTGTCGACCGCGACACCGCCGGCAAAAATCCAATGATCGAGCAACTGGTCGCCTGAAAGGTAGGGCACGGCGGTCGTGTCGAGCGAGATGAGATCGGCGTGATGACCGACGGCAATTCCCCCAGGGGCCTTCAGGGCGGCGCCGCCACCGGTTATTGCATGATCGAACAGGCTGCGCGCCGTTGAGCCGCCGGGTGCAGCCACCACGTTGCGGGCCCTCAACGCCAGACGCTCTGAGTATTCAAGCTGGCGCAGTTCGCCGGAAAGCGAGATCAGCACGTTGGAATCGGAGCCGACGCCGAGACGTCCACCTTCCTCGATGAAGAGCGGCGCCTCGAAGGTGCCATCGCCGAGGTTGGCCTCGGTAATCGGGCAAAGGCCGGCGATCGCGCCGCTACGGGCCATGCCACGGGTTTCCCCGTCGCTCATGTGCGTCGCGTGGATCAGGCACCAGCGATCATCGACGGGTTGGTTGGCAAGCAGCCATTCGACGGGCCTGGCGCCCGACCAGGCGATGCAATCCTCGACTTCCTTGACCTGCTCGGCGATGTGGATGTGGATCGGGCCGTTACCGGCAAGCGGGACGACCGTGGCCAGTTCCTCGGGCGTGGCGGCGCGCAGGCTATGTGGGGCAAGGCCGAGCTCGGCACCTTGAAGCCCGCTCGTCACCTTGCGGCAGCCGTCCATCAGGGCGGCAAAACTGTCCAGCGAATTGATGAAGCGCCGTTGACCCTCGATCGGCGCCGCGCCGCCGAAGCCAGAATGGGCATAGAATACGGGAAGCAGTGTCAAGGCGATGCCGCTGACATTTGCCGCCGCCCCGATGCGCTCGGCCAGCTCGGCAATGTTGGCGTAGGGTGTGCCGTTCTTGTCGTGGTGCAGATAGTGGAATTCGCCGACACGGGAAAAGCCGGCCTCCAGCATCTCCATGTAGAGCTGGGCGGCAACGGCTTCGACATGTTCGGGCGTCATCGATAGTGCGAACTTGTACATGACCGTGCGCCAGCTCCAGAAGCTGTCATTGGCTGGTCCCCGCACTTCGGCAAGGCCGGCCATGGCGCGCTGGAAAGCATGGCTGTGGAGATTGCCCATCGCCGGCACAAGCGTGCCGTGGCGATCATCGGCTGGCGTCGGAGCGACGTTGGCCTCGATGGTCGCGATCAGGCCGTCCTCGATCGTCACGCGCACGTCCTTGCGCCATCCCTGCGGCAGAAGTGCTGCGCTCGCATGAAGTCTGGTCGCCACCGTCTGAGCCATAACGCTTTTTCTCCTCTTTGGCGCCGCGCATCTTTCTTTTCCATGGAGGCGCACAAAATTTCACTTGTCATCGGTTTATTATGTATATACATGTTTCCGCATAAGGAAAGGCGCAAAGCTGATGAATGGGAACAAATTTTCAAGCCATGAGTCATCCGGCGACGTCCGTCCGCATCTGTGGCGGAATGTGCGCTTGGCAACACTCGACCCGCAAAAGCAGGGCCTCGGCATCGTCGAAAAAGGCGCCCTCGTCACCGAGGATGGGCGCATAAGCTACGTCGGCTCCGAGGACGAACTGCCTGTTTCCGCGATCGAGCGCGCCGAGATCACGGATCTCGAGGGCCGCTGGGTTACACCGGGCCTCGTCGACTGCCACACCCACATCGTCTTTGGCGGCAATCGCGCCCGCGAGTTCGAGATGCGCCTCGAAGGTGCGACCTATGAAGAGATTGCGCGCGCCGGCGGCGGCATCGTCTCTTCCGTCAAGGCAACAAATGCGCTCTCGGTCGAGGGTCTCGTCAAGGCGGCGCTTCCCCGCTTGGATACGCTGATCTGCGAGGGGCTGACGACGATCGAAGTCAAGTCCGGCTATGGGCTGAACGTCGACGGCGAGCTGAAGATGTTGCGCGCTGCCCGCCAGCTTGAGCGCCTTCGCCCGGTGCGCGTCGTCACGTCCTATCTCGGCGCTCATGCAACGCCAATCGAGTACAGGGGGCGCAACAGCGACTACATTGCCGAGGTCGTCCTCCCAGGCCTCGAATACGCCCATGCCGAGGGCTTGGTCGATGCAGTCGACGGGTTCTGCGAGGGCATCGCCTTTTCCACCGCCGAGATCGCCCGGGTCTTCGACAAGGCAGAGGCACTCGGTCTGCCAGTCAAGTTGCATGCCGAACAATTGTCCAATCTTGGCGGCGCCAAGCTCGCCGCCTCCCATGGTGCGCTCTCTGCCGACCACCTCGAATATCTCGATGCCGAGGGTGCTGCCGCCATGGCTGCGGCGGGTACAGTCGCCGTTCTCTTGCCTGGCGCTTTCTACGCCATCAACGAAAAGCAGAAGCCGCCCGTTCAGGCGCTGCGCGACGCCGGCACCCGTATTGCCATTGCGACCGACTGCAATCCCGGCACCTCGCCGCTGACCTCGCTGCTTCTGACGATGAATATGTCAGCCACGCTCTTCGGCCTGACTGTCGAGGAATGCATTGCGGGGGCGACCCGCGAGGGTGCACGCGCCCTTGGGCTTCTGGGCGAGACCGGAACGCTCGAGACCGGCAAGTCCGCGGACTTTGCGATCTGGGACGTCGAAAGCCTCGCGGAGCTCGTTTACCGCATCGGCTTCAACCCGCTTCATGCACATGTTTTCAAGGGCGAAAGGATCGACCGTTGACCATTACCCTTCATCCAGGCTCCGTTTCGCTCAGGGATCTGGAGACGATCTACTGGACCGGTGAACCGGCGAGGCTCGACGCATCTTTTGATGCCGGTATCGCCAAGGCCGCTGCCCGCATTGCAGAGATCGCGGCCGGCAATGCACCGGTCTATGGCATCAATACCGGCTTCGGCAAACTTGCTTCGATCAAGATCGACAGTGCTGATGTGGCGACGCTCCAGCGCAATCTTATCCTGTCCCACTGCTGCGGCGTCGGCGCGCCGTTGCCCGAAAACATCGTTCGCCTGATCATGGCCTTGAAGCTCGTTTCGCTCGGTCGCGGCGCCTCCGGCGTCCGGCTCGAACTGGTGCGGCTGATCGAAGGCATGCTCGAAAAAGGCGTCATCCCGGTCATCCCGGAAAAGGGTTCCGTGGGCGCTTCGGGCGACCTTGCGCCGCTGGCCCACCTGGCCGCCGTGATGATGGGCGAAGCCGAAGCCTTCCTTGCGGGTGAACGCCTGTCCGGCGCGGCCGCCCTTGCGAAGGCTGGCTTGAAGCCCGTTGTGCTGGCGGCCAAGGAAGGCCTTGCGCTCATCAACGGCACGCAGACCTCGACGGCATTGGCGCTTGCCGGTCTTTTCCGGGCTCACCGCGCAGCTCAGGCAGCACTGATTACCGGTGCCATGTCGACCGATGCGGCGATGGGCTCGTCCGCGCCTTTCCATCCCGATATTCACACGCTGCGCGGCCACAAGGGCCAGATCGACACGGCCGCGGCACTTCGCGCGCTCCTCGAAAGCTCCGTCATCCGCCAGAGCCATATTGAGGGCGACGAGCGCGTGCAGGATCCCTACTGCATTCGTTGCCAGCCGCAAGTCGATGGTGCCTGCCTGGATCTTCTGCGCTCGGTCGCGCGCACACTGGAGATCGAGGCAAATGCCGTCACCGACAACCCGCTGGTGCTTTCGGACAATTCTGTTGTCTCGGGCGGCAATTTCCACGCCGAGCCGGTTGCCTTTTCAGCCGACCAGATCGCCCTCGCCATCTGCGAAATCGGCGCGATCGCGCAGCGGCGCATCGCCTTGCTGGTCGATCCCGCGCTTTCCTATGGACTGCCGGCCTTCCTGGCAAAGAAGCCGGGCCTCAACTCAGGCCTGATGATCGCCGAGGTAACGTCGGCAGCGCTGATGTCGGAAAACAAGCAGATGTCGCACCCGGCTTCCGTCGACTCAACGCCGACATCCGCCAACCAGGAAGATCACGTTTCGATGGCCTGCCATGGCGCGCGTCGTCTGCTCCAGATGACCGACAACCTCTTCAGCATTATCGGCATCGAGGCATTGACCGCAGCACAGGGCGTGGAATTTCGCGCGCCACTCACCACAGGTCCCGAACTGCAGAAGGCGATCGCCACCATCCGCAGCGTGGTACCGACGCTGGAGCTCGATCGCTACATGGCGAACGATCTGAAGGCGGCGGGCGACCTCGTTGCGACAGGCGCGCTGAATGCATCAGTCTCAAGCGGCATCCTGCCGGCTCTGGAGGTCTGAGATGGCTGTCGTCGACGTCAAACACGGTTCTTCACCCATTATCCTGGGTTTTCCGCACACCGGGACTGACGTGCCCGCCGACATCTGGGAGCGTCTGAATGATAACGGCAGGATTCTTGCCGATACCGACTGGCACATCCATGACCTCTACGACGGCCTGCTTGCCGATGCGACGACGGTGCGCGCGACGTTCCATCGCTACGTCATTGACGCCAACCGCGATCCGGCAGGCGTCAGCCTCTATCCCGGCCAAAACACCACTGGCCTGGTTCCTGAAACGGACTTCGACGGCAAGGCGATCTGGAAGGATGGACGGGCACCTGATGAAGCCGACATTGCTGCGCGGCTCAGGGACTTTCATGCTCCCTATCATGCAGCTCTTGCCGCCGAGGTCGAGCGTGTGAGAGCAATTCATGGGGTGGCGATCCTCTATGATTGCCACTCGATCCGCTCGCATATTCCTTTCCTTTTCGAAGGCAAGCTGCCGGATTTCAACATCGGCACCGACATGGGCAAGACCTGCGATGGGGCCATCGAGCAGGCGACGCTCACGGTCGTCGAGGCGGCCGAAGGCTATGACTGCGTGCTCAACGGCCGCTTCAAGGGTGGGTGGACGACGCGCCACTACGGCCAGCCTGAAACGGGCGTGCACGCCATCCAGATGGAACTGGCGCAATCGACGCATCTTGAGACCGAGGGGCCGCCGTTTGCCTACGACGCTGCCAAGGCAGAGCGCCTTCGCGTCCACCTCAAAGACATTCTGGTGCGCATCGAACAGATCGCGCCGGGCCTGAAACGATAACGATCACTCGACAGGGGGAACCCCGCATGACCTCAAATCCACGTCACAACATTCGCGAGATCCGCGCACCGCGCGGCAGTGAACTCAACGCCAAGAGCTGGATGACCGAAGCGCCGCTGCGCATGCTGATGAACAACCTCGACCCTGACGTCGCGGAAAATCCAAACGAGCTGGTGGTTTATGGCGGCATCGGCCGTGCAGCCCGCACCTGGGACGATTTCGACCGTATCGCAGCGACCCTGAAGACTTTGAACGAGGATGAAACGCTCCTCGTGCAGTCCGGCAAGCCAGTCGGCGTGTTCCGCACGCACAAGGATGCCCCCCGCGTGTTGATTGCCAACTCGAACCTCGTGCCGCACTGGGCGACGTGGGATCACTTCAACGAGCTGGATAAAAAGGGCCTTGCCATGTACGGCCAGATGACAGCCGGCTCATGGATCTATATCGGCACGCAAGGCATTGTGCAGGGAACCTACGAGACCTTCGTCGAGGCCGGCCGCCAGCACTACGATGGCAACCTCAAGGGCAAATGGATCCTGACCGGCGGTCTTGGTGGCATGGGTGGCGCACAGCCGCTCGCAGCCGTGATGGCGGGCGCCTGCTGCCTGGCCGTCGAATGTGACGAGACGCGCATCGATTTCCGTCTGCGTACACGCTACGTCGACGAGAAGGCGAAGACACTCGATGAGGCCCTGGCGCTGATCGACAAGTGGACGAAGGCCGGCGAAGCAAAGTCGGTCGGACTGCTCGGCAACGCTGCCGAAATCTTCCCGGAACTCGTTCGCCGCATGAATGCCGGTGGCCCTCGCCCCGATATCGTGACCGATCAGACATCCGCGCACGATCCGCGCAACGGCTACCTGCCAGCCGGCTGGACTGTCGAGGAAGCCAAGGCCAAGCGCGAGAGCGATCCGAAGGCTGTCGAAGTGGCCGCGCGCGCTTCGATGAAGGTCCACGTCGAAGCGATGGTTGCCTTCTGGGATGCTGGCGTTCCGACGCTCGATTACGGCAACAACATCCGTCAGGTTGCCAAGGACGAGGGCCTGGAAAACGCCTTCGCCTTCCCGGGCTTCGTGCCTGCCTATATTCGCCCGCTGTTTTGCCGCGGCATCGGTCCCTTCCGCTGGGCAGCCCTGTCGGGCGATCCGGAGGATATCTACAAGACCGACGCCAAGGTGAAGGAGCTTCTGCCTGACAACAAGCACCTGCACAACTGGCTGGACATGGCCCGCGATCGCATCGCTTTCCAGGGATTGCCGGCGCGCATTTGCTGGGTCGGTCTCGGCGATCGCCATCGTCTCGGCCTTGCGTTTAACGAGATGGTCAGGAACGGCGAGTTGAAAGCACCCGTTGTCATCGGCCGCGACCACCTCGACTCCGGCTCCGTCGCTTCACCGAACCGCGAGACGGAAGCGATGAAGGACGGCTCGGATGCTGTCTCCGACTGGCCGCTTTTGAATGCGCTCCTGAACACCGCATCGGGTGCGACCTGGGTGTCGCTCCATCACGGTGGCGGCGTCGGCATGGGCTTCTCGCAGCATTCCGGCATGGTCATCTGCGCCGACGGCACTGATGAGGCGGCGCGCAGACTTGAGCGGGTTCTCTGGAACGACCCGGCAACCGGCGTCATGCGCCATGCCGACGCGGGCTACGAGATCGCGATCGAGTGCGCCAAGGAACAAGGCCTGCGCCTACCCGCGATCCTCGGAAACTAAGCCTCACATCAGTCGAACAAGGCCGCCGCATCGCGCGACGGTCTTGTCGACGGTGAGAGGGATCAATGCCTCCGAAAAGCCTGTGTCATGAGGAGAGGATCGAAGGCATCTCCCTAAATAGGCGGAAAGGTTTCCACTGTCGCTCAGTTTCAGCCGGTGACAGGGAGTTCACAATGATGGAGCAAAAATGACCCGCGCCACCGTCCTCAGAGCCAGCAATTATCGCCGCATGCCGTGGAAGAACGGCGGCGGCGAGACCGTTGAGGTCGCCGTCTCGCCCAAGGGGGCGGCCCTTTCTGATTTCGACTGGCGCGTCAGCATGGCAACGGTCGCGACCGATGGCCCCTTCTCGATCTTTCCCGGCATCGACCGGACGCTTTCGATTATCGACGGCAACGGCCTGCAGCTCGCCATCGATAGGGATGATCCGCTGTTGCTGACGCAGGACAGCGCGCCCCTCGCCTTTGCCGCCGATGTCGCTGTCACTGCAACGCTTGCCGAGGGACCCATCACGGACCTGAACGTCATGACGCGTCGCGACGGATTGCGCCACCGGGTCGAGAGGGTTGATATCGATTCCAGGGTCACCGTTCAGCCCGCCGCGCCGACGTGGCTTCTCCTTTGTCATCAGGGCGCGCTCACCGTTGAATGGAGTGGTCAAAGCGTGGATCTTGGCCCAGGCGATACGCTTCTGCTCGAGCAGGCCGGGGATGTCGAGCTTCTGCTCGAGCAACCCGGGGATGTCGAGGTGAGCGGCAGAGCTCGCTGCTTCCTGATCTTTATCGATCCGGTCTGACGCCATTTCCCAAATTATGATGCCGATCTAGGCCCCCTCAGCCGGCCGAGGCGCGAATGTTTGCGCCTCAACTCAATCAAAAAACAATATTGTTCTTATATTCTATAAAATAGATAGTTTTGCCTGTGTCCGCTGATGCATCCGCCCTACGGTCTAAGCGTCGAAACAAGTTCAGGCGCTGAAGCTGACGCTCAGCCGCAAGGGGGCGAAACATGAATATCAGGACATTATTGGCGGCGATCACACTCGGTTCCGCGAGCCTTCTGGCAACATTTTCCGTACAGGCAGCCGACAAGAAGGTCGTGGTAGCCTATCAGACGGATGCGCTGCCGTCGTCGGTCGCAATCGCCAATGGCGAATTTGCGAAGGCAACCGGCTACGACATCGATTTCCGCAAGTTCAACTCCGGGGCTGAAATCTTCGCGGCCATCGCTTCGGGCGATGTGCAGGTCGGCTACGTCGGCTCGAGCCCGTTCGCGGCTGCGACCTCGCGCGGACTGGAGGTCAAGGCCTTCTACCTTTCCTCGATCTCCGGCATCGACGAGGCGCTGGTTGTTCGCAACGGTTCGGGCATTGCGTCTCTGTCCGACCTCAAGGGCAAGAAGCTCGCTGCCGCGCCGGTATCGACCGACCACTATCAGCTTCTTGCGTTGATCAAATCCCTCGGACTGACGGAAAAGGATGTTCAGGTCTTTGCAATTCCGCAGCCCGAGATCGTCGCCAGCTACAACCGCGGCGACATTGACGGTGGCTTTGTCTGGGATCCGGCGCTGAGCGAGCTGAAAAAGAACGGCAAGGTGCTTGTCACCTCCAAGGATGTCGCCGACAAGGGCGCGCCCACTTTCTCCGCATGGGTTTCCGCATCGAAGTTCGCCGATGAGAACCCGGCGTTCCTGAAGGGCTTCGCCAGCGTGGTCAACAAGTACTACGCCTCCTTCGCGGCAGACAAGAAGGCCTGGGACGCCGACAGCGAAAATGCCAAGCTGCTTGCCAAGACACTTGGTGGCACACCCGAGCAGCAGGCTGCCGCATTGAAGAACCTCACGCTGCTGACCCCTGAGGTGCAGGCGTCCGAAGCCTGGCTCGGTGGCGGCGAAAAGTCGGGCGCTGCCAAGATCCTCAAGGACACGGCCGCCTTCCTGAAGGATCAGGGCAAGGTGAGCGAGGTGCTGCCGAGCTACGCGGCTTTTGTCACGCCGGATGCACTTGTCAACGCAAGTAACTGAAATAACGAACAATCCTCCCATCCTGGTACGCTGGCGCGATATCGCGCCAGCGTCACAACATGAAGAGACGGCACATGCTCAAAGTCGATCACGCAAGCGTCTATTTCCGGACGCGGGATGGCCGGACGGTCCATGCCCTGGATCGCGTTTCTCTCGATATTCCAGACAACAGCTTCGTCGTGGCACTTGGTGCATCGGGGTGCGGCAAGTCCACACTCCTCAATGCGATTGCTGGCTTCCTGCCGCTTTCCTCGGGCACGATTACTCTTGATGGACGACCGGTCATGCGCCCTGGCGCGGACCGAGGCGTCGTGTTCCAGAAGGATACCCTGCTGCCTTGGAAGTCGGTCGTCGACAATGTCGCACTCGGCCTTCAGTTTACGGGTACTCCAAAAGCTGCGCGGCGTACCCGCGCGGAAGAGCTTCTGTTTCTCGTCGGTTTGAAAGACTTCGCGAAAGCCTTTCCCTACGAATTGTCGGGTGGCATGCGCCAGCGCGTCGGGATTGCCCGCGCCCTTGCCGCCGATCCTGATGTGCTTTTGATGGACGAGCCTTTCGGAGCCTTGGACAGCCTGACGCGCGAACAGATGCAGGAACTTCTCGTATCGATCTGGAAAACAACGGGAAAACGCATCTTCTTCATCACACATTCGATCGAGGAAGCTCTGTTCCTCGGGACGCAGCTTGTGGTGATGTCGCCGCGTCCCGGCCGCATTGTGGCGCGCTTCGAACTCGATTTCGTTCGCGAATTTGCCCGCATTGGCGACGCCCGATCGATCAAGATGGCACCGGAGTTTGCCAGTTTGCGAGAAGAAATCCGGACCATTCTGCATGGCTCCGACGAGATCAGGAGTGCGGCGGAATGAGCAATGTCATCGAAACGACGGGCGTGGTCGTGCGGGCCGAAACGGATCAACCGAAAACCGTCGAGATGAACGGGTTCGGCGTCGGCGAACGCAATACGCTTGTCATCAGCTTCGCAACAGCCGTCGCTTTGATTGGAACCTGGTGGCTGATCGCCAGACTGGGGTTGGTACCGCGTCTTTTCCTGCCGACACCACAGGAGGTCGCCACGCAGATCGGAGCCGTCTATCGTGACGGCTATGCCGGCGCGTCGCTCGGCGAACATATTTCGGCAAGCCTGTTCAGGATTGCAACGGCAGCTGCCATCGCCATTGCCGCCGGCATCCCGATCGGCCTGCTGAT
>Ga0102593_1001412_pt1 | contig 23729 bp, 16 predicted proteins | sample AraplaCol_mMS_r2_2_FD_76862 | JGI IMG/M metagenome (GOLD analysis project Ga0102593, IMG submission 76862) | Arabidopsis root microbial communities from North Carolina, USA - plate scrape MF_Col_mMS_r2 (SPADES assembly) (version 2) | ecosystem: Host-associated > Plants > Roots > Endosphere...
AGGGGAAGCTCTAAAAGATTGAACGGACAGGAAGGGCGTACTTTCAACAAAGAAATGATCCTGGTCAAAGGTAAAATAGATTGCACTAGGGTTATTTGTGGATGGGGAAAGCTGGTAATAGGTCATTTTACTCGAAATTATTCATTGCTTCTCCTCTTTCCGCATTGTGCCAGGAAACGTGACGTATTCAGGAAATTGATGGCGTATTAGGTACTAGGAGGTGGCGATTGTTAACCAAAACGCTCCAACTGTTGGATCTAAATTGGAACAGATCACAGCGATACCGCAGAAGCACTGCACAAAAAATTCCATCATATGAGAGATCGGTCATGCGTTGTTCTTTGGTTGGAGACTTTCTAGGGTTTCAAGAGCTATCGACTCCATCCTTAGCCCCTCATCAACCGTTTTTTCCAAAGCATTTGCCAAGTTGCGCACAGCATGAAGGCTAGTCAGCGTACACAAGGGCTCGCATTGAAGTAGGATAAGTTCGTCATTGATGTCGAGCACCCGTCGCCGTAGCTCCTGTAAAAGGGAATGGCAGGTGCGATAAAATTGGTTGGCCGCTCGCTTCCTTCCAATCTCGCGAACGATAGTGATTGTGTCCATTATTTCAGGTGGTGATGGCTTGCCTGCGGTACATGTTGCTCTTCGATAGTACCTTGTCAGCCATATTTACCCAGCGTGGACCGTATGATCCTGGGTTCTCAGGCTACAATTTTTGCGTTCAACAAGCTCAGTATCCTCCTGGGTCTTTCTGGGCCTTGCTCAAATACTCTTGTGCTAGCAAGATGGTTTCAACATTGAGAGATATTTGGGATACACCTGGAGGAAAGTGCTTTTGTTTGAGCCAATGACAAGTTACTGAGAAAGTGGGGCCTGTCGCTAGCAGGGTAGGAACCGGCGGTTATCGGTTGATCATGGCTCGGGGCGCCCAGGTCTAGTCCTATTTCAGCCAATACTAATCTATGTGTCCAAAGAGGACTACAGCACATTATTCAACAGCCCATAGTATGACTGCCGCCCTAGAGGGATATTCGACCGATTCTTTACAGTCCTGTACTCCAGGAAAAGGGAAGGCGTTGGCTGAGCGCATATCGCGCTGTACCACTGTAGTTCAAATCACCTTACTATAGAAAGATAAGCTTCTCATGCATGAAATGCCATTTGGAATCCGGGGCTCGCCCCTAATGTGATCTGCGGGCGAAATAACCTTACGGCGGCTTTACCGAGCGACCATCTTGACGTTAAGATCTCGCGTTGAGAAGTAATGCCGATCACTCCCAATAACGGTAGGCCCGAGCCTGTCGGAATCCTTGTCGGCCGGACGTAGCATTTGACTGTGCCGTTGAGCATTTCATTGTGCTGTTGAATAGGCTTGATTCTTTAATTGGACAATCACACCCGTTGACCACCAGGAACAAGGTCTGTGCGGTTGGCTTTGCTGTATTCTGTTGAACAACCCGTCCTCGGATTCTAGATGGGTCAATATCAGCAGGCGCAATACGCTAGACTAATGCAGGTCAGGCAATATTTTCCAACGGTGTTCCTGGGCTCTTCACCCCTATTTTTTATCTTTTCTTTTTTTGTCTTACCCCTCTCAACAACCAGCGGGGGCCACGTTCCAGTGTCACACGCTGGTCCGGACGAAAGAACGTTAGGGTTGAACATTAGATTCCAAGCCGCTTCTGGGAGCTCTCGCTGACCATTTGCTTGCGGAGTGAAGCGCGCAGATGGATTCAATTACTGACAATTTTTGTCTTTGTGTTCTCCGATGTAATGGTCGAAACGTTCGACCTGGATGTGTCTAATGATCCCCCCGGAAAGATTGCAGTATATCCTACCAGCGCGGCAACGTGATCGGTGACTTGGTCACCCAAATTTTCAGATCTTGCCCTCATTCACGCAGCCGGAAAATATTCGGACGAAAACCGTCCGCTTGTGGTAAAGTACTAAGGACCGGAGACGATGATCAACATGTGGCGTTCTCCCGCAAAGTATTGAACGCACCATTTTGCTCAAAGTACATGAGTATTCGGGGCCAGATCAAACCCCGTATGCAGACCCTTGTAGGTGATCAGCTGCAGCTTCCCTAATTAGCTTAGGCTTGGTCTCTTGGTGATGTGATCAGGAACTGCCGGAAATGCGCTTCCGGGTCAAAAGCGCAAAAATTCGTTAGACCAACCAAGATCTCGTGGCTCCTTCACCAACAGTGCCTAGAAACTCACCTCCAATTTGTCAGGTTTCTCAACCATTAAGTCTAGCTCTCGTGCCCCAAACGGATGAGTGCGTGCTCTTAGGTACTGGAGAAAGTCCTGAATCATAAGAAAGCGGAATCCATATTTGCCCTATACTAAATCGAGTCTACTTCTTTTGAGTATTCGAGAAGAAAACATGTATTTACACTGAAAATGAGGATTCACGGAACCCTGGCAAGCAAAATGAAGGCATCACGTTGCCGGGTTGTATAATAGCCAGACCCGTCTGATAAATGATGCTTCAAGATAGTCCGAGGTGTAAATCATTTGAAATGCTGCAAGCCAATCAATAAAGCCACCAACAGTGGCACTGGTAGTCATTCGATGGGAGCTTCTATCACTCTTGAACGTCCAGTGGACTAACGGTTCCGCAGCTTCCTCCTGCTCCGAGTTTAGATTGACACCGGATTACCGATTACCATATACTTTGGAAAATGACAAGGGTCAGGACTGTAGAGAGAAAAGCTGCATGTTGATCATCGCCTCCGGTTTAGGTACTATACTACACAAGGACGGCAATCGACCAAATAGCCGCCTGCTGAACGAATGATGAAGAAGATCAACATGTTGAGTGGCGAAGACGTCGATCACAAGGACGCGTTGGTGGTGGACCTTGTGAAGTTCCCGGAGTTACAATGATAATCTTGGCCCGTTAAATGGTCAAGACAAAATTCTGACAAGATGACAGAGTTCCTGGTTCAGAATAGTCACAGCTCCTTGAGTGGGTCATCAGTCCAGGCTCTTCGGTTCGTGAGGCTTGGCCATGCGCGGGCCACCAAGAGAGGATTCATTCAGAACGAGAACCACATGAAGTACTAAGGCATAAAGCTGGGAGACCCGTTGAAGATCTATAGCAGGCGTAAGTTGAGTATTATAGCTGGAAGGCCGAGGTTGCTCGCTCCAATCGATGCAAGAAAGCGAACCTCAAAGCGCAATGACGTGCGGGGTATGCGAGATTGGACGGACGAACTAGCGCCGGCCCTGGCAAGAAACGGGGGAGGAGAGAGCATGTAATGAGTGCCGAACTTTGTCGTGATTAACAGGGGTAGGGCTGGAATCGATTGATTGGGTCTGTGCGAAGGTTAGCTCGTTCCCTTCCGCGCGTCCCGGTGCGAACCCTAGCAGTTCCACGGTCCTTCCTCAGATCATATCGGAATAATTGATCGTGCTATAGCAGAGTCTTACGACTGAAATTGAGTTCTTTTCGTCGTAGCTCATCGAGTTCATATGAGCAAACCGTATCCGCCCACGTACAATTGGGAGTTTGTTTTGGCCATCTCAGAAGCATGGTATGATATGGGAAAACATGGTTAGTCCTATCATATGACTTACCTGTGATGCGCAAGCTGCAGGAACGAAAACGGAGACGGGATTCAACCGCGACATCGCACACCGTGTCGCTTACGACTGTCCCGGTTACTCTCAAAGTAAGACAGAACTATAGGACAGTACTATTAGAACCTTTTCGACGTCAAGACTTATCAAAAATTCAACCCCAGCAGTTTCAAGACCCATTGCATATATTTTTACAAAACAGTTTTGATTAATATTATAGCACAGACCTCAAGCGGAGTATTTTTGCTCTAGCCCAGTTCAGCCGCAAAGTGATATCATTGGCCAATGAAACTGCCAAGAGAGATTATCTCCCACACATGGAAAACCCCGAGCCAATTTGTTTGTCGTGTAAATTCAGTCCTGCGAACCGAGTTTGTCTCGTTGATTTGGTATACGATGTCAACGGTACCATAGCCTTGTCCACGCACCGAACCAGATCTATCTCTTGAGCGCAGGGACTCGCTTCATTATTGATGGTCGCTTTGGCCTGTTCAACCCGGCTTCAATGACCGGGGTAGAGCCTTAACGACCAATTAGATCCTTTTTCCGCGGTTTTGTTGGTGATGGTATTGTAACATTGCAATTTTGTGCAGCGGCCTTGATCAAATTCTTCCAGTCAAACCACATACAATAGTTTTCTAAATCAGCTTTACCTCTACGCTTTCTTTGATTCGTAAACTCTAATCTGAAACGTACTAGTCCCAGGGTAGTATAGTGAAAGATCAACCGTTCCTAGACCGCTTCCTAAAGTAGCTTTTGTATTTTACATAACAGAAGTTATCCCTTGGGGAATGAATTTTACACGAAACTTCTATACACAGACTACAGTACCTCTGCCCCTCCAGCCCTCTTCCTAGGAGGAGCCGTTCCAACTCAAACGTCAGGTTATGAACCAAAATGAACCCTTGTGTCGTTGCAAAATGGCAAGAAGCTTGAATCGCTCTCAGCGTAGAATTATTGTGCACATGATCAGCAGCAAGAAAAATAAAGGGACCAAGTCTCATCACCCTACCATGATTCATGGCAGGAATAGAATGATAAAAGGATGTCCAAAATGAAGGCATGCAGGAGCCGCTGTACAGGTTCGGCCGAGTACCAGAGATTATCTACAGGTATTTTTGGACTGCAGGGTACCCTGGAAGTCTTTTGATTCTTTTTCATCTTCTGTTAGATCTAACAATACTGAGTAATGATAGTGTGGAATCTGATACAGTATTTCCGGAATTCGGTGTCACCCCTGACACTCTCTCTTTGTTTCTGGAACCCTAATGCCAAGAAGCCCTAAACTACTTTTGGAAGAGCCTTGTTGAGCCTCATTGGTTTTGAAAGGGTTTTGAAGATGTACCGTAAATTACCGGACTATCATAATAGCGGGAAACATGTTTATTACCTGTAAGGCAAGAAGCTGCATCCTGAGTGCCCCACGTCCACTTCCCAATTCTCACCTGGGTTTCTTGGTTGGCACTTCCACCATCAGCTTTTAGTGTTGGTCTAGACTTCACATAGGTTGCTGACGTAAAATGAACCTACATGATTCTGAAGAAAATGTGGGCGGATTCCCTGTCCGGTAACCTGGTTGGAGACGCACATGAAACCCGAAACAGGATATCTGTACAGCACATTTGTTTCTGGCACCGGACCCACTCTTGTTGCTTGGACGTCCGCCTCAATTCGGGAAACATTGAGTGAAAGTAGCCAAAGCGATGCATCATGTTTGTTCACCTGACAGTTTATTCTCCACCACAGCCCCCCTTCCCCACATATAGGCAAGAGCAATACCGGTGTTTAAAATAAGGAAACGAGCCCCCTTCCATTGAATCTGTGATTTCATTTACGTCTCCAACAACCGACCTGCGTTGTGAAAACGCCTCCTTGACCAATTCTCATGATCAGTCATATCTTCCATTTCTGAACGCATCGGAGCTGGGGCGACATACAGTCTCTAAATATTGGAGCATACATCCAAGGTCCCAAGGACAGCCCATGGTACAGAACAAAGCCTCCTTGCATCACATTCTGGCCCCTCATACCACAAAGTAAATTGAGCTCCTGGCCGCCGCTGGCCACGGGACTTAGAGTACAATACAAATTGAAATTGTCACCCCCGTTCTACCTTCTCCTAAGAAATCGCCTTTCCTGGCTCAACATTACTTCATGTCTTCATTGCACTTCAGATTTATTCGCCCTTGCCCACCAATCAATCAACAGTCAGCCACTGACGAGCCAAAAAAACCAAACATATCTGAAACGCGTATCAGTAAAGGGGGAAGAGTATCTACTGCCTGCAAAGATTGTCAGCGACGGCGGACAAAGGTAAGGCAATCTTATGAACGGAGAGCTCGGCTTGACCCCTGGATTTTTGACGTTTTAAACCATAGTGCACTGGCGGCAGTCCTTGTGTGGAATGCAGGAAACGAAGTTCGGTCTGTATATTCGATGAGAGTTCAGACAAACGTCGCAAAAGTTATTCAATGAGAATGGAACAACAATTGCAGTTCTATCGGGAAGTTTTGGACGGGCTTTTTGAGGCAATAAGGACTTCACCTGACAATGATGTCCAACGGATTATCGAGGTCATACGCTCGGCACAGTCAATTATTGAAGTGCAAAGGGAGGTGGCCCACGTCCTCGAAACGAACCCTCTTTCTCGGCCTGCGCGCTAGCTTGTAGAACATATAATGCTGGATTTGTTTCCGCGTGGGAGATCTCATGGCATCATTGACTATATTCCTTTTGCAGAATAAGCAATGAAGCCCTACCAACTATTCGATGGAATATATCTCCGACCAACCAAAATACGTGCACGTGACGGATTACAAGACTGCATACGTGCCCTTTACCTGTTCTTCTCAAAGATGATTCGCGGGTATTCAGCCGATTAGCAACACCAGAGCTTGAAAGTCCCTCGAAAATCTGGCGACCTGTGACTACGCTTCCGTTCCTATGTCCAACTCGGTGTGGGGGGTTTACTCGGTATCCGACCTGCAAGTAGTGATTTGCATTACTTGCTTACTCGTCGTGGAAATTCAATCACGGTGGATTTTTTTTCTATTTCTATTTATTTTAGTAAACTTCTGATATCGTTTGCTGTGCCTAGTTGCCACATCTTTTAGACTTGTAATTGATCGTGAAGTGAGAATATGACTTGGTAGGATGCGAAATTGCTGAAATTGGCTGCAGCCCTTATGAATGGCGTATGCCAGATAATCTGGTATCAATATTCTAACTGAATCTCCACAAAAGAGTCACTGTCAACAGCACTGATGGTTTCGCAAAAATCGACGATCATAGTTTGGCTTTCTAGGAGCTCATGAACCACCTCGTCATCGATAATAATCTTCAAATCATCGTTGATGATGTGGACTAGGTGTACATTCTTGGGCTGGTCAATATGATACTTCTCACAGATGTTCCTCTTCAGTTTATCGGCCGTGCGTTCTTTTAAGTTTTAGATAGATTGCACGGAAGACATCGTTCGCCTCATTACTAGGGTGGATAAAGAAGCAGGCGGCTAGATTAGAGTGATTTAGTTTAGCGACAGCGTGTGAATATTAGATGCCTTACTTGGTTTTGATGGTTGCTCGGCTGTTGATCGACATGACAGCCCAAGGTTATGACCCTCAATACCCATACGTGTCATGCAGTCCGCCGATTCCTGGTCTGTCAAGTGAACAGGGAATTTGTCAGGGTCATCCTCCCTATCCCCGCGGAGAATGAGGACGCTAAGAGTACGAGTTGACTATAAGATGCCCTGGCTTTTAGCCAGTTTTCTCAACAGGTCGTCCTCCATTGAGCTATTTTGAACCCCGAGCCCAATACCCTTGGAGTCCGTCATATCCGTCGTCGTATTATTTGCGCGCCGTCGCTTGCCGAGATTACCTCCTAGCTTTACATCTTTGATTTGTTGCTCCAGCTTTTCGATCGATTTCCGAACATGTTGAAGGTCATTGGACAATTTCCGTTCTGCCCCATGATCCCGGAACAGCTTGACCTTGCAGTAACAGACTTCCGACTCATGTGGGTCACCACTACTTTGAAGGGACAGAAGTTCGGTCTTCGCGCAAAGTCGAAGCGGAATACCTTTGACAGAAAATTGAATCGTAAGGTTATAGTGCAACCTTTGATGCTTTCGGCTCGTTCAAGAATCCAGGTAACAGAAAATCCATCTATGGACACTTGCCCAAGCTGCATGTGGTGTTGACTATTATCCTCCACAGCAAATTCAACTGCTGAGAGTTCGATCCCGCATTGCTGCGCTTCGGTAGAGCCACGGACCTCTTTCCACATTGATAAGATCAGACTGGAACGTTCATTTACAGACACCACTAGGTTGGTATGTATCGTCTAGTCTCACCCGTCGGTTATGGGCTATATTTCGCGGCAAAACATTCCCGGCCGTATCCTTTAACCGCTCCTAGTAAAAACTAGGTGGCAGGGCCAAGTCTTTGTGTCCTTTGCAACCACATGGTTATTCAGTTTTACCCTCCACTCGATCTGGTAATGGATATAATCTAATCGCCGATCCCCGAGTGTTCCTCTGTTATTTACCTCACCTTCTTGCATAAAACCCAGTTGATCGGATTGCAGGTTGTGCAACGGTATGACAGTTCACTGAATGTTATTGGCTCGGGGTGGTGGGACGAGCAGATTACAGATGGCGTCCACTCATGGCCAGGTGTAGGTGCATACGAGGGAGAGGTGTCCCGTAGATCAGGCAAACGAGGTCGGTCGATGCTATCATTATCGGAGGCTGCATAGGCCATCCCCTCCAAGAAATAGAAACTACAGAGGAGCCTACTTATGTTGCCATTGTACGTTAGCTGGAAACAAGAGGCTGCAACCACGCACAGGGTAAGATGGATTAGGTGTCTGACAGGCTGAGTGTGGTAATCAGCAGGATCATTGGTCTTCTGTCAGTCGAATTTGGTAGATCGGCCCGTGCAGTCAAGTTGTAGGCTTGTAAGGTTCTAAGATTGCGGGTAAGCGCTAGGATTGCCACTCGGACGCGCTACGTGGGCGGAGAAAATGGCAAGTTGTCAGATATGAGATCCAGCATTACGGGAGTTGTTTGAATTGTTTGCATTATGCCGGAAGGTTCCAGCAATACTCGTATTTGCCATACACACATAAGCATATATTACGTATTTAATTCTGTAAGTCAGTGTATCTTAAATTACCGGAAACTCGCTATTTTTATATCTTGCCCAATAAGTCTTGGCATTAGGGTTTGGGGAACTATGAAAGAGTATAGGGGGTGACACCGATTTCCGGAAATACTGTATATGAGAAGACTATAGGTGGAGTACCGTAATACGGTAAATGATAAGGCTAGCGCTTAGCGGAGATAACCGAATAAAAGGGCAGCAGTTCAGAGTAGAAATCAAAAGGATACCTCTCCGTTTATCTGACCTTTTTAATTTACTCTCAAAATCTCCGGCCTCCATTAAAATTTTATCGAACAAAGTAACAAATGGCATCCGCTCCCCGTCTTCGAGGTTCGCTCCTGCAATCTGTAGAGTTGCAGAAAGGGCAAAAAATGGAATCTATTAGGAAAATCGCTTGCAAGACCGACAAGGCAAAACGCCCAACTCTTCTCTCGTTCGATGAGATGCCAGATTGGTTCCGACGCGAATTCAACCAGTGGATTCTCCGTGGCTATCGGCCCATCTCAGGCTCGATCTATACTTCATTTGGCAGTTTGTTGTATATCCACAATGAGTCAGTCAATATCTATTCCCATCTTATCCCGGCAATTCTCTTCATACCGGGCGAGTGGTATATCCAGCGGTACCTTGCCTGCAGATACCCCGGTTTAACAGGCGCCGATTTCATTGCTTTCTCTATCTTCATGTTAGCAGCTATCACGTGTATGTCGTTGTCGGCAATATACCACACCTTGTTGAACCATTCCCAACACATGGAGCATATCTGTTTGCGACTAGACATGCTTGGTATAGTAATATTTATACTGGGGGATCTTGTTTTAGGAATTTATATGGTCTTTTGGTGTGAGCCTTTGCCACGTAATATTTACTGGTCTATGGTTAGTCAATCGCCATTTCAACAATTTTGATTCACTTTGTCTCGGATCTGGCATTTGATTCTAACGCCGTTCATTTTCTCGTTTTTCAGATTGGAATTTTCGGAGCGTTGACCATCTTCAAGACAATGCATCCCAAGTTTCAGGGCACAAAATATCGCTTTTTCCGATCATTGATGTTCGTGGGAACTGGTCTATCAGGTGTTGCACCCTTAATCCACGGGCTGAGTGTGTTTGGTACGTCGCAGATGATGAGAAAAGCTTTACCTTATACTCTGGCAAAAGCAGGTTGCCTTCTACTGGGGACTTTGTTCTATGTAGTAAGTGTCCTAAATTCGAAACAAAGAGTGGAGTTGATCTCAACACATGTGTCTCTAAAGACCAGGTTTCCAGAAAGTCGATATCCTGGAAAGTTTGACCTATGTGGCTCCCATTCGGTCTTCCACATATTAGTAGTATGCGCTGCTGTGGTTCAGTTAGTGGGATATCTGGATGCCCTGGATTATGCGCAGTCGAGTCTTACTTGATCGTCTCTTTGAAAATTTCCCTTCTAGTATAAGCTCCCTCAATATCGTCAATTCTAGATATCGTGAACGGATTTTCCGAAGACCTAGTTACAACCCTATAATGCTACGTAGTGCTTCGTATACAGCATGGATCGAAATCAGTTTCACCATTTGAACACAGAGATTCTTTCCGGTGGGCCCACTTTCCAGCACTCTAATCTATATATAGTTTATTCTAGTCTCAAGGGCTGAATTGTAAGGCTGGATCTGATAAAGAACGTGAAATACCATAACCATTAATACAGCATGACGTAGTTCCTCAGCTTGCTCATGTGACCATAACACACTTGGCAACGATATTCGCCACGTGTTCCGTTCAATCATAGTCAAGACCATTTTCCTACACCCAGTTTCTCAAGTAGCGGCTTGGCGGTGGGGCCCAGAAATAGTGACTGGGTATAAGTTGGTGAAGCTGGTTTTGCGCTTCACTTGTACCACCATCGGCATCCAGCATTAAACGGACTATTACTCACCCCTAGTATGACCCAAGTCTAGGTATCCTTATGTTGTTGGGGCCAACGCTACCAAATACTGCTTGCATATGACAAGATGGCTGTCTCGCATTTTCAGGCCTTAAATGATAATACGTTCTTCGAATTATTTTTTGAGCAGCTTGTATAGTATTGCGGGAGCTGGCCGGAACCGAGATCCGTGCAAGTTAGCAATGGGAGGTTTATCGTATCTAAAGACTAGCCCAGAGAGACTACCCAGGAGAGTGCTAAAGAGAAGAAATGCTGGTAGTTATATGAGACCCCCTTAGCGTTATTGAGCTGGCTTTGTCGGATGGCGGCGGAGCTATGATTTAAACTTTCATGGGTCGATTTTGATTTGTCACCAGTGTTCTACAAAGCTGGTACTGTGGAGAAGCTGACATAGACAAAACGGGAATATCGGCAATAACGGCCTTTCCGTCTAATATGACGCACTTAAACTAAACATCATTATATCGAAAATCATTGTCCTGGCGGCTATTTAAATTAAGCCCTTGTCCTTTCATTGAAATAACTCTTTCTTCGTATACATTATCGGTCGTGCATCCTTATTCTCTGAACCCAGCGTCAAGTCTCAATATGTCAGCCCCTGTTTGGTTGATCACCGGTGTCTCTGGTGGTCTTGGTGAGATCCTGGCTCGTCGTGCGTTGAGTGAGGGCCACCTGGTCATTGGTACCTGCCGCGACAAAAAAAGATCGTCTTTGGTTATAGAACCTTTGCGAGATAGAGGCATGGCTGTTATAGAGTTGGATGTTGCTGGTACACAGCAATATATCACCACAAAGATACAGGAAGCTATCTCTATCTATGGTCATATTGATATTCTCGTGAATAATGCTGGTTACGGAGCCCTTGGCCCTCTTGAGCGCTTTACGTATATATTCCACCATACCCTCCTTCGGCTCTGCAAATGCTCCGTTACTAAAATCATCTGACATATAGGGAAGCCGATCTCATGAAGCAGATGAAGACCAATACCTTTGGTCCTTTATATATTGCGCAGGCAGTTCTGCCAAGCATGCGTGCTAGGAGAGGTGGGATGATTGTGAATGTGAGCAGCTATGTTGGTATCCGTGGCGATGCAGCCAACGGTGTCTATGCTATCAGCAAGTTTGGACTCGAAGCTTGGTCGGAGTCCCTCTCAAAAGAGGTGGAAGAATTCGGGGTTTCAGTTCTGGTTCCGGAATTTGGGGCATTCCGGACAAATTTCTTAGATCACAATGTATTCAATCAACCATCGAAAGGCGTTGTTCCCGGATACGAAGGGAGTTTCGCAGAATTGACGTTCGACGGCATCAAGCGGGCGGACCAAAAGCAGCCTGGTGATCCTGCCAAAGGCGTCGAACATCTTTTTGAGATCATCTTGAAGGGTGGAAAGCTGCACGGACATAAATTGTTCCGATTTCCTATCGGAGTTGATGCTATCCGGGTAGTTGAGGACAAAGTTGCTAGGGTGAAAGCTGATCTAGAAATTGCGAGGGCGTTAGAGGAGTCTGATAGTACGCTTCTTTGACCGAATCATCCGAACTATAGAAATAACGCACTGCATTCATAGTATATTCGGAAAGAGAAAATAATGAGATATAGCTCTTATATGCGGCTTCAAAAGGCACAGCTCATAGTTCTAGCTATGCTGCATGTAGCTGCATCTGGTATTTAACTAGGTCATATAAGTTATAGGATTCAAAGGGAGAAATTTGACAGTGGCATGGTACTGTACTAAGTTCGATATTCGGTGGTTTTGATTTCTAAATATCACTATATGGATTACCGTTTAAATCTATGTACTATAGAGGTGCTGGAGATCTGTCATCCGAAGTTCCTAAACTAGGCAGTGCCAATTGCGAGTACATGCCCAATTCAAAAATTAGAAGTGAGAAAGATAATGTAGCCTTCTGTGGCAGTATACTAATCTACGCCTAGTAAAGAAGCTTATTAAGAGGTAGATTGGACTAATGAGGCACAAGTAATCAATAATAAACCTAAACCCTAAACCAGCGCCTTTGTACGCCATCGGAGAGCTGCCTGCGCTCTCTCCTCTATCAATGAAACTGTCCTCACACTCCTAACCCATTTGACGATACCTCTTACAAACTGGCGGACGATACCCACTACAATCCCCTAGGGGTAGAAGCAGATTTCGCTATCGACTGTACTGCCCTGTGGTAAAGCTCGTCAAGGTTCACTGTACACACACACACACACACACACTTCATTAACGCCCGGCGGCTGAGCCGAGAGGGCAACTATCACTAATCTACCAATACATGCATGTTTGGGGTATACGCCGTGTCTCCTTGGAGCCCATACAGTATTTCCTTCCGTATTTGCCATTTCAGCTTTCAATCTCATGGTTGGTCCCTGTGGTTAGTGTTGGTTAGTAGACTGGCTTGAAGGCGCTTCTTCAAGTGTTCAACATCCTATCCTCGGCAGTTGAAGCGCGTCTACCGTCGATCACAAGGTGTTGGGGTTAGTAAGGTGAGGTATTCTATCAGCTCGTCGGCAAGTCTAGGTGGCCTCAAGTCGGCCCGTAGCGATCGCGAATCGTATTGACGCTCGCACTGCTTCCAACCCAAGAAGAAGGATAGGTTCCCTCGGTGTGTATCGGTACATTGTAACATATCCGTCCGGTGCGCGGTCCACTTCCGACATCGAAAGAGAAAGTGGTCTACCGTTTCTCTTGCCTGTCCACATGCACATTGATCTGTCTCGGTAGCATTGATTCGAAAGAGATATCCATTGAGTCTTGCCATCCCCGTGCGGAGTTGGGCCAGCACGCTTGCTTCCTTCCACGATAATCGGTCATACAGCTGTCGCGTGTGCTTTCCTGGAAGTGCTGTATCCACTCGTCTGGAATGTCTCCCTATGTTCTCGGGCAGCTCAGTGCTGGGGGTGGCTTGAGACCGCGCGATATTCAGAGTTGTCGATTTCATTCTGGGGACCTGTTTTTGCGAAACGGCGTCTTCTTTTGTTGCGTCTCGGGCCTGTTCTTTCGCCAGACGAAGTAGATTGTTGTCTTCACTTGTGGGAATCCACCGGACGCTGACCCGATTTCCATTTTTCTGCAGTTTTGTCATCAGCTTGTAGATTTGACAGACAAATTCCTGACCCGACTGTTGTCGCGGATTCTTCAGCGTGAGAGCTGCCGCTTTGTTACTCGTGATCAGTGTAATCCTAAAATCTTTCAGTCCCACGAGTGTCTTCAATGTGTGCGCCATTGCCGCGAGCTCCGCAGAAAATGGCAAGTACTGATTTGTATTTCTAAGCTAAGCAAGCCTGACAATACATTGTAGAGGCGGGAGCATGTCTACCTACATAGACCCTCCACCTTGCGTCCCCTTCGATCCTTTTCCGCATCCTTCACGGGGCACAGCCGGTTCCGCAAGTCAATACCAGTTTGCACCTTAAGCCTACTTCCATAGCCGCCCTAAAGACTCCATCCTCGATGGCCATCTTCGGAATCCTATTCTCTCAGTAGACCGACACGCGCGTCCGTCCTCTCGAGCCATATAGAAAGTGTCGTATCTGCAGTCCGCCCACCCAGCCTTCCGTCGCTTCCATTATATGCTGCGCCCCGCGGATTGTCAAATCCGTTTCGCGCTACCTTGCAAGATCTCTCTGACAAGGCCGACCGTGTCTCGCAAGAGTTCGCCCAGCTGTATCCTCTCTGTAACCAGAACAGCCAAGCAACACAGTGTTGTCCCTCCTACTAACCAAAGTACCTCGTCGTTCTCTGTGTGGGTTCAAGCATGCCGGATCCTGCCATATCGTTCATGGTTTGTTTTTGACTTAGTCGTTTCTGTGATCTTTGACCCAGCGATATCCTCCTTTCAACAGAGCAGCCCGAGAGCACCCCAAGGGTGTCCTATCTCACGACCCTAGTGTCCACTGATTGTAGGATCGGTTTCGCAGTCGTGTGTCGGGTGGTTTTCAAATCGTTCCCTTGTCGCCTGTGCGTGGGGTCAGGGGGCCTTGACCCCTGAGCTCTCGCTCTAGCAGTGGCCCTAGCCAGCGGACAGTGCTGGCTGGTGTGACTCTTCTCAGCTCTGCTAATGCCATCGGGCAAAACATTCGCAGGTTCCCAGCCGGCACCACGGGGAGGTGAGAGTCGTCGCCGGCCGGTTCACTGTACAGTGCGTCCCGAAACTGGTGCCACCACTTTCACTCTTAAACTGTTTTTTGATCTCGATTAGCTAAGCGATCTAGTCTCTGTTAGGAATGAACCCGGGTTATTGATCTCTCCATGTATTTTACGAATACTACATCATACGTATTATGATCAGATTAGGTGACATTTTCAATCATTGCATCATTCATTATTCAAAGTCGTCGCAGTTTACGACAGGAATCGCTTTGTTTGTGTGTTCGCACGCTTGCCACTCAAGCTGTTGTTTTCGCTCTTCTTGGTGCATCATGGTTCTTTCGGGTCCTGTGGCCCTCGAGCCACATCCCCACATTCTTTGACTTTCCTATTGTGGAATGATATCGACAGACCCGATGGCCAGCTGTGGATTATCTCGCATTTTCCATTGGCCAGGCGGTTCTTTGCTATATTATTTGGAGACGTTCTATTGGCATAATTCATTCTCTATCAGAGGAAAAGGGAGCTATTGTTGAATGATCCTTAAGGTTAAACTATGCTATTACACGATCGCTGGACTTTTGCTTTCGCTTTTGATCGGGGAAAAATTCTTTGCAATGTTTGTTCACATAGATGTTTCCAAAGATCTATCATAACAAGAATAGCGATTTAATCTGCGGGAGCTAGCTCTATCGTATAGGACGAGGGAACAACAACTTGAAGTCTGCCACCATTAATATTACAGTGCCGACCGTTATTGCCTTCCATATCAGACGATAATGAAACCTTGTTTCAAACCCTAATCACATAATATGCTAGTCCAAAATGAACTTGGGGTATATTACTGGTAATGTGTATACGGTGTAATAATATCTAAAATTTGTGTCCATCTGCATGTACATATTATAAATGGATGGGCGTACAATACAATTTGTAATTTGATGATTGCCCATCCTACCAAAATATGTAAAATTATGTTCATCATATTGTAGTGCGAGAATACTCACTCTCCAAAGGAATTTCTTTAATCATGAGCTGTACTTCACTCAATGACAATGATTCGGAGCGCACGATATTGACGATACGATCGATGTCGTCATCATTAGACTGCCGTATAGTCTCAATAAGGTCATCCAAAAATCCTCGGTAGAACTTCAGTTCTTCTTCGATCTTTTTGGAATAGGTCTTACGTCGCTTATCGGAATTCTCCTCGAAAAGACAAAGAGAGTTATGTTTCTTGCATTCTAAGCACGGGTTTCCAAAAGCGCACTATTTTTCAATAATCAAATCAGAAACAGCTAAAACGATCAATTTCATTTTTCGTACTTTCGTCCGTCGACGCTGACATTCTGTGCAAGCGACTGATCGCCTCTTTATCAATATTTCGTTCAAAGTGTTGTTATCTGTTTCTTCAACTGCAGAAACTATAGAATTTGGTGTACGAGGTCGAATAGGTCTGAAACGATATTCAGACATCTTGTCTGAAGGTGGATGCAAATTAAATGATGGCTAGAGGGAAAAGGGAATTAAGTAGATGCAGGCTGAGACGAAGGTGACGACAAAAGTATGTCATCACATAGCACTCTTCATTGGCGGTGAACAAAAGAACACGAGAATAGGCCCAGCAATGCAGAAAGAAGGATGACGCAACAAAAGCTTACTACTAAATGGTCTCGCTATTCAAGTTTCCTTTTGGACATGTAGGATGTAGTATTACATAATTGTGCAGTTTTCTATTTTGATCCTTGTTACCAAATAAACATTTAACATGTTAGATACGGGACTAACCATATTTGGCCAAATGTACCATGTGATTAGGGTCTGAAATAGTATATCTATATTCGCAAACATGGAAGGCAATAACGGGCGGCACTGTATCTGTCAAGTCCGAACTCGCACTTTGACCATATCCCCTGAAAGTAACGATATTGTCAGCATGGCTCCCATTTGTGTTGTCCTTATCACTGCGTTTTTGAATGCAAATCAGAAGATCGCCCCAGTTCTGACTCATCATCCAAGGTGAATGGCCCTTCCCAGCTTTCACTCGGATGGAGATATACAAATTCTTCACTTTGAGCAACGTGGATCTTGGAAGGCTGATCATTCCGAAAACCGACTCAATAATTCATATCCGTATGGGGTCCACTGTCCGCTACCACCCTGAACGCGTCGATGTAGTTGATATTCCATCCGTCGTAGAAGACATTGGTGAAGAATGTAAGAAAGCAGGCAGTTAGAGAGTTGATAGAAGTCACTTTGTATCGAAATTTCGTGCTTATCGCGCCGTTTTCTCGCTTCAGTTCTCTGTAGCCATTCTCGGTTCAAGCGACACACTTAGCATGGGCAAGCTGTGCCTGTTAGAACATATGCTTCTGATTAGTCTCAGTTTGAAAAAAGAAAACAAAAAAACATATATTTTCCGGACTGAGAAAGCAACGTACTTCGTACTCTCCCAGTCCTACCTCGGATTGTGCCACGGACTAATTCACATTCTGCCATTGGCTAAATGGGAAGAAGGTGGCGAATTCGATGAGCAGCCCCTAGATAAGTCTGCTATATTGTTCTATGGAATTTCATACTTAACCGCAAGGCGGTAGGTAGGATTAGAGCTCCCAGTGATTACCAGAAAGATTTAAACTCACTGTATGCCCGAAAACACCGATCAACTTGACTATTCTAGACGAGGAATACCAAGGGAACAGGAATATTAACTAAGAAAAGCTGATTCAGTGGGGGCCGACCTTATACGGAATAGCGCGCACCCCAGGGAGTGGGATAAATACTATTTATATCCCCGGCGTTACTTCGCCCAGGCACATGTATTTTTTCAACTAGTCTCGGAATCAAAAATGGATATAGACAATGTTGAAAGTCCTACCTACGACAATGAGTAAGTTTAACAGGCAGTGATTTCTCTAAGGTAGAGCATACTGACTCTTGGTGCGGAGATAACCAGCAGTCCACTTCAAGTTCTAATACACAATCTCTCGGTCGCACTGAGTTTTCTTCTCCTCGCATTGCTTTTTTACGTCATCATACACTGGCTAAGACGTCTGCAAAACAACGTCCGCCAAACGACGCCACTCCTTCATTTGATACGACAATATGTTCTGCCTCATGTGTCCCTCGAGTTCGTGATGGTCGTCATAGCTCTAGGACTCAAGATTTTAGGGGATCTGGGCCTAGTTCCTCCGATTAATGGGCATTATCACTATATCGTGGAGACCATGAGGGCATTCAATAACGGTACGACCGTTACCAAGACCTATACAGTTTGTGGAAAAGATGATATGGAGATTGCTACCAGTATTCTGTCCTATGGAGCATCAGCAGCGTCCGTGACATGGGATGTTACCTCAACTTGGTATGTCCCACAGGCAACAGCCCTTTCAACATCAGTTGCATTAGATAATGGTCAGAAGGGTTTGTAAAATTCTATGTCGTCGATTTTCCAAGGGAATACAGTGACAGAAACATTCTTATACCTGCCATATGAACGAAAGTCGGACAGTTTGTGCTGTTACATATAACCCACGCAGTTGCGGGTTCTGTTCTTTTACTTTCTGCTGGGCTCATAGAAAAATAGCCATCTCTCCGATAAAATAGCGAAGACTAGTTTGTTTGTCTTAAATCTATTCGTTTATCACAGTCTGATTTATCCACGTAGGCAGGATAATGCAATTGAAAATTTGAGATAAAATAAAAATTTTCGTTACAGAGGTTTTGACTGTTTTCTCGAGTTTTGATTCGATTAGCCATTTTTGACCAGCCTTTAAAGACAGAAAAAAAGACCAATTCTTGATATTGGTGTTTGAATAGCGAATTTGTTCCAGAGAAAATTGCTATCTCATGGAGATAAAAGTTAGACTTCTCGATCAGATGCTCGTATGGAGTTTCCAGTATAATTGGAGTAATGTTCTGCAGTCGTCCATCTTTATTGGGTGGGGTTTTGCCACTGTCGAGGATTCTAATAATGGAGGATAAATTTAGGATGTTCGTTCTATTGTATCCAGCAGTAAATGCTATCTGAATACTCTCCACCGTGGGTTATGTCAGAGATAAGCTTATGTTTTCAGGGAGCTCAGTTTGGTACCATCTCCATGTGGCCACTCAGTATGATGGTTGAGCTTTCTGTGTACCGGATGATTATCTTAAGATGGAGTAAAAGAGTGTCTGATTTAATAAAGTACAAGTGAATACAATACCACCCTCGCAGAAGGACGGCTTGTAAAAAACAATACAGGCCCGAATGCCAAGGATACGCGGATTAACTCCTAATATAGAGTAGCGGATACTAGTAATCCAGATTAAAAAAACAATGAAAGAGTGGAATATGGTGACACCAGTTTCGGGACACACTGTATCACACTTCAAAGTACCATACAGTACATACTTAAGCTAATGTCCCGGAAACCAAAGGCTCGGTCAATCAGTCCTCCATATCGGCAGGCTCGCGGAGTTTGCATTCTTCTTCAAATTCTTCTTGAGTGATGTTCCGTACCATACAGACATTAGACCAACTCAGCCCATTGTTTGTATTGAGAGCTTACAATTCAGTCACCTGACGTCCACATTGATTGAACAATCCTAATGCAGCCTCGCGAATGACGGACGAACATGATATGCACCCCTATTAAACTAGCCTTATTCGCAATTTTAGAGAATTATTTGAAAGCCAAATTGGAGATACTGTACCGTTGGTACTGTAGCGAAAACAGCTTCTACCCTACTGATCGCTTTTGTTTTATCAGGCCCCACTGCCAAGGAACTAGCCTGTAAAATTATTTAACGGACAGCAGTAAAGTAAAAACCATCCAGGTAATGTTTGGTATCAGATAGCAAACTTACGGTATTATAACCGCTATATATTACGAACTTTCGTTGTAGTGCCAAAACATCGCCGGCCAAGGACCGAATTTATCACATGCTACTCAGCCTTGCTAAGGGCTAGTGGCTTTCTCCAATAGCAATTGCTCTAGTGCCGCGCTGTGTTCATTCTCCCCAGCCCGGCCTGAGTTTCTGCGGCTGCTCCTGTCTGCCATGCGATGTGGCTCTTTTCTTGTGGCGACCCCGCACAGGAGTCATCAACCAACGAAGTGTGTCATACAGGTCGATATCCACCTAGGCACGTGTCTCGCGCAGTTGCCTTAGACTGATGCCTTAGGCTGATAGCAAGGCGTTTCAGCGCTTACAGTCACTTCTCATTACAGTAGTCCCTCTCCCTCCTCTTTGAGTTCTTAGCATTCGACTACTCTTACAACCGGCGATAGATTGATATTTCTGCCTAATGATCCTTAGATTCGCAGCCAAAGCAATGGCTCTAACACCAGACAACTTTTGACGTGTTTATCGAAGATACCTATATAGCCGATCGCTGCAGCGAGCATGGAGGCCACAACATCGTTTGGACGTTCAAATTCGGGCTTTCAGATGAGTGCGAACTACGGCTCGGTCACTAATCACTTCCACATGTCTCCTGGGGAATCGAATAAGTAAATTTGCCCCCGCTTCAAGAATAACTGAGGTCTTCGAAAGCTGACTCGGCTGATAGATCAGGGAAAGCGTCGCAATCTACCGGTTTGAGCAATAGCGCAAGGAATGTTAACAGACCCCAAGTGGTGCCGTGTTTTGCAGACGATAGAACAGATATTATGGAATCTTTTGAAGACAAAGGAGAGGTCTGCTTGACACGAGTTCTAAGCCCAAGTATCCAAGATCCTAGGAGTGGCATTAGACCAACGCCAGACTCCACACTTCACTGGGCTTCACGTCACATACGACCCGCAATCAGCCAGCCGGATGCCTTGGACTACTATGGGGCAAGCTCCGAATGTGGGAAAGGTTGTATTTGCAAATGCCATTCTCCTCTACGCCTTCATCTAGCACCGCTTTGGGGGCTCCTTGGAGACCTGAGGATAACAATGTCTCGTTCCTCTTCAAGAAAAGTTGAATGCACCGAAAGAACTTGCTTGCGGCGGTCAGCAGTTGTTTCGAGAGCAATGGTTCGACTCCCTGCGTTCATTTTGAGAAGAATGATATATCTTGCTGTGAGAGTAAACCCGTACTGGAGTTTCGATATGTCACTCAAAACGCTTCGTATTGTTCCCGATAATGCAGATATCATGCAGTTTGCGAAAAGAGGACGACAGGAAGATATTCGGTCACTCATAAATAAAAGCTTAGCATCACCAACAGATGTTAACGATAGCTGGGGCGTACCTGTGCTAAGTGTAAGTACACATTAATCCACAGAATGCACGAAAAACTAATAGATCAAGTACGCCGTCCAGGGCTTACATTTGGACCTCTGTGAATTTCTGATTAAAATGGGTGCCGTTTCTAGCGTGGAGAATAGATCAGGGGTGTAAGTTGTCATTATAAGTTAGCTGAATCGGAGCTCTAACGAAACCTTTAGCTCGGCTCTTGACAGGGCATGGGATATTTATCTATCACGAAGTTGTGATATTAGAACAGAGCAAAGATTGTGTTCGATTTTTTTCGCTATGGTACGATTCGGTATGGTTTGAAGACCAACAGTTCACAAGTTTGCATAAGATTGTACTCGGGGCAGTCAAAAATGACCTAAAGGCTCAGTTACAATTGACCACTTCGAATATTGACCAGCAGGATTCAAAAGGACGCACACCTATCGCTTGGGCGGCTGCTCGAGGAGATGAGAAATGCGTTAGAATCTTACTATCTTTTGGTGCAGATCCCGAGATCAGCTGTGATACAGGAAATAACCCTCTCTTGCGAAGCGTTCGCGCTAAGTCCACCGAATGTGTCAAACTCTTACTGGAGTACGGCGCCAATGTGCAGGCAAGAAGTGTTTTAGGTTTCACTGCCTTGCATTATGCGGCATATTATCAAGATGATGAAGCTTACCTAAAGACGCTTCTTGATTATGGGGCGCAAATGGATGAGAAAGACAGTTATGGTTGGACTCCACTCTCATGCACCGCTGAATACGACCATATGAGGTGTGCTGGAATTTTATTAGAATATGGAGCAAGCCCAAACTTGCCTGACAAAAGCGGATGGTCCCCAATTATGAGAGCTATTAGGTCAAACAGCCATCGAGTTTTGAAATTACTCCTTGACAAAGGAGCTGACTACTGTTCTCTATCTTTCCGCTTACAGACTGTGCTTCATTTTGCAGCGGCGTATGGAGATGTTGACACTATTCTTTTGCTCACGGATACCAAGATGAGGGGCATAACCACCGATATGAAGGACGTCAATGGCCATACTGCGGCGGAAATTTTTCTCTCCAGAGACGTTTCTTCATCATCTGAGCTGGCCAACGCTTTCACCAATCTTTTAAATTCCGTGGATGATTTGTCGCCTTGTTAAAGCTTACTATAAATAAGATTGTCTATCAATGTTCATTTTGTGACTCCAGTGCTTTTGCTTTCTATGTGATAATTTGCTAATATCTTAACATTCCGTAAATGGATTGTGTCTGAATAGGAAGATTCGAGACAGAATTGAGGAGTAAAATTGATGAAAAAGGGTTCGGATGCACCTAGCCTCACTAAATATAAGTGTTTCGTCTCAATCTATGAAGTATTGAAGATTATTACCGTTACAATACGAGTTACCTATTGTTGCTGTTCTAATGGTTCTACCAATTCTAATGTTATTCCGATTTGGAATATGTAGTCTGGCGGATATAGGCCTTAACCAGAATGCTAGCATTGTTATACGTATAGGAAAGCGCTTACTGAACCAAAGCTGTCTCTATATACGCCATTCTTTCACAGTGGTCCTTCTTGTAGATTCTAAGTACTTGATAGAAGGGAGAAGTCGAATTCAGGCCAGAGACCCACACTGCCACCAAGTATTGCCTTTTGTTTGCCTTGTTTCTATGATCAACACTCTTGAAGCCCCCCAGACCATACAAGCTTATTACAGCTGCTGTTTTAACGCTGTTATTTACAGCCGTACTGGTCCGAGTCCCGTGTTCTTTTCATACACACGAACATTCCTATGTGGTAATCACATCATGATGTCTTGGTAACCTTTTTGTATAAAACGGTCTTAGCACTGTCATATCCATGTACTGTATTGTATCTAATTTTAAACAGCTGTGGGGTAAATTATGCGCACTAGCCTCTTGACAGTGCGACCCGAGAACAGAAAGGCGATCAGAAGGGTAGAAGCTGTTTTCGCTATCGACTGTACCCCTACTGTAGACTACTCTCGAAACAAATTCTCATGGAACAGCATATTTATGAGCTTTTGCGGTTTCTGATGCTTTGCAATCGGATTATCTTAGAAGGAGGAGATGTAAGTTACTGTACCATATTTTGCTACATTAGCGAAATCTGTGGTGTTTGGGTTACTCTCGACATATCACAGATCGATAGGCTCGGAGACTTTTTTCCGCACTTGTTAACGATGGAAGTTGAGGCGTGAAACAGACGCTGTTAAACGACTTGAACATCATAAATTGAACAGGCGTCAAAGTCTCAGCCGTTTTGTCATCTTCGTTCCTAGCCATGCCATTAACGAATATCAAGACAGGAGACTTCATGAGTCTAACTGTTCAAGCCAATGTGGTCTTGACATCTAGGTTTGGAGAGGAACAGCGTATGTAAAGGTGCAACGTGGTGTTTCAAGCTGCTTTATCTGGTTGATTTTGGGTCAACGAGTGATTCTATAGCACTTACGCGCCCAGAAAACTTTCCTCGTTGCGTGCAATTGCTCAGTTATGTGCGAAGTTCGGGCGAACAATCCACTTACAGAAAAAATCTATTTCAAAACTACTGTAAATATGACCTGTACAGCCTCTGACTTCATAGAAATCCTCGCCTAATTGTCCACAAGATTGATACCATACATACAGTCCAGACGGAGGAACTACTCTGCACTGTAGAGTACTGTCGTATATCGAGATCATAATGGTTTTCAGTCCTTCATCAAGTACTTATAGTCGATCAACGGGTTCATTGGAGCTT
>Ga0102593_1001415_pt1 | contig 23685 bp, 28 predicted proteins | sample AraplaCol_mMS_r2_2_FD_76862 | JGI IMG/M metagenome (GOLD analysis project Ga0102593, IMG submission 76862) | Arabidopsis root microbial communities from North Carolina, USA - plate scrape MF_Col_mMS_r2 (SPADES assembly) (version 2) | ecosystem: Host-associated > Plants > Roots > Endosphere...
CCCGTGCTTGCGGGCGCCGAGGCGGTTGCCAAAGCCCAGCCCGAAGGGCTACCCAAGGGCGTCATTCGGCTGACGGGATCGCGCTGGCGGCCCCATACTCTGATTCCGGCCCTCGCGGCAGCCGTCGTCCTGATCCTAGCCGTGGCCGGCGCGCTGTTCGGCTTCAGGACCGACCGGACGCGAATGGCGCCGACACCGGAGGTCGTGCTCACGGTGACGCCATTCGCGAACCTGTCCGGGCCGGATGGCGCCCTTTACGCCGCGGGCCTCTCCGACGAATTGCTCAGCCAGCTCGCGCGCTTCCGGGAATTGCGGGTCATCAGCCGGGATGCGATGCCGCCACGCCAGCGGCCCGATGCGAGCGCGGGGGCACAATATGTACTAGAGGGTGGCGTTCGCGCCGCCGGCCAGCAATTGCGCGTCTCGGCGCGGCTCCTTGAAGGGCGCAGCTCCCGGATCATCTGGAACGGCGTCTACGACCGGGACCTGACCACTTCAGGCAGCTTCGCGATCGAAAGCGATATCGCTGCCAAGGTCGCGATGGCGGTGGCGCAGCCTTACGGGGTGATCTTCACGCCGGTCTCGTCGGACGCCTCCTCGCAATCGCCGGACAGCGCCGAGGCCTATGACTGCACGCTGCGCTTCTATCAATATCGCAAGATTCTCGATCAGGAAGAGCATGCGCTGACCCGCCAGTGCCTTGAACGGACGACAGCGCGGTTTCCGAACTACTCCACCGGCTGGGCGATGCTGGCCTACCTCTATCTCGACGAGGAGCGGTTCGACCTCAACAGGCGGCCGAACGGCTCTGCCGGACGTTTTCGGGCACGCGATGCCGCGGAGCGGGCCATCTCTCTCGACCCGGACAATGTCCGGGGCCACCAGGCGTTGATGACGGTCCTCTTCTTCAGCCGCGAACCGGAAGCTGCGTTGCGCATTGGAGAGAAGGCGCTGGCGCTCAATCCGAACGATTCCGAGATGCTCGCGGAACTGGGCGCCCGGATCGCCCAGGCTGGCGATTGGCGGCGGGGCACCGCGATGCTCGAAGATGCGCAGTCCCGCAATCCCGGGCAGACCAGCTACCATGTCGGCCTCATCGCGCTCGGCCACTACATGCAGGGTGATGACAAGAAGGCGCTCGAATGGATCAGGCGCGTCGATCTCAAGCGGTTCGCGCTCTATCATCTCGTCGCGTCGCTGATCTTCGCGCGATCCGGGCTCGACGGCGAGGCGAAAGCCCGCGCCGCAGAATTCATGCGTATGCGGCCGCGCTTTTTCGACGACCTCGACGCCGAACTGTCGATGCGGAACTTCAATGCGAGGGACCGGGCCATCCTGATCGCCGGTGCAAGACAGGCCGGGTTCCCGGTCGGCGCCGGGGCGCAGTGACTAAATATCGGCCGAGCGATCTAACCGGATGCAATGCCCACCAAGACTGCCAGCAAGGCGGTCGCAAGGATCAACCGGACGGATCGCGTCACGGATCGCGCCTGTCGGGGATGCCGAAGCCGCGGCATCAGCCCCGCACAACGCACCCGTGAGGTGTATTGCCCCTAGGGACAGACCGCAGTTTGACGATGGCTATTACCTTTCACACTCCGTCTTTCATTGCCTGCCAGGTTTTCGACCCATGTCGCTGCGACGAACCTTGTGTCATGCTGGAGCGTTACTGTTAGCCTCTGCGCTTGCCGATTGTGCCGGTGACGTCCTCGACACACTCATGCCAGTGTCCGCATCGGCGACTGGCACCAGCAAGGTCACGATGCTGGTCGCGACGACGCGCGCGGCCGATCAGGATCGCGGCATCCTGTTCTCCGGCGAACGCGGCGCCCCATCCTTTGCGGAGATCACCGTGTCGATGCCGCCGGACTCGGCGCGCAAGGTCGGCGAGGTGCAATGGCCGAGCCGATTGCCGGGTAGCCCCGAGACGGATTTCATCACGCTGAATGTTGACAGGATCGACAAGGCCGAAGCGCTTACCCGGTTTCACAGGATGGTTCAGCGCACGCCGAAGCGGCGCGTGCTCTTCTTCATCCATGGCTTCAACAACCGCTTCGAGGACGCGGTCTATCGCTTTGCCCAGATCGCCCATGATTCTCGCGCCGGTGCGGTGCCCGTGCTGTTTACCTGGCTCTCGCGCGGGTCGGTCTTCGCCTATGGCGATGATCGCGAGAGCGGCAACTATTCCCGCAGCGCGCTCGAGAACCTGTTCCAGAGCCTGGCGCGGGACCCGTCCGTCGGCGAAGTCTCCGTCCTCGCGCATTCGATGGGCAATTGGGTGACGCTGGAGGCCCTTCGCCAGATGGCGATCGCAACGGCCGAATTCTTCCGAAGATCGCCAATGTGATGCTGGCGGCGCCCGATGTCGATGTCGACGTCTTCCGCAGCCAGATCGCGGATATGGACGGCAAGCGGCCATGTTTCACCGTCTCCGTCTCGCAGGACGAATCGGAGCCTCGCGCCTGACTGCCAATGGTACGGTCTATGGCCTGACGCGGCTGGAGGACTTCACCGGAGCGTATGTCCAGCTCCGCGAAGGCTGGGCTGTCGGCGATGCCGGGCGGGGCCGGTTCTGGCTGCGCAATGCCAAGGGCGTGATCATGAAGTTGGCGGCAAGGCGCCAGGGACTCCAGCTGTCGCTCGGCGCCGACGGCGTCCTGATTGGCTTCAAATAGGCGCCAGCATTGCCGCCGCCTCGCGGGCGTAACGCCCTATTTCACAGCGTTGCCGGCATTGTCCCCAAGGACAAGTTACGGACCGGGAATTTGCGACTATCCAGTTCGTTGCGAGGGGTATCATGTCTCTGCGGATCGCACTTGCGAGCGTCATTGTCGGCGGTTTTGCCTCTCAGGCCCTCGCGCAGGCGCCTGCGCAGTCACTACAGCCGCAAACTGCCGCTGCGGGGCAGGAGCAGCAGCTTTTGTCCAGCGTGCAGCTCGATGCGCTCGTCGCGCCGATCGCGCTTTATCCCGACGATCTGCTGGCGCATGTCCTGATGGCTTCGACCTATCCGCTGGAAGTGGTTCAGGCGGATCGGTGGGTCGCGGCCAACAAGAAGCTCGGCGCAGACCAGCTGAAGGCAGCGTTCGACAAGCAGCGCTGGGACGCGAGCGTGAAATCGCTCGTCGCGACGCCCGCCGTGCTCGAGATGATGAGTAAGAATCTCGACTGGACCAAGAAGCTCGGCGATGCGGTCCTCGCCCAGCAGCCCGACGTCATGGATGGCATCCAGAGGATGCGGGCGCGGGCCTACGAGGCCAAGAAACTTGCGCCCAGCGCGCAGCAGAAGGTCTCTGTCCAGCAGGTCAGCGGCAAGCAGACGATCCTGATCGAGTCGGCGAGCCCCGACACGATCTATGTGCCCTATTACGATCCGGCCGTGGTCTACGGCCCATGGCCGTACCCGGCCACACCGCCATATTACTTCCCCGCCCCCAGCCATGTCGCGACGGGCATCATTGCGACCGGCATCGCGTTCGGCGCCGGCTATGCGCTCGGGCGCTGGGTCTCGGGCGGCTATTGGGGCGGCAACGTGAACTGGGTCGGCGGCAGCATCAATATCGACCGCAACCGCGTCACGCATTGGGAGCACAATGCGCTGCACCGCCATGGCGTGCGCTATGGTAACGACGCCGTCAGGCAGAAATTCTCGAACGCCAGTATCGGGGCCGGCAGCGAAGGCCGGATGGATTTCCGTGGCCGCAATGGCGAAGCGGTGCTGCAACCGGAAGGCGGACGTAGCGCGGCGGGCGGTGCCGGGCGGCCTGAGCAGAGGCCGACGGATCGCCCCGGCGTCGGCGACAGGCCGGATCGCACGGGCGGTGACCGGATCTCCCCCGGCAATCCGCAGGAACGGCCGGCCGCCGATCGCGGCCGACTCGTGTCCCTTCCTCGCGCGGCGACCCAGCCACAGCGTCCGAGTCCGGGCGCCGAGCGGAACCGCCCGACGCGAGACAGCCCCTTCAATGTCCAGGCGGGCCGCGCTGCTAACCTGCAATCCCAACGCGGCCATGCCAGCATGTCCCGATCGGTCGGTGCTGGCCGTGGCGGCGGCGCGGCGCACATGTCGCGCGGCGGCGGAGGCGGTCGCGCCGGTGGTGGACGCCGCTCGGAGCTTCCCTTCGAGAAGCATGGGATTCTCATGGCGCGGATGGAAAACGAGCGCGGCTATCACGGCTTTGTGGACGGCACCGCTGCGATCTCCGCGTGGAAGGTGGTGGCCCCATGATCCCGACCGCACCGACCGGCTACCTGCTGCTCCGCCTGCTTTCAGGCAGCCTTGCCGGGCTTTTCGCCGCATCGACGGCCGCGCAGGCGCAAGCGCTCTTCAAATCGCCGGACGAGGCGGCCTCCGCCCTTGTCACGGCTGCGCGCAGCGGCGATTTCAGTCAGCTGTACCCGGTGCTCGGCATCGCGGCGCGGGAGGTGCTGACATCTGGCGACAAGGTGCTCGATACGGCCAACCGACAGCGTTTCGTCGCCGCCTATGACGCCCGGCATGGGATCGTCCAGAAGGACGGCAAGGCGACGCTGTTTGTGGGGCAGGAAGAGTTTCCGTTTCCGATCCCCATGGTGCAGTCGAAGGATCGTTGGAAGTTCGACATCCAGGCCGGCCGGTCGGAGGTCATCGCGCGGCGCATCGGCCGCAATGAGCTCGACGCGATCCAGGCCGGCCTCGCCATTCTCGATGCGCAGCAGGAATATGCATCCCAGAACCGGGACGGCCGGGGAAGTGGCGCCTACGCGCAGCGCATTGTCAGCAAGCCGGGGACGAAGGACGGCCTGTACTGGCCGACGGCCCCCGGGGAACCGGCCAGCCCGCTGGGCGAGCTCGCGGCGGAAGCTGCCGCGGATGGCTATGTGGCGGGTCAGGACCGGCAGCCCTTCCACGGTTACTACTTCAAGCTTCTCAGGAAGCAGGGCCCAGCGGCTCCCGGCGGCGCGATGGACTATGTCGCAGGCGGTAGGATGTTCGGCGGCTTCGCCATCTTGGCCTATCCCGCCGAATATGCCCGCTCCGGCATCACGAGCTTCATCCTGAGCCATGCAGGCACGGTCTACGAGCGCGATCTCGGACCTGGCACGCGGCGTATAGCCTCGCGCATGGACAGCTTCAATCCGGAACCAGGCTGGGAGAAGGTCGCGACCAACAGATCACCGTGACAGTCTGGGCTTCTGGCGCCGGACGGGCAATAGCGATGGAGCGGACGAGCATGCGAATCGCTCTACTTCCTTGGGAGGTTCAATCTCATGGATTCGGGGGTTCTTGCCGCCATCAGGCTGCTGCCGAGGCACAAGAAGGATGTGGAGGAGCTGGCCATGGCCAGCGAAGCATTTCGCGGCCTGTGCCGGGATCTGGCCGATGCGGAGATGGTGTTCGACCGGCTGCAGAAGTCCGAAGCACCTGAAACGGCTGCGCGACGCATGGAGTATCGCAGCCTTATCGACGGGCTGGAGGCGGAGCTTCGGCAGGCTATTCGCGAAAAACAGCTCGCAGGGAACCGACAAAACTAGATTTAATCCGAGCGAACACAGGAGAGTTCGATGCCAAAGTTTATCGGTTGGGCCATTGCTGTCATGCTCGCCCTCGGTAGCGCCGGGTGCGCACCCGTCATTACGAGCCGGACGGTTGTCGTCGCTGGTGTCGGACCTGTCGAGATCGAACAGATCGATGTCGAGATCGTCGCTGTCGCGCCGGAAGAGAAATTCGTGACGGTCCGTCAGGGGCGGTTCGTCTGGGATGTCCTGGTCCCGCCCGCTTTCGGCGACCTCAGAAACATTCACGCCGGCGACAAGCTCTCGATCAGCCGCATCGAAGGTGCCGCGCTGAGCGCCCGGCGTGTCAAGAAGGGAGCGAAGCCGAGCATCGTCTATACCGAGACTGTCGCCGGCGCGCCGTTCCAGAACCTTCCCGAGAAGTTCGTCGCTCGTTCGCTGACGTTGACCGCGAAATTCGAACGGTTTGATCCGGAGACCAATATCGTCAGCTATGTCGGGCCGGCCGGACCGCGGAATCTGCACGTGTTGGAGCCCGCGCTCAGGCGCGATCTCCAGCATTTCGGGCGTGGCGACCTGGTCGAACTGACTTTCTCGGAAGCCGTCTACATCCAGAAGCTTTGAACAAGTCTGCGTCCTGCCGCCCAAAGATCGCCCAGCGCGCTTCGGGCGGACGAGCCAATCCAGGAAGGAGTGTAGAACGATGTCGTCCGCAAGCCAGAGTCTTCAAGCCGGAACGTTGGCCGACGAGAGCTTCATGTCGGCCGACGATCTTCGCTCCTATATGGCCGATCTCGAGATGGCGAAGGCCTCCAAGCTTCTCGGCGCCATGGACAAGGCCGAGGAAGCGCAGCGCAAGCTCGTCGCGACGCTGAACGAGGAAATCGAGGTCACGCCGCAGAAAATCGAGGAGATCAAGCAAAGCCTCGCGACTAAGACCCGTGCGGCGGCCGGCCGAGGCGAGACCGAGGTGCTCGTCATGCGCTTTCCCAGCGCGCTTTGCACAGACCGAGGGCGTGCCATCAACAACGCCGAAGCGGACTGGCCGACCACGCTGACCGGCCGTCCGCGCCAAGCCTATCAGTTCTGGAAGGACCACCTGCAGCCGGGGAACTACAAGCTGCGCGCCATGATCATCGACTGGCCGGGCGGGTTGCCGGGCGATGTCGCTTTCTTCCTCGCCTGGTCCTAGTCGGGAGGCGCCGCGATGAAAGCCGATAGCCGCGAGCCCCTGAACAAGAAGTCCTACGAGCGCAAGCTGCGCGAACTTCATGGCGAGCTGGTCAAGCTCCAGGAATGGGCGAAACATTCGGGCGCCAAGGTCTGCATCGTCTTCGAAGGGCGGGACGGCGCAGGCAAGGGCGGCGTGATCAAGGCGCTTACGGAACGCGTCAGCCCGCGGATCTTTCGCGTGGTGGCGTTGCCGCCGCCCACGGAGCGCGAGCGTTCGCAGATGTACGTACAGCGCTATGTGCCGCACCTGCCGGCGGCCGGCGAGGTCGTGATCTTCGACCGCAGCTGGTACAATCGAGCCGGCGTCGAGCGCGTCATGGGGTTTTGCACCGAGGAGCAGGCGAAGGCCTTTCTCCAGGTCGTCCCCGGCGTCGAGAAGGCGATCGTCGATTCCGGCACCATCTTGCTGAAATACTGGCTTGAGGTCGGCCTGGAAGAGCAGACGCGGCGTATGGAGGAGCGCATCAACGATCCGCGCAAGACGTGGAAGCTCTCGCCCATGGACCTGAAATCATATTCGCGCTGGTACGACTATGCCCGAGCCCGGGACGAGATGTTCCGCGCCAGCGATACCTCATGGGCGCCGTGGTACGCGGTACGCTCCGACGACAAGCGCCAGGCACGGCTCAACATCATCTCCCACATCCTGAGTGCGATTCCCTACGAGGAGCTCGACCGGGAGAAGATCAAGCTGCCGAAACGGCAGAAATCCCATGACTACGAAGAGACCGACTTCGCCCGGAACTGGATCGGTTGATCCACTCCACGCCTTCTGACACGTCGTTCGATGCCGGAGTTGGCCTATGGCAGCAGACCTTCACCCTCTGGCACCACATCATCTCCCAAGCTTCATAACGGTGCCTGGAGAGACCGCGGAGGTGGATGCCTCGATCGTCGTCGCCCGTGCCGAGCTCGTGGCCGACGAGAACAATATCCTGGAAGCGAAAAGCGCTCGCCAGCAGGCTCTCGACGAGCTGGAAGCCAAGCAACAACTGCAACAGCGGAACAGCGGTACCGTCGCGACGCGCGAAATCGAACGGCTGCAGAACCTGGCCGGAGGCCGCGAGGCCGCGGTTGCCGGCACCGTTGCGGGCAAGGCGACAGCGGAGACCCGGATCTCCACCCTGCTGCCGGCCGAGAAGGCCACGGCGGAAGCCGCACTGGTCCAGGCGAAGACCGATCTCGACAAGATGGACGTGCGGGCGGGCGTGGACGGACGGGTCGAGCAGTTCACCTTGCGCGTCGGCGACATCGTCAACCCGTTCATGCGGCCGGCAGGCATCCTGATCCCGCAGGAAGCCGGGCGGACGACCCTGCAGGCAGACTTCTCGCAGATCGAGGCGCAGGTGATCAAGGTCGGCATGGCCGCGGAAGCGACCTGCATGTCCAAGCCGTGGGTGATCATTCCCATGGTGGTCACGAACGTGCAAGACTTCATCGTCGCGGGTCAGGTCAGGAGCGGCGAGCAGCTTGTCGATATCCAGCAGGTGCAGAAGCCCGGTACTTTGCTGGCCTTCCTGGAGCCCCTCTACCCCGACGGTCTCGACGGGGTGACGCCAGGCAGCTCCTGCATCGCCAACGCCTATTCGAGCAATCACGAGCTGATCCAGTCGGGCAAGCTCTCGACCGGGCGCAAGATCGTGCTTCACGGCGTGGACGCGGTCGGCGTGGTCCATGCCCTGCTGCTGCGCATCCAGGCCCACGTGCTTCCGTTCCAGGCCCTGGTCTTCAGCGGTCATTAAAGGTCGGCGAGCAGCGCCTTCGCGCTGGCGATGCCTTGAATCGGAGAAGTCGATGAAGCACCGCTGGCCCATCGCCGCAGGGTTACTGCCCTATAACCGGCATTGGCTGCGCTTCGATATCGGCTCCGGGCTGGCCGTCGCGGCTGTCGCCATCCCGACGGCGATCGCCTACCCTGCGATCGCAGGCCTTCCAGCCGAGATCGGCTTCTATGCGAGCATTCTGCCGCTGGTCGGCTACGCGCTCTTCGGACCGTCGCGAAAGGTGATCGTCGGACCGGACGCCGCAACTATGACGGTGCTCGCCGCGACGCTCGCGAGCCTGTCCCTCGACAACCCGGCTGACCGCGCAGGAGCCGCCGCAGTGCTGGCGCTGATGGTAGGAACTCTCTGCCTTCTTGCCGGCAGGCTCAACCTCGGCGTCATCGCATCCTTCCTGTCGCAGCCGATCCTGATCGGCTTCATTAGCGGCATCTCGCTTTCCATCCTGGTCGGGCAAATCGGGCGATTGACCGGCGTCCAGATCGAATCCGACGGCCTCGTGCGCCCCGTGCTGGAGATCCTGCGAAAGGCAGAGCTGATCCATTGGCTGTCGGTAGCGTTCGGTGCCGCCATGTTCAGCCTCCTCTTCGTGATGGCGCGGCTTCGTTCTCCCGTCCCTGGGCCCCTGGCCGTGGTGGTCGTCGCGGTGGCGGCGTCGACGGTCCTCGATTTCGAGGGCCGAGGCATGAAGGTCATCGGAAGCTTGCCCGGTGCGTTACCGACGCTCGTCATGCCGCAGATCACTCATTTGCCGATCCAGGAGCTGGTGCTCGGCGCCGCGGCCATCTGGCTCGTGGGCGTCAGCTCCGGCTTGGTCGCAGCACGGAGCTTCGGTGCCAAGGACGGTGTCAGGGTCGATGCCGACCGGGAACTGTCGGGCCTCGGCGCCGCCAATCTCTGCTCCGGCCTCTTCGGTGGCTTCCCGGTCACCATCACGGATTCCCGGACCGCGACCAATATGGCCGCCGGAGGCTGCTCCCAGCTGTCGGGGCTTATCGCCGCGGCCGTCCTGACGATCCTGCTCCTCTACCTCAACGACGTCCTGCGGGTCCTTCCCCATGCCGCGCTTGGGGCGATCCTCGCCTTTGCCGCGCTGAATCTGATTGACCTCCAGGGCCTGCGCGAAACCTGGCGGATCAGCCGGACGGAGTTCAGCTTCGCCCTCGTCAGCATGTGGGGTGCGATCAGCCTTGGCGTGCTCCGCGGCATTGTCATCGCCATCGCCGGCACGCTGCTCTACGTGCTGCTCAAGGAGATGCGACCCCGCGACGCACTGCTTGGACGGGTTCCCGGCAGGTCAGGCTTCTACAAGATGCATCGGACAGAGAATGCCGCCTCGCCGCCGGGGGTGGTTCTTTTCATGATCCAGGGCAGCGTCCTATTTTTCAACGCCGACTACATCCGCTCGCGGCTCGAAAGCGTCGCTAGGACGGCTCCGCCCGCAACGTCATGGTTCGTGCTCGACGCGAGCGCCATCGCCCAGATCGATAGCACCGCGGCGGCCATGCTCATGCAATGGCGGACCGACCTGGCCGCGATGGGACTGTCCTTTGCTATCGCCGAACTGCACGGGCGCCCCCGCGCCCTTCTGGAGCGGGCAGGCCTCTTCGATGGTCCGCAGGCCGTTGCGGCGTTCGAGGATCTGGAGGACGCGGTCCGCTATCTCGGAGAGGGTCCTGCGACCGCGCCAGATCTCCAATGAGCGAGCCTGAACGCCTCGGCGGTGCAAGTTACATTGAGACCGACAGCAAGCTTATCCCACGGCAGTGCGGAGCAGGCCGAGCCGCTCCGCCCCGGTCACCAGATCGACCACCGAGCGAGCATGCATCTTTTCCATGATCTTGTGACGGTGCGCCTTGATAGTCCGCTCGGTCGTTCCCAGCTCGAAGGCGACCTGCTTGTTCATCTTGCCGCGGATGACCCGGTCGAAGACTTCTCGCTCCCGCCTGGTCAGCCGCCCGAGCCGGGCAGAGCCGACGCGAATCCAGCCATCCTGCTCGCTGGCCTTGCGATGGCGGGAAATCGCGCAATCGATGGCCTTGATGAAATCGGCCCACTCGAAAGGCTTCGTGAAGAAATCTTCCGCTCCGGCCTTGATCGCTCGGGAGCAGACGCGGACATCACCGCGATCCGCCAGGAAGATGACGGGTAGCTTCAGGCCGGCCTTGTTAAACTGATCGACTACCAGTGGAATCGCTCGGTCGGGCTCTTGCGTATTGATGACTATGCAGCTTGCGCGCTCCTCACCGGGCTTGTGATGAAGGATCTCGTCGGCGCTGACGTGGAGCTTGGTGAGATAGCCGTTCGCCCGGAGCATAGCGTCGATATCCGCCAGCGAACCGGTATCGCCATCGACGATGTGAACCAGAGCTTGGCTGGCCGAGCCCTGATCCTGACAACGCGCGTCTACCGTTTCACCGATGCCGCGCATGTTCGGACCTACGGTGTCTTCGGCGCACTGGGCACACAGCGCTGATATTTGGCTGAGGCACCTCCATCGATGACATTGTAGCGCTGCAGCCCGCCATCCGATGTGAGCGCGAGGATCGCTCGCGTGGATTCTGTCGCGACCGCCGTCGTGCAATTGAGATTGAGAACCTGCCGGTCAACCTTGGTATCGATGCGGCCGATGCGGCAGGTCGCGAGCGGAGTGGAGAGCTGCCGGCCACGGAAAATGAAAGCCGCGACGAAGACGTTGGTTGGTCGCTTGAAGCTGATCGTCTTGCCATTCGAGACGAAGATATCCGTGCACGCCAGCCCGTCTTCCAGCCACGCGCCGTCGAAATTAGGTTGCTGAGCCCAGGCCGCCTGCACACAGAGCAGTACGAACCCTACGATGAACCCGCCTTGTCGATAGGACTTTGTCATTATCGCTCCTCAACACCACTGGGCGCATCGCAACGCAATTGTGGCGCCAAAAGGCATACGTCGGCAAACACACCCTCTCGCGATTAATGCGCCTGAGCTTGCGGCATTGAGGGCAACCGAGGGCTCTGGGGATAGTATATTACAGTTGGCTACAGATCGATTCGCGCGTTATTGCGCGGGCTTCGACAAACTGCATCCCAACCGAAACGGGCTAACGGGCGTTTGAGGGTCTGCTTCCAGGCAAAAGCTAAATGCCGGCAACTGGCGTAACGCGCGAGCGGCGGAAGCATTATAATCATCACGGATGCGGCATCCCGATGGAGGATGTGCCAAGCTTGTCGAAGCTCGGCAGCCCCATGCCACCTTCCGTGCTCAACGACCTGCCCTTCGTCGGATCTATCAATGACGACAAGGTCGTAGGGGGAGTTCGTGCATGCTACGCGAGAACATCCAGGATTTCTTCGCGTTCAAGCACGTGAGTAAGGCCGGTGAAGGCGACGACGTTCCAACGACTAGCGAGCCCTTCAAGGATGAACAGTTCTAAGAATTGCACGGGCGGGAACCAATCGAGGCGCTCGTCATTCTTCGCTCAAGCCCGCGGAGGAAGCAGCGATGTCAAAGCCCAAGGATGACACTGTCGGCCAACCGCGCCGCGCCACCGATAGCCGACCGCGCCCCGGTTCGGGGACGCCTGAAGCCAAGTCGGGGGGAAGCTCGAGGGGAGATGCTCCGCCGGCCCAAGACGGTGAGCGGAAGTCTTCGGCGTCGTGGAGCCCCATCGATCCCGGCCGCCTGGTCAAAAAGCCTGACGAGGGCCCGTGAACGAGCTCACCGGAGGGTGCAACTGCGGGGCGGTGCGCTATCGCATCACGGGCAGTCCGATCAGGGCGGGTATCTGTCATTGCCAAACATGCCGGCGTGAGACCTGGTCTGCATTCATGGCTTTCGCTGTGTGGCCGCAGGAGGCGGTTCAGGTTGCAGGAGAAACAAGGCAATGGACCGGTTCGACCGATCATCGGACATTTTGCCCGAGCTGTGGATCCACTCTCTTCGCGACAAGCGACGATAGCGACGAAATCGAGATCCGGACTGGCTCGCTCGACGACGCCCCGACCATGCTTCCGCCCCAGTATGAATTGTGGGTGCCCCGGCGAGAACATTGGCTGTCCCCACTTCCGGGGACGAAGCAATTCGCAGGCAATCGGGATTGCGCAGAGGTCTAGTATGCGAGACCGACTCTCTCATCCCCGAGCTGGTGGAGGGCCAAAGCCAGCGCAGCAGCGACGGCCAGCTGATTGAGTGCAGGCGACGCTAGGCTACCAAACTCACAGCGAACCGCGCGGCTCTCGGCAGCCATTGCGCAGCCTATGAACACCCGGCCGAGTGGGTTGCCATCTTCATCTGGCGCATTGCCGGTAACACCGGTGACTGCCAGGGCAATAGTGCCAGGGCTTCGCGCCAGCGCTCCTTCAGCCATCGCGATAGCGACCCCGTGATGAACTGCGGTGCAGCTCTTCAGCAGATCGCTGGAAACGCCCAACATCTGCATTTTGGATTCCTTTGTATAGGTCAAGAAGCCACCCTCGAAGGCCGTGGCCGCTCCGAAGCAACACGAAAGGATCTGACCGAGCAATCCCGCAGTACACGACTCGGCAGTCACGATGCGCTCATTTTGTGCGAGGCACAGCGACACGAGACGATTCGCGAGGTTCGTGACGCTCCCGAGCCTAGAAAGAACCTCCAGATCAATTTTGACACTCTCGGACATATCGGTAATCCGTGGGACGTAGCCTGTTGGCCTCACCTGGGCTGGCAGTCTCCGGGCGATAGCTGTCGCAATCGACTGCGGGCCTTTGAGGCTCGCTCGCAGAAATCCTTGCGGATCAGTGCGAGATCCTTCTCATCAAGCTCTTCGAGGTCCAGCAATTCCTCCCGCGCTCCTTCTAGCCGAACGATGAGTTCGTCGAGCTTGATCTGCATCGCCGCCGTGTCGCGATTCTGGCTGTTCTGGATGATAAAAACCATCAGGAAGGTGATGATTGTGGTCGACGTGTTGATGACCAGCTGCCACGTATCGTTGAACCCGAAGAAGGGGCCAGAGACTGCCCACACGACAATAATAGCCACGGCCGCGAAAAAGGTGACGGGTTTCCCCGTCCACGTTGCGACAGCTTGAGCTAACCGGGTGAAGAGCGACGCGCGAGCGTTCTTGCTGGGAAGGTGGTCATGGTTTGTGGTCATGCGCTGAACCCTGAAGGGGGGGCGCCGCACCGTTGTGCGGCGCCCCGCTTTCACGCGGCCTTCTTGTTGGTCGAAGCGACGCCAAGCTGTGAAAGCAGCTTGTCGGTTTTGGTTTCCTCGCCAAGCGTCTGATCCAGCAGCGCTACCGCTTCTTTATGGCCGAGCTGCTGTGCCCAGGCCTTAAGCGTGCCATAGCGCGCCATCTCGTAATGCTCGACAGCCTGCGCTGCTGCAACAAGGCCGGCATCGAGCGCCGGGCTGCCCTCGAATTCTTCGATGATGCCCTTGCCTTCTTCGATGATGCCGAGGATTGCGTCGCAGGTCTTCCCGCGCGGAGCCTTGCCGATGAGTTCGAAGACCTCGGTGAGGCGTTCCACATGACCTTCGGTCTCGTCGCGATGCGTCTCGAAGGCCTTTTTGAGCTCGGGCGACTGGGCCGCCTTCGCCATCTTCGGCAGGGTCTTCAGGATCTGCTTTTCCGCGTAATAGATGTCCTTCAGCGTATCCAGGAACAGATCGTCGAGCGTCTTTTCTTGTGCGACCATTGCGCATCCTCCGGTTGATGATGGCCGTCAAACCGCCTCGGAGGGAACGAGTTCCAGCAGGCCGATCCCGACCGAAACGCATCGCCGAACCCGTCATATTTTATTGCGGTGCGCGCGTATTCGGGCTCGTGGCGACCTGCTGGCCGCGCGCGCAGGCGACCAACTAGAAAGATCGAACGATGACTGACACCTCCGCCCCCGGCAATGCCGGGGGCTTCGAACGACGGGCGCGTGAAACCAGGCCGAGCGCATCAGGAGTACCAAGAGCGGGCCAAGCTGGCCTACATAATTTCCGCGCTCTCCGCTGCCGCTGCAGATGAGCAGGAGCTGACGCGACGAGCTATCGCTCGATACCGACATTCTCACTCTGCCTGACGACGGCCCGGTCTCGCTTCGGCGGGGCCGGGCCTATTGTTGACCTAGGGTCATAAACTTTCAGCCAGCGAAACTCTATCATTCCTTCGCCGCCGCACTATGTGCCAATCTATACCGGCACACCCGATCGGCGCCATGAGCGGACATTGAGTCCCGGCCGGAAGGCGGACATTCGAGCCGCCATCTTGAGTGCTCGTTGTCGTCTCGTGAAGAGGAGAGATGAGGTTCAGATTTGTGATCGGGCGAGGCTCGACAACCAATCCGAAACCTTCTGACTCGTCGAGCGGCCTTGCCAGTCCTCGAAAGAGTAAGGTTTCGAGGACGCCGCATCCTTGTCGAACAAGGCGGTTTGGGCGCGGGCGAATTCTCGATCGAACAGATTGATGTTGGCTTCGTCATTCAGTCTGAGGGCGCGATCATCGATGTTCGTCGATCCGATGGAGGCCCAGATGTCGTCAATAATGACCAGCTTGCAGTGGAAGAAGGTTGGCTGATATTCGCTGATCTTCACGCCCGCCAGGAGCAGATCCCCCCATAAATGCCGCGACGCGTTCCTAACGATGCGGGCGTCTGTTTGCGAACCAGGGACCACGATCTGGATGTCGACGCCTCGCTTGCGGGCTTCGAGAAGCTGCTGCCGTGTCAGCTCGTCCGGTACAAAATATGGTGTCGCGATCCGAATGTTCTTCTGGGCCGCGGAAAGCGCGGTCATGAGCATCAGATGCATGACGTTGCGCTGATGAGTCGAGCTGACAACAACCTGTGTGCCGCGCTCGCCGGCCGGGCCTATCTTGGGGAAGAAGCGATCGCCCAATAGCAGTTCGCCGGTCGCCTCGATCCAGTGCTCGGCGAAAGCGGCCTGGAATTCCGCCGCGGCGGGCCCCTCAACGCGGTAATGATTGTCGCGCCATTCGTTGGGTGAGCGAGCATCGCCATTCCACTCGTCGGCGATGCCGACCCCGCCCGTGAAGCCGATGCGGCCATCGACGATCAGCAGCTTCCGATGCGTACGATTGTTTACCCGGTCGATCGTGTACCAGGTGACTGGTCGGAATCGCACCACCTCGACACCGGCATCCTGCATTCGTTTGATCAACCGCTCATCCATGGGCAGGCTGCCGACCCAGTCGAGCAGAACCTTTACGTTCAGCCCTTCCCGAGCTTTAGCCGAGAGCGCGTCGGCGAACTCCTCCGCAACGGCTCCGCGCCAATAGATGTAGGTCTCGAAGGTGATGGTCTGCCTCGCCTCGCGGATAGCGCGCAACATAGCGGGGAAGATCTCGATACCGTTGACCAGCGTATCGACCTTGTTCCCAGGCAGGTAGTTCGAGCCGAAAAGCGCCCCCATCGATGTTTTGAGCTGATCATCGGACGAAGCCAGATGGTGCGAAAGCGGTTGCTTCAGCTCCTGCGGCTCGGGCAGCAGATTGAAGACACCGAGGCATCCCGCGGCTCCAAGCGCGGCCGAAATCAGCGCGACCCCAAGAGGGTGTTTTCGCAACTTCACGAGCACCTCGTAGCAGCATGTGCGTGGAGCGGTTCGGTCGAGGCGAACATTGTCGCCCGGCGATTATCTCGCATCATCTTTTGCGGCCAAGGGCAGGCAGGCTCGGCAGATTCCTCGCAAGGATGTTTCCACCGCGTCGGCCGTGTTGTTAGGATCCGCCGTATGGCCCGAAGCTTGCGAGAGTTGCCCCAGCACGAGGGCCGCGGTCGGGACCCGGCGCCGCAGGCGCCTGACCGCATACTTCATGTGGGCAGACCCCTGCGGGCCGATGAAGCAAAGGCAGATCAAGGCGGGGCTTCGTTCGGCGAGACGATCCAGACCCGTGGTCAACAGAGTGGTTGGCGGTAGTACATCGGCCGCTAACCCGTGCTTGCCTAGTATCTGGCTTAACATCAGCGCAGCTGCCTCATCAAGCTGCGACCTCGCGCCGATGCAGACCACACGATCGCTACCCTGAAATGCTTCCTTCAGGTCAGTCGCGCTGAGCACTGGCAAGTCCGAGGCTCCTTCGCTTTCGTCGGTTTGTTCGACAGCTGCCTCGGTCTCGGGATCGGCCGTCGCATCTGCCAGGTCGGGGCGGCGATCGTCATGATCGGACAGATCCTCGACCACCTCCCGAATGCTCGCGAGGATCTGGTTTCGCCGAGATGTGTCTAGAACGTCACGGGCCTCGTCAGCCGCGGCCAGGCGCAGACCTTCGAGCGCAACCTCGTCGTAATAAGCGGATAGCGAGCGCTCCTTGAGAACTTCCTCAGCCTTGTCCGCCGCTTCCGATGGATCGCCGGCCAAGATGCGCTGATAGAAGATTTCGGGAGCCGAAAGAGGTGGACGATCGCCCAGCATGACATCGAGAAATTCGAGCCTCTCGACATGGCGACCGAGAACGACGAGGCACACAGTCAAAGGCATGGCGAGAACCAGGCCGATGGGCCCCCATAGCCAGGTCCAGAATGTCGCTGCGACCACGATAGCCACGGGAGAATGCCCGGTGGAGCGGCCATAGGCCAACGGCTCTATGACGTGGCCTACCAGCGCCTCGGCGACCACGAACAATCCAGCCGTTAGCGCCAGCATCCACCAGCCAGGATCGACCGATGCGGCGATCACCATCGGGAATACGGCCGAAAGCACAGCCCCGAGATAGGGGATGAATCGGAGAATTGCGGCCAGAATTCCCCAAAGCAGCGAACTCGGCACTCCGATGGCCCAAAGACCGCAGCCTACGACGACCCCAAAGCCCGCGTTGACGATGAGCTGGGTGAGGAACAGGCGACTGAGCCGCCTGGCCGCATCGTCGAACGCGGCCGTGGTTTTCTGGAGGTCATGCGTGCCAGTTAATCGAATGAACCGGTTTCGCAGATCTTCGCGTTTCAGAAGGATGAATATGACGAAGATCAGCACGATCCCCGTAGTCGTCAGCGGGTGGATCAGCGGGGACAAGAAAGCCTGCAGCGTTTCGAGTGCACCCGGCTCCGGCTGATGGACTTCGACCGGAATCGGACGCGCCTCGCGCGCTGCGCGAGATGTGTCACTCGGCGCAAGCGGGTCGGGCTTTGGGCGGTCGAGCTCCTTGCTGAGGTCTTGCAGGACATCCGCAGCTCGGCTCAACACGCCGCCGCCCGCGCTCGAATCCTTCAACGCGGCAATCTTGGTACGCATGGTGTTTTGGTAGGTCGGCAACTGGCTCGCGAGCTGCGTTGCCTGACTGACCATAGCCATCGTCAGGAACGCCAGTGCTGCGAATGCGATCAGAACAACCGTGGAGACCGCCAGCGCGCGAGGGATACGAAGTTTCTGAAGCTCCCTCACCAGTGGCGCCAGGACGAAGCTGAACAGGATTGCGAGCGCGACGGGGACGAGAACCTCCCGCCCGAAATACAACGCTGCGACTACAAAAATTCCGATAACTGCATTCGACACCCCGCCAGGCTGCGAACGCGCCGCTGTCCTTCCGAGGTCAGATGCAGGCTCGACAACGGGCATCGGATGAACTTCCCTAGACGATGCCACCACGGCTGCCATGATAGCGACCAGGTGCAGCAGCAAAGTTCAATGTTTAGAGGCTTTAGCCCGGGCGATGTCTCCGATCGGAACCGACGAGGTTGCGCTAGAGGGTAAGGCCAGAAGCGCTCGCCGAGACGGTGAATACACTGACAATCCCCCCCGGATTTCGATCCAAATCCCTCGACCGACCTTAGAACGCTACTAAGGAACGCGGGTTCCGGGACGTACCCACCCTGACTCGGCTCAGCGTCAGTCTGCTTATGGGGAGAGTAGATAAACCACCCTCACTTTGCGCTCTTTGCTCACTGGCTTAGCCGGCTCTCCTGCAGCCCCAACCGTTGCGACAGAAGATTCAGGTCCCGTGCTCACCGACGCGAAGCGAAGACGAGTGCCGAGTTCGAATCCCGCGATTCTGCCACTCGGGTTCGTCGGCTCGATATCCGCTGCTTGAGCGGCGCCACAGCCCGCAAGAGCGGCAAATAGGGCAAATGCCGAACGGCGCATGTCAGGCCTCGCGATAGGCTGATTTCAGTTGTTGAGACGGGCCACCCATCGCGGCGCCGAAGAATGGGAAGGATAGCCAGGCTGCCATCCTTCCTGCTGCGGTCAGTTGACTTCGCGGGTCACCTTGCGCGTGACGCGGTCGCCGTAAGCATTGGTGTGGATCACCTTCTTGGTCACCCGGGTCGTGCCATGGTGTCCGGTATCGCGGCGGATCACGACCTTGCGGACACCATGGCGATGCCCGTTACGCCAGCCGCGGTGCAAGCCGTTATCGACATGGCGACGTTCCTTGACGACGACGGTCTCAGCCGAAGCGGGCGCAGCAATCATCGGGAAGGCAAGGAAAGCCAAGGGAGCCAGCAGCAGATACTTCTTCATCGGTGCACTCCGGGTTTGCATCGTGGAGTTCACAGAACGACCGCAGCTTACAATGGTTCCAAACAGAACCAAATTAGGTCGTCGCTCTACCAGTTGCAGTTCTAGCGATGGAAGGTCTTTGAGGCTGCGCCAAGCGCCAGGACCGCACCGGAACGGTCATAGGCGGTTACAGTCCATTCGTAGGTATGGATTTGTCCGACCGGTGGCACCGGCCCATTGTAGCCGCCAGCGAAAGCGCCACACGGGACGGTTGCCACGGGTCCTCGGATGGGGACCTCCCCTCCACCATGAATCCATCCCGGAACATCACGATCGACCATCTTGAATCGCAGCGACATCGTCGCCGGGGGGATGTTTCCGATCCTGAAGGAGGGCGACGCATTGGAGCACCAATTGAACGCCACTGTCATTTGAGATGGATCGGCGCCCGGCGAAACTTGGGGCCGACTTTGATTGCATCCTGCTAAGCCGAAGGCTGTGATCACGGCGGCGGCAGCGAGCTTTTGCATCGTGAATTTGCTCCAAGGCGTAACGCATTTAGCGCCAGCGCTCGGGTGGAGATTGAAAAATGGAAATCCGCGTCAATGACCCACTCAAACGACCTACAGCGACCTCAGTCGAATGATCGTCGACATCGGAACTCCAAAACACCAAAGAACGATCCAGCGCATCGCCAGCCCCATTCGTGGACCCCGCAAATGCAACGTGCGAAATTTGAATGAAGTTCCGAGGATCAGCGTCCGTTGAGGAGTGGCGACGTCGGGCCGCCGGCATTGACCAAGAGAGCTCACTTTTCGCCAACGCATCACGAGATTCTCAGTCCTCGCAAGGGAAAAGCAGCTCCCCGGTCGTCACGACCCTGAAGACCGAGTGACTCTTGAATTGGACCGGCGTTCCGTCATCGAGCGTGTAGAACGTTCGGCTCACTTTTGAGGAGCTACGCCACACGACGATCGTAAAGACGTTTCCATCTTCATCGCACCAGCGCTCTCTAAAAAGTTCGCGCGTCGGATGGACCGCGCCAGACTCCTCGCGCGCGGACGCATTCTTCGGAACGATCTGTGAGATGGGCATTTGAACGCCCCCTGCAGCATGTCGCATGATGGCCCCCACCTTCAGAGGAAGGCGGGGGCCATAGGTCTGCTACTCGATCACCTGGATGATCTTGCGGGTCTTCGGCTCGACGATCACCGTCCGGTCATTCACCACGGTGTAGCGATAACCCTTCGTGCCGAACTCGGCCGGCACCTCGCGATAGGTCACGCCGCTCTCTGGCAAGACTACCCCGACGCGGACGTCCTCGCGATACCGGTAGGACGGCACTTCGTGTGCCTGGACATAGGTCTTGAAACGCGGCGTGGAATCGCCGGCGATGCCGCCCACGACGGCGCCACCGACACCACCTACGACAGCTCCTACGGGCCCGCCCACGATTGCGCCGCCGACCGCGCCGGTTGCCGCGCCAGCGGCCGCACCACCACGCGCGCCTTCGGGGTTCTGAGCGAGAGCAGCCAGCGGAAGCATCGCAATGGACGCAGCAAGAATGATCTTCTTCATGGGTCGATCTCCTGAATTTCCCCAGTCGCAGGCCGCAACTTTGAACCCCTCTAAACGGTTCCGTATTCCTTCACTATTTTCATGATTTTTCCCAGAAAGTGCTCATTCTGAACAATTATTCAGGAACAACCTGAATATCCATTCAGGAAACCACGCTATAAGGCAACGCTATATTTAATTGAACATAGCGTATCCGATCAGAATTTATGTTCTCCGCCCACCTCGTCGGGAAAGCGGACGGAACGAGTCTGAGCAAGCGATGTTTGTACTTCGCGCTATGCATATCGGCGAGACCGCCTTAACAACACGGTCAGGCGCTGGGCATCGGCGGGGCATTCCCAACGGACCGGAGATATTCCATTTTCCAGACTGGAAAAAGATGCGAAACAAGATGCTCGAAGCCGGGTCGGAAATCACCCTGACCGGCATTGTCGATAGCTATGAATATCCACTCTTAAGCTGCGCGATGTGCCGCCTGCGCGCAGGGAAGTCCGTGACCTTGAGAGCAACAAGACCATCGAGGACGGGATCGTGAGTGGCCCGATCATCAATGGCGGTTCTGCAGCATTCATCAGAGCCGTCTTGGATGATCAGCAGGAAACGGAGGGCCAGAAAGATGGTTGAGATCCGCCAGGGCATGAAAACGCTATCGATCCGAAAAAAGCATCGGCTGGCGCAGATGGCGCCAAAGACTTTTCGCTGACTTTTCCCGGGATTGCACCTGTTCGCGGACTGTTGAGATTGCTTGTCCAGGCAGATGCGTCTCGATCAAAGCTAACCCACCTTCGAGCCATGGTCATTTTGCTGGCCGCGCTATCCCCCTTCGCAGTCCTTGGATATTTCCTACCCACCCTCCTATAGCGTAAGATCTAAGCACACGGCGCAGGCAGGAGAGAAAGGCTCGTATCGTGTGCCGCGTACCGAACGTCAGTCCCGAGAGTCTGTAAAAATCGGCATAACCTGTAAGCCAGTTTTGGCAGCCAGCAGGCCAGGCAAGTGGGACGCCCCGCGAAGGCGCGCCAGAAGGCCGCGACATCACCCTGAAATTAGCCGACTGCGTCATCTCTCTACCCGATACCATAGCATCCGGGCGTGGATCTAACCCAATATCTTACGAGAATTCGGCAGGTTCTCACCCAAGTAGAAAATTCCAAACCAGCAGCACAACGCGCCATGAAATCCATGACAGGAAGGCTAGCCAGATCGTCATGACGACTATTGTCGCGGAGACATAAAGCCGACCCATTGTCTCCTCCAAAAAAAGACGCCCGATCGGATTGCGAGGTCACCGATCGGGCCGGCCCATTTGAGCGACGACAACGCGGAGCCGCACCTCGGTTTCTAGAAAGCCTTTAATCGACGTCGGGTTCCCCCAGAATTCATGAATCTTTTCAGCGTTATAGCTCGTTGACTATAGCGTTCTTTTTAATTGGATGAATTCGGAACTGTCTCGCTCGCGGTCGAGTTTGAGGTCCATCGCACAAACGTGTGCGCAATCGGAGGAACCAACATGAACCGTACGATTCTTGGAATGGTCGCTGCGTCGGCGCTGGTCGCCAGCTCGGCCGTTTTTGCTCAGAGCACCACCGTGACGATCAGCCAGCCCGAGCGGACGAAGATCAAGGAATACGTGGTCAAGGAGAAGACGAAGCCGGTCATGGTCAAGGAGAAGGTCACGGTCGGCGCCACGCTCCCCGCCGATGTCGAGCTTCATACCGCTCCCGCCGACTGGGGCACAAGCGTCAGCAAGTACAGCTACGTCTACACCGACAACCACGTCGTTCTGGTCGAGCCTTCCAGCCGGAAGATCGTTCAGATCATCGAATGACCGACCCGAGGGGAGCGGGGTGCAGTCCCGGCTCCCCTCCCTTTAGGGATGCTGCACGGCGGCTGCCCGTACCCTCTTGCCAAAGGAGTGGGTTATGGATCGCAGATCGGTTTTGCTGACGTTGCTAGGAGGTTCGATTGCTGTAGCGAGCGATGGCGCGCTTCCCATCCATCCCGCAAGCTTACGCTCGCGCCCGATGTTGCTGACAAGCTCGACGCGGCCCAAGTGGAATTCTCTCATACCATTACCACGGCAGGCCCGTTCGGCGCGGCCCTCCGCCTCACGCACACGGTCGTGGTCCGAGGCCGTATTGGCGCCACCGGCGCGGGCCACCGCATGGTTACTATCGCCGCCGGCACCGCCGCTACTACCGCCCTCGCCGGTAGCCAATCGCTCCGTCACCGACTGGTGGCGGAGTACTTTCGTTCGGACATGCGCCGGAACCGATCGGAATCAGTGTCTGTTGAAGCTGAAAGTGTACGAAGGAGGCGATTATGAACGGTGTCATTTATATCGTCGGCTTAATCGTGGTGGTTCTGGCCATCCTATCGTTCCTCGGTCTTCGATAGGAATTTGCCTGTCCATGTCCGGTACGGACGTCGTCGCCCAGGTAAGCGTCAACAAGGAGGCCCGCTCTTATGTGTAGTGGGGCCCAATCCTCGGCGGCGCGGTCATCGCGACGGCCATCTCCACCATCATGACCGTCTTCGCATTGGCGATGGGCCTGTCGATGGTCTCCACCGAATTCGAAAGAGATCAAGCGCCACCGCCTTGGCTGTCGCGGGCAGCCTCTGGGTCCTGTGGGTCATGGCATCGGCAAGCATGGTCGGCGGCTATCTCGCTGGGCGCAGGCGCCGACTGAGCTTTGATGCTAATGATGATAAACGGACGGTACGCGATGCCGCGACCTCGTCGCTGTTCGGAACCGCGAAGGCCGATGTCACCGGCATCGCCAGTGCAAGTTAGGGCGTGGCCTCGCTGGTTTCGCAGAATGTCGACCTGCTCGCGATGGCACTCGACAACGTCATGCGCGCCAACGGCCAGCAGCCTCCGACTGCCCAGGAGCGTGAGGAAGCCTCGCTGATTTTCGTTAACGCGCTGAAGAATGGCAAGATCGAGCAGGGCGACAGGGACTATCTCGCTTCGCGGCTCGCCACGCGGCCTGCATAAGCGAACAGGACGCGCAGAAGCGCATCGACGATACCTATACCCGGCTCTTGCAGCGGGCCGGATAACGAACTGGACGATGCGGAGTGGGGCCTCATCGCCGTATTCCGCTATGCCCAGGCGATGCTGGAGGCGATGACATGAGCATGATCGACTTTCAGGCACAGGCCGCTGCACTTTCGCAAGACGAGCGGCGCGATG
>Ga0102593_1001416_pt1 | contig 23666 bp, 25 predicted proteins | sample AraplaCol_mMS_r2_2_FD_76862 | JGI IMG/M metagenome (GOLD analysis project Ga0102593, IMG submission 76862) | Arabidopsis root microbial communities from North Carolina, USA - plate scrape MF_Col_mMS_r2 (SPADES assembly) (version 2) | ecosystem: Host-associated > Plants > Roots > Endosphere...
AATTACTATAGTCTGTAAATTCAATTTCAGGTCTCGGCATTTTCTCCACTTCATCTAAGAAAGATTTTCGGTTGAATTTATAAAGTAATGGCACACGACTACTAAAGATTGGCACATCTTTTCTGACTTGAGGTACTGTTTCTAAATCTAAAGTTGCTTTTAATTCACCAACTTCCTGATCTAATTTCTGAACGATGTCTCCCCAAGGATCTACAATTTGTGAGCAACCAGCGAATTCCACTCCTAACTTTGCCCCCGTCACATTTGATGCAACAACATACATTTGATTCTCAATTGCGCGTGCACGAAGCAACGTATTCCAATGTGTTTCTCTTGCCAGTGGCCATTCTGCTACGATGTGTAGTACTTGAATACCTTCTAATGCTAAGTCACGAATAATTTCTGGGAAACGTAGATCGTAACAAATAATAACTCCCATCTTCACACCCTCAAGTTCAAATACTTCAACTTGATTAAGACCGCCCGTTAAAAACTTTTGCTCATCTAACATTGGAACAAGGTGGATTTTGTCATATGTATGAACAATTTCACCCATTCGATTTACGATAACCGCCCGATTAAAGATATCTTGACCTTCTAATACGGCAACCGAGCCACCCACTAAGTTTACGTTAAACTTCTTAGCCAATGATTGCAGAAATTCAATGGGTTGATTACCATCTACTTTGCAGATTTCTTTTAATTCTTTCAATGCATAGCCCGTAGACCACATTTCAGGAAGAACTACAACATCCAAATTATCATTGTAGTTAGCTTCTAACCAGCGCTCAATGATTTTTCTATTCTCTTCTGGGTTCCCAACTTCTAAATCCATTTGAAATACTAAATAATTCACTTTGGTCACTCCTTAATTGTACTTATTAATGTTATCTGGTTTCACAAGTAATCATAATATAGCTACAACAAATCCAGGGATTATAGTTACTCCTAATGTAATATTCCATCCAAAATTCTTTGATTCTCTTCTTCCTAAGGACCTTAAAAACATTATCTTGATAGAAGACATGGAGTCATCCCGTCATCCAATCTCTTCTGGCAAAAACTCCAATTTATATTGATGGGTAATTACTCGATTTAGTACCGGATCATTCATTTCGATTACGTATTCATCTCCATACGCTAGTGAATTTCCGACTGTTCCGATTGTTCCTGAATAAAAAACATGTCCATCCTGACCAATTTTCATTTCTTTAAAGTTTTCAATTAACTTTTCCGGGGACATGAGCTCACCGCAAGTACCCTTTTGATAAAGTTGTTCTTCACCATTTGATCGTATCCAACAAGTTAATTCTATTTGATTCCAATGATCCTTTACTTCTTCAAACTTCCAAACTTCTCGGGCTAAAATATTTGGGCAAGCTTGCTTAGACATGGGGACACTGAAGGTTTCTAGTTTACGATCGGTATGGTCGCTGCCAACTGTGACGTACATTTCGTTATCAGCCCACAATAATACATATTCGATTTCGCCACTTGTTTCATTATGTTGTACTTGAAAAGATCCAGAATACGTAGCCAGCTGATTAGCTACAGGATATAAAGTAGGAATCGTATTAGGTGTTTCAACGCCTAATTTAGCTAGTTCGTCGATATGCTCTTGTACTTTTTCCTGATTCACCCCGGCATAACCCGCATTAAATATATTTCTCACCTGAAACTCTAGTTTTTGGTTGATGCCTTGAATGTTCAATATTAATTTATTCTCCATTTCTTTTCACACCTTTATCAATTTAATATAATTCTGGTATTGTCCTTGAAAAACAGGACCATCTTTACTCATTTTTTCAGCTCATTCCAACTAAATAGCATTTACTAAAGCTTTCTCACTTTGAACAGATCAAATTGACAGTTGAATTGTGGCATGTGGCATGCCAGTTGAATTAAAAATAAATCATTATGTTAGCGATCGATCTGGACGAATACCAAACCAAAGAAGACTAGCAAATAGAATGGGAACAATGCTTACTAACAAAGTTGATTCCCAACCAATATTTTCTGCTAACCAGCCACACAATAAGGGCGACACAAAAGCACCAAGGTTTCCCCACAGATTCATCCAACCTGACACAGAACCGGAATATTCATTCCCCAAATCTGTAACTGCTGCCCATGAAGTCACTACCGGAAATCCTAACGCACCTAAAGAAATCGTCAGCCATACTACATTCATCCATGGACTCGAAGCATATGCGGCTAAATACATAGTTCCGGCAAAGATGACTAACCCTGATATTGCCAATGAACCTCGAGCGATCATTTTTGATTTCCCTTTCTTAACTAACCAATCTGAAATCATTCCACCCGTCATAACTGTAATAAATATGCCTAACCACGGCAAACTAGCTGCAAATCCCATGCTACTTAACGAAAAACTTCTTGCTTCCAACAAATAAGTTGGCAGCCATACAAGAAAAAAAGTAATAATATATAAAACAACAAAATATTGAAGACCCAGCGCCCAGAATCGGCCATTTTTTAAAAATTTCTTCCATGGAGCTACTGACTTTTTCTCTGCTTTAACCGTTCTATTTTGCATTATCATTTTTAATTCTTGTCTGTTTACAAAAGGATGATCCTCCGGTTTATCACGGCCAATCACATACCAGATCAATGCAGCTACTAAGCCCAGTCCGGCAAAGATATAAAAAACAGCTTCCCACCCCCAAGTTTGAAAAATAGCCACGGTTAATACTGGCGCAATCACTGGTCCAAAATAAGATCCTGCCAAAAGCGCACTGGCGGCACGACCTTTTTCTTGTTTTGGAAACCAATACGTATTAAACACCGCATTACCTGGATACATCGGTCCTTCTCCTACTCCAAATAAAAAACGTACAAGCCCCATTAACCCATGAGATTTTACAATTGCTGTTAACCCTGTGAAAATCGACCACCAAATTAATGCAAATAACACTATCTTCCTTGCACCAATTCGCTCCGCAATAATTCCCGCAGGAATTTGAGTGAGCGCATATCCTAAAGAGAATAACGAGGCCAACATACCGAATTGAACCTTATTCATATTCAAATCTTCCATCATTGGCTTCGCAATAATCGAAATGTTTGATCGATCCATATAAGCGATCAATCCAATAAGGAAAAAGAGAAAAGCTAACCACCATCGAACACGTGATGGTTTTTCAAATTCTTCACTTTCTACTTTCAAATTCTTTGATAACATTTCGGACATATGCATTCCTCCCCTTCAAATGTAAAGGCTTACAATATAATCAACTCATATCCTTATTACATAATAAGAATAGAGGTTATTATTTAATCTTCTAAACTGAGGCTCGATAAAATAGCAACTCGAGTATGCTCGATATGCTCTAACACAGCCTCTTTCGCTTTTTCAGCATCTTTATTTTTTAAACACTTAATCAACGAGGCATGCTCTTTCAATGTTTGTTCTGTCCGATTCGGTAAATTCAGTGCACTGACACCAAACCACCTAATTTGATCACTTATAGTGCTCATTAGATTTACAAGACGACGATTTTCACTCAACTCGGCTAAGTAAATATGGAAATCTTTATCTACTGCGATAAATTGTCCACTGTCTTCTATATGCTCAAGCTGTTTTACATAAATTTTATCGAGTTCTTCAATGTTTCGCTCTGTAATTTTGGGAATAAGCAGTTCAATAACTAAAATCTCAAGTCCTCTCCGAATTTGAATCACTTCTTCAACATCCACAGCCGTTATTTGACTAACAAAGGTTCCTTTTCTTGGTATGGATTTCACCCATCCTTCCATTTCCAATAGTGGAATCGCTTCTCTTACGGGAGTTCGGCTAATTCCTAAGCTTTCGCTCAAATCTCTTTCAAACAAAGTACTGCCAGGAGGAATTTTATGCACAATGATGGCATTTTTGATTCCTTCATAAGCTTGCTGCTTCAGAGAAAGAGGCTGTTGTACTTTAAAAAGACTCATTCTTTATTCTCCTTCTTCTTTGTGGTATGTGGCATGCCAGATATCTTATTTTTCAGTATATTCAATCTACTTTTATTTGTCAATAATTTTTTCAACCCATACTATACCCACTGTGACTGCTAGACTATCATTAATAACCCTCGTTTTTAGGTAAATGCCGACGTTCTGGAATCCCTTTTATTTATTTCATGAAAGAGCAAGCAACTAGGACAACCTATAGCATATAAAAACTCCGCACTTCTTACATCACCATCTACTGATCCCCTACTGCGGTAAGTTTAGATTGTATTACAGATCTTTTCTCTTTTTACTTACTATTAGCTAGAGTGAGTCACCCAAAGTGAATAATTGTACGTTTAGACACATTTTAGCCGGTTACCTGTGTGTTAAGGAACCGGCTGTTGTTATTCTCTTACTTTTTGACCTGTATTTAGAAAATTAAAAATCTGAAAATAAGCAAAAATGAATAAAAACTTGCATAGTGAATATTTACTATCATCTTCAAGCAATAATATTATTTTTTATTTTTGTCTAATGACTTCAATGCGTTTCGATACTCATCATCATTCATTTCCTGTTTCTCTTTATTACTGCCTTTAGCTAAATTAGACACTGCTTGACGAAACATTCCATCTTTTTCTCCTGTATGGCGACTTTTCCTTTGCTCGTGAGTAGGTGGTTCATGAGGAATTTCATTTCCCACTTCTACTTCAATTTTCTTTCCGCTTTCATCAACAACTGCTTCTTTATATTTTTTAGTAAGATTAATGAATACAATAAGAATCGCTAATGTCAAAACAAAATAGATGGAGAGTGCCAATAAGGCTGGTCCAAGTCCTGCCTCCAATCTTCCGTCATAATAAAGTAATGCCCTTATTCCGTCCACAATATATCTTGTAGGTAGAATATAACTGAACAGTCGATGGACGGTCGGTAATGTTGATAGAGGAAATGCTCCGCCACTAGAAAATATCCCCATAAAATTTACCGGGAACATTACTAACATTCCCCATCCACCTAAAAATACTGCTATCGTTTTAAATAACAAAAACATGGTCGTACAACTAAAGAAAGTAAACAGGAATATCGTCCAAATGTTTGAAGCATGTGCACTCCCAAAAATTCCAAATACCCCTAGTTGAATAAAAATTGAAACACAGAAAGTTAAAATGATACCAAAAATTATTTCTGATGTAAGGACTTCAGATTCACTTAATGCAGATCCCCTTTTCTTCAAAATACCGTTACTTCGCAAAAGATATCCATGTATCATATTTGCCCCCAACATTCCAGTAATAGATGATATAAGGGCCATGACAAACGGTGTCATTCCTTTATTAAGATTAACCGGCAGCCTCAGTACATTTTTGGAAACAACCTGTACGGGATTTTCTAATAATGAAGCATTCTCTGGTGCTACTCTCATTCCTTTTTGCAGTAATTCATTTTTTAGTTGACTACTAATTCCTTTAGAAGCAGTTAAAGCGACTGTCTGAAGGGTATTACTCGCAATCATGGAAGCAGTTTGCCCAATCCCTTCGTTCAATAAAATTTCTAAATCAGCAGGTTTATCATTTGTAAGACCGGAAATAAGCGTATCATGGACTCGACCAAGATTTTTTGAATAGTCTGAAGGTATAATTAATGCGCCATATGCCTTGTTATTTCTTATATCAGTGAATGCTTGTTTCCTACTTTTATCAACTTCCCATTTAAAGGAGTTTCCATTTTGCTTTTCGATAAGATTTAATAATATGGCATCGCCAACTTCTCCCTTATCTTCATTTACAACAATTAGAGGAACATCAGACATGTTTTGTTTTGCACCTTTAAATATAGGCAGATATACAAATACCATGACTAACATTAATAATGATATTAACCAAATTGGAAACCATGAGGAGCTTAATTTAAACAATTGATTCACGATTCAATTCCCCTAACAATGGATATTTTTTATCCATTTTATTATGTCCAGTTTGGTATCGATTATTAGGTTATCAAAAGACATCTTTCATAGTTACAGGAACGTTTCTTTTATTGGGGAAAATTGATATTTCTTCAGTCTTTTATTTTCATAAAGACTTTCTGAGTTGTCACATTTGAAACATCGTAGAAGAACAGAGGAGAATACCAACGAGTTGTCCATATAAATGGCACTCTAGGTGTTCCCTTTTACTATTTTTATATTCATCAATTTCAAAGAATGACTTCCACGTTTTAAACAAAATCTCAATCTGCCAACGAAGTGAATACAATGCATACACGAAATTCGTTGGTACTTCTTCTAGTGAAGTGTTTGTAATATATACATTCATGTCTATTCAACGTTTACTTTCATCCTTAATGACATTTATCTACTTTATTAAACATAGAAAGAAGAGAATATATGAGCGATTAGGCCACCCCCCGGTATATAAAAGACAAAAATAACTTGCATCACTACCTACCCCTTACCTACTGCAGTAAGGGTTCTTTTTTATTTTTTGAGTGGACAGGCAAGCTTACTGAAGTAGCTACATAAGTATCTAAAGAATTATTACTCTGTTACCTAATTGCTATCTATTTCGGTAGCCTAGCACATTAACATTTGTGTAATTGAAGGGTATAGAAATGTAGGGGAGTAAATTGCCTATCAAAGAATATCCATACTATTTTATAAAGTTAGGTAAGTTATATTATGTAAATGAATCATGTAGAAACGTAAAAAGGAAAGAAATCTCTAGTTACGAATTTACAAATGATGAATTGGTCTCATTTCCCTTTGACACACAATCCATTGCAAAACAGACCGCGGATGAATGTGGTGGCTATATTGTAGTTAGAAACGCTACGTTTGAAGATTATATTAGAGAAGGAGATCGTTGGAGTAAATATATAGATTATAAAGAGAAACATGTATGGAAACTCTATAATGTTAAGTAAATAGTGAAATACTTTCGCTATAATAGTTTTTACATTTATATAACTTGTAGAAAAAGTAGATTGTTGGCCATACTTTTAATAACTTCACCCATTGTAAAAGGGGGAAATAAAAAAGTTATGATCTGTCATAATGTATTGATGTAATTGCTGCAGAGTAGTATCCAAAGTACAAGATAAAGAATCAGCAGCATATGCACAAACTGAAACCATACCTTCCTCCTTAACAAAATTATCGGCAGTTGATTCAAATTCTTCTAGTAAAAGAACATCTGGTTTCTCTGAAGCCCATTCTACGTGAGCCCATGTTTTTATCATTGTATTTTCATTTTCAACATAGACAAATCTTCTTGAAAATGAGTAAGAATAGTTTTGGTGTAAAAATCACCATTTGCCAAGTAAAAATCAAAATTATTAATTAAACGAATAGATTCTTTTTGTTTATGATTAAACTTTTTATCAATATTAGCTTTTATTAGAGGAAGTGCCCTCATATTCTCAATTATCAATATACGTTGTTTACTCTCTAATCCATTCTTAATAAAACTCATTAAATTATTTATGTAAAATTGTTTATCTTCAAAACGGTAAAAGACATGACCTATATCAAATTTTTTAGAATTAGATATAGGATTAACTGTTTTCATAGTTCACCTCAGAGTGATTTTAGCAAAAAAAATTAAAAACCTATAGAATAATAAGATATTCTTATTTGTGTTAATTTTACATATTCCGATGTTGAACGTCCTTTAATATATTGAGTAAACTATTCAAGTTGCCGTAGAGCATCAGCTTAACGTCTATTTTTATGATGTGTATAACATACAAGATTTCTATTTATTGGATTAATCATATCATAGCAGACGAATTCGACTTTGATTTTTTACCCTTTGTAACAAATTTGTATAATAAGTACTAAAGATGATAATAGAGAATTTTATACTAAGAAATTAACGAAAAAATAAGTATTTTGACACGTGGTGGTATAATTAATATAAAAACTAAATAATAGCCTCAACAGGCTTTTCGGAGGAAAAGATGGAAGATGAAATAGGATTTTTAGGGGATAAAATCTTAGAATATAGATTTAAAATCGCTAATGAGGTACATGAGAGTAGAATTAGTGGTATTACAGAAGAAGAAAAGAAGAAATTGGCTCCTTTTGAAGTTGAACTTATTAATATTCGTGCTCACTTTATAAGTCTATTTGGTGAAGTTCTTAGGGATCATCTAGATGAAGAAACAGCACTCCAAAAATTTACACAATGGGGAAAAGAAACAGGAGAAATGTTTTTCAATTTGAAGGTTTCATTGGATGAAGCGTTAAAAGATACAAAGTATTATCGAACTTTCTTATGGGAGACACTAAAGGAAGTAATAAAGAAAGATAAGATGTCAATAGATACTGTATTTGAAGTAGGCGGAATTATTGATCCTCTTCTCGATCATGCAGCTTATTCCTTTAGTTTAAGTTATGTGCATTTCTATCAATTAACTCTTGAACGTGCGCAAAGTACATTTCTTGAATTATCGGTTCCTGTGGTACCTTTAGCCAAAGAAATCGCTGTGTTACCTCTTATTGGAAATATAGATATGGAAAGAGCCAATTATCTAATGGAAGAAACGTTGAAATCAGCAAACAGACTGCAGCTTCAACGTTTAATAGTAGATTTGTCGGGTGTTTATATTATAGATACCATGGTAGCAGATCAAATTTTTAAAGTGATAGACTCTTTAAGATTTCTCGGTGTAGAAACAATTTTGACAGGAATTCGTCCGGAAGTTGCACAGACCATTGTAAGTATAGGTATTGATTTTAGTAGCTTGACTATAAAATCAAGTTTACAAAAGGCGATAGAAGATCTACTTATTCGTGCCAAAAACAATAAATAGAGAAAGCAAGAGATAAAATGACTAACTAAACGTATTCATGAATAAGAAGATGAGGAAGTGACAATTATTGAAAGGGATTATAGGCGTTGCTAGATACTTAAATGATAACGCAGAAATGTTAGCAAATGAAATTGTTCAAAAAATTTCTCAAAGCCCTAACTTTGAGGCTCTAAAGGAGGAACTTGAACAAGCAATTATCGTCTATACTGAATTTATTAGGTTTTTAGGAAAAAGTCTCCATAGCAGTGAAAACAACGTACCTGAAGGACTTGTTGAATGGAGTAAGACCAATGGTAAGCGTACAGCATCTCAAGGGGAGAGAGTCTCTATTATTATTACACGCTATCCTCCTACGCGCCTAGTCTTCATCGATTACCTTACTAAAATAAGTATAGAGCATGGACTTTCTTCAGAAGAATTTGTATTTATTAATAAGCGATTTAACTATTTGCTCGATATAAGTATTAATGAAACGATTGTAGTATTTGAACAAGTGAAAGATAAAATTATTCAAAAGGCGCAACAAGAAGTATTGAAATTATCTGTTCCTGTGGTCCCCATTCAAGATAAAACCGCTGTTCTCCCACTAATTGGCTCTATTGATTCAGAAAGAGCTGAATATATCTTAGAGAATGTTATCTTGAAAATTATTGAAATGAAGGTAGAGTATCTAATTGTTGATTTTTCAGGTATTTTAAATATAGACAGTATAGCTGAACGTTACCTCTTTGATATTTACAGTGTTCTTCGCTTACAAGGTATTGAGGTAGTGATGACAAGTATACGACCTGAACTTGCCCAAACAGTTGTTAGAAATGGCATTGATTTCTCCTCTATTAAAACTTATGCAACTGTTAAACAAGCAATAGCAACTCAAGAAAGCTAGGAGATTAAAGTTCCTAGCTTTCTTGAGTTAAGTTGATTTAAGATATATATCATATAAGAGATTAGTTACCATAAAACGAATTATACGACCCATAGAAACAAATAAATTTATGATATATGGATTATTTTTATTTAGGAAATTCATATGGTGAATAGGACTAGCACTTAGTAACTATTTAAAGAAATCTGTGTGAAATTTTCTACTTAACTGAGAGAAAAGCCTCCAAATAAGAAAAAAATCCCACGATTAATTCGTCTCATTTAGGGGTAAAGTCAACTAAATCTTTTAACAAGGAGACGATTCTTAATGGAAATACTATGGATGCTAATTGTTGGAGGGATTATCGGTTGGCTTGCTAGTTTAATTACAGGCCGAGATGTCCCTGGAGGAATTATCGGTAATATTATTGCTGGTTTTATTGGTGCCTGGTTAGGTGGACTTATCTTAGGTAATTGGGGACCAGTCGTAGGTGGATTTGCAATTATCCCAGCTATTATTGGATCGATTATTTTAGTGTTAATTGTAAGCTTTATTATGCGCAAAATGGGTCAAAACAATAATCATGGTCATCATGCATGAGAAAGAGATAAAATGTAAATTGGAGTGACTAGTAATACTACTCTAATATTATCTGACTTTATTGAAGAGAAGCAATTCAAATTAAATTCTTACCTTATTTATTTGCTCAGTATAATTGATATACATGTTAAAAATGAGACGAGAGTTTGATAAAAAAACAATTGCTTTGCAATAAAAGAACGGAAAAAATACAAAAATTGAATCAGAATTTCTTATAAGCGACCTTATAATTCTAATTGAAATTAATGAGGTCGCTTATTATTGGTGTAAATCTTTAAAAACTATGAGTCGGTATATTTCCCTACAATCAATGTTAATGATTAATAAATCCATGATAATATTTGTTTATGTACATTATTTATCGTGATAAATAGTGAAAAATGACGTTCCCTTTTTATAGTTTGTTATAATGAAAGTATGTATGATACGGGGAGGGTAGAGAATTTGAGTATGATACTTATTAAAAACAGCGAAGAAGTAATAAGAGAAGCAAAACATCAACTTCATACAACCATGGATGATTATCAAACCAAAATTATCTCTATTTTTGATAAACACCATATTCTAATGAATCAACGAATTAGATTAATGATTCTGCTGTCGGATATAAAGGAGCAGGCTGTATTAATTGGAAAACATGCTGCAGTCAAAGGGAGACTAGAGTATGAAGGGCAGGATCAATTAATTACAGAAGTTATAGATGAAGTTCCTTTCCAGTATAGTAAAGAAACAGTAACCGATTTGGAAGATAACATACAAATCAGTAAAAAGGGGATTGAAGATATAGCAAAAGAGTGTGGGTTAGATACTGAAAAAATAGTTAACCTAAAAGCTCTTTTACTTAATTTAAAGGTATCTAGTTACATAAATGGACACTATGAAATGTATGTAAAAGATAACACTTTATCTGGCAAAAGATCTTAGAACGTTAGGATAATACGAATAAAGTGTTAAATATACGTAAAACTAATTAAGACGTCATGAGGCATCAGTACTTAAACATAAAATATGTGTAACAGAAAAACTAATGTACGGGAGCAGTGGTTTTTCTGTTTTTAAGCTTTATATGATATACATGTTTAGTTAAGTCGGGTAAGTTAGGGGCATCACGCCCCTGCCTCCCCTAAGAACCGTGCGAGTCCCTTTCAACACGCATCGGCTCAAGCCTCCCATTGCAGGTCCATTTGATGTCGTATCTTCTTTAGGCACCATAATGGATTTTATCAGAAATCACATGCAAAAAATCCCTTTTATTAAGGCTTTTTTGTTGTTTTCTCACTTTTATCAAAGATACTATTTTGAAGCTAGATTTTCTCTATCTACAGCTTCGGGTGGGATTTCCATCCATTCATTCTCTATCAGAATATTTGATGCGTCCTTAACAAAATTTGCTATATTCATTAATGACTTTCCATATAGTAACGCTAAATCATGTCTTCCATTTACAGCTAGTGAATTCCCAAATGCTCGTATTTTCATGGAAAACATATCGACCTTATGAAACAGCATTAATTTATCAGAAAAAGGTGCAAAAGTTGAAGTGGTGACTAAATGATCAATAAATCCTGGAGCTGGTAAGCTCTCATAGTGAAGTTTTTCCATGTAACGTTCAACTGCTTTATTTGTAATGTCTTTCCCTTTTATAAATATGTCTCTAACCTTTTCCCTTTTGGCAACTTGACTAAAGGCCATGATTAAGGCTTTGCTTGTTACGTTATTTTCAATATTATCGTATAAATGAGCTATTTCTAATGCGTGTAGGGGACGAACGTCTCCAACAAAACCACTCAAATAATCAGTGTCGGCAATTCTTACTTGTTCTGGAGCTGGAATAATAGGTGGTTCAATAATAAGGCTTTTATCCATTAAAATTGTTTTAATTTCTTCCACTAATTCCATTGTCGAGTTCATACAATAAGTTAAGAAATTGCGTACATCTTCTCTATACATCAAAGGTATAGCAATGCTATAAATGCTAAGTCCTGCTTTTGCTGCATATTTTAAGTAATGTACATAGAACTCGTCTGCAAATAATCTTGGAGCACCTAGATTAACGTCATCCTCCGTAAAACCATGTGGAAGAGGTATGTTTTCTTTGATAAAGATTTCCTTTACACTCCTTTGAAATTCTTCAGTTAATCTTTTCGCATGTTCTACTAGTTTTTTTATGTCTTGATCTTCAACATGTTGTAGAAAATAATTTAAAATACAATTAGACATGCTGTTACCCATATAGGTTGCCCAAAGTTTTCCCATTTCTGGTGCTGTCAATTTTCCATTGAAATTTGACTTTTTTGAGCCTATTTTAGTTGGTTTAATTGTTCTCATGTATAATCTCCTAAGCTTATTTTTTCTTAGAGTTGCCTTTTATATCATTTTTATTCTTTGTAGTCTTTAAACATTATATTGCTACTTTATCCAAGCCTATTAAGTAAATTATAACCTTTGTTATTTGTATAAGAACAAGGTTCACTCCTCAAGGCTTCATTAGCTTTTTCTATCTTTTTTCATAAAGTTTATTTCTTTAAATAAACTACTTAAGACGGATTGAATCATCACTTTACGACTACCTTTCAATAAACAAAAAAAACCACTGAATAGGCCCAGCGTTTTTTCTGTCCTTAAGCTGTATATCTTATACATGTTTAGTTAACATAATCACTCTTTTTGGAATAACTTTATAAGATTGAACACCAACAGGACAGTTATACCTCTTAGAAAAAAATGAAATTATTGCACCAGAACCCTTTTTTCTGTTGTTGAATGTTTTTTCCTTAGAGTAACAATTCATTGAAATGACTTTTATAAATAGTAATGGCCTTACCAGTTATATAAGCTAAATCATCTTGATAATAAATGAATAACTCTCCACCTTTTTCAGAGGATTGGAAAGCATATAACTGTTTTTCACTTAATCTTTGACTCGAATAAGGAGCTAGACCACAATGGGCTGAACCCGTTACAAAATGTTCTTCTATTCCAATTCTAGGAGCAAAATAACGAGGAATAAAATCATACTTAGTTGCAGGACTGGTTACGACTAAATCCGTAATAGGCAGAGTAGCAAGGAGGTTTAAATTAGGAACAAGTCCTTTCAATAATTCTTCATTTGCTACTTCTATAAGGTATCGATCACTATTTTTGGCAACCTTTAAGAGAGGTGCATTTACTAATTCTTGGATAGTAGATGTAATAGGTACATCAGTAGAGAAAGCTAATTGAACCCTTTTTCCACTAAGGTGAGCAAATTCATCTTCACCGGATTCTTATTTTTTACCGAAAGTAGAAGGTGAAATTTTGATGAATCGAAATCCAGATAGCGGTGCTTCTCCCTTTAGATTGGCGTCTGATGGTATAGCGATTTCTCCCGATGGAAAGATTTTATTTTTTTATCCACTTACCAGTTTTCATCTGTTCTCAATCTTAACAGAATCCCTAAGAGACAGAACGATACCGGACATGGATTATATCATGTGGAGTATTGGGGAGAAAAAGGTGCGTCTAATGGGATGATCACAGGTGCAAAAGGAACCGTTTATGCTGGAGACTATGAAAACAACAGTATCCGTAAGATGTTGCCGAATGGCATAATGGAAACAATGGCATATGATCCGAGAATTTTGTGGCGGGATACTTTTTCAATTGGTCCGGATCAATATTTGTATGTCATTTTGACTCAATTACATCTGCAGGCTAGATTTCATTCTAGAAAAGATTTAGGACAGAAACCTTATAGTTTACTTCATATGAAAATTGATTAATTTCCTTATACTACTATTTGGTATAAAGAATAATTGGTTCATTTTTTAATCTTTGAACGGGTAAACATGAAGCCAATAGTTCGTAATTGGCTTCATTTATCTCTAATTCTAAAAGAAAAGACATCAAATTTGTAATCGTAAAAGAAAATGGCGAGTGCAATCGTATATTTCCATTATTTAAATATAAATGGTTTATTAGGAACAGTTTAGGTTGGTAATGTTAAACTGCTCCTATTTTATTTTTATAGAGTGGGTAAGTTCAATGCTGTATCGATATTATTTAAATCTAAAGTGATTTGTTCGTTTGTATCCCAAGCGTGGTACCATCCTTTTTCTACCATGTATGCAGAAATTTGTTCATGCATATCAAGAGCTTCCACTAAATGGCGAGTGAGCATTTCTTTAATTTCAGGTGTTCCTGCCTCTGTAACTGCCATGGCGTAATTTCTAACTCCACTTTTAGCTGCAATCAATAAATCCATTGCAACCACTTGATCCGATAGTGCATTCATGCCAGTTAAATTTTCAATAATTGGATTCATGTTCATTCATCTCCTATTTTACTGCTTAGCGTTGGAAAGGATAGAAGCATATTCTTGTAATTGTCTCGCAGATACATCAATATCTTGTTGCATAATATCTTTTAATTGCTGATCTGTAACTAACCCTCTCATCGTTTTTGACTTAGTCAAACAATTGGTCTTAAATGCAGCCATTTCATGGACCTCAAGAACTTCATGTAAGGCGTAATTCATTTTTTCTACCTCCTTCCTCAAGGTTTTAACAAGACTTTTATACAATTATCCATTTTGGTGTCAAAAATCTCATAGCCACGCTTTGCTTCACTAAGTGGAAGTACATGACTCACGACATCTCCTGGATCAATTTTTCCGGTCGAAACTAATTCAAACATATATGGCATATAGTGAATCACAGGTGCTTGTCCAGAGCGAATATTGACGTTTCGGTTCATAATATCTCCCATTGGGAATCCATTATATTTGCCACCGTAAACGCCTGTAACTTGGATTGTCCCGCCTTTACGTACTGCTTGTGAAGCCATGATAAACGCACCAAATGCTCCGCCCTGCAGTTTCATTCCACTCGCAAGGAACTCCATATCAGTCATTTTAGCGTCCATACCAACTGCATCAATGACAACATCAGCGCCGCCCTTCGTCATTTCTTTCAAATGCATTCCTGCATTTTCAAAATGTTCGAAATTTACAATTTCAACTTTGTTGGTACGTTTGGCGTGTTGCAAACGATAATCTACATAATCTACGGCAATGACACGCTTTGCTCCTTTTAGCCAACAGAATTTTTGAGCAAAAAGACCAACCGGACCACAGCCAAGAACAATAACTGTGTCTCCACCCTTTACGCCTGCATTGTCAACACTCCAATAACCAGTAGTCATTGCATCGGCAATAACTGCTAACTTTTCATCTGGTTCTTCACAAGTCTCTGGAATTTTGAAATGAGTAAAGTTGGCAAATGGTACTCTTAAATATTCAGCTTGCCCACCTGGATAGCCACCCGTCGTACCAGAATATCCGAAATAGGCACCCATATCACCATTATCATTGGAATTATCACATTGGCTTTCTAAATGGTTTTTACAGTAAAGACATTCACCGCATGCTATATTAAAAGGAATAATGACACGATCTCCCTTTTTTACCTTCGTCACATCTGGACCAACTTCTTCGACGATTCCCATTGGTTCATGGCCAATCACATAGTTTTCTTGCAGGTTAGGAATCATGCCATGAATTAAATGTAAATCAGATCCGCATATAGCTGTACTGGTTACTTTAATAATCATGTCATCTCGTTTTTGAATCTTTGGATCTGGAACTTCTTTGACTACAACATTTTTAATGCCTTGATACGTTACTGCCTTCATGATATATAGCCTCCAGTGTTAGTGTTCATCAGGTGTTCGGTCAAACAGACCTTTTCTATTGGTCTCAACAGGAAATAGATTCATTTTGCCAATCATCAATGTATTGTTGGCAGAGAGTTGGTCTAATTGATATTGTTCACTTAATTCGTATGGATGGAACCATTTTTTACTGATCATTAGTTCTGTAATTTCTTGGTGCATGGCAATTCCTTGCATTAACTGTTTTCGTAAGAGAGTTCTAACATCAGGTGATGCGGACTCCGTTAATGCGACCGCAATATTGCGAACACCTTCTTTGGCACGAAGAAGAAAGTCCATCGCAAATGTGGTATCTGCTAACTCTGGTACGTGTAGCGAGTTTATAGGATCTAAATAGTCATGATTCAATGAATTTACCTCCTTTTTAATTTATTATTGGTGTTGGCCGGTTTTGAGGAACAGGGGCTTCAAAAGGTGCACGTTGATAAACTGCCTGTAATTCTCCCAGCGCTTGTATCGATTGTTCAACATCTTTTTGCATCAATGCTCTCAAATCATCATCAAATACAAGTCCTTGCATTAGTTTTGATTTCGCTAAGCAAAGGGTTTTAAAATTAATAACTTCATGTAGATCCAATGACTCATGATCGGCTAATTTCTGAATATCCATTTCTGATTACCCTCCTTTTTACGTAAATACAATGTTATTGTTCCGGATATAGGAGAAAACATTCTATAATTTTTGTATAGGTGAATTATATTGATTTGTTTAATATTCTAATAATTAATAAAATTAATTCATTTATGATAGCAGAGGCTAAACGCTTCGATAGTTTTTTTCTTGTTAGCTAACTGATAGGTTAGCTGAACAAGAACCCTTTTAATTACATCAAATTTTTTTGATTTAAATATGGCATGGCAGAAAGTTGGGCTAAAAAGTGCTGGGCTTGAATTTCATGCTTTAAATCCTAATGCCATAAAAGTAATGAAAGAGGTAGGAATCGATATCTCAAACCAAGTATCTTATGTAATCAATCCTGAAATTCTTGATAATACTACTTTAGTTGTGACACTATGCGGATACGCAGTAGAGCATTGCTCTGTAACTCCTCTACATGTGAAACAAGTTCACTGGAGTTTTGATGACCCGTTAAAAGCAGAAAGAACAGATGAAGAAAAATGGGCATTCATAATTCGAAGCTTTTATGTAAAGTTCCATAGACGGATTAACGACATAAATATCTTTCCTTTTAGGAATGTCAAAAAGACGACTCCCTGTTTTGATCCCTTCCTTCTTTAATAAAGGTTTGGCAGCCCCATGGGTAAGTATTGTTAGACTAATCAATATAGTGAAGCTTATAATAAGAAAAGTATAATTTGTAAAGCGATTACAATAATCATTACAAATGAATAATTGGTTTCAAATTAATCTTTAAGCACTGTAAAGAACGTAAAGTAAGGGATTCATCATATAGAATCCATATTATATTTTTTTAACTAACTAGGGGCGAAACAAATGAAGGATTCCAGATATATTTCACAACCAGGCTTTACTGATACCGGGATGATTTTTAAGTTTGTACAAAAAAGTAACGAGTTTATTCATACTTTTGCCGAGGGAGAATTACTGTATAGATTGGGGTTTAATCGAGAAGATATCGTCGGAAAGACGCTTCATGATTTTTATTGGGATGATATTGACACTGCCGATTTACTAAACGGTCATTACAAAAAAGCATGGGAAGGACAGTACATTGAATATGAAGGTGAATTTAGAGGTATCTATTATGTAATTTATTTAAGACCTTTATTTTATAAGGAGAAAGTAGCTGAAGTAGTCGGCACTTGTGTGAACATTACTCACAAAAAGATTATGAAAGAGGACATTCTTCAAAAAGAACAAGAACGAAAATTAATGAATTCCTATGCATTCCAGCGTAGTTTGATTGATCGGTTAGATAGTGGGATTGCAGTAACAGATTGCAATAAAAAAATAAGGCTCTTAAATAGGAAATTTTATGAGCTTTTCCAGTTGAAGGGGGAAGTTGATTGCCATATTGGGATGCAGGCTTCGGATTTACATTATCTTTTTGATAAGGAAATTAATAAAAATAAGTTCGAAAATACAGAAAAACGAACGAGAACTACGAAAGAAATTAAAATAGATACAGGTAGGACACTACGCTACAATTGTTTTCCTTTAAATGAGGAAAATGATTTTGTAGGCTACTTGTGGGAGTTTGAGGATATCACAGAACAAAAAAAAATGGAAAGAGTTATTATTCAGGCAAAAGAAGAAGCTGAAAAAGTGAACATGGCCAAATCAAGTTTTTTGTCTAAGATGAGTCATGAACTGCGTACGCCGCTGAATGGAATTCTGGGTTTTGCTCAATTATTGGAGATGGATGAATCTTTAAATGAACAACAGCGTGATTTTGTACAGGAGATTTTAAGTGGAGGAAGCCATTTATTAAGTTTAATTAATGATATTTTAGACGTGTCAAGAATAGAAACAGGAAATTTAAAGATTTCTGTAGAGGAAGTTCATCTTCTAACTGTCATCAAGGAATGCATCAATATTGTACAACCATTGGCTAAGAAGAAGAATATCAGTATTTATAGCCAACTGGATCAATGGGAAGATATGATCGTTCTTGCTGATCCTATACGTCTTAAACAAATATTGCTGAACCTACTTGATAATGCTATTAAATACAATCAAGAAAATGGAAAAGTCATCGTTTTCTGTCGTTTACAAGAGAATAAGCAGTACATTCATATCGTAGATACAGGTGTGGGTTTTTCTGTAGAGGAATATACTAAAGTGTTTGTTCCATTTTATCGAATTGAAAGTACAAAAGAAGAAGGTACAGGGATTGGGTTATCTTTAGTTAAACAGCTGGTGCATCTAATGGGAGGGGAGATTAATGTAACAAGCAATAAAGGAACAGGAAGTGAGTTTTGCTTTAGTCTTCCTCTTCCAAATGATTTAAAGACTGTCATACAATGGGGTGAACAAACTAAATTTCCTCCAACAAATAATAGGAAGGAAGATAACTATCGTTTGCTATATATTGAAGATAACGAATCCAACTTGCACTTAGTAAGTAACATCATTAAATCGCAGCCTTCCTATACGCTTTTATCAGCTTGTACAGGAAAAGAAGGAATAGAAATTGTAGCAAACGAAAAAATAGATTTGGTTCTTCTTGATATTAACCTCCCAGATATTAACGGATATGAAGTATTTGAAATTTTAAAAGCAGGCAAAGAAACGAAAGATATTGCTGTCATCGCTGTAAGTGCCAATGCAATGCCAAAGGATATTCAATATACATTGGATAAAGGATTTAATAACTATTTAACAAAGCCCATTCATGTACAAGAGTTTTTGACAATCCTAAGTGAAACGCTAAACAATACAATTAATCAAAATATTCCAGATCATAAAATTTTAAGTACAGGACCACATGGCGAGGAAGCTGTCTCAGCAAAAACACTTCGGTTATCTTTGAAAGAGCTAAAAAAAATTAAGAAAAAGAAATATAGGGCTGCTATTGCCATGCATTATACTGGAAGTGATTGGTCAAGGTCTCAATTGGAAGGAATGCAAACTACTTTTGAGAAAATGGGCATTGAGGTAGTAGCCGTGACAAATGCAGAATTTAAATGGAAAAAGCAAGTAGCCGACATTGAAAGCATTTTAGCCAAAAACCCGGATATCCTGGTGAGCATTCCAGTTGATCCAGAATTGACTGCAAGCGTATATCAAAAAGCGGCCCAAGCTGGTGTGAAGCTGGTGTTTATGGACAATACACCGAATGGTTTGCAGCATGGGAAGGATTATGTAAGTATTGTTTCAGCTGACAATTATGGAAATGGCATTGAATCGGCCAATATCATGGCTGAAAAATTAGATAGAAAAGGTAAGGTTGGGATTATCTATCATGATGCTGATTTTTTTGCAACCAAACAAAGAACGGAAGCATTTGAAAAAACTATAAAGGAAAAGTACCCTGACATTCAAATTGTGGATCGCAGGGGCATTACTGATTCGAATGATGGAGAAAAAGTGGCATCCGCTATGATTGCTGAACATCAGGATTTAAATGGTATTTTTGTTGTATGGGATGTACCGGCTGAAGGAGCTTTGAGGGCAACTCGTACTGCAAAAAAAAGCAATTTAGTCATTACGACAATGGATTTGGGTATGAACGTCGCCTTGGAAATTGCACAGGATGGACCTATTAAAGGACTAGGTGCCCAGCTACCATACCAGCAAGGAGTCGCCGAAGCGATTCTAGCAGGGTACGGCCTACTTGGAAAACAAGCGCCACCTTATGTAGCCGTTCCGTCTCTAAAAGTAATGAAAGAAAATGTAATTGATGCTTGGCAGCTCGTTTATCATGAAGACGCTCCAGATATTATTCAAAGTGTTGCGAAATCAAGAAGCGCTAGGGAAAAGGGGGAACAACAAGATGAAAGTATTGATCGCAGACGATGATGTTACCTCAAGAAAATTGTTAAGGTACTTTATTGGGAGTTTATCTAAATATAAAATTGTCGGAGAGGCCGCCAACGGTGAAGAATTGATACACTATGTTACGAAAGAAAAACCGGATCTTGCTTTAGTAGATATCGGAATGCCCTTATTGAATGGGATGGAAGCGGTTAAAGCATGTAAAGAACTTTTCCCGACTTTACAAGTTATTTTTATTACGGGCCATGATGATTATGCACTTGAGGCATTTAACGTAAAGGCAGTGGACTATATTTTAAAGCCAATTGATAGAAATCGTTTATATGGTGCTTTAGAGAGAGCCTCCCAAGTGTCTATTTCACTAGTTGATAAAGAACATTCATTTAAAAAGGATTTAATGATTAAACAGCAGAAAAATATAGTTTTTATTCCATTAGAAGAAATTATCTTTATTGAAAGACTTGATCGGAAATCTGTCATTCATACTAAAAATGGTAAATTCGAGACAAATGAAGCTTTAACTAGCTTGGAAGGTGCCGTTGATTCTAGGTTTATGATATCTCATAGATCTTATATTATAAATGTGGAACTTTTAACAAGAATCGAAGCAACGGGTCAAATGTATAAAGCCTATTTTAAAGATTATAAGGAAACTGCAAGGATTTCCAAGCATAAAGTAGACAATCTGCAAAGGTACAAATTATTATAAAACATGGAGCTCAGCAATAAGTGCTGAGTTTTTTTAATTTGTTGTTTTTTTGTTTATATGGATAAAAACGACGCTTAAAAGGAAATTTAAAGAGTTTGAATCTCAGAAAATGTTGTCTGAATCCAATTAGACAATATTTTTGTATGCGATTACAATTCTGTTATAGAGAAGAACAAGAAAAGAGAGTCGTAAAATGGTGCGAATAATAGATGTAGCAAAAAAAGCAAATGTTTCAACTGCTACAGTGTCAAGAGTACTAAGTAAACCTAACACTGTAACGGAAGAAACGACTGAGAAAGTATTACAAGTAATTAAAGAATTAAACTATCAGCCAAATGCATTAGCTCGCCAGTTAAGAACATTAGAAACCAAAACGATTCTAGTCATTGTACCTGATATAACAAATCCTTTTTTTTCTAAAGTATTAAGAGGAATTGAGTCTGTAGCCGTCATAAACGGATATCAAGTTCTGCTTGGGGATACGGGCAATGATTTGGAAAGAGAAAATGGGTATTTAAACATACTTCTCCAAAAAAAAGCTGATGGAATGGTTTTACTAACGGCGAGAATGAAATCGAAGAACATTGAGGAAATGGCTCTCAAATATCCTGTAGTTTTGGCATGTGAATATATAGAAGGTTCAGCCATCCCCACCGTTTCTATTAATAATATCAGTGGGGCTCAAAAAGCAACAGAATATTTGGTTAAGCTGGGACATAAAAGAATAGGATTTATATCAGGTCCTCTAGATGGAGTGATAGGCCAGGATCGATTAAAAGGATTTTATCAGACAATGGCACGATACAACCTTACAATTGAGTCCGTTCTAGTGCAGGAGGGTAATTTTTCTTATGAAAGCGGTTTTAATATAATGAATCAATTTTTGGATCTTAATCATCCTCCAACAGCCGTGTTCGCAGCCAATGATGAGATGGCATTTGGAGCTATAAATGCTATTTCTTCAAAAGGATTAAGTGTTCCACATGATATTTCCGTAGTAGGATTTGATGATATAAAATTTTCATCTATTTTCAAACCGGCTCTTACAACCATCTCACAGCCAGCTTTTGAGATGGGCACGATGGCAATGAAATTACTTATAAAGTTGATGAATAAGGAAGAAATTGAAAGACATCAATACCTAATGGAAGATCAGCTTATCATACGTGATTCATGCTCAACACATATTTCATAAGGGAATAAGAGTTCTTTTGAAAATGTATCTGATGATTTAAATCTTCTTATTTTTTAAAAATTAAGATGTAATCGATTACAAATGGTTGGAAAAAGAATTATTTAATATCCGATTAAAAAGGGATTTTTAGTTTAGATTTCTGATAAGTACAATCAAGTACAAGTACAGGTAGTAAAAACAACTTCTTCTTATAATGAATTAAAAAATACAGTCTTTGTCTAGAATACTTTGTAATCGATTACATGTATTTTGGTTCAATTATTTCTTATCTAAATTAATTTAGGGAGGTGATGAAATCCCAGTATTAATACACTATGCACTCATAAGGAATCTTTAAAGATAGGGGAGAAACCATGAAACTAGGATATCAGACAAATACGTGGGGCGGGGTAGTAGGGCACCCTGCCGGAGTCACTTCGATAAAAGACCTTTATTACCTTGCAAATGGATCAACAGAAGAAGCTTTAAAAGATATTGCAGAAGTTGGATATAAAGGATTTGAAATGTTTGACGGAAATCTAATGGAATTTAAAGATAGAAAAGAAGAATTTAGAGCATTGCTGAACCGTTACTCTTTAGACTTTATTGGAGTTTACACTGGAGGGAATTTTATTTTCCCGGATATTTTGGAAGAGGAATTATTAAAAATTGAAGAGGTTGCAGCTCTTGCTTCTGAACTAGGAGCGCAGCATCTAGTAATTGGCGGAGGAGCTATCCGTACGAATGGTATTTTAGAAAGCGATTACGCTGATTTAGGCAATGCGCTTAATCGAGTAGTAGTAATTGCAGAGAAATATAATCTTATTCCAAGCTATCACCCGCATTTAGGAACAAACGTAGAGGCCCCAGACCAGCTGGACAAATTAATGGCACTAACAACGATTAATTTATGTCCGGATACAGCGCATATCGAAGCAGGTGGAGGGAATCCGGTAGAAGTAATTAAAAAATATGCAGATCGCATTAAATATATTCATTTCAAAGATTATTATAATGGAGAATTTCTTCCTTTAGGAGAAGGACATCAAAAGTTTGACCAGATGATCCAAGCGCTGGATGGGATTGGGTATGATGAATGGCTTACAGTAGAATTAGACAGCTATAATGATCCGAAAAAAGGAGCAGAAATCAGCTTTAACTTCTTATTAAGTTTTGAAACGGCAAATAAGTCTTAAGGTCAAGGAGAAAGTAACAGAGATAATATATTAGGAACTTGAAGCCTAATTTACCATAACGATATAGCAGATGTTATTTAAAAGATAGTAGTTCCGAATAAATAGACTACTTTCATAGGAGGAGAATAAAAATGAAAAAGTTAAACGTAGGTATGATTGGCGGAGGATTTATGGGGAAAGCGCATGCACTTGCTTATGCAGGTATGCCAATGTTTTTTTGGCCG
>Ga0102593_1001418_pt1 | contig 23639 bp, 24 predicted proteins | sample AraplaCol_mMS_r2_2_FD_76862 | JGI IMG/M metagenome (GOLD analysis project Ga0102593, IMG submission 76862) | Arabidopsis root microbial communities from North Carolina, USA - plate scrape MF_Col_mMS_r2 (SPADES assembly) (version 2) | ecosystem: Host-associated > Plants > Roots > Endosphere...
AATTGTATGTTTTTTTTTTTTTTTTTTTTTTTTTTTTTCTCGTGTTTTTTTTTTTTTTTTTTTTTTTTTTGATTTTGTCTTTTTCGTTTCTTTCCTTTTCTTTTTTCCTGTTCTCTTCCTGTTTAAAGCACTGCTTTTGACACCCACACTGCACACCGAAATTACAATACCCCCCACCCTGTACTGTTTTTGTTTTTACATTCATGATAGATGGAGGTCTTATTTGCATGTTCGAATCTGCCTTCTTGGTTATTTGTTGTTTTTTCCGGACTTTTGGGTGACTCCGAAGGGCTTGCTCCTTTTCACAAGGATGACGTTCAGCCTATCACTCGTTTTGGGCTTAATTGGCTAAACGAATAGCAATACAAGCTGGGCCTTCACCGGCTCAAAGATATTCAACATAGTCAGATTATTTGAGTATATTTAGTGAGGTAGATAGATCATAGATCATTGAATTGCTGAACTAGACTCCCTGCGAAGAGACCAATTCCATCTCTTCTTTCCACCAACCTCGGAAGACCTTCAGTCTTTCTGTCCGATCTTTAGCCATCTTTCTGCCGGTCTCAGTCTTCATCATACCTTCCAGGAGCTCAAGTTTATCCCCGAAATGCTCAATGGAATTATTCATATCCCATTGACCATTGACAAGAAACTTTTTACCCTGAGCCCCAAGGAAAGTAAAGGTTCGTCCGATACCGATAGCTCCGATTGCATCAAGACGATCCGCATCCTGGACAATAGCCAGCTCGATGAACCCATCTTGATCGATCAATCGTCGAATCACAGCCGGATTCTTGATCTCAGTGGAATACGAGACGTGCGAGACAATCGTTTGGACTTTTGAAGCGACGTCCTCTGAAGCCCCATTTTTGATCAAAGCATGACGGACCATGGTGGTAGGGTCAATGGTTGACGAGTCTGCGTCTGTTTCTGTGGCGAGATTATGGAGATACTTCCTATCTCCGATATCATGAAGTAATGCTGCGAGTTTGACGACGGATCCATCGTATTTTGTTGTTGGATGGAGAGTTCGTTCTGCGGTTAGGATTGTGTTTGCTAGAGCCACGACGCGATGGACGTGTGCGGGGTTGTGGGATGGATCGTGGCCGGCCATGCAAGTGTTGACGAATGTCAACATTGAGTTGTACAGGGTTTGAAATTGTGGGCTATTCTCGTCCATTTTGTGATTTGGGTTTGCGATGGCAGTGTTTGTATTAAATGTGGGATGATGCCTGGAGATGTTAGTATTGTTTACTACTTGTTTGGTGCTATCTTTTGCATTGTTGAATATACTTTTCAGACTCACCTCTTTTCGTATATAAGATAGATCCTAGAATATGGGATTGCTCAGGTATATTATACGTCTCGTAGAATATATCGTGCAATCTTCACAAACCACGCAGTTTCTTTTACATTCGGTGGAGAGTGAAGAGTGGAGGAAAATTGGAGGTGAAGTCGCTTATCTTCTGCTTTTTTCTAATTGGCCGAGAATCTACTCAATTCATCTTTTATTACACTGAATACACTGATCAAGTCTACTGTTAATTATAAGATGCGAAATTGGTCTTTATATAATAATAAGGATTACTTTTATTAGTTAATGCATACTATACGAAGGAAAGTAGATTATTTCCATCTCTGCTGTACGACAAATGCTAACCACAAGACTAGTCATCTTTGTACAACCTTCGCTGCAACCTTCCCATCCCCCCTGCAGTGTGCTAGTAAGAATATGTAAACCATGCATTCAGCCTACTGACCGAGCGTAGATTCAAATTGGGCCAGCATGGCCCATCGTCTCTACGTGGGGAAGCTCTAAAGTGGGGAGAGTAACTGATCTGCAAAATATAAAGGACAATTCGAGACCCCTGAGTGATTAAGCTGATCGACGTGTCCCTCTTAGAATACTGCCCGAAGAATGTGGGCTCAGAATTGCTGGGATAAAAAAAGAAATTTACGGAACAAACACAGGCATTTGAGCCGAGATACGCAGATCTGCAGAAGAGTGGAGAAGGACAGGATTCCCGGAAATAAGAGTATTATCATTCATTCGCAGTCAGGGCCTTGAATCAGGTATCGAATACTATCACACATGTGGAAAGAAACTTAAAACAAAGAGAAGCGAGATGAAAGAATTCATCGTGGCGTGCCTTGGATTAAAATGGAAAAAAGAAGAGGGGAAGAGAAGAGAAGAGAAATAAAAAGTGATCCGTGCGACCCATTCCACTTCCAGATGTTTAGAGAGCAAAGGCAGCGAGAACCAGACCGAAGAGACCAGCGCTGGAGGCACCCAGCTTGGCATTGGCAGCGTTGCTGGTTTGAGCGGCGCCGGTCTCAGTGGTGCCACTAGAGGAGCCGCTAGCAGTGTTGGTACCCGAGGCGGAGGCTAGAGAACAGACGAGTTTAGTTTTGAATATTCACGGTCATAAATAAGAGTCAAGGTCGAGGAAATAACATACAACCAGTCTCAGTGCTAGTCTTGGAACCAGTGGCAGTAGCTTCGCTACCAGAGGCAGTGGACTCAGAGCTAGAGGAGCCTGTGGCAGTGGCACCATCAATGGGGAAGAAGTGGGAGCTGAAGCAGGCTTGCTGGCAATCAGTGTACTTCTTGGTATCGGAAGGAGTGCCAGTGCCCTGGGGGCATTTGGCAACACAGCTGTTGGTGTCGTCGGCCTGGCTATCGCTGGGGCAGGGAACCTTGTAGCACTTGGCGATGCAGCACACGTCCTTAGCGGCGCCTGAGGTCAATGAGTTAGCAATTAATCACGATTATTGCCATTCTCTTTGTGATTGTTCGTTGGACATACAGCTCTTTGCGCACTCGGCCTCGGCGCTTACAGTGGTGGTGGTGGACTTCTCGGCAGTAGTGGTAGTCTCAGCGACGGCGAGGGCCAGCAGGGCAGACAGAGCAAGGACGTTCAGCTTCATGATGAAAATGGAATGGAATCAACCGATAGAACTTTTCTTGGAAATTGAATAGAAATAAAGGTAGCGACAGTATCTGCTAACGAATGGCGGGGGATTGGGGGAGGGAAAAGAGAGAAAAAAAAAAAGGAAGTCGACGTGAAAGAAATAAATACTCTCCAAGGTAGTCACACGCCTCCTCCTCCTCTTCACTCTTCACTCTTCTTTTTTGCCCCAAACAAGGGCCCAACCCCCCAAACAAGCTAGGTAAACCCCCCAATCTCCTCTCCAAATAAAACCAAACTAAAAAAGAAAAAAGGACCAACAGGGTTCAAGTGGCGATGGCCTCTCATTCGTCAGGTCTCAGAATTGATCCATCCGGGACTTTCTACCTGTTTCTCGGCTTCAAAAAGGGTGCATGCATCACACTACGCTACAGTACTGGTTGAGACTCCAGGAGAAACGAATTCCAATCGAAATGTTCCAATCAATGGCACTTCCCCCTCGAGTGATCATCCCTGATATTTCCTGGATTGAGGGGGCAGACCCTTTCAAAGGGTTATTGTCTTGCATATCCCTTCCCTCCACCACAGACACTAGCGCCCCTCGGGTGGATCTGTCAAATCTGGGGATGCTCGGCTGAGCCCGCGATCGTCTGTTCAGTTCAGTTGAACTGTGTTTGCCACTGGGGAAGACTATGTTCAAGCTGTCTTGCCTCATATTTCTATCTGTCTGTTATGGTTATGGATATACTCGGATCTAGTTGGGCCACAACACTAAACTTCCACGGTTCACTACTAACCATGTGCACAGTCCAATAGAGCACTATTGGTGTGCCTGGACACCTCGCTGCACAATCAAACCTCCGCAAGGGACCCTCCTTCGTATACTCCTAATATGGTACTCCTCAAGGATCATCTCGGGAAAAATTGAGGACGCTAAAATGGCCAGTCTGCAACGGTGTGGGGGGGAATCAATCCCTCTGAAAAAGATTCCTAGTGTCTCCAGAGTGTACAGTATGGGGCAATGGGCCCACTCGATCATCACAACAGCCGATCTCTGCCATACCGTACAATATTTCATCAGGATTCAATTCCTGGAGTTGAATCACTGTCTCTTCGATGTGCTTGGAGTCTCTCGTGATCGGGATTTTAATTGGGCCTGCACTTGCATTTGACCCCTGATTTTGCATTTCGATCTTCTGCACTCCTCGCCGCCAGGGAAATCTGATTTGCAAACATGCCAAACACTCACTTTCCATCAATCATCATCAAAGGTTTCCATCTCAACAATCCTGCGTGGTGCAGATGGGATGCGTAAAGCTAGTGATCCGTATGAGCTATTCATAAACTTGATAAGGACTGGTGGACAAATTCTCTAATTTTCAAGCGTATGAGATTTCTTCAAGGTCAAGTAAACGAAGTATGCCGCTCTCACGAGCTGGAAAGTACCTACTTTCCAATATATCTAGATGCCCCAATACTACCTAGTAAACTGGTAGGCAGACCCATGAATACTGTGACTTTGCACGAAGAGAGAATATCATTCCATGCTATATGGATGCACATGCAGAAAAACTACCTTTTCACCATTTGTATACCGATGTACCTATTATACTTAACTATATACTTGGAAGTATATATGTATGCATAGTTCCTAATAATGGGAAGGACCGGGGATACTACTGACCACTAGGCTAGTATAGTATTAACTTACACTAGCTCTATTAGATTTCAATGCCAACCCGTTGGACGCAAGTAATATTGCTGGGTATTTTTTTTTATTTGAATGTATAAGCTAATTCTTTATAATCAGTTTCCATTCCCATGCTAGTCTTTCGCAATATCTTTTTTGTATGCAAAGATCGGCCAAAGTGCCCACGTGACATCGCGACATCCCAAACGCGACGCGACGAGTTCGGCTCTCTCCCAATGCGACTCGGGGGAGAACCCAACAAGAATGTCTTCCGAGTCGGATTATTTTGATGATGATGACGATGATGGCTTTGTGGTCCCAAGCACCCCAGCCGATCATCTCCCTTCGCCCCGACCCGCAAAACGCCGGCGCGTTCGCTCCCCGACACGCGGTGCAGATCTCATTGACGATGCGGCATCCGAGACCGAATTCTCCTCGATGGATGAGGATGCGTTGAGAGAAGATCGCCGTGATCCATCCTCCGACTATGATACTCCTCAGCAAAGATCTAAATACCGAAGCTTCGTGCCAAAACAGAGCAATTTTCATGAGAATATCTTTGTCACCCAGCTCACTCAACCCGACTCGAGCCCGGAACGTATTCGAGGTCCAAGATGGAAGAAGCCAGACCCAAAATCCCCAACGCCAGAGCAAATACAAACCCCCAAGTTAAATGCTTCAAAGCAACCTACGAACAATTATTACAACGAGGAAGATGAGCTGAGAGCCGCCCTAGCTGCCTCTCTCGATGCATTCGAAGAGGAGAATACATTTAGAGCAGCATCAAAACAAGAGGAATCCAGGAATACTGGCCATCCACAGTCAACCAACCAGCAAAATAACACGGGCGGATCCGTAGATGCCTCGTTCGAGTTGAATGACATACCGGACGATGCATTCGATTCATCCCCATGCCTTTCTCCTGTGGCTCAACCTGCGCAACCCACCTCTTCCTTCCAAACGAGCTTCTCTCGCCCGACGGACCATCCAAAATATACTCGACAGAGTACCCTCTTCGGCATGACTGCAAGTAATCTGGACCTTTTACCACAAGAACAAGACTGGTCGCCACCCGAAAAGGTTGAGCCTCCAACACAGCATAAGCTCAACCAAGATGTCCTCAGCACTTGGTGGTATCCGACGAACCTGGGGAAGATTCGAGACTATCAATACAATATCGCCCAGAAAGGCCTCTTCCATAATCTACTCGTTGCCTTACCTACTGGTCTGGGAAAGACCTTTATCGCCGCAACAATTATGCTCAATTGGTATCGGTGGACGAAGGAGGCGCAGATCGTTTTCGTTGCCCCAACCAAGCCGCTGGTTTCACAACAAGTCTCAGCATGTCTAGACATTGCTGGTATACCGAGATCCCAATCAACAATGCTCACCGGAGGCGCAGCACCCGGAATTCGCGCGGAGGAGTGGCAAGCTAAGCGCGTATTCTTCATGACTCCACAAACGCTCATCAATGATTTGAAGACCGGCATTGCTGATCCCAAACGCATCGTATTGCTGGTTGTCGATGAAGCCCACCGAGCGACTGGTGGCTATGCCTACGTGGAAGTAGTCAAATTCTTACGACGCTATAACAATAGTTTTCGTGTGCTCGCACTCACTGCAACTCCTGGATCGACCGTGGAATCCGTGCAAGCTGTTATCGATGGGCTGGACATCTCGCGGGTCGAAATTCGCACGGAGAACTCGATTGATATTCGAGATTACGTTCATGCGCGCAATATCGAAATTGAGACATTTGAGAACTCCGAGGAGATGCTCTTCTGTATGGATCTATTTTCGACGACCCTGCGTCCGTTGGTGCAACAATTGACAACTCTGAATGCTTACTGGGGAAGAGACCCCATGGCACTGACGGCTTACGGCCTCACCATGGCTCGCCAGAAATGGATGCAGTCTGATGCTGGTCGAAATGCAAATTTCGGGTTAAAGGGCAAGGTCAACGCGATCTTTACGGTGCTTGCCAGTCTCGCACACGCCATTGATTTATTGAAATTTCACGGAATCGTCCCCTTCTATCGTCACCTGCAGCATTTCAGATCAAATACGGAGGGCCAGAAAGGTGGAAAATGGCAGAAGCAAGTAACGCAGGACGAGAGTTTCAAAAAGCTCATGGGCCATCTCGAGCCCTGGAGTAAAAACGAGGAATTTATTGGACATCCAAAGCTTGAGTACCTCAAGTCTGTCATTCTTAACCACTTCATGGATGCAGGCGAGGGCCGTGACACAGCAGATGATACTGCTCAACCTGCCACTCGCGTGATGATCTTTGTGCATTTCCGTGACAGCGCTGAGGAGGTGACAAGAGTCCTAAAACGATATGCTCCCATGATTCGACCTCATATTTTCGTCGGACAAAGTAGCGCCAAAGGCTCCGAGGGAATGGATCAGAAGACTCAGCTTCAAATCATCAAGCAGTTCAAGGAAGGAAAATACAACACGATTGTCGCTACTTCAATTGGAGAGGAAGGGTTGGATATTGGAGAAGTAGATCTCATTGTTTGCTATGACTCTTCAGCCTCTCCAATTCGCATGTTGCAACGTATGGGTCGTACTGGCCGTAAGAGAGCCGGTAACATCACCCTTTTGCTCATGAAAGGAAAGGAAGAAGATTCCTATATCAAGGCCAAGGACAATTACGAAAAGATGCAACAGATGATAGCGAGTGGCTCTCAGTTCACCTTCCATGATGATCGATCTGCTCGTATTCTTCCAGCTGGCATACGTCCAACTGCAGACAAAAGAGTCATCGAAATTCCGCCCGAAAACTCGCAGCAAGAGTTGCCTGAGCCAAAGCGCCGTAGTAGAGCGCCCAAGAGGCCTCCAAAGAAGTTTCACATGCCGGACAACGTGGAGACTGGATTCACGCGAGCTTCAACCCTGGAAGAGGGTTTCAAGAAGGCGAAAGCAAAAGCGCCAATGCCAGAAAAACGACCTCGCACACCTACACCGGAACCTGTGGAAATCCCAACTTTAGAAGAAGTTCTCTTGAATCCAACTGAACAAAGAGAGCTTGAGCATCACTATCAAAACATTGGGGACAAGTCACCGCAGTTCATTCGATTCCCACGAAACGACGCATTCCCACGACTGCAACTTGTCGCGAGACCTACCAAGACCGTGCGACATGGCTCCCTTACGCAACGCATGGTCTCTACCTTGAAAAAGATGGACGAGGCTGGCCCCGACTGTGCAGATAGATTTAAGAAGATTCTGGCTCGCGAGAGTAGCACTCACCGATCATCCATAAAAACTTCGACTGAGAAGAGTCGTCAAAGCAATAAAGCCAACAGGACACCTCGGCAGTCAACATCAAACAAGAGACCGGCCAAAATAAATGCCCAGAGCCCTCAAGATGCAGAGATAGCTGCTTTTCTGTCTCCAAGTACTTCTGATATCGAGCCAATCACCAAGCGACTGCCTGTCCAGCGATCCTCTCTTCACGAACAGCAGAATTCACAGCCTGTGCAATCATCAACACTTCCTGACAGCGACTTCGATGATGATGGGTCTGACTTTGACCTTCCAGACGCGAGTGTACTTTTCAACGAGGGCCCAGTGCCAAGTGCACGCAACAACAGACCCGCTATACTAGACAGTGATGACTTGTGATGTTGCAGATCGAAGTCACGAATAATGGAAAATGTAAATAGAAATAAATGTCGATGAAAAGAGGTGGTATCCTACCACACATCTTCTAATTACGAATTCTCGTGTTCTATTGTAGTGTTGTTCAAGCTGTACTAGAGATAACTGGTGATAGATGTCCCTTTGTAGATCCCCAATGAGCGCACGCCCGCAACCCTCCACACACGCAACTCCGACCATCAACATTGCCCGCCGGAAGATACTCCAAGCTTCACATCCCCCCCATCCTCCACCATGGCCGATCAACAGTTTGACAGCGCGCTGTAAGTAGTCCACACATAATCTCATATCCAATTGCAAGCATATAAAATCGTCGATGTACCTCGCAGCAATCAGCCTGCCTGCAACCCCGCCTGATGTACATGGAGAGATATCACCGAGCTGACCGACCCCTCCTCTTTCTAGCGACCTTCTCCGACGTCTGAACCCGCGCGATACCAAGAAGAACCTGAATGCAATCAACTCGATTGTGCCCGATCTCCAAGAGGACCTTCTCTCCTCCGTCGACCAGCCCCTGGAAATTCGCCGCTGTCCGCAGACCAACCGGGACTACCTACTCTGCGATTACAACCGTGACGGCGATAGCTACCGGTCACCATGGAGTAATGAGTTCGATCCCCCCCTAGATGATGGTACTGTGCCCAGTGAGAAGGTGCGCAAGCTAGAGGTTGCGGCGAATGAGGCCTTTGACGTTTACCGGGAATTGTACTACGAAGGCGGAGTTGGGAGTGTTTACTTTTGGGATTTGGATGATGGATTTGCCGGTGTTGTTCTTCTGAAGAAGGGTGAGATCATATCCTACATATTTGGAAGTTCGACAAACAGCTAATTTATCCTGTGTTCTAGGTGTCACCCCCGGATCCCAGAGCTCTGGCGAGTGGGACAGCATTCACGTTTTCGAAGCGACTGACCGTGCCCGCTCGTCTCATTACAAGCTTACCAGCACTGTTATTCTTCACCTCGCTAACCAGAGCGAGGCTCTCGGCGACATGGACCTGAGCGGTAACATGACCCGACAGGTCGAGGCGGATCTACCTGTTGAACAGGGGGATGCAAGCCACATTGCCAATGTGGGTAGATTGGTTGAGGATATGGAATTGAAGATGCGGAACTTGCTACGTATGTCCTATCATTTAGGTCGAGAGTTGGATTTAGAAAATGCTAATCAAATTGCCTTTTGTAGAGGAGGTTTACTTCGGCAAGGCCAAGGACGTTGTTGGTGAACTGCGCAGTAAGTGGCTTGTCTCCGGAACACGACTTGAATCACGATATATTAACGCATATTTTTTCTCAATAGGTCTTGCCCCTCTTTCTGAGACGAATCGAGACCGGGCGGCACAGCTGGAAATGATCAAGTCCATGCAGAAATAGTTTTTTGATAGAGCTCGGCATTGTCGCGCTAGTGGCTCAGGAGTCCATGCGAGACAGCCTATTGTTGCGTTCTTTGCACAGCTTTAGCTTTTTGAACATTGTGTGAATATAGTCCATATAATTGGACTCGGGACAAACACTGCCAAGTAGTTCACGTCTTCTAGATCTCAGAGTGAACCGAGGAAATAGTATGTAACCAGTAATACTGGCTTAGGGGTAGGGGTATCAAGTATAGTCATAAGCATTCCATCCAACAGGCGTCCTCAATCGACCTGCATTTTCTCCGATTCTGCCGCAAATTGGGACTCGTCTCCTGATTTCTGATCCAGGTTCGCCACGAATTCCCGAGCAGCCGTCCAGAGCTCTGCCTCTTTGTCCTTGCCCACGGTATCCTTTCGACTGTTTAACCAACTAATATCAAGAGGATTGGCAGCTCCAGATCCAACTCCACCTCCAGCACTGGTACCGGTACTGCCTACTCCGCTCGATGTTGTCGCATTTGTTTGCTGAGGGGTATCGGTACCCATCACAGAGGCCTCTTCTAAAGCGTAGAGTTGTCTTCGGAGTCGCACGTCGATTGAAGATAGGAGGGCAAAGTATTTCGACGTGGATTCTTTGAATTGTGTTTTATGGGCTTCCAGAGAGGCATTTCCTGCATTGTGGGCGTCTGAATCCGCACTGGGCTTTGCGTTTGTGAGAGCTTGGATGGCTAGACCGGCGGAGTTAATGAGCTGAGCAACATCCTGGTAGCATAGTATCAGTATGAGCCGCCACAATAATACAAATGTTGACTCTAATGAGCTTCATAGTCCTTACCCTGTCAATGTCATTGAGCTGGCGGATTCGGTCCGCGGAGCTAAAGGTTTGTGGGGGAGGTGTTTCTTCGGTCATTGTGCTTGAGTTCGAGATGAGGAGGGAAGGCCACGGATTGACAGGGGAGTTTCTCTGTAAATATCAAGTTTGAGTAGTCATCAATAATGTACTTGTTGTATGATTCTCCCCAGACCGTGAAATATAAAAAAAGAAATGAAGTTGTTCGCCGGCGAAGATGCGCTTGTTGCCGCGATCACGTGGCATCCCCAGAAAGGGCTGAGCGGGCCGCGCCCAACTTCAAAGCCAGTCTTGATTTCACGCAACTTGCGCGATCTTCTATAATTCGGTCATTCGCGACATCCTGTCCGTCCTGATATTATCAGGTATATTGCATCGGGACAACTGCCTTCGCCCGAAGCAATCGCCATGTCTGCGCCCGGAGGCGCTCCCAGTCCCGCGCCGCGTAGCGGCAGCATGGGACCTGGTGCGAATGGAGGCAATATGACCATGTCTTCACAGCAGCCTTTGTCTGGCACTCCAGTGCAACATGCACCTACGCCTGGTCCACCTCCACCGCAGAGTGGTGCGATGTCACAGCAAAACCTGAATCAAATCGTGAGTATCCATATATCTTGAATACTTTGTTCGTCTTGCAATTGCCCCGGCAGAGTGTCGCGTGTACTTCAAAGTTCATTTTTCTGGTCCATCCTTCGCCTTTTTTATGTTGTCGTTGTCGCAAGTATATTGTAAATTCAGTATGATGTTCGATCGGCTGAGTGGCGCTGCTGTGGGTATCTTTTTCTGCTCTACTGCTTCTTGGACTCCCACTTCCAACTACAACTTCACGGCGACAGGCCTTTGAGATGGAGAAAAAGTGTGAAGGAAAAAGACTGAAGACATCCCCAATCTCTACACTTCAGCTGAGCTCGATTGGCTGGCTGTCACATCAACAGGGTATCAAATGCTCTGCGATTGAAGCAGATACTCATTGACTTCAACCTCCAACTACTCAAGCCTATATGCTCACTTCAACTTTACCATCTACTCTATTCTACCACTCTACAATTGCTCATCTTCACCTTTCTACTCCCGAATTGTCTTGACTTCTATCTCCAAATCAACTGGCTCTTTAACTATGGCTCCCCGAAGTACCTTCTTGCCGAGCCGTCGCCGACAGCCAAAGAAGCGTTCAAGTCGGCAGACACGGACTTCAAGAAATGTGGATGCTCCATCTCAAGCCCCCGCATCATTGAGGGCTTCTGCCCAGGACCAGCAGAATGCAGAATTGCCACTTCCAGGCCATCATTGTACTTCTCAGCCTCCGATCATCTCTCTGATTGCTACATACATCATTGACAATCCCGATGGACCAGACGTTGTTTGTTTTCATTGTTGTTTTCAGCGCACTAATATTTTCATAAGCTGACTCGAAATTCGTCTCCAGGTCATCGACTATTTAGCCAAGAAGGGATATAGCCGTACTGAGGCCATGCTTCGCATGGAGTCGGCAAATCAAGAAATAGATGGAAGACCCTTACCTCCTCTTGGCGAAGACGCTCGTCCCAAATTCAAACAGGGCTTTGACTTGCTAAAAACATGGGTCGAAGAAAACTTGGATCTGTACAAGGTATGATGATTGCATAGTTGAAGCACCAGAGAGTATTTTTTTTTATATTGACCATCATACAGCCCGAGCTTCGTCGTGTCCTATGGCCTCTTTTTGTCTACTCATTTTTGAGCATGGTCACATCTTTCTATCCCCAGGATGCCAAGCAATTCTTTGAAACTAATAAGAACATGTTCCTTCCTGAACATACGGATGATATCCGTGTCTTTGAACCAATCAGTCTGCCCGAGCACGTTCAGGGTAATTCGACTGCAAACCTTTACCGCAACAATAAATATCGGATTGTCTTGAGTAACCCAGCTTACACAAATCTCCTTCAATTCCTGGAGAGCAAAGAAAAGGAGGGTGGCTCTGTCATGAATGCCATCCTCAGCAGCTACTGTGTCATCAAAACTATGGACCGTGCTGCTGATGACCGATTTAGTTTCGCTGCTATGCTGGGCCAGATTGGAGCTGGTCAGAGTTTCCCCTCCGAAGATGAAGGTATCCCCGGCCATCACCCCGGTTCAGCTTACACTGGTGATAACCCCGCCATGGCGGGTACTCTGCCGAGACTGAGATTAGGAAAGATGCCAATGGAACAAGTCATGGAGGAAGATGTTCGTGCAGAACTGGCTGATGAAGACGCCAAGGAACCTCCCATGGCTGGCAAGAACACATTCACGCAAGAGTTCGATCAAATGATTAAGAAAGAGGAGGAAGAAGAAGCTCCCACGCGTGCTGATATTCCATTCCCGCCTTCTACTGCTCGAGACGTGGCCATGGAGGTTATGAAAGTCAAGGAGAACCGGGACCGTTATAAGCTGGACGGCCGCACCGGTGGCGTAGGACCAGGTGTCAGTGTGTGCATGTTCACCTTCCATAACACATATGATGGGTCAGTCTCTAGTAAAACTCATTCTTCGTGGATCCACTTCACTGACATGAATACAGAATCAACTGCATCGATTTCTCGGATGACAATATGCTTGTTGCTGCCGGTTCTGCACACTCTTACATTCGTATCTGGAGTTTGGATGGCAAGAATATCCAAGCTGCATACCCGGAATTGGATGATATGCCTCCGGCCAACTCTCGACGGCTCATTGGACACGCAGGTCCTGTCTACGCGGTTGCTTTTGCCCCATCCACCCCCAGGAACGAGAGTGCTACTGGGGACGATTACGTACCTACCAATGTTCGCTGGCTCCTTTCTTCGTCCGCAGATAAGACCGTCCGTCTATGGTCTCTTGATACCTGGCAATGTATGGTCGTGTATAAGGGTCACGACCGCCCTGTCTGGGACATTCGTTGGGGACCTTTTGGTCATTACTTTGTGACTGGAGGTAATGATCGTACCGCCCGCCTCTGGGTCACGGATCACATCCGCCAACAACGTATCTTTGCTGGTCACGACCAAGACGTCGATGTCGTCTGCTTCCACCCCAACTCCGCCTATGTATTCACCGCAAGCTCTGACCATACTGTCCGTATGTGGGCAGTCACCACCGGTAACGCTGTGCGCATGTTCACTGGCCATACCGGAAATATCACTGCCATGGAGTGCAGTCGTGACGGAAAGCTTTTGGCGTCGGCTGATGACCAAGGGTCAATCTTCCTATGGGATCTAGCGCCCGGTCGTCTGTTGAAACGCATGCGCGGTCACGGAAAGGGTGGCATCTGGTCTATGAGCTGGAGTGTTGAATCAAACGTTCTAGTCTCTGCCGGTGCTGACGGGACGGTCCGCGTATGGGATGTCGCCGCGCCTCAAGATCCTGGGCGAGTGATTGGTGAAGGAGGTACCGGTACCAAGCTTGATGCCGGGAATGCTCCAGCTAGCGCTCCAGGCCAAAGTAAGAAGAAAAAGGGCAAGGATGTCGTGGTCACGCCAGACCAGATCAGTGCTTTCCCTACCAAGAAGAGTCCAGTGTACAAGGTCAAGTTTACCAACATGAACCTGGTTGTCGCCGGCGGGGCCTATCTTCCTTAAGATGGCTATGGTGCATTCTCCTGATGCTTCGAGTGACCAGCTAGTTATCATCAACGGCGCTAATACCCTTGTTTTTTGCTCAACCTTTCTCTTGAAACACCTTTGTTACAATATGCCTTCAACTGCTTCTCATCGAAAGAAAATATTCCGACGGCGTTCGGGATGTGAATGTTGATCTCTGGAGTTAAGGCATGGCGGCTTCGTTCTAGGGTTTGATTTCTTTGTTTTCAAGAGTTTCAAAGCCTTTGCATTCTGACCTTGTTGGCCGATTTCCTCGTTCTGGCTTGTAATTTATTCAACTATCTAAGTTTGATAAAATTGATATGATAATGATGATTTGTTTACATGCTTCTCATAGTAGAGAATAGCTCAGACGTCCAATGCCCAGCCTTGCCAAATGAGGGTGTTATCCTACTAGCCCTAGCTAGTACACCAATACCACTGACCAGCTACCAGATAGTTGGTCGTTGTGGTTGTAGATCTTCGGTCACCTCGTGAACGCTAAGGCTATGTCAGACTTTCAACGGGGCAATAACAATAGAAAACTGTTTCGTTGCTGAATTAAATCGGCTTCTGGCAAACCCCCATTCTATTTTAATATATTATTTTTCCCCAGATGGTCCGTTGCTATTCTTCATAGCAGTAGCAGCTTGCATATCTGCCACCTTCGGAGGAAGCACCAATGCGCTCCGGTCGTTTCGCTTATAGAAATCCACCAATACCTGTGCCGTTTTGACAGGCTGGTCCTCTTGAATGAAATGACCCGCCTCCGGGAAGACCTGGAGTTGGTATTTGCCTGCGTTGTCGTGAATTAGCATGATCAGCCGAATTGTCCGAGTAGTGTGAATCTTTTTGAAGGTAATGTCATACCCTGCATCTGCCCTATCATCAGCTCTTTGTCCAATCGATCTGTTCCGGCCAGTAGCAACAGCTTGCCTCCTCGCGCGTCGAGGAATTTCCGACTAAGTCCAACAAACCAATTCTCCCAAAATGGCTTTGTCGCGGAAAGGTTGGTGCGCCACACCCATGGACGAGATGGATCGGTGGGCTCTTGGTCTTCTTCATATATCAAGGATGGGACTGATGCCCGTGCAGATGCCGTATTGCGAATTGTACGAGAGCGAGTGCTATGAGTTTGATCAGTACTGGTTATTTGACAATTGACATGGGGGAGATGATCACATACTGCCACTCAATCCCTGATTCCAAGGAAGGGAACCTAGTTGGGCGTGTCGAAAGATATTGCTCCATACTCTGGAGAGCATCCATGGCGGAACCTAGAAATAGGGTTAGACTTTAGTTATGATGAGAACTGAGGGATAATTTACCCTCGACTACATCCAAAACGGCATATGCAAGCAGTTTAGAGCCTAATTCGCCATTCTTCGCTACGTCGACGATCACCGCGCCTCCAAGACTATGACCCACAAGGACAATATCGGGTAGAGTCTCCCATCCCATCTTTGCTTGTGTTTGACGGATGACGAAGACAAGGTCACGACTAAGCGTCTCGAGACTTAGGTTGAGTTCAATCTGACTGTTAGATTCGCACCGGGCAGCTGCCGCCATAGATGGAGCGTCATTGTCCAGTGGAGTTGAAGTTGTCGTCATTGTTGTTCGCCCATGACCTCTCGCATCAAGAGAAAGAATTCCCGACTTAGGAACTATTTTGCGGATCTCCTCTGCACAAGTGGCAAATGAAAGACCAGATGAGCCTGCGCCATGATGCATCACAAAGAGAGGCCCCGATGTTGATGGGGGTGTCAAATAGACATGATGGGTGATATGGATGTCGTCATGCTGTTCAGGAAAGAATAGTTCCTGAGTGAAGAAATCAGACCATGTAGATGATTGGGGTCCCCTAGAAGATATGATATATGAGTATTAGACTCTCATCACAAGGTCCGGGCTTTTATCAAGTCCACTTTTAGGGGGCCACGGACCCTGAAGTCTTTCGGGCAAATAGATGCCGCGTGGGGGATGGCATTAGCGTGCCGGTCGAGGAGACCGAAGAAGCCGATGAGCCATCCTCTTCCCGAATTGCTTCGGGGCTAGCCATTGTGTCGAATACTGGAACCTCCGCCGGCAATTTGGCCAATTTAGACTTGGCGAACGATTTCTGTAACTCGCTCATGGGGGGCGCGGAGGTGGGGACGGCGAATTCCGTGGAGGGGCAATTGGCAATGGAATGTCCACCACGACTGGAGATCGGAGATTGATCTGTCAATGCTTTTCCCCGTGCTTGATCTGCGCGGGCTGGTCAAATTATATGAAAGAAATCTATCTACCTTTCTGTCAGAGGACAATATATACCAGGAGATATCCCAATGATCATGTCGCGTTTTGAATGTCAATCTATTTACTGGTTACTGGTTTGATGACTAAGGGGGCAGGAGCCATTTTGGGGGAGAATAGGATTCCCCAATGATTAAATATCGAAGCTGAAATAGGGGTTATGAAGAATATTCATTGTATAGAGAAGAAGTACCAATTGTGTATATTGTGACAGAGCAAAGAACCAAAGTCAATCTTGATATGAGGCAATGCTCGGAGGTCCCTGGATGTTCCACTATGCTCCCAATATACTAGTGGGCACTAAGTTAGTAGTGGTTACTAACCTAGATAGTATCTCAAATAAATATCAATTTGGATAAAAAGTAAGTTGGTTTTACCAGTCCTTGCTATGTTACTGGTGGTATGTAGATACCTATCTACATACATATAACTATAGGTATATAGCTAGGTAGCTACAAGGCTGTAGCTATATATCAGTGGTAGCCTGGGCTCTTTATTATTGTATCAACGATCTCGAAGTATTAGTTTGAGATCTACTAGCAGTAGATCATTATCTGGGAATGGCGGTATCTTATTGATACTCCTACCTAATTACTAGTAGTAATATACAATAATCCTATCAATTCAAGAACTATACTCACTCCCTCAAAACTATGTATAGCACTGCTCGACCCGTCCACCAACTCTAGCTATCTCAAGAACCCTTCCACAACCATGAGCCATCTTCTTCTATAGTGTAGAAATGAATGAAATTAAATGGATGGATGTTATAATAGCTGCAACTGTAATATCACTGATATATTTCCAATATAATTCTCTTTTTGTATAATTTGAGCATCTCGCGGCGTTTCGATCTGCCCGGATTTAATGCATGACGTCATTCACTATCTTATCGCGTAGATCACCCCAGTCGTTCCTTCCGTGGATTTTCTTGGATTTTGTCCCAAACGGCAGGAACGAGAGTTCCTTAGTCATTTGAGCTTATCTTCTTTTTCTTTGACCTCTTCACCATATTCTTTCTCTCTTTCTCTCTGAAAAGTGACCAACGCATCATTCCACCGTCACCTATTTATCGTCGAGGATGGTCTCCCTGTGGAGCAGCTCCAAGAGGGACGACCCCGATCGCCCGCAGTCGCAGGATCAAGATCGCGAAGAGAATAATCATCAAGATGATCAAGGTCATGTATCCAATCAAGAGCCCACTGAACGGACGAGTCTGCTCCCACGAGAGGGTGGCCATCATCTCTTGAGCCCAGACGATCCCGCAGTAAGTACACAAATTGATCTCTACCTGAATTTGCCTTCGTACGTCACTAACCATAGTTAAACCAGGTTTCCCCATACAATCTATGGACTGTACGCGCCCTGCGTGCTTTATCACTTTTTGCATTGGGTATCACATTCATCTGGTGGACCTTCCTCTTGGTGTCAATATTCGTCAGCCCTCCGCTCATTCACACCCGCGGGTCGGGGTTCTTCGCTTTCTCCTATGTAACTCTCACCGTCGGATATCTGGTGCTAGGTTTACTGTTCTTTGCGGTTCCATCTAAGCAGATGACTATCTGGGGATGTATACTCTCGCTTCTTCTCCTGGTCAATATGATCATCATAGTGTCGGTCCCATTGATTCGACTGGAGGAAGGCTGGGTCGGAATTGCCTCAGTTGTCTGGGCCACCATAATCTCTGTATACCAGATAATTCAGAACAGAACAGTGACATGGGGCAAGAGAGAGGAAGAAGAGCGCTTGACTGGCCGTGAAGAGACCAGAAGGTCTTTACGAGAGTGGCTCGCCGTGCTATGCCAAATGATCATCCTGATTATCTTCGGACTCGCCGTTATTCTTTTCACGGCGACACTGATTTTACGCGCTCGAGATGCATCGCTGGAGCCCCGTGGAAAAATGTACAGTGTCCATGGTGATACATTCAAAGTTCACCTTCATTGTATTGGCAATCGCACCACCGAAGACCCAGACCAACCCACTATACTGCTCGAAGGGGGTGGAGGTCCTGTCGAGCACAGCTTGCAGCCGTTTATTGATGATGCTTACCAGAACGGTATCATAAATAGATATTGCTACTGGGACCGACCAGGACTGGCATGGTCTGAGAATGCCCCATCCCCACATTCAGCAGGAATGTCAGCAGACGTCCTCTCGGAGGCTCTGGCTCTAGCTGATGAGTCTGGTCCTTGGGTTGTTGTATCTGCTGGAGTCGGAAGCCTCTACTCTCGTCTCTTTGCCAGTCGACACTTGCTTGAAGTGAGCGGCATATTCTTAATCGACCCTCTACATGAACGATATCTCGATGCTATAGGACAACCAGGAAGGGGGTTTATGCTTTGGCTTCGCGGCGTTCTCTCTCCATTAGGACTTGATCGCCTTGCCGGGGCTATTATTCGCGGCCGTACGCGCGAAGACAGGGTCATTGGAAGATCTGCTTACCAAACTGGCAAGTTCATCAAAGCTAAATTGCAGGAGAATCTCGTGGCAGTCACTATGACAGCTGCTGAGGTTCAATCAGCCCGTCACATTCAAATGGGAGAAACACCGTTGGTCGTTGTCAGTTCAGGGCAGAGAGTTCGAAAGGATCCTCTTTGGGCTGAGCGTCAAGAAGATCTTTCTCATATAACAAATAAACTGGTCTCTTGGGATGTGGTTCATGACGCACCGCATGAGGTATGGACTACTGGTGAAGGTCGACAAGTTTTGGAGAAACGTCTGCGAGAAATTGTCGAAGCTAGTCGAGCACATCGATAAGGCTTTTTTCCAAGAACAGTGGGTTTCTGTTTGATCAATCGGAATTATGAACATTACCCGCCAAATTGTGATTCTAATTCATTGTATTTACTTGTATACTATTAGTTACTATTGATCTTATCTCAATGAATTATAAAACGCTTCTACAGTCTACCCCTAGAGAACAGCTGCGGAGCCAGCAGATTTATCAAAACTAATACGTGCCGAAAGAAGAAACAAATTGAACATAATGTTTTTGGCCTAGAAATGCCATGAAAGCCGCTGCGTCATTCCATGAATATTGTTCGTAAACAGAGAGAAATGGAAATGTTAGAAAAGCTCCGGTCTCGAAATCGATTACCATCTTGACCTGAATCACCCACTCTAACCCATAGAGCAATTGAAAAGCTCGCCTGTGACATAAGAGAGTAGAAACTAGGAAAAGATGGAATGTTGCGATTCAAACGGATAGAATGGGCGTGCACTGAACGCTATCCCCGAGATTGAGAAGAAAAGGTGAGGTATGTCGGAGTAGAGGGATGAGAAGGCAGATAGACGAGGTATCGAGGATCGATCGGACGACAGGATGCAAAAGCCAATCAATCTAGACTAGCGCCCTTAAACCTCTTAGCAAGCTGATCACTGTCGGACCGGGGGGACATGGATCGGGGGAGATGGGCAGGGGAAGGATACCGCCGCTTCCCACTGGGGGGATTCGAACGAGAAGTTTCGACCGCAGTGGGCCAGGGGCGCTTAGGGGGCCGCTCACCACTCTCCTGAAGGATAGTCATCAATGTTGCCCAGCCGGACGTATTCAACAGCTGCATTCCATCCGCTGGGGCGTGGGTAGTCGCAACGCGACAAAGGAGGGCTTCCTCGTCCTGGAATCATTGTCAATCTGAGTACTGAAGGGAAAGGCAATTTCCGGTGGACTGTTTACTAACCTTGTTGAATGTGGAAAGCCCGTGGAGGAAGCAGAGAAGATGGAAGTCGGAGACACCCTGGATGGCCTTATTGGGGTCTTCGGACATGAGCTTTTGGGCGATGTGGCGCAGTTCTTGACTTTCGCCGATGACTTCGCGGTTCTCGATGGGGAAACTACTGTTGGTGAACACAGGGGAAGACTCGGTTGGAAAACCGTGTGTAAGTGTGACGAGTAAAAAATCGACAGGGAAGCTCGGTTTGGCGTTTTCTTGGACGCTTGCACCATATTCGTTGATGCGACGGAAGAAAACCTCGGGGATATACCGAGTTTTGCTACCTTCATCTGTATCTTCTTCCGACTGAACTAGCATCACTGAGGGTTCTGCCGAGGGCTCGGTGATATTGGCTCGAGTCATCTCAACAGCCGATATTGTTGCTTGATATGAGCTCACGGCAATGGCTCCTGTATCGTCGCCGCTAAGGACGCATGTTACGAAGTCAGAGCCGAATCGCCCGGTCCTGCTCCATTTCGTGGCCTTGGGGTTCTGTGCTTGCAAGCGTGAAGCAAAAGCAATTTCCAGCGAGGATAGGTAGTAAGAATCGATATGGCGCTTGCAAATCACAGTTCCATCACCACGGCCTGCATCAAGAAGGTCAGTGAAGATAACACCAACTTTCTGGAGACCACAAAGATGAGCAACTTCATCAACTTCTTGCTCATTCTGCCATTCATGCAATGTGACACCATCCACTTCTCCAACCTGCGGAGGCTCGTAAATGGCCTGGACCACAGCTTTTACACCGAGAGGAACCTCAGTGTATTCCTCGTAAGTCCCATAAAGAAAGCCCAGCCGTTGAGCACCGGACTTCCGCCAGAAATCCAATAGGGAATTGATCAAGTCGGGCGTGGCAAATTCAACGTGGTCGACCATACGGAATTCCTGAGGCTGCAAACTGATTGCGCTGGGCTGACACTTGGTGCAAATGCCCTCCGGCCATTGCGGGTGTCCAGACGGGCAATCACTTCGTACTCGATAGAAAGGCTCACTCAGTGGTGGCATGAAGGAGCTGCCTGCCTCGGGCTTGTTGGTGGCCGCATTGATTTTGCGCAGATAAGAGTGAAATGAAAGATGCTTAATTTTCTTTTCGGACAGATACTTCGAGTCGTAAGGTTCAAGCGGCATGCAGTAGTCGCACATTCCTCGAGGACCATGCTTGCACATCCTCTGATCCTGGTTGCGCTTGATTTTTCCATCCTTACGATCCAAGAGGTCGTCCAACGGGGACTGCCTGACCACATCCCATGGGTTTTGAATGTGTGATTCGTTGGTAGAGGTTGGTTGTGGGCGGATGGGAATAGTTTGTTGCTGAGTGATAGCAGCGCCATTTAGTCGGCGCTCGCCGCTAGTAGATGTGACTCCGTTGGAGTGACCATTTTGGTTGACAGCGTTATCTTGATACCCGATGAAGAGCTTATCTCCGTGCCTGTTTCATGTCAGCGATGCCATGCGAGTAATCATATATTGCCTTTTGCCAAAGTACATACTTCAGGCCTACTTGGTCGATTGAGACCCCCTGCAAAGCAACTAGTTCTCTTTCCTCCCCACCGGTGCCTATTGGCTTATTTGATAAAGTGATGGAACTCGGGTTGGCGTCTGAAGGCAGATGTTCAACAATCTATATCCCATTAAGTTAATTTCTCTCTCTTTCTTTCTATACGGTATCCATTTTTGCCCAAAAGGTGTATATGAGGTATTGTAATCTACCTTTTCTTGCAAAGAAGGGAAAGAGTCCTGTGGATTGACTGTGAACCGGAACTGGCCATTTCGGCTCTCAAACCGTAGCAAGATCGGTCGGGATGCCATGATGTACGCTATCAAAGATAATGGGTCGTGACCAAAGAAATGAGATGAGTGTCGATATGATCACCGCCACATAGCGCAAAGACGTGAGAGTGTGGAACAAGCGGAGTTGAAGCTGGAGTTTGGAGCTTCAGCAGTAACGTCACAGGCGGGCGGAATTACTGAGCGGTGAAGATACTGCCGGACAGAAAGAATACACTTTGCCATTCGCAGCAATCGATCGAACCCAGTCGAATGAACAAGCTAATTGCCGATTGATATGAAGGTTTTCATGTAAATTTATCACTGAGAAATAGTCATAGCTCAGGAAAATGCAGATAGTACAAACAGGTCTTCTTTCTATGTATTACTAGCAGGAATTGTTGAACGTGAATTGCGTTTCGTGATATAAGAGGATTGCATAAGTTTGAAGCATAATGATTGACCGCTTTCATCCATCACCCACTTAATTAGAGCTGTTCGCCCTGGTTTATCAGCTACTCCACCTATCAAAAGGCTGGCAAAAAGACAGGGTGCTTCAAACTAATGCAAGCTGACTTGTACTTCGGAACATTCTAATGTTCAAAGGTATATATATATGTATACCCCCCAAGTTGTTTACAAAGAATTGGATACGACTGCGAACACAAATATTGGTATTCAGCATCATTCGGAAGGATATTTAATTTAATCCTCTGATGAGGAGATTCATCAACCCATAGGAATCGTAAAATGTGGAAACGCCGACGAGAACGCCGCAGGAATCACCCGAGAAAGAAAAGAAAAAAAAATGAAGAGAAACGAGTAAGCCCATTACATGATAGCACATTTCTTGGGCAAACCACAAGGCCCTTCATTACTCTTTTCTTTCTTGGATTCCTGGCCAGTCTCCTGTCGCGCCGCAGGCTGAGCAGACTTTTGTGCCGCCGCGCCGGAAGCAGGAGCCGAGTCGTCGGGCTTCGACTCGGTACTACCATGCAGTCACTGGTGGTTGACCTTGGAGACGTGCTCGTAGAAAGCCTTACCCTGAGCCTCGGCGATAGAGAGCTCAAGAGCAGTAGGCTGGCGGGAACCATCGGCTCCGGCGAAGGTACCGGCACCCCAGGCGCTACCACCGTGGATCTCCTCCAAGTTGGCCAGCTGACTGAAGGTAGTCTTATAGCCCAGAGGGACGTAGAGGAAACCGTGGTGAGCCAGGGTGCTCATGGCAGCAATGGCAGTGGACTCTTGACCACCACCGAGGGTACCGGTGGAGACGAAAAGACCGGCATACTTGCCCCAGTAACCACCAGTGGCCCAGATACCACCGGTCTTGTCCCAGAAGGTCTTCCACTGGGCAGGGAAGTTACCATAGCGAGTAGGGATACCGAACAGAACGGCATCGTACTGCAGCAGAGTGTCGGGCTCAGCAATGGGGTAGCTGGTCTTGGCGGGAGCATGCATCTTGGTCAGGACCTCATCGGAGAGAGTCTCAGCGATCCTGCAGGGAGGTATATGTTAGTCAAGTCGAAATTGAAATCATTTTGCCGGAAGTAGCGGTAGACAATGATCTACATTGCAAAATCTATAGATAATGTATGAATGGCATAGGAATTGAACGTACTGGAAGATATCGACCTGGCCGCCAGCGGACTCAATACCCTTCTTCTCGGCCTCGGCCAGCTTGACAATGTGGCCATAGAGGGAGTACTGTAGGACAAAAACCGGAATGTAAGCTAAATGATCCAAAGTGGGGTGTGGAGGAAGGGGGGGGGGGGGGGGGGGATAGACAATTACACAAGGAGCTCAAAAAACC
>Ga0102593_1001419_pt1 | contig 23622 bp, 24 predicted proteins | sample AraplaCol_mMS_r2_2_FD_76862 | JGI IMG/M metagenome (GOLD analysis project Ga0102593, IMG submission 76862) | Arabidopsis root microbial communities from North Carolina, USA - plate scrape MF_Col_mMS_r2 (SPADES assembly) (version 2) | ecosystem: Host-associated > Plants > Roots > Endosphere...
CTACACCACGCGCTTCATCGACTCGACGCCGGAGCTCTTCCAGCAGGTCAAGCGACAGGATCGCGCAACGAAGCTTCTGACTTACCTCGCTGATGTGACGGTCAACGGCCATCCGGAAGCAAAGGATCGGCCGAAGCCGTCCGCCGATATCGCCGAGCCGATCGTCCCTTACACCAACGGCAGCGGCATTGCCGACGGCACCAAGCAGCTTCTCGACAAGCTCGGCCCGAAGAAGTTCGGCGAGTGGATGCGCAACGAAAAGCGCATCCTGATGACCGATACGACGATGCGCGACGGCCACCAGTCGCTGCTTGCGACCCGCATGCGCACCTATGACATCGCGCGGATCGCCGGCACCTATGCGCACGCTTTGCCGAACCTCCTGTCGCTCGAATGCTGGGGCGGCGCGACGTTTGACGTTTCGATGCGCTTCCTGACGGAAGATCCGTGGGAGCGTCTGTCGCTCGTGCGCGAAGCCGCACCTAACCTGCTGTTGCAGATGCTGCTGCGCGGAGCAAACGGCGTCGGCTACAAGAATTACCCCGACAACGTCGTCAAATACTTCGTCCGGCAGGCTGCTGCCGGCGGCATCGATCTCTTCCGCGTCTTCGACTGCCTGAACTGGGTGGAGAATATGCGCGTATCGATGGATGCGGTGGCCGAGGAGAACAAGCTCTGCGAAGCGGCGATCTGCTACACCGGCGATATCCTGAATTCGGCGCGCCCCAAGTACGATCTCAAGTACTATACGGACCTTGCCGTTGAGCTCGAAAAAGCCGGCGCGCATATCATCGCGCTGAAGGATATGGCGGGCCTGCTGAAGCCGGCTGCCGCCAAGGTGCTGTTCAAGGCGTTGCGCGACGCCACCAGCCTGCCGATCCACTTCCACACGCACGACACCTCGGGCATTGCAGCGGCGACGGTTCTCGCGGCGGTCGATGCCGGCGTCGACGCGGTCGATGCGGCAATGGATGCACTGTCCGGCAACACCTCGCAGCCCTGCCTTGGCTCGATCGTCGAGGCCCTGCGCGGCTCCGAGCGCGATCCCGGTCTCGATCCGGAATGGATCCGTCGGATCTCTTTCTATTGGGAAGCGGTGCGCCATCAGTACGCGGCCTTCGAAAGCGACCTCAAGGGACCGGCCTCCGAAGTCTATCTGCACGAAATGCCGGGCGGCCAGTTCACCAACCTCAAGGAACAGGCCCGTTCGCTCGGCCTCGAGACGCGCTGGCACGAAGTGGCGCAGGCCTATGCCGACGCCAACCAGATGTTCGGCGATATCGTCAAGGTGACGCCGTCCTCGAAGGTCGTCGGCGACATGGCGCTGATGATGGTCTCGCAAGACCTGACGGTTGCCGATGTCGTCAGCGCCGACAAGGAAGTCTCCTTCCCGGAATCTGTTGTCTCGATGCTGAAGGGCGATCTCGGTCAGCCTCCATCAGGCTGGCCGGAGGCGCTGCAGAAGAAGGCACTGAAGGGCGATGCGCCCTATACGGTGCGTCCGGGTTCGCTGCTTGCCGACGCTGACCTCGATGCCGAGCGCAAGACGATCGAGACCAAGCTGGAGCGCGAGGTCAATGACTTCGAATTCGCGTCCTACCTGATGTATCCGAAAGTCTTCACCGACTTTGCGCTGGCCTCCGACACCTACGGCCCGGTCTCCGTCCTGCCGACGCCGGCCTATTTCTACGGCCTTGCCGATGGCGAGGAACTGTTTGCCGATATCGAAAAGGGCAAGACGCTTGTCGTCGTCAACCAGGCGATGAGCCAGACCGACGAGCAAGGCATGGTGACTGTCTTCTTCGAACTCAACGGCCAGCCGCGCCGCATCAAGGTGCCGGATCGCGCCCATGGTGCGACCGGTGCCGCCGCCCGCCGCAAGGCGGAACCGGGCAATGCCGCGCATGTCGGTGCGCCGATGCCAGGCGTCATCTCGCGCGTCTTTGTCTCGCCCGGGCAGGCGGTCAATGCCGGTGACGTGCTTGTTTCCATCGAGGCTATGAAGATGGAAACGGCGATCCACGCCGAAAAGGACGGTGCGATCGCGGAAGTGCTTGTCAAAGCCGGCGACCAGATCGACGCCAAGGATCTGTTGGTCAGCTACGCGGGCTGACGAAGATGCGAAGGACAAAAAGAGGGCGGCCTTCGGGCCGCCCTTCTGCTTTTTATGCGCGAATTGATATGAGCAAGCTCAAGATTGTCGGGGGAACGCGCTGCGCGCTGTCGCTCTACGCGCCCCCTAAATATCGTAGGTATGGGCGGCGTTGATCGTCGAGATGAAGCGTTTGGTGCGCTCTCGCTCCGGCGCCGTGAAGATGTTCCTTGCGCTTCCCGTCTCGACCACACTGCCGGCCTCGAGGAAGACAACGTCGTTGGCGATCTTCGAGGCAAGGCGCAGGTCATGCGTCGCCATCACCATCGTCGTGCCCTCGCGGGCGAGACGGCCAAGAACATCGACGACTTCGGCGGAAAGCTCGGGGTCGAGCGCCGACGTCGGTTCATCGCAGAGAAGAACTCGCGGAGAGGGAGCGAGCGCGCGGGCGATTGCGACGCGCTGCTGTTGTCCACCCGAGAGCGTCGAAGGCCAGGCGTCGGCCTTGTGCGCCATGTTGACCTTTGTCAGCAATTCCATCGCCCGTTCACGCGCCTTTTCCTTCGGCCACTTGAGCACGGTGATGAGGCCCTCCATTACATTCTCGATGGCCGTCTGATGCGGAAAGAGCTGGAAGTTCTGGAATACCATTCCGGTCTGCCGGCGGATCTTCTGGATCGCCTGCCAGCCGGTCTTCTGGCCCAGCGTAAAGCTTATTTTCTCGTCGCCGAGGCGGATCGTGCCTGCTGTCGGGATCTCCAGCAGGTTGATGCATCGCAGCAGCGTGCTCTTGCCTCCGCCCGAGGGGCCGACGAGTGCGGTGACGCTGCCTTCCGGAATCCGGATGCTGATGTCTTTCAGGATGACGGCGTCGCCGAAGCGCTTTTCGATATGGGAAAGCTCGATCATGCGTTTGCCTCCAGCATGCCGCCATAGCGCGCGAAGCGACGCTCGAGGCGAACCTGCAACGCTGATAGGACGGAGCTCAAAGCAAGGTATATCAATGCGGCCTGGATGTAGAGGATGAGCGGCTCGTAAGTGGTCGCGACGATGCGCTGCGCAGCCTGGAACAGCTCCGGGACCGTAATGGCGGCCGCCAGCGACGTGTCCTTCACCAGCGAGATGAACGTATTGGAGAGCGGCGGTACAGCAACGCGCCCGGCCTGGGGCAGGATCGTGCGGCTCATCGCCTGGCGCCAGCTCATGCCGATCGAATAGGCCGCTTCCCACTGCCCCTTCGGCACGGAGGAGATGACGGCGCGGATGATTTCGGAGCTATAGGCGCCGATGTTGAGGGTGAAGCCGATCAGCGCTGCCGGAAAGGCGTCGAGCAGGATGCCGATGCTCGGCAGGCCGTAAAAGATGACGAAGAGTTGCACCAGCAGCGGCGTGCCCCTGATGGCCCAGACATAGAAGCGCGCGATGGCGGCGACCGGCGCCGGCGCGAAAAGCCGTGCGATTGCCGTCAGCAGTCCAAGGATGAGACCGAGTGTGAATGACAGGAGCGTCAGCGGGATCGTGAAGATCAGGCCGGCCCAGAGGAGCGGACCAAGCGACTCCGCCATCAGTTGAAGCCAGTGCGGCAAGGTTCAATCCTCAAAGAAGATGCGTCCAGCGAGGTTTCGCTGAACGCTTTCTCAGGCACATATAAAGGATGTGGCGGCGGCAGCAAGCCGCCTGCGGTTACGAGTTACTTCGAAACGTCCTGGCCGAAGTACTTGTCGGAGATCTTCTTGTAGGTGCCGTCGGCCTTGATGTCGGCCAGTGCCTTGTTGATCGCTTCAAGCAGTTCCGGCTCGCTCTTGCGGATGATGATGCCGGAATAATCGGCATTTTCCTGCTGGGCGACGATCTTCACCGGAGCGTCCGGCTTGTGCTTCTTGAAGTCAAGGAAAGAGAGGCTGTCGTTGATCGTCGCGTCTGCGCGCTTGGTCAGTACGAGCTGGATCGACTGGTCGAAACCATCAGTACCGACGAGTTCTGCGCCGGACTGTTCGGCAAGCTTGCCGAAGTTGCTGGTCAGCGACTGAGCCGACTTCTTGCCCTTGAGGTCTGCAAAGCCCTTGATGCTGTCGTCGCCATCGCGAATGATGAGAACGGCCTTGGATGCGATGTAGGGCTCGGAGAAATCGTACTTCTGCTTGCGGGCTTCGGTGATCCCGACCTGGTTGATGACCGTGTCGTAGCGCTTCGCATCGAGGCCGGCGATCAGGCCGTCCCATTTGCCTTCGACGAATTCGGCCTTGACGCCGAGCTTGGCAGCAACCGCTTCGCCGATCTCCACGTCGAAGCCGACCAGCTTGCCGCTGTCGTCATGATAGGTGAACGGAGCGTACGTGCCCTCCGTGCCGATCTTGAAGACACCCGCAGACTTGACGGCGGCGAGGTTTTCGCCGGCAACGGCGGGAAGAAGGGCGGCGGCCTGGATCAGTGCTGCAGCGGCGATGGTCTTCAGGAGGTTCATTTTTTTATCCAATTCACAGGGTGTTTGATGCACGAAAAATCGCAGAAAAGCTGATCGCTGCGAAGCGTAGAAAACTGCGAAGAAAATCGGCATCTGCGAATATTTTTCTCATTTATCACAGATTTGGCGCGCCCTGTTTCAGTTTGTGAAGATCGAGATAGCGCACCACACTTGCGTGCACGTTTGTATCCGTTTATGCATGTTTTTATCAGTTTTTGATCAACCAGGCTGAAGTCGGCATGAACATGAACGAACTTCTCCTGCAGGAGCGCCAAAGCGTCATCCTGCGGAAGCTACAGAGTGATGGTCGGGTGCTAGCCGCAGATCTTGCAGTTGAATTCCGTGTATCCGAAGACACGGTCCGCAGGGACCTGCGCGAGATGGCAGCTGCCGGCCTGTGCGAGCGCGTCTATGGTGGCGCGTTGCCGGTTGCGCCCGCCGGCGGGAGCCTTGGCCACCGGGCAGGGATCGCGCGGGATCGCAAGCAGGCGCTCGCCGTCGCCGCTGTGTCGCAGATCGTTCCCGGCTCGACCGTGTTTTTCGATGCGGGCAGCACCAACCTCGCAATTGCGACGGCCCTGCCAATGGATTTGACCCTGACGGCAGCGACCAACGCGCCAGCGATCGCCGCCGCCCTGATCGAGAAGCCGGCGGTTAACGTGATCCTGATCGGCGGGCTTATCGACCGGCAGGTCAGCGGTGCGCTCGGCGCGAAGGCCATGCGCGACATGGAGTCCCTCTCGCCCGATCTTTGCATCCTCGGTGCTTGCGGGATAGATCTGACGGCTGGCGTGACGACTTTCGGCTTCGAAGATGCTGAATTCAAGCGTTTTGCAGCATCGCGAAGCAAGAAGGTTTTGGTCGCCGCGACGTCCGACAAGTTCGGCACTGCCGCGCCGCACAGTGTACTTCCGGTGGCGCAGTGTGAATGCCTGGTGGTCGAGCAGGACGCCGACCCGGCCATGCTGGCGCGCTATCGCGACAGCGGCTGCAGGACGATCGTGGCTGGCGGAACGACGTAACTATCATTCAATAAACGCGTCGGGCGCGAGTGCCGACGTCGAGACACTGTGGGAAGAGACATGGATAACCACGTTAACACAGCGCCGATGGTCAGAAGCGGCTACGTAACGAAGAACAGGATAGCGGTTTCGCTGCTGTTTCTCGTCAACGGCTTCATCGTTGGCTGCTGGGCGCCGAAAATTCCCGAATTCGCAGAGCGCCTGCAGCTGAGCAAGTTTCAGTTGGGTCTGATGATCCTGGTTCTTGGTGTCGGTTCGCTTACCCTGATGCCAATCGCGGGGGCGCAAATCGCGCGCTATGGCTCGAAACTTGTCGCGCAGATCGCCGCGGTGTGCCTTCTGCCTGCGCTGCTTGCACTGACGCTTGCGCCGAACGTTGCGACAGGGGCGATCTCGATCTTTCTGTTTGGCGGCTTCATGGGCGCCATGGACGTTGCCATGAATGCGAATGCGGTTGCGGTCGAGCAATCGATGCGGCGGTCGATCATGTCCTCGTGCCACGCCTTTTGGAGTTTGGGCGGTTTGATCGGTGCCGGCCTCGGTGGCCTGCTGATCGCCAAGGTCGGCGTGCTCTGGCATGCGCAGATTGCGACTGCGCTTGCGGCGATCGTTTTGGGTATCGCCTGGAGGATGATCCTTGCGGACCCTCCGCATCCCGACGAGAAGAAGGAAAAGCTCCGGCTGCCTCTGGTGCCGCTGCCATGGCTGATCGGATTGATGGCGCTGTTCTCGATGGTTCCCGAGGGCGCTGTGCTGGATTGGGGCGCGCTCTACCTGCGTGAGGAACTGGGAGCATCGGTGGCGCTTTCCGGCTTCGGCTTTGCGGCGTTTTCGCTGACGATGTCGGTCATGCGGTTTGGCGGCGATCTTGTTCGCGACCGGCTTGGCGGCGTGATGACGCTTCGGATCTGCACGCTGTTTGCAATATCAGGCATGCTGCTCGCCGCCTTTGCGCCCAATGCGGAAATTGCGATCCTAGGCTTTGCGCTTTGCGGGATCGGGATCTCGAACATGGTTCCGATTGCCTTTTCGGCTGCCGGCAATATTCCGGGCCTGCGCGCCGGCATTGGCCTCTCGGTGGTAACCACCATGGGCTATTCCGGCATGCTGGTGGCTCCGTCGGCAATCGGTTTCGTGGCGGAGCATATCGGCTTCAGCGTCGTCTTCATGGCTTTGCCGGTGTTGCTGGTCGTCGTGCTGCTGTTTTCGAACCTTGCACGCTATGCCGACGGCATATCGGGTGGCGGTCACTGAGACGGCTCCAAGCAAAAGTGATGTGCGGGGCGGTTGACAACAAAGCGGGCATGATCCACCTGAAAGACACGAAATTCAGGGGTTCAAGAACTCTATATGTCTTCTGCTGCAGATTTTGATCCGAAGCCGCGCCGCGCATCCGTTGCGGTCGATGTTGGTGGCGTCATCGTGGGTGGTGGTGCGCCTGTTGTCGTCCAGTCGATGACGAATACCGACACTGCGGATATAGACTCCACCGTTGCGCAGGTGGCGGCTCTTTTCAAAGCGGGGTCCGAGATTGTCCGCATCACCGTCGACCGCGACGAGAGCGCTGCCGCGGTTCCGAAGATTCGCGAACGGCTGCTGCGCCTTGGCATGGACGTCCCGCTCGTCGGTGATTTTCACTACATCGGCCACAAGCTTCTTGCCGACCATCCGGCCTGCGCCGAGGCACTGGCGAAATACCGTATCAATCCGGGCAACGTCGGCTTCAAGGACAAGAAGGACAAGCAGTTCGGCGACATCATCGAGATGGCGATCCGCTACGACAAGCCGGTGCGCATCGGTGTGAACTGGGGTTCGCTGGATCAGGAGTTGCTGACGGCGCTGATGGACCAGAACGCCGAGGCTGGCTCACCGCTTTCGGCGCGTCAAGTGACGCGTGAGGCAATCGTGCAGTCCGCCTTGATCTCGGCCAATCTGGCCGAAGAGATCGGCCTTCCGCGCAACCGCATCATCCTGTCCGCCAAGGTCAGCCAGGTCCAGGATCTGATCGCGGTCTATTCGATGCTCTCCGAACGCTCCGACCACGCCCTGCATCTCGGCCTTACCGAAGCCGGCATGGGCAGCAAGGGGATCGTCGCTTCATCGGCTGCCATGGGCTATGTGCTGCAGCAGGGAATCGGCGATACGATCCGCGTGTCGCTGACGCCGGAGCCGAATGGCGACCGGACGCGCGAAGTGCAGGTTGCCCAGGAGCTGCTGCAGGTGATGGGCTTCCGCCAGTTCGTGCCTGTCGTTGCGGCTTGTCCCGGCTGTGGGCGCACGACCTCGACCGTATTCCAGGAATTGGCGCAGAACATCCAGAACGACCTTCGCAAGAACATGCCGGTCTGGCGCGAGAAATATCCGGGTGTCGAAGCGCTGAACGTTGCGGTCATGGGCTGCATCGTCAACGGACCAGGTGAAAGCAAGCACGCCGACATCGGCATTTCCCTGCCCGGCACCGGCGAAACGCCGGCTGCGCCCGTGTTCATCGACGGCAAGAAGGCGTTGACCCTGCGCGGGCCGAACATCGCTTCTGACTTTGAGGCGCTCGTGGTCGACTACATCGAAAAGCGCTTCGGGCAGAAGACGGCCGCCGAATAAGCGCCAGCCGGAAGCGTTCAGATTCGGCTGGTCAGCAGCTTCAGCCCCGCGACACAGTAGAAGGCGGCCATGGCCCCCTCGATCCAGCGGCGTATGTTGCGGTAGATCTTCAACGCATGTGGTGTCGAGAACAACATGGCGTAGCCCATGAAGACGGTAAAGCCTGTCACCATGCACACTCCGATGATCAGGCCGGCGACGGGTGCCGGCGCGCCCTGCGGCATGCCGAGGGCGATGATCGCCAGCCACGCGAAGATGGCCTTCGGGTTGGTGATGTGGATACCATAGCCGCGCAGCAACTGGGCCCGCGTCGAAAGGTTTCTCTGCACGACAGCTGTCGGCAGGTCATTGTTGGCGCGTACGGCCTTGAAGGCCTTGTAGGCGAGATAAAGCAGATAGAGGCCGCCGAAGACCTTCAGGATCTCAAGCGCGATGGCGTAGGTCTGGAGGATGGTCGCAAGACCGAGAGCGGCGGCGCAGGCCCAGGTGAACGAACCCGCGAAGATGCCAAGCGCGATGGTCATGCCTGCCTTCCGGCCGTGCGTCATCGACGTCGACACGATGGCCATGATTGCCGGACCAGGGCTGATGACGGCGATCAGATAGGCGACGTAGGCCGGCAGGATCTGCGGCAGGTAGGTCAGGATCTCATGCATCTTGCGTCTCTTGTTCGGCCACTCGGCTATTGCCGGTTTTTTTGCCCCGGCTCCACGCGAACGACAAGGGACTGCATCTCGTCAGGTGGCGGAAATATTGTCTAGGTGACGCTTTTTCAGCTCTTGCGTCCGGCAATGAAGCGAGCTGCTTCAGTCAGAACTGTGCCGCGCCCGGCATAGGGAGACAGCAGTGCTTCGGCCTCGCGCACATGCTCGGCAAGCTTGGCTTCCGCCCATGCCATGCCGTGCAGTGCCACCAATGTGCCCTTGCTGCGACCGGCGTCCTTACCCGTCGCCTTGCCCATTGTGGCTGCATCGGAGGTGAGATCGAGAATGTCGTCCGCGAGCTGGAAGGCGAGGCCGATCCTCTCGCCGAACTGACGCAGTCGTGTACGATCCTCCGGCGAAGCGCCGGCAATGATGGCGCCGGCTTCGCAGGCAAAGCGGATGAGCGCGCCTGTTTTCATGGCCTGCAGCGTCACGATGCCTTGTTCGTCCGGCGCCTGCTTCTCGGCGGCAAGGTCGAGTGCCTGACCGCCTGCCATGCCCCCGATGCCTGCGGCTCGCGCCAGCGCGAGCGTCAACGCCACTTTGGCGGCATCAGGCAATTTCGTTTCGGGCGCAGCGATGATGTCAAAGGCATAGGTGAGCAGACTATCGCCAGTGAGGATGGCGGTCGCCTCGTCATAGGCGATGTGCACGGTCGGCTTGCCTCGACGCAGGTCGTCGTCGTCCATTGCCGGCAGATCGTCGTGAACCAGCGAATAACAGTGCACGCATTCGAGTGCCGCGCCCACACGCAGCGCCGCGTCTCTGTCCCCGCCGAGCAGCGATGCCGCCTCGATGACCAGGAAAGGGCGGAGCCGCTTGCCGCCGTTCAGGCTGGCATAGTGCACGGCTGAACGCAGCCGTTCCGGACGGGCGATCTCGCCGTTCAATACGGATGACGACAGCAGGGTGTCGAGCACAGCCTCGACCTCGCGCGCGGTGGCCGTCAATCTGGCTTCGAATGTTTCAGAGCTTGCGTCCATGGCGCGCTGTTTGGCATGAGCTGCCTTCCCTCTGCAACGGAATTGTCGATCATCCGGCGAAGATTTCCTTTGTCTCTGGCAATGCCAGTTCGCAAACGGTATGGAGGAGAAGGGCAAGAGACTGGGTCGGGGAATTGGACATCACGCCGGAGAGAGAGGAAAGCATGACCGTGCCGTTTCACAGGCACGCGTTGTTTTGGCTCAAGGGCCGGCCCGTGATCATGCGCATCGCTCTCGCACTGGCGGCGCTCGTCATTCTTCCCTATGTCCTGATTGTCCTCTATCTGCTGCCTTTCGTTCACCCCGTTTCCACGCTCATGCTTCGCGATCTGGTGCTGCTGCGCGGCTACGACCGGCAATGGGTATCGCTCGACGATATCTCGCCGGTTCTCGTCCAGTCGGTGATGATGTCCGAGGATGGACAATATTGCTTCCACGGCGGTGTCGATTGGGGCGAGATGCGGATGTTGTTGGAGGATACGCTGAGCGGCCAGGCGACCCGTGGCGGAAGTACGATCCCGATGCAGACGGTGAAGAACCTGTTCCTCTGGAATAGCCGGTCCTTCGTTCGCAAGGCGATGGAGCTGCCGTTGGCTGTGACCGCAGATTTCGTCTGGTCGAAGCGGCGCCTGATGGAGATCTATCTCAACATTGCCGAATGGGGGCCGGGGGTATACGGCATCGAGGCCGCGGCACGTCACCATTTCAACGTGCCGGCATCGAAGTTGACCAGTCGGCAGGCCGCTCTTCTTGCCGTGTCGCTTCCCAACCCCTTCGATCGCAACGCCGGCAAGCCCGGGCGTGGCTTGCGACGGCTCGCCGGCCTGATCGAGCGCCGCGCGCGAGGGTCGGGCGATTACATCAGATGCATTTATGATTGATATCGCAATAAGTCGTTGGTGCTCATGAGTGTCATCTGGCATTCGTGCTTTAAAATTATGGACGGAAATCCCTCCATCAACGACCGGATTACCAGCGATGATTTCTGCCCTTTCGCCCAGCCTTCTGACCTATTCCGCCATTCATAATCCTGTCCCGCCGAGGCATCTCGGGACCCGCTACGACGCAACTGGGACGTTTCTGCGCGAGCCCGGCAATACGGTAGTCTGTCATCTGGTCGAGGGATCGCGCTCGCAGCGGGCGATCGTTGAAGCGCGTGAGACGTTTCTGGCGATGCCGGAAGCTTCGCAGTTCGCCTTCACGCCGATCTCCAGCCTGCACATGACCCTGTTTCAGGGTATTATCGAGTATCGCCGCACGCCGCCTTACTGGCCGGAGGACGTGGCGCTTGATACCGGGATCGAGCGCATGAGCGAGATCTTTCTGGATCGGCTGCAATCCTACGAGCCACCGGGCCCGTTTGAGGTTGAAGTCACCGAGGTCACGCCGGTCGGACTTACGGTGGACGGCATTACCGCAGCGGACCGGCGGATCATGAAGGACTGGCGGGACGCGTTCGCCCCAGTGTTCGGCTACCGGCACCCGGATCATGACACCTATGCGTTCCACGTCACATTCTGCTATCCGATCGCAAGGCTGCCGGAAGCGGCGCTCCGGGCATGGCAGGCGATGCTCGATGGCGCGCTTGCCACACTGCGCGAAACCGCTCCGGTGATAGAATTGAAGCCTCCGGCCTTCTGCTCTTTCGACGATATGAACCATTTCGAGGAGCGGCTTGTGTTCGCGCCTGCAGCGTAAAGGGAGATTTCATGGACAAGCTCACGCTCTATATCGGCAACAAGAACTATTCGTCCTGGTCGCTTCGGCCATGGATCGCCATGACGGCCGCCGGCATTCCCTTCGAGGAGGTGCTGGTTCCCTTCGATTTTCCCGCCGGCAATCCTCGCTTCAGGGAGTTCTCGCCAACGGGGCAGGTTCCTGTGCTTCTGCACGGCGAGGTTCGTGTCTGGCAGTCACTGGCGATCATCGAATATGTTGCCGAGCTCTTCCCGGAAGCCGGGCTATGGCCAAGGGAGCGTGGGAAGCGAGCGGTCGCGCGCGCTGTTTCCATGGAAATGCTTGCGGGTTTCGGAGCCCTGCGGAACGCCTGCCCGATGAATATCCGGCGGCCGAAGGGCAAGATCGCGCTTGCTGATGGGGTCATGGCCGATGTCGCCCGCATCGAGACGATCTGGCGCGACCTGCGCGCCCACTCCGGCGGGCCGTTCCTTTTTGGCGGTTTTTCAGGCGCCGACGCGATGTTCGCGCCAGTTGTCAGTCGTTTCGATGTATACGACCTGGTATCTGCCGGCGACACGCTCAGTTATATTGCAGCCATCAAGGCGCATCCCGCCTGGAAAAAGTGGGAAGAGGCGGCGCGATCCGAGCCCTGGATTGTTGAGGAAGACGAGGTCTGACCCTTGAATCGCAGGAATCTCAAAAAATAAGCTTGGGGACTGGTCAAGCCCCCTCAAGGCATGTATAAGCGCGCAAAATTTCCGAAATCGCGATACGTCGTTTCGGCCGCCAGTCTGGCCGTAGGATGTGTTTGCCCGTGAAGTGGAGTAAGAGAAATGGCTGTACCGAAGAGAAAAACGAGCCCGTCCAAGCGCGGTATGCGCCGCTCTGCCGACGCGCTGAAGGCTGCGACCTACGTTGAAGACAAGAACTCCGGCGAACTGCGCCGTCCGCACCATATCGATCTGAAGACCGGTATGTATCGCGGCCGTCAGGTTCTGACGCCGAAGGAAAGCGCATAATACATTTGCGCTCTGTCTGAGTAAGACTTGCGAGGTCGGCCATGTGCCGGCCTTTTGCTTTTTCCGACGACAAATACATTCTTTGGATGGCTTGAAGTCACGCGGCGATTTACGGCACTATTCTCTCGCTGGGGGAGATTTGCCACATGTTCAATGCTGTGCCGCTGATGGTTATTCCGTTCATTCTCTACAATATGTCGATGCTGGGCTTGATGGGCGGCGGCGGGCTTCCATCGCTCGAAAACGATGTCATCGTTTTGTCGATGATTTCGGGGGCCATGTGGAGCATGTCGCTCGGCGACCTCTTCATCGTCATCGCGCTTGCAGTTCTGTTCTTCGAAATATTGAAGGCGACCCGCAATGACGGCAGCCTTACCAATCACATATTGTCGATGCTCGTCTTTATTGCCTTCCTGGTCGAGTTTCTCCTCGTCCAGGATGCGGCCACCCAGGTTTTCTTCATCCTGATGACGATTGTGTTGATCGATGTGATTGGCGGCTTTGCCGTATCTATTCGCACCGCCAGGCGCGATGTTTCGATCGGGCTCTGACGCTTAGAGACTATCGAGTTTGTTCTGAAGGGCGCGCAGCTGTTCCTTCAGCTCGTCGATGTCCTTTGCTTCCGCCTTGCGGCTCTCCTTGGCCGGCGGCGTCATGAACGGTGAAAACATCTGCATGGCCTGCTGGAACATCTCGGTATTGCGACGGACCTGGTCTTCGACCAGCTGCATCGGCAGTTGCAGGTTCTTGCCGATCGGCGTTTCGCCGAAAGCGCGCGTGACCTGCTCGCGCATCTGCGCCTGCTGTTCGGTAAAGGCGCGCATGGAGTGTTCCAGGAAGCTCGGAACGACCATCTGCATCTGGTCGCCGTAATAGGTAATCAGCTGGCGGAGGAACGAGATCGGCAGGAGCGTGTTGCCCGTCTTGGATTCCTGTTCGAAAATGATTTGTGTCAGTACCGAGTGGGTAATGTCGTCCCCGCTTTTTGCATCCTGGACCGTAAAATCCTCCCCCTTCTTTACCATCTCCGCCAGGTCTTCCAACGTTACGTAAGTGCTGGTGCCTGTGTTGTAGAGGCGGCGATTGGCGTATTTCTTGATTACGATCTGCCCGTCATTCTTCGCCATATCAGTCTCCCGAAGCCCGTCTGATTGTTATGGAAATTCCTCCACGGAGGAATGTAGACGCAAACGAAGCCCAGTGACAATCTCTTTGTGCGATGCGGCAACCCCTTTTGCAGCAGAGATAATTTGCCCCAGCGTAAGCAGTGCCTAAAATTGAATGTTAGCGTCTTGTCGTTTGACTTGGCGCTGAAGCTTTGTCAGTTTCCTCTGTATCTGATGGAGTTAACAGGAGATCGTCATGTCGAGTTCATCCATCGTCATCGCTAGTGCAGGCCGCACAGCCGTTGGCTCATTTAATGGCGCGTTCGCCACCGTTCCGGCCCATGAACTGGGTGCGGCCGCGGTCAAAGGTGCGCTGGAGCGTGCAGGCGTCGATGCCAGCGAAGTCGATGAAGTCATTCTCGGCCAAGTTCTTCCGGCTGGCGAAGGCCAGAACCCGGCCCGCCAGGCCGCCATGAAGGCGGGCGTTCCCAAGGAGGCGACGGCATGGGGCGTCAACCAGCTCTGTGGCTCCGGTCTTCGGGCGGTGGCGCTCGGCATGCAGCAGATCGCGCTCGGTGACGCAAAGATCATCGTCGCCGGCGGTCAGGAGTCGATGTCGATGGCGCCGCATGCTGCGCATCTGCGCGGCGGCGTCAAAATGGGCGACATGAAGATGGTCGACACCATGATCAAGGACGGCCTGACGGACGCCTTCTACGGCTATCACATGGGCATCACCGCCGAGAACATTGCCCGCCAGTGGCAGCTCTCCCGCGAGGAGCAGGACCGCTTTGCCGTCGCGTCGCAGAACAAGGCGGAAGCCGCGCAAAAGGCGGGTCGCTTCGCCGATGAAATCATTCCGTACGTTATCCAGACACGAAAGGGCGACGTCACTGTCGATGCCGACGAGTACATCCGTCATGGTGCGACGTTCGAATCGATGGCCAAGCTGCGTCCTGCCTTCGACAAGGAAGGCACGGTGACCGCGGCGAATGCCTCCGGCCTGAACGATGGTGCCGCCGCGGCCGTGCTGATGACCGAGGCCGAAGCCTCCCGTCGTGGTATCCAGCCGCTCGTCCGCATTGTTTCCTGGGCTACGGCAGGCGTTGATCCGCAGGTCATGGGAACCGGACCGATCCCAGCGTCGCGCAAGGCGCTGGAAAAGGCGGGTTGGTCTGTCGGCGATCTCGATCTGGTCGAAGCAAACGAAGCCTTTGCCGCGCAAGCATGCGCGGTCAACAAGGACCTCGGCTGGGATCCTTCGATCGTCAACGTCAACGGTGGCGCGATCGCGATCGGTCACCCAATCGGCGCGTCCGGCGCGCGGGTGCTCAACACGCTCCTCTTCGAGATGAAGCGCCGTGGCGCCAAGAAGGGATTGGCGACGTTGTGCATAGGTGGCGGCATGGGCGTCGCGATGTGCTTTGAAGCTCTTTGAACAGCAGGCAATCCAACCATAACCTGAGCCCCGCAGGATAGCGGGGCCTTCAAATGAGGGAGCTGAACATGAGCAGGGTGGCTGTTGTCACTGGTGGTACCCGCGGCATTGGCGCCGCGATTTCCGTCGCACTGAAGAATGCAGGCTATGCAGTTGCCGCCAACTACGCGGGCAACGACGAGAAGGCGAACGCCTTTCACAGCAGGACAGGCATTCCCGTCTTCAAATGGGATGTTTCCGACTATGCATCATGCGGTGAGGGCATCGCGAAGGTAGAGGCTGAACTGGGTCCGGTCGACGTCCTTGTCAACAACGCCGGAATCACCCGGGACGCAATGTTCCACAAGATGACGCCGCAACAGTGGCACGAGGTCGTCAACACCAACCTCACCGGACTCTTCAACATGACGCACCAGGTCTGGGGTGGCATGCGCGACCGAAGCTACGGGCGGATTGTCAACATCTCTTCGATCAACGGCCAGAAGGGGCAGATGGGGCAGGCGAACTATTCGGCGGCCAAGGCCGGCGACCTCGGCTTCACCAAGGCACTTGCGCAGGAGGGTGCAGCCAAGAACATCACCGTGAATGCGATCTGCCCGGGCTATATCGGGACGGAAATGGTTCTCGCAGTTCCCGAGAAAGTCCTCAATGAACGGATTATTCCGCAGATTCCGGTCGGCCGCTTGGGCGAGCCTGAAGAGGTTGCCCGCTGCGTCGTCTTCCTGGTTTCCGATGATGCGGGTTTCATTACCGGATCGACGCTCAGCGCCAATGGCGGCCAGTTGTTCGTTTAGCGGATGGAGGCTGTAAGGCCGTTATCGTGGCTCTCGATCTGCTGCGAATAGCGGCCTTGCTGGCTACGCGTATCGTACGGATTCAAGTATGCCGCATAGGTCGCCATGGCGATCGTCAATATTGCGGCTGCGCCGATAATTCTGGTCATGCCCTGCACTCCGAATTCCCCACGGCCCATTGGTCGTTCAAACCGGTGTCGATATTGGGGCGGATTTGAGGAATTATTAGGCTGTCTTTCAGCCCTTTGGGTGACGCCTTGCCTTAGCCCTGACCGGCACCTTTTGCATTGCGCGATCTTCGCCGCGAAGAGCGGCAGCGGCCGTTGTCACGAATGCAGCCGCAATCAGGATGGCGACCGCGGAATTCAAGATAATCTGCGTCATGGGACCGTTCCTTTCCAAGTCGGCGGGACGTAGCTTGCCGCTGTTCTTGAAAGAAATATGCGCCTCACTCGCACGGTCCGGTAGATTGAACTTTGGCGACCGACTGTCGGCGTGGCGTTGACAATCGGGCGCCGCGCTCTCCTAGAGGTGCGGATTGCGCGGTCGGTATTTTGACACCAGCCGCTGGTTCACCGCTGCCGCGCCCGGCATGTTGGCGCTGAGATAGATCGGTGCGTCGCCGCTCTTCGCCAGCTCCGAAGCAACCTCTGCGAAGATCGCGTTGAGGACCGTTGCACCGATCGCCGTGGAAACCGGCCCGACTTTTAGCTCCGTGCCCGGGAGCGCTATCACGGCATCGCCAGGGGGAAGACCGTTGTCCAGTACGATATCGGCGATGTCGGCCAGCCGCCGCCGGCCGTTTGCAATCGCACTCGAATAGGAGACCGACGTGATGGCGATCACCTTGGCGCCGATTTCGTGGCCATAATCGGCAGCTTCGATCGGCGCTGCATTCACGCCGGAGTTCGATGCGATGATGATGACGTCGCCGGGCTGCATCCCATAGCGCTCCAGTACCGGCCGCACCAATCCTTGCGTACGCTCGTAAACGGAACTGATTACGGCGCCTTCGTGCAGCATTGCGGAGCCGACGAGGACCGGGATCGTCAAGGCGAGGCCGCCTGCTCGATAGTGGAGCTCTTCCGCCAGCATATGCGAGTGCCCGGTGCCGAACACATAGACCCGCTGGTCGTTGCGGGCGGCTTCCAGGATCGCTTTGGCCGCCAAAGCCATGGGCTCGGCGAGTTCCGTCTTCAAAGCCTCGAGCCGGCCAATCAGATTGGAGAAATAAGCATCGGTGATCGCGGTCATCACATCCTCGCTTTCTAGGCGGCTTCACCGCTGATGAAGGTCCGTGTGACCTCCAGGGCGTCGGTGAGATGCACCAGGTCGGCCCGGGCGCCCGGTGACAGGTGGCCGCGGTCGTCAAGGCGCAGGAAGCGCGCCGGGTAGAGCGTCGCCATGCGAAGGGCCTCGGCGAGAGTCAGTTCCAGATAGGTAATCCCGTAGCGGATGGTGGACGCCATATCGACATCGGAGCCCGCGAGCGTGCCATCGGAAAGAACCAGCTTCGAGCAGAACCCGCCCCTTTCGCGCCGAACCGTACGACCGTTCAACGTGAAAGAGTCTTGCTCCGATCCAACCAGCGACATCGCGTCGGTGACGAAAAAGAGCTTGCCCTCGCCCCGCTTGGCACGAAGCGCGGTTCGAAGCGCCTTCGGATCGACATGATGGCCGTCGGCGATGATGCCGCACCAGACCGAGGGGTGATCGATGGCCGCACCGACCAGACCGGGCGCCCGGTGGCCAAGCTGGCTCATGGCGTTGAAAAGATGGGTGACGCCACGTGCGCCCGCATCGAACCGTACCTCTGCCGCCTCGCTGGAGCAATCGGAATGACCGATGCTGACGGTGACGCCGGCTTCGTTGAGTTCGCGCACCTGTTTCGACGTGACCTGTTCGGCCGCCATCGTTACCAGCAGCGTGCCGATCGCCTCCTTGGCCACAATGAACGCCTTCACGTCCCTGTCTTCGACGGGGCGCATGAGCTCGGCAAGGTGTGCTCCCTTGCGGGCAGGCGCCAGATGCGGGCCCTCGAGGTGCAGACCCGCCACGCCGCGGTTCGACTTGACGGCTTCCTTGGCTGCCTCGATTGCTGCCGCTGTCGCGTCCGCGGTATCGGTGATTAGCGTCGGCAGCAATGCAGTCGTTCCGTAAGGGCGATGACCTTCAGCAATCATGTACATGGAGGCTGGCGACGGCTCGTCGTTGAGCATCCGGCCGCCACCGCCGTTCACTTGCGCATCGATGAAACCTGCGGAAAGCACGCCGCCTTCAAAGCGCGTGTGCTCACCGTCAGGAAGGTCGCCTGCCGCCGCAATCGCCTCGACACGGCCGTTCGAGACAATGAGCGCCTTGTCGTCGTGGAAGCGCTGACCGTCGAAGATCCGCGCGCCGGAGAAGATCTTGCGAACCATCACATCGTCTCCGTGACCTTGAGCAGGTTGGCCGGCTTGTCGGGGTCGAATCCTTTCCGACGGGTGACCGACTCGATCAGGCGGTAGTAAACGAGCAGCGAAACAAGGGGATCGAGCAATCCGCTGCCGGTCGTCGGCACCTGGACATTGATGCCGGAAACCGGCTTGGCCGAGAACGGCACGGTGGTGGCGCCCAGCTTTTGCAGTCGCTCCAGAGCCTGCACGTTATTGCCGAAGGCCGGATCATCCGGCGTGAAGGCGACGATCGGGAAGCCTGGCTGAACAAGGCGCATCGGACCATGCATCAGCTCGGCAAGGGAGAAGGCTTCTGCATGCAGGCCTGCCGTCTCCTTGGCTTTCAAGGCTGCCTCAAGGGCGATGGCGAAGGCAGGACCGCGACCAGCGGTGTAGAGTGAGCTGGCGTTGAATAGGACGTCCTCTGCGGCCTTCGTATCGATGCCGCTGGTTGCCTGGAGGGCATCGGGCAGCTTTTCCAGGGAGGCATGCAGATCGCGCTTGCCGCTGATGGCGGCCGTGACACCGGAAAGCGCGGCGACCGAGGCGATGAAGGACTTGGTCGCAGCTACGCTCTTTTCGGCGCCCGCATTGAGCCCGAGAACGATGTCGGCCTGCTTGGCAAGCGGACTATCGGTGACGTTGACGACAGCGATCGTCGTTGCGCCGCCGCGTTTTGCCGCATCCTGCAAGGCAACGATGTCGGGGCTCGCGCCGGATTGCGACACTGTGAAGTGGATGCCACCCTTCAGATGCAGCGATGCGCTGTAGACCGAGGCGATCGAAGGGCCAACCGATGCGACTGGCACGCCACAGGTAATCTCGAACAGGTATTTGAAGAAGGTCGCGGCGTGGTCCGAAGAGCCGCGCGCCGCGGTCGTCACGACGCTCGGAGCGCCCGATGCAAACAGCTTTGCAATTTCGTCGAGGACGGGCCTTTCTTTCTGCAGCAGCGTTGCGACGACCTCCGGCGACTGGCCGGCTTCCTGCAACATTAGCGACGGGCTTTCACTCATAGGTCATCTCCGATTCTCAATTCCGCAACAAAATCATATGCATCACCACGAAAGTGGGAGCGGGTGTATTCAACGACACGCTGGTCCTCCAGACGCGACACACGTTCGATCAGCAGTGCGGGCGCGCCGGCATTCACGTTAAGCGCAGCGGCCGACGACGGATCGAGTGTGACCGCCGTCAATCTCTGCAGCGCTCGGACCGGACGGTGGCCGTTCGCCGCGAGCGCTTCATAAAGAGATCCCTCGCCGCCACCGCCTTCGCCGAGAAACTTTATCGGCACGACAGCGCGTTCGATGGCAAGCGGCAGCCCGTCGGCAAGGCGCAGACGATCGAGGCGAAGAACCGGTTCATCAAGCCCAAGGCCAAGCAGGAACGCCTCTTCCGGAGATGGCGTGTTGACCGTCCGAGACAAGATCCTTGCGGCCGGAGCGCGACCGCGCGAGCGCATGTCGGCAGAAAACGACGAGAGCCGCCACAGCGACTGTTCCATTCGCTCGACCTTGGCGGAAACAAAGGTGCCGCTTCCGTGCCGCGACTCGAGCGTGCCTGAATTCATCAGGTCGCGATAGGCGGTCCGAACGGTGACACGCCCGACCTTCAAGGCTTCGGCCAGATCGCGCTCGCCGGGGAGCGCCGTTCCGGGCTTCAGCAACCCTTCCTGGATCAAACCGGTCAGCGCCTGTGCCAGCCGCTTGTAAAGCGGCCCGGTCAACACCTCGTCGCGCAGGCCACGGCTGTTCAGTTCCGCTATCAGACTGGTTCTATCCATTTTGCAATAATAGAACCTATTTAGAACCAATCGCAAGCAAGAAATGACGCGCAAAAAAACCCCCGCAGGAAGCCTGCGAGGGTTGGCTCATTCGAGAACAAGGCGAGAGCGTTAGCTCTTCGAGAAAATGTAATCCGTTTCCTGACGCAACACTTCACCCGGGCGCAAAACGGCATCGGGGAAGCCCTCGTGGTTGATCGCATCCGGCCAGATCTGTGTTTCCAGGCAGAAGCCGGCGAAGGGACCATACTTGCGTCCATCGAGGCCTGGCACAGGCACGTCGAGTTTGAAGCCGGCGTAGAACTGTACGCCGGGCTCCGTGGTGCGAACTTCCAGCGAAACGCCTGAGTTCAGGCTGCGGGCAAGCGCGACGGAGCGCTTTGCGGTGCGTTCGGTGGAGAGGCAGAAATTGTGATCGTAGAGCGCCTGTTCGCTACCGTCGAACCGCTTCATGGGCGACATCTCGCGGAAGTCGAAAACCGTTCCGGCGACGGGCCGTACCTCTCCGGTCGGGATCTGCAACTCATTCGTCACGAGGTAGCCGTCGGCTGCAATCATGATGTCGTGGCCGAGCGCATCGTCGCGGCCGTCGAGGTTGAAATAGGCATGCTGGCAGACGTTAGCGATCGTCGGTTGATCGCTCGTCGATTCGTAGGTCACGGAAAATTCGCCGTTGCCGTGTACCCAGTACGTCGCCTGGATGGTGCAGTTGCCCGGATAGCCGCCGCGACCGTCGGGATCGACGATCTTCAACACGACGCGGTCGGCATCATGCTCGACGATTGTCCAGTTCCGCTTGGCGATGTTGTCGTTGCCGCCGTGAAGATGGGTAACGCCCTTCTCGTTGAGATCGAGTTGATAGTTCTTGCCATCCAAGGTGAACTTGCCGCCGCCGATGCGGTTTGCGCAGCGCCCAGGCGTCGCTCCAAAGTAAGAGGAGTGGGCGGGGTAGCTGTCAAAATCGTCGAAGCCAAGCAGCAGCGGCGCATCGTGACCGTCAAGGCGGAGATCCTGAATGACGGCGCCCCAGGTGATGATCTTGGCGGTCAGCCCGCCACCCTTGATCTCGACACGAAAGACAGTCTCGCCCGACTGGGTTTGCCCAAAAACTTCCCGTTTCAACATTTCCGCCATAGCGACCATCCAGATATATCTTTAATTGAGGCAGGGAACCTGCCCCCATTTGCCGCAAACCGCAACGGGTGTCGTAAAAAAGAAGCACAGTCAGACTAGGCGCGGCCGCTTAGCATCGGCTTCTGTCAGTTGCCCTTGCCGATGTCGTTGAGATCGTAAGGTGTCGTCTGGTAGATCTCGTTGATCCAGTTGCCGAACAACAGGTGCGCGTGGCTGCGCCAGCGATTTTGCGGCGCCAGCGACGGATCGTTGTGCGGGAAATAGTTGTGCGGCATCTTGATCGGCACGCCGGCATTCACGTCGCGGAAGTACTCGTCCGAGAGCGACGTTGAATCGTACTCCACATGATTGAACATATAGAGCCGCTTGCCCTTGCGTTCATGCACCAGGCAGACGCCCATTTCGCTGGATTCCATCAGGATCTCCAGGTCTGGTGACTTTTCGATGTCGCTGCGGCGAACCTCGGTCCAGCGCGACACGGGCACTTCGAAATTGTCGGAGAAACCGTTCAGGTAGACCGACGACGGCTTCAGATTCCGGTGTCGGTAGACACCGAAGGCCTTCTCCTTGAGTTCGTACTTCGGAACGCCGTGGAAATGATAGATCGCGGCCATCGCGCCCCAGCAGACGTTCATCGACGAATGGACGTTGGTTTCCGTCCAGTCGAAAATCTGCTGCATTTCACCCCAATAGTTCACGTCCTCGTAGGGCAGTGTCTCGATCGGCGCGCCTGTTGTGATGAAGCCGTCGAACTTGCGGTCCTTCACTTCCTCCCACGTCTGGTAGAAGGCGAGAAGATGGTCTTCCGAGGTGTTCTTTGCTTTATGGTTGCCCACGCGGATGAGCGAAAGCTCCACCTGCAGCGGCGAAGCGCCGACCAGGCGGGCCATCTGCAATTCCGTCTTGATCTTGTTGGGCATGAGGTTGAGAAGCCCGATCTGCAGCGGCCGGATGTCCTGACGGATTGCCGCCGTCTCGGTCATCACGCGTACGCCTTCCTGAACCAGGGTTTCAAACGCAGGCAAGGTATCGGGGATCTTGATGGGCATTGCGGTCACTCGATCAAAGAAACGAATATATCGCTATCGGTCCGCACGCGGCCCTTTAGCAACTTCTTTAACGTGGCTGCAAGCCGGCCGGCCAAATCACCACGGAGTGCCTTAAATAGCGCCAGTCGGGCTGCGAATCAATTGCTCATACGAAGAGTGGGGTCGATGCGAAGTCACTCACACGTTAAAGGTTGCTAGAATCTGTTGGTGGACACAGCGAATCACCACGTTTATTGAAGTAGAATGACGACTAGGGACGCGTAATGGCAGATGACCTCAAAGGCAGGCCAAGCATTCAAGGGCAGGACAGAGTAGGATACGACCTGAGCCTGGGCTATCGCTTGAGGGTCATGTTCTCGGCTTTCTGGCATTCGCCCGTGCGGGGAAGGGTCTTGGTGATCGCTACTGCGCTGATCGCCATCATTCTTGCGACCGCCTATGCCACCGTCATTCTCAACCAGTGGAACGCGCCATTTTACGACAGCATCGCGCGGCGTGATCTGCCCGGCTTCTTCCATCAGTTGAAGGTCTTCGCGTTGATCGCCGGCATGCTGCTGCTGCTCAACGTCGTGCAGGCCTGGCTCAATCAGATGACCGCGGTCTACATGCGCGAAGGCCTGACGCGTGATCTTGTCAACCAGTGGCTTCAGCGCAAGCGTGCGCTTCGGCTTTCGGCCAGCGGCCTCATCGGCGTCAATCCCGATCAGCGCTTGCACGAAGACGCCCGCAACCTCGCGGAAAGCACCACGAGCCTGATGATCGGGCTGGTGCAGGCGACGATCCTGCTGATCAGTTTCATCGGCGTTCTGTGGGATCTCTCAAGCGGCTTTATCTTCCGTTTCGGCACGCATTCCTTTTCCATTCCGGGCTATATGGTTTGGGCTGCGATCTTTTATGCGGCGTCCGCATCGATTCTCAGCCAACTGGTGGGCCGCAAGCTTGTAAAGCTCAATGCGGATCGTTTCTCGAAGGAAGCAGAGCTTCGCTTCGCGCTGATGCATGCCAACGAGAACATGCCGGCGATTACCGTGGCACGCGGCGAGGAGAATGAGCAGAAACGTATCGACACCGACATCAGTGCGGTGCTTGCCGTCATCAAGCGGGTGGCGATGGCCAACGTCAACCTCACCTGGGTATCGGCCGGCTACGGTTGGCTCGTCGTTGTCATCCCGATCATTGTTGCCGCACCCGCCTACTTCTCCGGCGGCCTGACGTTTGGCCAGCTGATGGTGTCCGTGGGCGCCTTCAACCAGGTCAACACCGCCCTTCGCTGGTATGTCGCGAATTTCGGTCCCATCGCCGAATGGCGCGCCAC
>Ga0102593_1001424_pt1 | contig 23494 bp, 30 predicted proteins | sample AraplaCol_mMS_r2_2_FD_76862 | JGI IMG/M metagenome (GOLD analysis project Ga0102593, IMG submission 76862) | Arabidopsis root microbial communities from North Carolina, USA - plate scrape MF_Col_mMS_r2 (SPADES assembly) (version 2) | ecosystem: Host-associated > Plants > Roots > Endosphere...
GTCGACTGGTCCTAAGTTGGAGCCGGCTCCAGATTATCGTTAGCCCGAACCGCGTCGGACAAGTCGCCACCGGGCGTAACCTTTCTGCCCCAGGTACTGGAAAAGCAATGAATCACGAGGGATTTTTCGCCGGGCGCGAGGCGCGCCAGGTCGCAAGCTCCGAACGCTTCTTCTCTTGTGCGAGGTAACTGATGAATTCCTCGATGGAAAGCATGATGTCAACGCCTATGATCAACGCGGGGTTCTCTGAAATAAGCTCAGAAGCAACACGGGCAAGTTGAGCTGCATTCGCCTCGTCTTGGCAGTAGACCTTTGCGATGCCGGCCAGATCTGCGGAAGCGGGAGGCGGAGAGAGATTCATGGATGAGTTATTCGAACAGGTAATTTACGAAAAAGGATCGCGCTGTCGGCACCGACCTTTTTCATCGACTTCTGCAAAGTTGCGATGTTTGAGAAATGAGAAATACGCGAACTGCGGTGAAGGCATGGTGAAGCTGTCACTGTCTGGCAACAGACCATCGGCGCGTGCGCTAGCGCGTTGATGCGGCTGATACTCGAAGTCTCCATCCGCCCTATCATCAACGACGTGCGTGCGCCCAGTGATAGACGAAATCATTCACGTTGCTGAGCAATTCGTTGAACAAGAGCAAACAATACTTTCTCGAAATCCGGATCATCCAGAAGGGTCGGATCGCTTGCAACTGTTTGTAGCGCACGCTCTGCAAGACGAGCAGCATCAGCCTCTGTCTTCGCGTAGCGCCTCGCATGCCGATGCAATGTCTGGAATGCAGAGGGTAGATGTTCAGTACGCACGAGACACCCTTCCTGTCCGGTCAGCGGGTGCACGTATGAACACTCAGTCATCAGCGCCAACGATAAGTTTGCTGGTGATAACCACATCTTATGACCGAGCGCGGCTTATGGAAAGGTCGCTGGAGGTTTGGTATGCTGGCGTACAGTTCACGGCCAGTAGTCAGCATCTTGATCAGCGCATTTCTCGGGACCTAACTCTTGTCCCATCTCGTGCCAATAAACAGGAGCAACCATCTCCCCGTACGTTTCGGGCTCCTTCCCGAACGGGTTGCGACCGGCTCGGCAATGCAGCTTCAAGCGTTCAATGAACCGCTCGCAAAATTCCTCTTCGCTCATGGTGGATAAGCTACTACACACACGAATTCCGTCAATAAATCGTGCGATATCGCACAGAACCCGGTCGTCAAGGAAGGGCACTGGCTGTGCCAACTTTCTTCTTGTTCCTCGTGCGAACTCTATTCCCGCAGATCCTTTCGGATCTTTTACACTCGCTGAAGTTGCTCGTTAGGTCTCAGCTCCTGAACCGACTGGCCTATGATCCTGAGCATAGAACTCTCTACGCGAGTTACAGAAAAATTAACTTTATACGCGTGCAGTGCCGGAACATTTGATATTGCTAATAAGTTGAATTCCCGATTGGCTTTGGCAGTCCCCTCCCTAGGGTAATGAAAAAACGCCAGTCCTGGAGTGCGCGCCCTCCTCATTTTTGTCATCGAGGTTTTTCGGTCAAAGGTAGGAGAATTCCATGCAGAGTTACAGAAGGGCCATGGTTGCCATGGCGCTGAGTTGCGTAGGCGTAATTGCGTCAGCGCCGGCGATGGCTTTAGATATCGGCGGACGGAATGGCGTCAGTGTCGGACGCAATGGAAGTGGTGGTCTGGGCGTTTCGGTCGGCGGAAGTAGCGGCGTAAACGCTAGCGTGGGAGGCCGTTCCACAGGCGGACTCGGTGTCGACGCCTCGGTTGGCGGGGCAAGGGGGGTCAACAGCAACACAACGGTCGGCGGGGGTAGCGGGCTCGGCGTGGGGACCAGAGCCAGCGTCGGTGGCGCCAGCGGGGTCAATGCGAATGTCGGTGCCAGGGTCGGCGGTTCGAACCTTGCTACCGCAAACGCTAATGCCACGGTGGGCGGTGTTGATGGGGTTGCCGCTGACGTGGATGTCAAGGCAGGAGGATCCAGACTTGGAACTGCACGGGCCAGCATCGGCGCCGGCGGGACCACACTGGCCGACATCCTCTTAGGAGGCGCTTCGGACACTGACGCGGACGGTGCAGGCCGTGTCGGTCAAGCCCCGAATGCCGTCGGTCGATCCATCGGCTCGGTAAATCCGAGCGCGGCACGCGCCTTCAACGACATGTCACCGGGTGAACGAGCCAAGGCGAAACTTCGTTGCAAGGATGTCCTGCGTTCGGGCGGCTACGATGCAAGCTTGACTAAGCTCTGCAAGATGGTCGTTTCTATGTGATAGCCATACATTAAGAGGAGAATGCTCAGGAGCATTCTCCTCTTTAACAACAATCATCCGCTTAAAACTATTTCATCCCTGTTTCTTGTCCGGGTCCTCTTCCCGCAGATCCTTTCGGATCTTTTGCATTCTTAGGTCAGCATCTTTGTTGAGTTTCTCGCGGTTCGCTTCGGCGACCTTTGGGTACTTCGCTCGGAATCACTTGAAGCGTCTCTATTCTTGTCCGTCATAGACCTATTCGCTCAATAGAGGGATGGTGGGCCGCGGGGCGCGTCATGTTGTGCAAGATTGATCCGAGAGGAATCCGCTCCCCACGATCCGATCTTCGAACCAAGCTAGGCAAAGATTGTTCCCATCCGCTCTCTTTGTGCACCTTTTGCAAGCGCTGGCCGGTCGAAACGGCATTGGAAGGGCCGGGCAAGGCAGAGGATGTCAGACGACATGAGCAACAAAAATGACGCCCATAGGGTCTATCACCGCCCACCTTGGTGAGCGGGTCACGAATCTTGGCCGCCGGCAAAACCGATCTCAAGACAAAGGGGCGATCCGGCTTCATGCGAACCAAACGCGAGCCTCGATCGCGGCGCTGTCGACGAATCTTGCCGAGCGCAACAAGCCGCAATGGCGGGCGCTGCAGTGGCATTGATGTTCACTCCTATGCTCGGCGGCCTGGCGCACCTGCCGATCCGCGAGGAGACCGCCGAGCTGAGGCTTCACTCAATATCCTGGTGACAAGATGGTTCCCCAGCAGGAATTGGAGCGGCGAACCTCTCGATCGGCGTAGAATCGGGCTCGAGCCGGTCCAAATGTGAAAGACCTTCGCGATGCAGAGGCACCGCGGAAGGAGCGCGATCGCGTGTTTGACAGGTACGATCAACGGTTCACAGATCAGCAGCGCCAGATGGACGAACTGGAACGCGCCCAAGGAAGCGTCTACAGTAAGCGCTGTCCGCCTGCCACCTTACCTAAGTGAATTAACCTGTGTTCTTGGGCCTGGCAACGCGCTGCATGTTCACCGGCTAGTCTCCATGATTGGAGCGTTCCTCGTCGAAATCGACGTTTTGCCAGACGATCTGCACCTGAGGCTCCAGTTGCCAACCATTCCCAAAGTCAAACGGGTAGCCGCCTTCGCTGCGACCGAGCGGCTCATAATGAACCGCTCGGCAATTGACACGGCTAAAATGCAATAGCATGGCTCATAAGGCGAGCCGCACCGCTCAAAAGTCCCACCATACCGGCACCCACCTGTACAGTTCGCCGTCCGCCGCCACGCGTCCCACCGACGGGAAAGGCAAGTGCGTTGATACTAGCCATGATCCATCGGCCGCGAGTTCCCGCATGAGACGAAGTCGAACGCGTGTCGCCTCCTCCGGATCATGCTCGAAGCCGTTGTGCCATTCGGGATGTTCGAAGGAGACAGGGAAAATGGCGTCGCCAGCGAACATGAGTCGGTCGCCACCAGACGTCAGGCGGACGACGCTGTGTCCGGGAGTATGACCGCCGGTACGAGTAACGACAACGCCCGGTGCCACCTTTGCCTCGTCAGGGAACGTGTGGATGTGATCGCGGTACGCGTCCATGAATTCCAGGGAAGCCCGCCGTGCCAGTTCCACAAGGGCCGGCGGCATCGCGGTGCGGCTGAAGTCGGGTTTCTTCCAGAATTCGGTCTCTGCTGCGCATACGTGTATCCGAAGGTCCGGGCGGAGCCTTTCCTTCACGCCATCTACGAGCAATCCGCCAACGTGGTCAAAGTGCATATGCGTGAGGACCACGTCGGTCACTGACGCAAGATCAATCCCGGCTGCTTCTAGTCGGTGCACAAACTGTCCGGCTCGTGGGAAGTCCGGATATTCCTCTCCCAGACCACTGTCTATCAGTATCGTTTGGCTGCCGCTGCGCACTACGACTGCATTCAGAGCCCAGTCGAAAGCTTCCTTCGACAGGAACCTGTCGTCCAGCCAAGCTGAACGGGTTACCGGGTCTGCGTTGGTGGCCATCGACTCTGCTGGTGGCGTCAGGACGCCGTCGCTGATTACGATGACGTCGATGTCTCCGACGCGCACTGCATAGCGCGAAGGGACCAGTTCATCCCGCGGGTTGCCGAGAATAGCCCCGGGGACCGATGAAGTGGTGGGTCTTGCTTCTACCGTTGACATGGTTGGCTCCTGAAGTGGTTTGTTGAGAGCTGTCGGTCATAGGTCGCGATAGAGACCCTAGATCGGGAAGCAGATCGTGGTCGAGGTATGCTTAGGTTTGGGAACCAGTATGAAGTTCCAGCACAGCGACCTTACTGAATCGAGCGAAAACAAGGCAGGAGGTCATCGACTGCCTCTTGCCCAATGCAGTCACGAACCTTGGTATATCTATTTTTCTTCCTCGTTGGTCGCATACGATCCGCGCCGGTCATAGGCAGGATCACCGAAGGAGAAGCATGATGCGAAAGCTCGCGACCTTATTGTTTTGCTCGGCGCTGATTGCAGTACCGGCCGCCGCGGCGGACAAACCTCACAACGCCAAGGTCACCGTGGTCTTCGACCACCTCCTCCCCAATTTGCAAGGCAAGAGCATGCGCGGCGTGCTCGTGGAGTATGGCCCCGGCGGGCATAACCCGTCGCATACCCATGCCAAGAGCGCGTTCATCTACGCTACGGTCATCGAGGGCGAGATCAAAAGCCAACTCAACGACGGTAAAGTGACGATCTTCAAAACAGGCGAAAACTGGATCGAAATGCCTGGTGACCACCATCAGGTCAGTGCAAATGCCAGCGCAACCAAGCCAGCAAAAATTCTGGCGGTCTTCGTTGTCGACACTGACGAAGCCAAACTCACCATTCCCGATGGCGGGACCGATTAGCGCCGCGAGGTGGCGCAACAGCTGCCTTTCCATGAACCAGTGAACTGGGTGGTCTCGGGCGAACTTGGACCGCCCCCAACAAGGTGTAGAAACATGAAAATCGCCATTATCGGAGGCTCGGGCCTCATCGGAACGAAAGTTGCCGAGCGTCTGCGAAAAGGTGGACACGAGGTACTTCAGTCCTCTCCTTCTACCGGTGTGAACAGTCTAACTGGCGAAGGCCTCGAGGGTGCTCTTGCCGGAGCGAATGTCGTCATAGACGTCACGAACTCCCCATCGTGGGAGCCGAGCGATGTGCTTTCGTTCTTCGAGACATCAACGACCAATCTGCTCAAGGCCGAGCTGGCCGCTGGAGTTCGCCACCACGTCGCACTTTCCATCGTCGGGATCGAGCGGTCCCCGGAAAACGGCTACTTCAGAGCAAAACTCGCGCAGGAAGCGCTCATCAAGAAGGGCGTTGTTCCGTACACGATCGTGCGGTCTACACAGTTTCTGGAGTTTTTGGGAGGCATCGCGGACAGTGCGACGGTCGACGGGACCGTCCACGTCTCTCATGGCGCGTTCCAACCGATAGCCGCTGACGAAGTCGCAGACTTCGTCGCGGAAGCGGCGACCGTTACCGCCGAGAACCGAACAACCGAAATCGCTGGCCCCGAGAAGAAACCGATGAGCGACTTCGTGAGCGAATATCTCGCCTCCATCGGGGATACCAGAAAAGTCCTGGTCGATCCCCAGGCGAGGTACTTCGGCACGCTGGTCGATGATCGGGCATTGGTTCCGTTAGGCACCGCCAAGCTCGGGAAGCTCGACTTCAGGACGTGGCAATCGCGACGCGCAAAAGCGGCGGCCTAAGTCAAAACAAACCGGCCGCCGGGCGCGTAGGACTGGCGCGGCGGCCGAGCGCCCCTGTTAACCGCACTTGTTGAGAGGATAGGGCGATGGTCGAATTGCCCAGACAGGAAACATTCGGCAAAAGTTTGGAGCCAGACCGAGAGAAGACGGACGCGGAGCCGGAAACGGCGGAGCTCCTTCCGCAGGTACGGACCAGATCGCCGAAATCTTTGCTCAAGATGAGCGCGTACACGATCGTTGCTATTGCGGCCGCGGGATATGCCGCTCACTTCGGCTACGATTATTGGACGGTGGGACGGTTCATAGAGTCGACGGATGACGCCTATGTGAAGGCGGACTATACCACCATCGCGCCTAAGGTAGGCGGTTACATCAAAGACGTCCTTGTCGACGACAACGACTTCGTTACTGCCGGACAAGTCCTCGCCACGATCGACGACCGGGACTTTCAAATTGCCCGCAACTCCGCGCAAGCCGACTTGCAGGGCGCTGAAGCCGCGATTGCCAATCTGGACGCCCAGATCGGGCTGCAAGCTTCCGTTATCGAGCAGGCAAGGGCATCCGTCGACGTTTCCAAAGCCTCTTACAATTTTGCTAAGGGAGATGCCGCTAGGAATGCGCTGTTAAACTCGAACGGATCGGGGACCCTGTCGCGCGCGGAGCAAAGCAAGTCCATTCTGGACCAAGCTTCTGCAGCGGTCGATAGGGATCAGGCCGCTCTCGTTTCCGCCCAGAGCAGGGTTAAGGTCCTTAGGACGCAACGTGATCAGGCGGTTGCTCAACGTGACAAGGCGAAGGCTGCGGTCGATCAAGCGGCAATAAATCTCTCATATACCAAGATCGTCGCAGCCGTCGACGGCACTGTCGGCGCACGATCGGTACGCGTTGGGCAATTCGTGACGTCGGGGACTCAGTTGATGGCGGTCGTCCCATTGCATGGTGTCTACATCTTAGCAAATTTCAAGGAAACCCAGCTCACACACATGCACCCTGGGCAACGCGCCGAAATCAGGGTGGACAGCTTTCCCAAGCTGAAGATCAAGGGACACGTAGACAGTATTTCCCCTGCCAGCGGCCTGGAGTTTTCCCTGCTTCCACCCGACAACGCGACGGGCAATTTCACGAAGATCGTCCAGCGCATTCCTGTCAAGATTCTTATCGATAGCGAGCGTCTGTCTGCCACGCTCCGATCAGGCATGTCGGTGGAGCCGCAGATAGACACGAAAGACGCCTACAGGCCGGAAGCACCATAGGAATTTGCGAGAGCGACCCACAGTTCGTAGCTACGGAGAGGCATGTCATGGTTAGTCTTGTGCTATCCGCGAACGGCAATCGCCATGTTGCGACGTCGAAACGAGCGGCAAGCATGTTTCGGGTCTGGTGTGCCGTTGTCGGCTCCACCCTTGGCGCATTCATGGCCGTCCTGAACATTCAGATCGTCAACGCATCACTGGCCGACATCCAAGGCGCAATCGGTGCGGGCAAAGATGATGGCGGATGGATATCCACTTCCTATCTGATCGCCGAGATTGTCGTGATACCCTTGAGCGCCTGGCTTGCCCGCGTGTTTTCCGTGCGCAATTACCTTATCTTCAGCGCGGTCGTCTTCCTCGCCTTTTCGGTCGCTTGTGCATTCGCGACCAACCTTCAGCAAATGATCGTGCTCCGTGCCATCCAGGGCTTCTCCGGCGGGGCTCTCATCCCGATGGCTTTCACCATAATAATTACGCTTCTTCCAAAGCAGAAACAGCCGACTGGTCTCGCACTTTTCGCTCTTTCAGCCACGTTTGCACCTGCAATAGGGCCGACGATCGGCGGTTACCTCACCGAGAACTACGGCTGGGAATTCATCTTCTACGTCAACCTCGTCCCCGGAGCGATTATGGTCGTCATGCTGTGGGCATCGCTCGATCGTGCATCCATGGACCTCGGTCTGCTGGCGAAGGGAGATTGGCTCGGTATCGTCACTATGGCGGTTGGCCTTGCCGCTCTGCAGACTGTCCTAGAAGAAGGAAACAAGGAGGATTGGTTCGGCTCGGACTTTATCGTGCGTCTGTCACTGCTTGCAGGAATCGCGCTGACCCTGTTCCTCGTGATTGAATTCAGAAGCCAACACCCTCTCCTCAATTTACGACTGCTCGGAAGACGAAACTTCGGTTTCGGGATCGTCGCAAATTTTTTGCTGGGTATGGCGCTCTTCGGATCAGCCTTTATCTTGCCTATCTACCTATCCCGGGTACAGGGCTATAACTCACAGCAGATTGGAGCAGTGCTTGCGTGGACGGGCATCCCGCAACTCCTGCTGATACCCCTGGTCCCAAGGCTGATGAAGATTTTCGACATCCGTCTTTTGATCGTCTTCGGCTTCGCGCTGTTTGCGGCCTCGAATTTCATGAACGTTTACATGACGGCGGACTACGGCAGCGACCAGCTCTTCTGGCCGAACGTGGTTCGTGCCATCGGCCAGGCTCTCGTGTTCACCCCGTTATCCGCCGTCGCTACCGCTGGGATCGAGGAGCAGAACGCCGGATCGGCGTCATCGCTATTCAACATGATGCGCAACCTCGGAGGCGCGGTGGGAATAGCGTCGCTGCAGACGTTTCTGACCAAGCGCGAGCAGTTCCACTCCAACATCCTCACCAACTCGATCAGCGCTTTCGACGAGATTTCCCGAGATCGGGTTGCGAAGCTAGTGGCGTATTTCATGAGCCACGGTGTAAGCGACCAAGCCATCGCTACGAACAAGGCCATCGTTGCGATCGCCTTCCGTGTTCGGAAGCAGGCCAACATCATGGCGTTCAGCGATACTTTTTTCCTGATGGGAGTGGCGCTTGTCGTCGCATTGGTCGCGTCGCTCCTTTTGAAGAAGCCAGGTCGCTTGTCCGCCGGCGGAGCGCACTAAGAGTAGTCCGTGTCGGGTGACATCTTCTCCGAGACGTGCGCGAACAACAGCAGGAAGACATTCATCGTCGTGGCTATTCGTGCAGTGTCTTCCGTAAGGCGGCAGCCGCCTCCATAGCGGAATGTTCCGATCTAGGACGCTGCGCACGAGGGCCCGATCTACTGGGAAGCGAGGACCGCCCGAAACGTGATTTCGATGAGTTGCTCGGGGAAAGCGAGCCGGGAAACTCCAATCAAATTACTCGCGCACTCCGGCAAATCTGTCTTGTAGAAATCTTTTCGGACTTTGCCGGCTACCGCGAAGGCGGCATCGACGTCGAGTACGAATAATGTCTCCTCGACCACGTCGTCGAGAGTAGCTCCCAACTGGGCCAGGAGCGCCGCAGCATTGGCGTAAGTTTGCCTCATCTGCGGTTCCATGTTCATGAAATTCGATGGACGGCCGGCTGCATCGAGTTCCGCCGGTGCGACGAGCGTGCCGTCTCTGTCGTGGCTGAGTTGGCCGGAAACATAAACAACATCCTTGACCCGGACGGCCTGACAGTAGCCATAAGCCGCCTCCCAAGGCACCCCGAAGTTCACGATTTTCTTAGACGCTTCCATAACATCCTCCTTGCTTGGGGCTCAGGGCTCCCGCGAGCTGCTCGACAGCGGCACCAGCAGGGTCGCACGGGTACCGCTGTGAAGATGGAAGTTTCCTCCGATCTCATCAGCGAAATGGCCGAAGACCTCGGTCGCGATTTCTGCCAAAAGGCCCCCGACCTCGAATTCGCCGGTCTCAAGTGCGGGAACTCGACGGCTTCCCGAAGCCTGATGTGCTGAAGCTGTAGAGTTCATCTTCGTATCCGTTGGAAACCTGCTTGTCGGAGCTATCTGCGCTCGTATATCGGTTGTATCCGCGCTGCCGCCCGGTATCCTTCGTACGTCGGGGCCAAGTTCCCAACAAGTAAACTCAGGTTTAGTGTCTCCTCAACTTTTCGGCGGAAGAGCACCGACCACCGCTGAGGTGGCCTGGGGCGGTTAACCGGAACGTCGGCCAATGGATGCCGCACTGTTGCCCGATTGAAGATCAAGCCCTTCAGCGTATAATGCGCCCTTCATCAACAATCCCTGATCGAAGAGCCGCCTGTAGGGCCGCTCTCCAGGTTTGAGGCTGGAGGGGTCAATGTCTGAGAACGAGGCGCTGACTAGGATTGGTCCATACTCAGCAGGCGACGATGACCCCGAGGAACAGGCGCGCGAGCTCGTGGAGGCGTTGCCTGGCCATGTGTGGTCGACGGACGCTGATGGCCGTTTCACCTACATCAATCCCGCTATGAGCGCCTACTTTGGGCTTGAATCACGGGAAGCATTTGAGTGGGCGGGACGCGTCCATCCAGATGACTACGAAAATATGATCGTGAAATGGCACCATTCCGTTGAAACGGGTGTCGACTTCGACAGCGAGCATCGTTTTTTCGGCGCGATCGGCGAGTATCGTTGGTTCCGATCCATGGGAAGGCCGTCAAGAGGCTCTCTTGGCTCGATTGTCGCATGGCACGGTCAGAATATCGATATTGAGGATCAGAAGGCTGCCGAGGATGAATTAAGGAAGCGCACGGTCGAGCTTTCACTGCTCGTCGACATGGTTCCCAGTCACCTCTGGCGATTGACGCCCGATGGGACCACGACGCTCGTCAACAAACGAATGGCCGACTTCCTTGGCCTTGACGTAGCCAACGAGAGCTCTCTCGAGTCCGTGATGGAGACGATATTTCATCCCGATGACGCGGAGGCCGTGGGTGCCGAGCTTACCCGGTGCCTTGCCACTGGCGATCGATTTTCGATGAGGTATCGACTGCTCCGCAATGACGGGGCATATCGGTGGATGTCCGGAAGAGCGGAGCCATTGCGGGATCAAGAAGGTGACATCGTCCAGTGGTTCGGCCTCTGTCACGATATAGAGGATCAGGTTCAAGCCACGGCGGCGCTGCGGCGCTCCGCGGCAAAACTAGCCCAGGCCACGCAAGCCGCCAATTTATCGCAGCTTTCGGCATCGATCGCACATGAAATCAATCAGCCGCTTGCTGCGATAGCCGCGGACTCGTCCGCGTGCTCGCGGTGGCTATCAGCCGATCCGCCCAATGTCGAACGAGCCAAGCTTGCCGCCGGGCGGATCACCGAAGATGTCTTAGCAGTCGCCAACGTCATCGGTCGAATTCGCGCGCTGTTCCAGCACAAGCCGCAGGAGCGAACAGCTGAGGACATGAATCATCTGATCGACGAGGTCTTGAGCCTCATGTCTGACGAAATCGCTGCGACGACCACCAGTATCGAAACAGAACTCGGCCCAAACCTTCCGCCGATCCTCCTCGACCGCATACAGGTGCAGCAGGCCTTGGTAAACCTGATCCGGAACGGGCTACAGGCAATGGACATCACGAATCCCGTGCGCCTGCTAAGAATAACATCCGGCCGAGAGGGTGAGGCTGCCGTCCGCGTTTCGATTCAGGATGCTGGCAGCGGCTTCAGCGATCCCGATCGAGTCTTTGAACCGTTCTTCACGACAAAAAGCACCGGGATGGGAATGGGTCTACCGATTTGCCGCTCGATTGTGGAGGCCCACGGTGGGCGTCTCTGGGTAACGAATAACGAGACCGCAGGAGCCACAGTCGCGTTCACTTTGCCAATTGATAGGCCGGCTAGGCAGTCCGTCTAGGCGGTCGGCAGGCGCTTCGAAAAACTTCGGCCATTGAACCCACGGCTTATTATATAGATGGCCAGCAGCCAGGCCGCGGCGATCATCGCGCAGGAAATGACGGCCAGGCTGACGTAGCCAGAAGCCCCGATCACAGCACCCGCAAAAACAGGGCCGACAGCAAAGCCGAAGAGATTCGCAGAGCCTGCCACCGCCGCCCAACGTCCTGTCTGATCAAGTGCGGCCGCCAGGCCAAAAAGATACGGAAGCGAAAAGTAGTAAAGGACGGCCGATCCAATCACGGCGGCAGAGTATGCCACCGGATCGTGCCAGAGGCAAAGCATCAGCACGACGAGGATGTAACCTAGACAAAATCCCGTGATGGGTAGCACTCGACCGAAGCGGACGTTGAGCGCTGTAGCTGCCCCTGCCCCCACCAGACCAATCATGGTGGAGGCAGTAAGTATGTATCCGACCATGCTGGTGTTAAGACCAGCCCGCTCGCCTATCGGGCCGCTGAAGGCAAACAGGCCGGCCGAAACGGCCACGTAGAGAACTATTGCACCGAACAGCAAGATACCCAGAAATGAGACCGCTGCGGCACCAGTTTTGGCGTTCACCGCACGGACATTGGGAGCGAGAAAAACAAGCGGCGCGAGCGCCAAGGACATGCCGACAAGGAGCGTAAAAATACCCCTGTGGGCAAAGGCTTCCGTGATTTCACCGCCCGCGCTGAAGAGCGCGACGCTGCCGATTGCCCATACGAGCTGGAAATAACCGAAAATCCTTTCCGGATTGAGGCAATGGGAGGCGACTATGCCGAGCGACATCGCATACAGGGTTCCTTCCCCGAGGCCGGCCAAAGCTCGCAGAAGCACGAGCGAATTCCATTCGTCGGCGAAAATGGATGAGCTCTGTGCAGCCAGGGTGATGACGATCGCAAAAAGGCTTAAAGGCCTGAAGGAGAAACGCGACAAAAACGGCGCGACGAGAATTGCGGTAGCCGCGAGAGACAGCATCTCGACCGAGGCGACCAAACCGGCGTCTCGTTCGGACAGAGAAAGACCATCGATCAAGCCTGCGATAACAAAAGGCGACATCTGAGGGACAAGCCCGCCGATGATCTGAGCGGCCGTTGCGCCGATAACGAGAGATGTTGAATCGCGAGGTGCGACTGCACTTCCTGAAATATCGCCCATGATGGCCGTTCCGACCGCCTCAACCTGACGGTCGGCAACCTACGCCCTCGTTACGATCACGTAAATATCGGGATACATGCGAACGCTATACCGCACGAAGCTTTTCAACGATGCGAACGAGATCAGCGAGGGATCGGCACTCCATCTTCCGCATGACGTTCATTCTGTGAAGCTTGACCGTCATTTCACAGATTCCGAGCTCGTAGGCCACTTGCTTGTTCATAAGGCCGCTGGCGACGAGCCACATTACCTCCCGCTCCCGTTGCGTCAACGTATCTGCAAGGGCGCGCACGCGGTCGCGCTCGTCCATCATCTGGCGACGCTCCGCATCTCGCTGAATTGCCATATTCACCGCCTTGAGTAAAATCTCGGCGGCGAACGGCTTTAGTATGAAATCCGACGCCCCAGCCTTCAACGCAGTAACGCTGGAAGGCACATCGGCATGCCCCGTCAAGAATATGAGGGGCATGGGACATCCCAGCGTCAAGAGCTTGTCTTGCACTTCGAGGCCGCTACCGTCAGGCATTTGAAGGTCGATAACGACGCATCCTGGCCGGCTCTTGTCGGCCGCTCTAAGGAACTCACTTCCACTGGCGAATGCAAATGCCTCTCTATTCGCGGCGGCGAGAAGGTCGAGCAGTGACTCCCTCATTCGCCTGTCGTCATCTACGACGTAGACGATGGGTTCTGCGCACGATCCCGCCCTGCACTCTAAAGCTGCCATCATCCCGCCTCCGACGCGACCGGGTTTGCCAAATCCGATATGTGACGACCTGATCGTCCTACTCTAGCACGATCCGAACCCAGCCGGATTATATACCTTCGTTTGTCGGAGGTGGTTGACCCGTTTTGGCGAGGTCTACGCGTTCAGGTCGGTCGCGTGTTGATACCATCGAAGATGTGCACGACATCAACGAGTGATCGCGCCTGCAGCTTGTGCATCATTCGGCTGCGATGGAGCTTGACCATAATCAGGCTGATGTTCATCTCCTGCGCGATCAGCTTATTGGACCAGCCTTTCGAAACGTACGCGAAGACTTCGGCTTCGCGGGGAGTCAGGCGCTGCACCCCCGACTGCGCCTCGAGCGTCGCGGCACGGTTCCGACGCATTTCCGCATTGCGGGTAAATGCAAGGGTGGTGACTTCCGCCAGTTTTTCTATGTTGAGCGGCTTCAAAATAAAGTCGAAGGCTCCGGCCTTCATGGCGGAGACACTGGTCTCGACGTGGGCGTCGCCCGTCATGAATATGATCGGCAATGGCTGTCCAAGTTCAAGCAACTTGGCTTGGAGTTCAAGACCAGACATTCCCGGCATCAGGACGTCCAGAAGAATGCATCCAGGTCCGGACATGTCTGCCTGCGTGATGAATTCATTCGCGCTTGCATAGGCCGTGGCGTTCAGCCCGATCGATGCAAGCAAATCGAAAATTGATGTGCGAAGCCTGGCGTCATCATCGATGACGTGGACTGTCGTCGATGCTGACGGACTGTCGGACTTGATCATGGTGGTCTCGTAGCGCATCAACACATGACCTATAGCTCATCAGCACGAAGAAAACTGAGCAATTCACTGCTATCTAGGGGCTTTTTAAGGAAAGCTGACGCCCCCTGCTGAATCGCGGTCGCCGCTATATCCGCGTCCGGATAGGATGTCATTATGATGACAGGTTGGTCGATGCCCTCGTCCCTAAGCCACCGAAGAAGGTCAATCCCGGAAATCCCCGGCATCCGCAAATCGCTTAATACGAAATCGGAAGTCAGATAGCCCTTTCGAACGATGAATTCGTCGGCTGAAGAGTAAACCTCACCGCGCAGTCCGGCACTCTCGAGCAAATCCTGCAGCGCCGTGCGAAGATTGCGGTCGTCATCGACTATGGCAACAATCTTCGGTCGGGAGCCGGACATTCGTTGGCAACCTATGTTTGACCGCATGCAGCTCACCGCGACGCGGACGAGTCAGTCAATCCAGATGGAGGCCGACTACTTCGGCGGCTTCCACGGACCTCCCAATGTAACACGATTGTATCTGGCCGGAAGGTATACCATCGTTTGCATGGAGGCGGCTCAATGTACCGAGGCCGGTCAAACGCGAAGTTGCCGAAAGTCGATCAGACAGCCGCATCTGACGGTTGTCACATAGCAAGCGAGGCCGTGAAGGCACAGCCGCAGCAACTGCCACCCCTTTTACACTTTGGCGAAAAACTCCGCGGCTTTCGCTGCCACATCATCATGGACGACAGTTCTACTTAGCCCTTCTTGATCGATAAACAGTTCCGGCGCGACTTCTCGGCCGATTGGCGATCCTTCTGGAAGGAAAGTGTAATGGCCAACACCTTCGCTTAGAATTTCAGAACTACAGCGAGGGATGTTCTGTGATAGCCACTCGCAGCACTGTTCGGGCGGTGCGACATTATCTACGTCGCCACCTATCAGGTACACTGGTCGGTCTATCGCTTGAAGACTTTCACGCGAAAGACCCAAGACAGAGCGGCCTGGAGCAATGGCGAAGACAGCGCGGATTCTGGGTAAGCGGTGTTTTCAGCCCACGGTCTCGTGCGTGGCACTTAGAGGTTGAGAGATAATGACGTTCCGTCAACTTGATGTACGCCAGCGTTGTGAAGGACCGCGACATCGATTCAGCTTTCTGGTAGTTTCCGCCGTGCAAAGGGAGTGGTGCACGGGGGTAAAGTGATGGCGCATTCCTGTCTGAACGTTTGTTTGGCTGCCGTTGCGTTCTTCATTGCCGGATCATCTGCAGCTCAATCTGCGACCGGCGACAAGGCCACAATAGATTCCGGCATGGTTCGAGGTGTCGAAGCCAATGGGGTGATCAGCTTCAGGGGTATTCCATTCGCTGAACCTCCAGTCGGGAATTTGCGCTGGCGCGCACCGCAGCCGATAAAGCGATGGGATGGGGTGCGAGACGCCACCGCTTTCGGTCCGTCATGCATGCAGACCGACGACTTGCCGAAATCCGAAGACTGCCTCACGCTCAATGTCTGGCGGCCGGCAATGGCAGACGAGAAACTACCCGTCATGGTCTGGATTTATGGTGGGGCGCTGGCGCACGGGAATACGCCGCAGTACCCCATGGAGGCGCTAGCCGCCCAAGGTGTTGTAACCGTCAGCATGAACTACCGGATGGGGCGGCTTGGTTTTTTTGCTCATCCGGCACTGGAGTCCGAAGCGCCGGGGGAGCCGAGCGGCAACTACGGCTATCTTGATCAACTCGCCGCGTTGCAATGGGTACAGAGAAACATTGCAGCATTCGGAGGTGATCCTGCCAAAGTGACCATCTTCGGCGAAAGCGCCGGAGGCGGTTCGGTCATTGCCCACATGGTCTCGCCTCTGTCGCGCGGCCTTTTCCGTGGAGCGATCTTGCAGTCCCCCGGTGTTCCAACCGCGAGAGAGAAGGTTCTTCCATTGACTTCGCTCTCCGATGCTGAGGGACGCGCAGTCGCCTATGCCCGGTCGGTCGGCATCACCGATGACGGCGCGCAGGGCCTCGCGGCACTTCGGGCGCTTCCGGCCGAAGTGCTGGTCGAGGGAGCTTCGGCACCAGAGGTGTTAGCCGGCATGTCCAGCGGGCAGCCGGTTGTGGCTATCTCCGGATCGATACTTGACGGGCGCTTTCTCATCGAGACCCCGGAGGCTGCCTTTGCGGCTGGCCATCAAGCAAAGGTGCCAGTCATCGTTGGAGCCAACAACCGTGACCTGGGCATCGGCGCGGCGCGGACGAAGGACGACCTGTTTGCTCTCTTGGGCGATCAAGCGACAGAGGCGCGTAGGCTATACGATCCCGACAGCAAAGAGACCTTCGACGAGCTGAGGCAGCAAATCCTCGCCGACAAGACGCTAGTCGAACCGTCACGGCACTTGGCCGACGAGATGGTCCGGGCTGGTCAACCGACGTGGTGGTATAGGTTCTCTTACGTCGCCGAGGCTCTGCGCAGCGATCCAAAGTGGAAGGGGACGCTGCACGGCTTCGAAATACCCTACGTGTTCGACATTCCTGCCGCAGTAGTGCGAGACAAGGTGACGGATGCGGACAAGGAGATGGGGAAAGTGGCGAGTGCCTACTGGGTGTCGTTCGCCAAGTCCGCCGATCCGAACGGCGAGGACCGTCCAAAGTGGCCGAGGCACGATCCGGCGAAGGATGAGGTGCTCGACTTCGCGAATGCAGGCGTTGTGGTCGGACCCGATCCTCTTCGCCCACGGCTCGATTTATGGAAGACAGTCTTCGAGCGTCAGCCAGCTTTCGCCATGGAGGGAACGCCGTCGGACATAGTGGAGTATGAGGGCACCGTGGTCGCTGCCGAGCAAGCGGAAATATCGCCCCGGCTAGATGCTCTTCTGAGCAAGATCGACTTCAAGGCCGGGCAGGTCGTACAGCAGGGCGACCTGTTGTTCGAATTCGAGCCCAAGGAGAAGGAGCTTACGCTCACATTGGCGCAGGCGAGGTTGGAGAAGGCGGAAGCAGACTTGCGGCTAGCGGAAGCAAGTCTGAATACGGCCCGGACCTTGCAGAAGAAGAGTGTCGCATCGAAGATGGCATTGGTGGAGGCCGAGGCGAAGCGCGACGTTGCGGCCGCGCAAGCGAAGGAGGCTGACAGCAATGTGCGCCTGGCAGAGCTGGCGTTGAAACAGATGAAGCTCTACGCGCCGATTGCCGGCGTGATCAGCCAGGCTTCCGTCACCCAAGGGGCCTATATCACGAAGGAAGCTCGCGATGAGAGCCGTCTCGCGACAATCGTCAAGCTTGATCCCATCCAGGTTGTCGGACGGGTCCCGTACTCTGTCTACTTTGCGCGCCGGGACGCCTTAGGAACGCCCAGCAAGGCGGCTGAGGAGCTGAAGTTCACGATGCTGCTGCCGAGTGGAGACGAATACCCCCAACCTGGCAAATTGGTTGCGGGCAGCTATGCTTTCGACGCCACCACACAGACAGTTGCCATCGCTGTGGAGTTCCCCAATGGCGATTACCTGTTGCGGCCAGGGCTGAATGTACGACTGCGATCTACGCTGACCGCAGAATGAACACGTAAACGTTCACCGCGTTCGTTAGGGCTGTTCAGCCATTGAAGGGCAAAAGCGGAGTTCTCGGTTTTGGAGGGTGGATGTAGGCCCATGGGAGCAACTCGTCGCGCCGGCTATTGGGATGGCCTTTCGCTATCATGGTGAGCACGTCGGCGAGATAGCCGAGCGGCTCGACGCGGTTGAGCTTGCAGGTCTCGATGAGCGAGGCGATAATCGCCCAGTTCTCGGCCCCAACATCGTGTCCGGCGAAGAGTGCATTCTTGCGATTCAGCGCTATAGGCCGCATGGTTCTCTCGACGGTGTTATTGTCGATCTCGATGCGGCCGTCGGTCAGAAAGACGCAGAGTCCATCCCAGTATTTGGCGACGTAGGCAAGGGCTTCGCCAAGAGGCGATTTGCCAGCGACACGGGAACGATGATGGCCGAGCCAGGCTCGCATGTCTTCGATCAACGGTGTTGATTGTGCTTGTCTTGCGGCTAGGCGAGCGTCAGCGTCGAGACCGCGCATTTCCGTTTCGATGCAATAGAGTCCGCCGATCCGCTTCACGCCTTCCTCGGCTATGGGCGTCGAGCCGGTTCGGGTGATCTCGACCAGCTTGCGCCTTGCATGTGCCCAACAATAGGCCAGACGAATGTCGGGACCAATACGGTCCGGCGCGATCAGCCGACTATATCCGGCATATCCATCGACCTGAAGGATGCCCGTGAACCCTTGCAATATCCGCTCGGCATGCTGCCCGCCGCGACCGGGTGCATAGTTAAAGGCGACGCCGGGCGGCGCTCCGCCGCCCCAAGGCCGATCATCACGGGCCAGCGCCCAGAAATATCCGGTCTTGGTTTTACGGGAACCGGGATCAAGCACCGGCGCACGGGTCTCGTCCATGAACAGCTTCGTTGACCGCTTCAGATCGGCAACCAAGGCGTCGAAGACCGGACGCAGTTCGAACGCTGCTCGACCAACCCAATCCGCGAGTGTTGAACGATCGATATCGATCCCCTGGCGGCTCATGATCTGGGCCTGCCGGTACAAGGGCAAATGATCGGCATATTTGGACACCAGCACATGTGCGATGGTCGCCTCGGTCGGCAATCCTGCATGGATCAGTCGTGCGGGCGCTGGAGCCTGAGATATGCCGTCGGTGCAGGAACGGCATGCGTATTTTGGACGGTGGGTGACGATGACACGGAATTGCGCAGGGATGACATCCAGCCGCTCCGACACGTCCTTACCGATGCAATGCAGGCCGCCGCCACAGGCGCAGACCAGGCTTTCCGGCTCGATGATCTCCTCGACACGAGGAAGGTGGGCGGGGAGAGAACCACGATTGGCAGTGCGAGATTTGGGGCTCGGTTTACCTGAGGGGCTATCGGCTTCATCTTCGGCATGAATGGCCGCGATGGCCGTTTCCAGGTCCTCCAATGCGAGATCGAATTGCGCGGGATCGGCCTTCTCGGACTTGCGGCCGAAGGCAGCCTGCTTGAAAGCGGCGACCAGCTTCTCCAGCCGCTCGATCCGATCATCCTTGCGGACTTCACGAAGCTGCGCCGCGATCAGCATCGCTTTTAGGGCAGCAATGTCGTCCGGCAGATCGGCGATATTCAACATGGCGGAAGTCTACCAAATTCTGCCTCGGTCAGCGGCGGAATTTGCCGTCCGAGTCATCGTGACGCACCTATTCGACTGCCATTGGCGCTCTCGCCTCAACAGACTGGACCCGTCGCCAATCGAGACCCGCGAACAGCGCCTCGAACTGGGCATGCCCCAAGCTCATCAGACCGTCCCGGATATCTGGCCAAGTGAACGTGTGCTCCTCCAGCCGCTTGTAGGCCATAACCAGTCCGCTACCATCCCAGTAGATCAGCTTCAGGCGATCCGCCTTGCGTGACCGAAATACAAAGACCGTCCCTGTAAACGGGTCCTTATGCAGCTCGTTCTTTACCAGCGCCGCCAATCCATCATGGCCTTTGCGGAAATCGATGGGCTTGGTTGCCACCATGATCCGCACTCGGTTCGATGGAAAGATCATGCGGGAACCACGCATGCACGCGCGACAGCGGCGATCCGCGCGGCAGGTGCGCCTTCTTCCAGACGAATGGTGACGGAGCCGACGATGATCTCGGGGCGGTCGACCTCCTTGATGGGCAACTTCGGAACAGGGGGATCGACAACAACTGCTGCGAACTCAATCGCATCCTCGGGCGCGGGCAAAACCAGCTTGCCCTGCCGCGCCATCGTGCGCCAAGTCGAAAGACGGTTCGCCCGCAGTCCATGGCGCTCGGCGACTTCATTCACCAGCGCGCCAGGCCGGAGGCTCTCGGACACAATCTCCGCTTTAACTTCATCAGGCCAATGCCGATGAAGCTCACGTCCAGACTTCCTGGTCGTGAGAACCTCCAATGAGTCTCCATGGAGAAACTCCGTTGCTCGTCCATGGAAAGGCGATCACATGTCAATCGGAAGGAGACAATGTGGGAGCGGAACACCGGTTACCGTCTACAGCCCTCGGGATGTGGTTTGAACGATGGCGAGCGACTGGACCGGCTTGAGCGTCTGCGCTCAAACGATGGAGGCTGAACCCCGCCTGACTAGCGACTGCTCAACCTATCTTGGGCTAGTCTGTGAACGATTACGGCCAATGACTTTCTTATGTCGCCGCCGTCGATGCACCAGGGATCTGAAGAAATCATTTCCAGGGCCTGTTCGGCTACCTGCTTCGCGTCGGCGTTGCTTTTGAAATAGCGTCGTCCGATTTTCATCAGTTCGTCGTTGATTGGGAACGGGCGTTCCTGAAGCATGGTCGCCTTCCTTTTTTAGCAAGCGAGAGCGCGTAGGAACCCTCAGCCGTCAGCGCCTGCAGATAGATGGCTGTCGGTTTTGTGACGCTATGCTCCATAGGTAGTTGTGTCTATATCAGGCCGCTAGCGAAGGCTGTTGCATACGGTGGCGCACCAAAGGGCGACAAGAAGAGGGCGCAGGGAACTACGCTGCTGTGGTGAGGGTGCGACACAGACCAGAGGAGCTTGCCGCCCAAGGTGTTGACCGGCGATCGCAGCCAAAGCAGCGATGATAAGCGGCGGGCCGATGTTCGATGACAGGATCTCGCTTGTAAATCGAACCATGAGATGGCTCCAACTCACAAGAAATCGCCAGAGGCAAGGACGGGTCGGAATGACCTGGGCGCTGCCGTGGGGCGGCGAAAGGAAACCTCGGCTTACTACTCACCCGCCCCTTCCTATATGGCCATTCAGGCGGATAGGGAAGTCACTTAACTGCCTGAAAAGACTGGTATTCCCGACTCGGCTGTGACCTTTGGAATCAGCAACTTCTACCGCCTGGGAAATCCGCTTTGCAGACACCCTCATTATACCGGTCTACATGTGGGCTCCAACGGCGCTGACTCGAAGCCCGATCATCCCGCGTCGTAGTCCCCCTCCGGCGATACGAAGGCTTCTCGATCCCTCGTCCGGGACGCGTTGACCTATTTCGAGGCAATAGCCTCAACGCGCGTCAGATGCATGTGAAGGTCTGGCAAGATTTTGTTCGCTGTTTTCTTGAGCTCGCCATCCGGACCGTCTTTTGAGAAGCGATCGAAGAGTTCAACCGCCTGCTGATGGGCCGTGACCTGTGTCGACAGATAGGCCTGATCCAGGTTTTCCGGATCGGCACTTTGCAGAGCTTCGATTTTCTGACGATGTTCGCTATCGAGTTCCGACGGTAGCGCAATGCCGTCCTTTCTAGCTGCCTCGGCTAACAATGGCCCGGCTTTGCCATGATCCACCAGCATGTCCTGAGCGAACTGCCTGGCGTCGGTGGCCTTGCCTTTGGCGATCTCGATCTTGGCAGCTTCGATCTCGAACTGGTTCGAAAGCGCAGCCTTCGTGGCGAAATCGGCGGCCCGCTTGGTCGCTGCGTCGTCGGCAGCCATTACCGGGATAGCCGAGATGATGATTAGTGTCGAAGCGAATAAGATCTTCATGGTGCTCTCAATCAATGGGACCTGTCGCTAACATGGGCGCGGGCCAGAAGTTCCCGACCTGTCGCATGAAGGTCGATGCGGTTGAGTGGGGAACATGCGGGAGCGACGGGGGTTGAAGGAGGTCATCAAGCAAGGAGACCACGTGATGGATTTGGGCGAACGACAGAAAGACGCAGAGCAGATTACCGAAAGTGCAACGCAGGCAAGACAGGGTCATCGAGGCCGTCCGGTTCTCGTCGTGCTCGTGAGCGCGCTTGCCCTTGCGGCTGTAGCTTGGAGCGTCTCGGAGTTCTGGGGCGAAAGCATCGATAAGGATCCACAGGCGACCGCCTCGACAAAACCTGACCCTATCAATTCCCAGCCGAGTGGCCCCAACGCCTTTGACGACAACCCAGCAGCCGGCGCAGGCAGGCCACCGCAGGCCAGCGACCGCGATCCCACCCCCACGGGAAATGGCGGCGGCCCAACAATGGTGACAACACCGAGCGGGACCGAAAAGGTCCGTTGACGCGGGCTTCCTTGATAAACTAATCGCGGGACAGCAGGTTCTCCAAGGTGGCGAATCGGGAACGTGGCAGCTTGCCCTCCGATGTTTGAAGGTGCCCGCCGCCGCAGCTGACCGCTATTTCGAGTGGCCGCTGAGAACGAGGTTCCGCGCGGGCGTTTGCATGGTGGTCGGGTCATAAGGGATTAGCCACCTCCGGCCACGCGCTTCGGAAGACGGCGTTCGGACTGCGTAGATCGCGAAAGCCGTTCTCCGCGTGCAGCGGAGCGGGAAACATTCAGCCTGGTCTAGACGCGAGAGCGGTTCTCTGCGGGATGGCTTTCGGCGTGTTGGTGGCGCGAAGTGCAGCGAATGGCCAAGGCGGGTAGGTGAAGCAGAGCGAGCCCCTGAGCATGGCTTCATCGTTGGCTAGACCTGCTCCTCTCGCAAAAGCTTGGACAGTTCGGCGGTATCGCGAACGCCGAATTCAAACCAGTTAAAGAGTGCCCTCGCTGCTGCCTGTCCACGATCATTCGACGTATCGCAATTATGTTCAGTACACCAATCTTCGAGGATGCGGTCCAGTTGCTGCAGTATCTCGTTTGTCAGCGGCTCTTTCGGCCAGTCAGTCTTACTCATAAGGTGTTCCTCATTGATCTGCTGCTTTGTGGCCGCTCCATCACGGCCGAGGCGCCGGTGGAGGGTTAAGCGCGGGCGCGCGCAAAAGGTTTCCACACAATGTGGTGTGGCGAACTGTGGCGGGGGCTGAATGCCTCTCGAGATCGGTTTGCAAAATTGCACTGCAGGCGGGTCCCCGCTGACAAGGGACCTTGCCACCCAGTCGAGATCTTTGAGGTTCTGGAGCCGCTAGACAGCCTCTTCAGCATTCCCTGAATCGGTCCGCACGGCGGCACAACATTCGTCACCGGTCCCGCGCAAACGGGAAAAGCCGGAACAATCCTGTCCGATCGAGGTTGGTAGACATCCAAACAGCAGACAAAAAGGGAGCAAGACCATGCCGGAAGATGTCAAATCTCCGCAGGATCATCCAACAACCCGTAGCACCACGGGAGACCCTGATGCGCCAGGCTCTACACAGCCGGCGCCGTCGCTCAACGATCTGAAACAGAAGGTATCTGAAGATCTGAACCAGGCAAGGGACGCCGTCTCGGAAAGCAAGGCGACCGTCATGGGCAAAGTCGAGGAGACGGTCGTCGATCAGAAAAACTTTGCAGC
>Ga0102593_1001426_pt1 | contig 23480 bp, 25 predicted proteins | sample AraplaCol_mMS_r2_2_FD_76862 | JGI IMG/M metagenome (GOLD analysis project Ga0102593, IMG submission 76862) | Arabidopsis root microbial communities from North Carolina, USA - plate scrape MF_Col_mMS_r2 (SPADES assembly) (version 2) | ecosystem: Host-associated > Plants > Roots > Endosphere...
GGCGTTGCCGCTCCACGGGTCGTTGTACCGGACCGACGTCGGTGCGACGGTCCAGTTCTCGCCGTTGTCGGTGGAGTAGGCGATCGCCGAGTAGTTGGTGGTCCACGTGCCCGCAGAACCCCAGTTGGTCACCGACATGAAGTTGACGTACTGGGTGACCCCGAAGCGCGTACCCGGCGTCGGAATGGAGATGCCCGCGGTGGGAATCAGCGTGATGCCGGCGGGCAGGCCGTCGGGATGGATGATCTGGCGCGCGGTCGTCGGGCTGCTCAGCGGTGTGCCACCGAACATGTTGCCGTTGAACCATTCTCCGTTGGGGATGGTCATTCCGTCGGAGAGGACGGTGTCGGCGCTGCGGAGCAGCACGTTGAAGCGCCAGTTGCCGGTCATGTTGGCGCCGCTGAACGTGTCGCCGAAGGCCATCAACACCTGGTGCTCGTTGTATGGGGTGGTGGGATCGTCGACCATCCCGTTGTCCCATATGACGCCGACGTCGGTGCCCGTGATGCCAAAGCGGTTCAGGGTGTCGGCGATCAAGGGGTTGCCGGTCTGGTAGTTGCCCGTGACCCACTGGACGAACTGGGTCGACGGGCTCAGCTGCGCGCCGGCGAGGGGGAAGCCGGGCACGTTGACGGCCGGCACCGCCGCCTGCGCGAAGGCGGCGGTGGCCGCGGCCAGGGAGAGGCTGGTGGCGTCGGCTTGAACGGCCGCCGTGGGGGCCGCGGTGACTCGGCCGGTGACGGCGTTGACGAAGTCGTCGAACTCCCGGCGCGCATAGGCCAGTAGCGACCACGCCAGCGGCGGCGCCGCCGGTGAGGTGGACCCGGCGCCGATGAACGGTGCGAGCATCCAGTTCACGACGCTGGACACCACGCCGCCCACGACGGCCAACGGATTCGGCGGAGCCAGTGGCGCCGGTGCCGCGGGTGTGACGGTGGTCGACGCGAGAGCGCTCGGCGTGGCGGCCGTCGAGACGACGGCGAGTTTCGCGGTCACCGTGGGGGCGGTGTCGGTGGCGCTGGTCACGGCCACCTTGGCGGCGCTTGGCGCGGCGTCGTTCGGCGTCGTCGCTCCGGTCTTGGACGTCGGAGCCGTACTCGCGGCCGAGGCGGTTGGCGCATCAGCGGCGGTCGTGGCGGCGGGCTTGGCCTTCTTCGTCGGCGTGGGCGCCGGCGCGGTGGGGACGGCCGGTGGTGTGTCATCCGGCGCGTCCGGCGTAGGGGTCGGCTTGGGCGTCGACGTCGGCTCGGGCGTGGACGTCGGCTCGGGCGTGGACGTCGGCTCGGGTGTGGACGTCGGCTTCGGGGTGGCGGTGCTGCCCGAGCTGCCCGTGTTGGTCTGGGCGACGACGACCCCGCTGGCAGCCGCGCCCGAGGTGCTGGTGGTACCGGTGGTCGGCTCCGCGGTGGTCTTCGTACCAGTGTTCGTGCTGGTGGTCGTGGCCGTCGCGCTGCCGGTCGTCGGCTCGGTCGAGGGCGCCGACGGCGGCGCAGCGCTGGGCCCCGACGCGGAGGCGCCCGCGTCGCTGGAGGTCTGGCTGCTCGAGGCAGTGCCGGACCCGTCGTCGGCCGATGCGACGCCGTACCCCGTCGCCACGGCGGTGCCGACTCCCAGTGCCACGGCTAGCCCGCCCACACGACCGATGTACCTAGAGGCTCCCATGATGGCCCTTCCGATGCGCTGAACTGCTCTTCCCCGACGGAGCAGAGCAATTGAATCGCACTATCTCCGGGCTCACCGGTGAAAGCCGAGTTTCTCGACCCTCACTGCTGAAGCATTCGCTACGAGCGCCAGCCGTGTTACCGGGCCGACGGGTCAGTTCAGTTTCTCGAGAGCCTTCTCGTAGAGCGCGAACGCCTCGGACAGCCCACCGCCGACCCAGGCGTCGACGATCCCCACCTTGTCGGCCACCAGCTGAATCTGGGTGACCCACTCCTGAAAGCCCTGGTCGGTGCGCAGCGCGTCGATCTGAGCGTGCGAGCCCTGAATGAGGATGAAACCGCCGAGCTCGGTGCTCTGCGGTTTGAGGACTGCTGCGTCGTAGCGTTCGATGCGGCCTTCGCCCGACAGTTGCTCGAGGTATCCGGTCAGCGACGACTTCAACAGCGCCAGTGCCTGCGGTTCCCGCCCGCGGGCGGGTATCCCCCAGGCGACCCACACTCCGGCTTCGGACATCGATTCCTCCTCGGCTGATGGCGGACGCGCGGCCCACGCCAGTGAGTATCTAGTACGACAGGCCATCGGCGTATCGCCGACGCCGAAGGTGTCGCCCGTTGCCGCGATTGCGGCTCTTGTAGGTGGCGAGCTGGGAGTCGCAATTGGGGCAGACCAGTCGCAGATTCTCGCGGCGGTTGTTGGTGGGATTGCCGTCGACGTGGTCGAGCACCAGCGCGAGGTGCTCCCCGCGCCAGGTGTTCGCGCCGCCGCAGATCGCGCAGCAACCGTCCTGAGCGTTCGAGAGGTATTGCCGGATGTAGTGGGTACGGCGACTGTCGACGGCCGCCTCACCGGTCTCGAGCCAGCGCTTGATACCGGTGTCGCGACGGGCCGCGGCCTGGCACGGGTTGCCGCAATAAATCTTCTGGCTGCGCTTGGAGAGCGTTGAACCGCAATGGCGACACTGCCTCATGGGCGTGACGCTACGAGTGCTCACCGACAACGAGGCGAACTCGGGGTGGAGCCCCCTATCGGGATTGAACCGATGACCTTCCGCTTACAAGGCGGGAGCTCTACCACTGAGCTAAGGAGGCTTGTGCCGGCTCAGCTTATCGGCTCACTCCTCGGCGTCGACGACCCGCGGGGCGGGAATCGGTCGCGTGATGGGTCGTCGCCCCCGGGCTCGCGGCAGCGGGATGCGGCCGGCGATGTTGCTCAACGGGTTCACGACTTGGCTCAAGGTGATGACGGCCTCGTGCAGGGCGTCGATCGTCGGCGTCAGAGCCTCCAGTCCCGGCGCGAGGCGGTTGAGGGTGTCGGCGACGTCGGCGAGTTTCATGAGCGCGCCCTGTTCGGCGGTGAGGGTGTCGAGCAGACCGCCCTCGGCGAGCAGCTTGTCGGCGACACCGTCCTCGCGCAGGATGCGCTCGATCAGACCGTCGTTGGCGAGGAGTTGATCGGCCAGGCCGCCGGGTGCGATCACCCGGGACACGGCGCCGTCGTCGGTGGTCAGGCGGTCGACGAGGCCGCCCTCCGCGGTGAGCTGGTCGATCAGTCCGCCGGGTGCGACCGCGCGCGTGACGGGGCCGTTCTCGGCGGTCAGCCGGTCGAGCAAGCCCCCTTCGGCGGTGAGTTGGTCGACCAACCCGCCCGGCCGAAGCATCCTGTTGACCGGTCCGTCCGGGGCGAGCGCGCGCCCGAGTGGGGCGTCGTCGTCCATCAGGCGGGCCAGCCGGTTGGCGCGTTCGACGGCGTCCTCAAGCCCCAGCATCTGGGCCAACGACGACCGGCTGGCGGGCACCGTGCCGTCGCCGAGGCTGCGCTGGACCACCTGGAGGGTCTCGCTGGCGACCCCGAGCCCCATGTCGGCGACGGCGAGCCCGATGCGCGCCGGTGCGGTCACCACGTCGACGAGGGCTTTGCCGAGATTCATGGTGCTCATCCTATGGCGACGGTCACACCAAGGAGCCTGGGAATCAACTCACAGGAAGCTCACAGCGCCTGAGCAGCGTCATTCCATGGGAATTGGAGGACATTGTTCACATGGCCATGGCTGCAATTCCGGAGTTCATTCCCGAAGCGAGAATCCTCGTCGTCGACGACGAAACCAACATCGTCGAACTTCTCTCGGTGAGTTTGAAGTTCCAGGGCTTCGAGGTGCACACCGCCTCCAGCGGCCCCGCGGCGCTGGACAAGGCGCGGGAAATCCGCCCGGATGCGGTGATCCTCGACGTGATGATGCCGGGGATGGACGGCTTCGGCGTGCTGCGCCGGCTGCGCGCCGACGGCATCGACGCGCCCGCGCTGTTCCTCACCGCCCGCGACTCGCTGCAGGACAAGATCGCCGGCCTGACCCTCGGCGGCGACGACTACGTCACCAAGCCGTTCAGCCTCGAAGAGGTCGTCGCTCGGTTGCGCGTCATCCTGCGGCGTTCCGGTCGCGGCGTCGAGGAGCCGCGCAGTGCGCGACTGACCTTTGCCGACATCGAACTCGACGAGGACACCCACGAGGTGTGGAAGGCCGGCGAGCCGGTCTCGCTGTCGCCGACCGAGTTCACGTTGCTGCGCTACTTCATCATCAACGCGGGCACGGTGCTGTCCAAGCCGAAGATCCTCGACCACGTCTGGCGCTACGACTTCGGTGGTGACGTCAACGTCGTCGAGTCGTATGTGTCCTACCTGCGTCGCAAGATCGACACCGGCGAGAAGCGCCTGCTGCACACGCTCCGCGGTGTGGGATACGTTCTGCGCGAACCGCGCTAATGCGCCCACATGCGTGAGTTCGCCCGTCGACGGCCGAGCTTTCTGCACAATGTGGGGATGACGGGTCTTCGGAGGCGCGGTATCCCGTTGCGGGTCGGCTTGGTCGCCGCGACGCTCGTTCTGGTGGCGTGCGGCCTGCTCGCCTCGGGGGTCGCCGTCACGTCCATCATTCGGCACACCCTGATCAACCGGGTCGACGAGACACTGCTCGACGCCTCGCGCGGTTGGGCGCAGGCTCCGCGCCGGATGCCTGCCACGCCGCTGGAGGATCCGAACCCCGCACGGCCACCGTCGGACTTCTACGTCCGTGGCATCGACTCCGACGGACGCATCTGGATGGCGGTCAACGACCGTGACGCCGAACCGGCCCTGCCCGACAGCAACGACGTCGGACCGGTGCCCGTCACCGTCGGCTCGATCGACCACTCCGCGGTGCAGTGGCGCGCGATGACGGTGCGCGGACTGCACGGCGAGCTGACGACCGTCGCGATCGACCTCTCCGACGTGTCGTCCACGGTGCGCGCGCTGACCTGGTCGCAGGCGGGCATCGGCGTGGCGGTGTTGTTGGTGCTCGGCATCGCCGGCTTCGCGGTGGTGCACCGCAGCCTGCGGCCGCTCGTCGAGGTCGAGCAGACCGCGGCCGCCATTGCCGCCGGTGAGCTGGATCGCCGCATCCCCGAACGGGACACGCGAACCGAGGTGGGCCGATTGTCCTTGGCGCTCAACGGGATGCTGACCCAGATTCAGCGGGCGGTTGCCTCCTCGGAGGCCTCGGCCGAGAAGGCGCGTACCTCCGAGGACCGGATGCGCCGATTCATCACCGACGCCAGCCACGAACTCCGTACGCCGCTGACCACCATCCGCGGCTTCGCCGAGCTCTATCGTCAGGGCGCCGCGCGCGACGTCGAGCTGCTGATGAACCGCATCGAGAGTGAGTCCCAGCGGATGGGTCTGCTCGTCGAGGACCTGCTGCTGCTGGCGCGGCTGGATGCACAACGCCCGATGGAGCGGCGCCGGGTCGACCTGCTGGCGTTGGCCAGCGACGCCGTCCACGACGCGCGGTCGGTGGCACCGAACCGCACGGTCACGATGGAGGTCCTGGACGGGCCGGGAACGCCCGAGGTGCTCGGCGACGAGGCCCGGCTGCGGCAGGTGATGGGAAACCTGGTGGCCAACGCGCTACAGCACACCCCGGAGTCGGCGAGCATCGCGATCCGTGTCGGCACGAGGCAGGACAGCGCGATCCTGGAAGTGGCCGACGAGGGCCCCGGCATGAGCCGCGAGGACGCGCACCGGGTCTTCGAGCGCTTCTACCGCACCGATTCCTCTCGGGCCAGAGCCAGCGGCGGCACGGGGCTGGGGTTGTCCATCGTCGACTCCCTTGTCTACGCCCATGGCGGCACGGTCAGCGTGACCACGGCGCCGGGTCAGGGCTGCCGCTTCACGGTGGCGCTGCCACGGATCGCCGACGTGCCGGTGGTCAACGACCCCGGGGCCGACGAACCTGCGACGGTCTAGTCGAGCTCGGCCAGTGCGGCGACGATCTTCGCCTGCGCCTCGTCGAGAGATTCCGGTGAGGGGTTGCGGTCGACTCCTGCGAAGCCGAAGTCGGACAGCTCGCGAGCCGGGAAGACGTGGACGTGCAGATGCGGAACCTCTAGCCCGGCGATGATCAGGCCCGTCCGCTCGACGTCGAACGCCGATGACTGCGCCTTGCCGATGCGCTGCGCCACCGCCATCACCTTGGCGAAGACGTCCGCCTCGACGTCCTGCCAGTTGTCGATCTCGGCACGGGGGACGACGAGCGTGTGCCCCTGAGTCATCGGCTCGATGGTGAGGAACGCGACGACCTCGTCGTCCTCGTAGACGAACCGGCCGGGGATCTCGCGGTTGATGATCATCGTGAACACGGAGGCCATTCCTCGAGCATGCCAGAGGGGGGTGAGGGGATCCCCTCTCGGACGACGAGGAGTCCTCTGACAGCCAGTTCTCAGCGACGGACCACACCGGTGGCAGCTCGATGGGCCACGGTGGTCGTCGTGACCGACCTCGCGTGACCCTCCGCGGCCGGGGATCGTGGGTGCGCCACGCCGACTCCTCCCACGCGTGACTACGTGCTCGACGTCGTCATCCCGGTGTTCAACGAGGAACGCGATCTGGCGAACAGCGTCGACCAGCTGCATCGGTTCCTGGCCGCAGAGGTGCGCGGCCGCACCGGCGCTGGACGACACCAGCTGCACGGTCTGGTCGTCTTCGCGTTCGGGTTGGCGATCACGAGCGGGTCGCTGTTCGCGCTGCACCGTCGCTAGCCCTGGCGCATCATCCCGTCCAGCTCCTCGACCGTCCACGGCGGCGAGTCGTGATGGTCTCGGTAGGCGACGACGGCGGGGGTGGGCCGGTCGAAGCGGCCGACGAAACCTCCTGCGGCGATGAAGATCTGGCCCGTGACATCCTTCGCGCCGTCGCTCACCAGGTAGGCGTACGTCGACGCGGCGTAGTCCGGTGGCGCGGCGTCCAGCGCGCCGTGCATGCTGACCTCGTCGAGCAGGCCGCGACGGTTGAGGTCGGCGATGTGCGCCTCGTACTCGGGGCCGGTCGACAGTCTGGTCTTGGCTCCGGGGCACACCACGTTGGCCCGTACGCCGAGGGGCTTCAGCTCGGCGGCGATGGCGAGGGTGAGGGCGTTGACCGCGCCCTTTCCGGCGGGGTAACCCGTTCCGCCGTAGTCGCCGAGGAAGGCGAACGAGCTGGTGTTGACGATCGCACCACCGCCTGCGCCGACCATGTGGGGGACCGCCGCCCGGCACGTCTCGAACACCGTGCCGAGGTGAACGTCGACGAGATCACGGAACTGTCCCGAGGTCACGTTGAGGATCGACGAGCCGGCCGGCTCCGCGGTGCCCGCACAGTTGACGAGGGCGTCGATCCGCCCGAATTCGTCGATGCACGAACCGATGAGCGTGTCGGCGGTCGCCGGATCGGCAGGCGACCCGGCGACCCCGATGACGCGGCCACCCACGCGCGCGACGGCCTCGTCGACCACGTCGGAGTCGCGACCGTTGACCACCACGCCCAGGCCGCGGGAGGCCAAGAGTTCGGCGACGGCGAGACCGATGCCGCGGGATCCGCCGACGACGACCGCCGCGGCCGTCAGCTGTCGCCCTCGGTCTTCTGCCCGAACTGCATGGCGTCCATGTTCCAGTAGCCCCGCAGGTTGGTGATCAACCCGGCGTCGTCCACCCGGTAGGTGAACACGCCGCGCACCGTCGCCGTGAAACCGTTGGGAAACTCGGTGTGCAACACCAGGATGTAGGCAATCTCCGTCGGCGAACTCGAGTGGAAGGTCTCCTCGCGCGTCACGGTCAGTCGGTTGGGCCCGATGTTCGCGTCGTAGAACGCGGCCAGCGCCTCCTTGCCGCGCACACCGGTGCCGTCGGGGTTGGTGATGGCCTCACCGATCGGGTCCTCCACGACGACGTCGTCGGCCATCAGCGCGAGCCATCCGGCGCGGTCGCCCGCCTGGACGCATCGCCAGGACGCCTCCGAGGCGGCGACCACCGGCGTCGCCTGCGCCGTTTCCTGAGACACGATGACTACCGGTCGGCGTCGGTGTAGCGGATGACGCCGCGGATGTTACGGCCCTCGAGCATGTCGGTGTACCCGTCGTTGATCTGCTCCAGCTGATACTGCCGGGTGACCATGTCGTCGAGGTTGAGGCGGCCCGCCTTGTACATCGACAGCAGCTGCGGGATGTCGAAGTGGGGGTTGCCGCCACCGAAGATGGTGCCTTGCAACCTCTTCTGCATCAACGTCAGCATCGCCAGGTTGAGCGTCACGTTGGTGTCCAGCATGCTGCCGATCGCGGTCAGCACGGTGGTGCCACCCTTGGAGGTCAGGTTGACGTAGTTGTCGACGTCCTTGCCGTCGAGTTCGCCGACGGTGACGATGACCTGCTTGGCCATCAGCCCCTGGGTGACCTCGGCGACGCCCGCGAAGGCGGATTCGATGTCGGGATAGGCGTGCGTGGCACCGAACTTCAGTGCGGCGTCGCGCTTCCATTCCACGGGTTCGATGACGAAGAGATTCCTGGCTCCGGCGTTGACCGCACCCTGCAGCGCCGACATGCCGACGCCGCCGACCCCGACGATCGCGACGTCGTCGCCGGGCCGGATGTCGCCGGCCTTGACGGCCGAGCCGTACCCCGTCGTCACGCCGCAACCCACCAGGCACGCCACCTCGAACGGAATGGACGGGTCGATCTTCACCACCGAGCTCTTGTGCACCACCATGTACGGGCTGAACGTGCCCAGCAGCGTCATCGGAAAGACGGGCTGACCCTTGGCGGTGATGCGGTGGGTGCCGTCGGAGACCGAGACGCCGTTGAGCAGGCCGGCGCCCAGATCGCAGAGGTTGCGCAGCCCGGCCTGGCACGACGGGCAGCGGCCGCACGACGGAATGAACGACAGCACCACGTGATCACCGGGGGCAAGGTCCTCGACGCCGGGTCCCACCTCGGTGACGATGCCGGCACCCTCGTGACCTCCGAGAACCGGAAAGCCCATCATCGGGATGCCGCCGGTCACCAGGTGGTGGTCGGAGTGGCACATGCCCGAGGCTTCCATCTGGATCTTGACCTCGTCCTTGACGGGGTCGCCGATCTCGATTTCCTCGATCGACCATGGCTGGTTGAACTCCCAGATGAGCGCGCCCTTTGTCTTCACGAGTACCTCTCTCGACGTGCGAATTGAGTGACTGACAACACCGTAGAACCTCTAGTTAACTGGATCACACCCACCCCAAGCAACTGCTTGGTGGAGTTACCAGATGGCGACCGGTGCTTCGCCCAGCGGGTAGTAGCCGGGCAGCTTCTCCCCGGCCATGCTGCGCTCGATGCGCTTCTGCATGCCGTCGCTCAGGTCCCCGGACTCGATCAGGTTCATGAACATCTTCGACACGTGGCCGAAGTCGAAGAAGTCGCGCTGCCACTCGATCAGCAGCTGCTCGTCGAGTCGGAACCAACTGCCGCCGATACCGTAGATCTCGTCGCGGGTGCCGTCGCCCTTCTTCACGATCTGCTTCCAGAAACCGACGATCTCGCGCTGCTTCTCGTCGACGAGCACCTTTTGGTACTCGTAGACCCAGTTCTCCAGGCCTTGCATCTCCAGTCCGAGGGCGACCTCGCGAATCTCGTCGCGGCCGACGCACATGACGTCTTCCTTTGGCCCGATGTTCCAGCCGTAGGTCGCGTCCTCGGTGTAGAAGTCCGCCAGGGCCGTCCAGTCGCCGGCCTGCTCGGCGTCGCGGTTGGCCTGCAGCCACCGGTCGACCCATTCGTCGAACTGTTCACGTGAGGCCATGTCCTTCAGTCCTTTTCCGTCAATGAGATTGCTTGGGTTGGACACATCTCGATCGCCCGCTCGACGTCCTCGCGGATGTCGTCGGGAGGTTCGGCGTCGAGGATCTCGACGACGCCGCGCTTGGGCACCGCGAACACCTGGGGAGCCTCCAGTTCGCACATGGCGTGGCCCTGACACAGATCCTCGTCGAGCTCGACCCGATAACAGCCCATGACGGTCTACTTGGCCCGTCTGCGGTAGCGGACCTTGGCCGGCTGGGCCAACTGCACCACCATCTTGGAGTGGTCGTTGCGGTAACTGTCGGCGGGCTGGGACATCTCGAACTCATACTCGCGCAACAAGACCGAGAAGATCGCCTTGATCTGCATCTGGGCGAAGGCCGCACCCACGCAGCGGTGCTTGCCCGCGCCGAAGGGGATCCACGTCCACCGGTTGGCGAGGTCTTCCTGACGCGGCTTGTCGTAGCGGTCCGGGTTGAACTCGTCGGGGTCGGGAAAGTCCTCGGCGATCCGGTTGGAGATCGCCGGTGACGCGGCGACGAACTGCCCCTCGTGGATCGGGTAGCCCGCGACCTCGAAGTCGTCCTGTGCGACGCGCATCAGGATGATCAGCGGCGGGTGCAAGCGCAGCGTCTCCTTCAGCGAGTTGTCCAGCTTCGGAATCTGGCGCAGCGCATGGAAACTCACCTCTTGGCCGTCGGCGTAGAGCTCGTCGAGCTCCTGCTGGACCTCGGCGTACACCTCGGGGTGGCGCAGCAGTTCGATCAGGGTCCACGACGAGGTGCCCGAGCTGGTGTGGTGACCCGCGAACATCAGCGAGATGAACATGCCCGTGACTTCGTTGGCCGTGAAGCGGGGGTTGCCGTCGTCGTCCTTGATCGACACCAGCACGTCGAGCAGGTCGCGATCCTGCTTGTCCTTGGGCGGATTGGCGACGCGACCGTTCATGATCTCCTGCACCAGTGCGACGAGCTTGACGCGGGACTCGTCGCGGATGCGGAAGCTCTCGATGTCGAGATAGGGGTCGACGTAGCAGAGCGGGTCGGTCCCGCGCTCCAACTGGTGGTAGTAGTGCGCGAACCGGCTGTCCAGTTGCTCGCGGAACTTCAGGCCGATCAGGCAGGCGGTCGAGGTGTAGATGGTCAACTCCGAGAAGAAGTCCAGGAGTTCGATCTCCCCCTCGGATCCCCAGTCGGCGATCATCTTCAGTACTTCGTTCTCGATGGTCGCGGCGTGACCCTTCATCTGCTCGCCGCGCAACGCGGTGTTGTGCAGCATCTCCGCTCGACGCTCGGGGTCGGCGTCGAACACCACGCCCTCACCGAAGATCGGTGTCATGAAGGGGTAGGCCTGCGCCTGGTTGAGCTCGGAATCGCTGGAGCGAAAGAAGAACTCGTTGGCCTCCGACCCGGACAGCATGACGACCTGCTTGTCGGCCAGCTGGAACCACCCGACGTCACCGCATTCCTGCCGAATGCGATTCATCAGACCGATGGGGTCGGTGCGGAACTCCTCGAGGTGGCCGTGTTCTTCCTCGCCGCCGGATACGCGGGGTACGTCTTTGGTCGCCGCGGTCGCTCCATCGGTCATGACGACAGGTTCTCCTCATTCAGGATCAGTTTCTGGCGCTCGGCGGGAGCACTGGCCAACGGTGCCTCCGGCTGAAGTTCCATGGTGGCGATGAACCCGCCGCGAGGGGTCTCGGCGACGAAGGTGATGGCGCGCGCCAAGTCGGAGGCCCGCAGGAAGTAGTCGTGCCGGGCCTGACCCCACTTGGCCCAGTCCTCCAGTGCCGGGCCGATCTGTTCGGCGGGCAGGCTCCAGCCCATCGACGTCTTGGTCGGGCCGGGGTGCACGATCGACGCGCGGACCCCGGTGCCCTCGAACTCCATCTGAAAGTTGTTGACCATGGCGACCAGGGCAGCCTTCGCGGCCCCGTACGCGCCCATGTGGGGCCGTTGCCGAAGGGCCACTTCGGAGCCGACGAAGATGAGGTCACCCCGTTGCCGCTCCAGCATTCCCGGCAGCACTGCGGTCGCCAGCCGGTTGGCCCCCACCAGGTGAACTTGCAACTGCGAGTTGAAGTCGTCGGTGCTGATCTCGGCCAGTTTCCCGAAGTAGGTGTCACCCGCACCCGCCACCAGCACCTCGATGTCACCAAGGGCGTCGGCGGCATTGGCGACGAACGAGGTGACCGAATCGGGGTCGGTGACGTCGAGGTGGAACCCCACCGCCTCGCCGCCGTCGGCGCGGATCTTGCCGACCAGGTCGTCGAGCTTCTCGACGCGGCGAGCGCCGAGGGCGACGGGGAAGCCGCGCGCGGCGAGCGCGATGGCGGTGGCCTCCCCGATGCCAGCAGACGCACCGGCGACGATGGCGGGCCTACGGTCGGGGAGCGGAGCGAAACGTGGCATCTATCGGGCCTTCACGGTGATGGGCAGATGGGCGAAGCCGCGGACGCTGCTCGAGTGGACCCGCACGGCGTTGGCCTCGTCGACCTCGTAGCCGCGGACTCGCTTGAAGAATTCGGTCAGCGCCACCTGGGCCTCCATTCTGGCCAGGTGGGCGCCCAGGCAGAAGTGGGCACCGCTACCGAAACTGACCAGCTTGGAACCGATCTCACGGTCGATTCGATACTGGTCGGGATTCTCGAACACCCTGTCGTCGCGGTTGGCCGAGCCCGGCAGCAGCAGCAGGACGTCGCCTTCGGGGATGGTGGTGTCGTACATCGTGATGTCGGCGGAGACGGCGCGGGCCAGGATCTGGCTCGAGGTGTCGTAGCGCAGCGTCTCCTCGACCCACGGCTTGACCAGCGAGTGGTCGTCGAAGACGGGCGCCAGCTGGTCGGGGTTCTTGAAACCCCAATACGCGGCGTTGGCAAGCAGTTTGGTGGTGGTCTCGTTGCCGGCGACGACCATGAGGAAGAGGAAGGCGATGATCTCCTCGTCGGTCAGCTTGTCACCGTCGATCTCCGCGTCGACCAGCGCCGAGGTCAGGTCGTCGGTGCGGGTGGCGCGCCGGGAGGAGACCATGTCGGCGTAGTAGACCATCAGGTCCGCCGAGGCCTGCATGGCCTCGGCAGGTACGTCCTTGACGCCGTCCTCACGGTGCATCACGCCGTCGGCGAGGGCACGGATGCGCACTCTGTCCGACTCGGGGACGCCCATGAGTTCGGAGATGACGTCCATTGGCAGCTTGCCGGCGAAGTCGTCGACGAAGTCGAAGTGGTCCGACGAGCACGCAGCATCCAGATGCGCGACGGCGATCTCGGTGACGCGTGACTCCAGCTCACGAATTCGCCTGGGCGTGAACCCCTTCGACACCAACGTCCGCAAGCGCAGGTGCCCGGGGTCGTCGAGGGCCAGGAACGACATCACCCGGTGGGCGTGCTCGTTGCGGGAGATGGGATCCAGGGAGACGCCGTGCTTGTTCGACAGTGACGTGCTGTTGCGAAACCCCTGGACGACGTCGGCGTGCCGGGACAGGGCCCAGAACTTCTGGTCGTCGTTGCGATACAGGGGCGCCTCGTCGCGCAGCCGTCGGTAGTACGGGTAGGGGTCCTCGTGGAAGTCGTAGTCGTAGGGGTCCAGGAGGACCTCCGAGGTACGGGCCGTCATGGGTGCTCTCCCAAGATGAGGCCGACGACGTAGCTCAACCGGTCGGCGATCTGGTGGTAGGTGAAGGCGCCGCTGCCCGCGTTGACGAGCGCGCCGAAGTAGGTCATCTCCAAGGCGGACACGACGCGCGGATCGGTGTCGGGGCCGGCGGCGGACTTGATTCTGCGGTGGATCTCCAACCCGATGCGGTCGCGCACGCGGCGGACCGTCGGGTCGTTGCCGGACAGGAGGGCGGTCGTGCACGCGGCCGCCACCTCGGGTTCGTCTGCGACCACCAGGGTGAGGTTGCGCAGCGCCTTCTCGACGCGGGTGGGCGTGGGCTCGTTGACGTCGGTGTAGAACGGCACCTTGCTCATGAGGTCGAGGTAGATCTCGGCGATGAGGTGATTCTTCGACGAGAAGTACGTGTAGGCGGTGGCCGGAGCGACCTTCGCCCTGGCCGCGACCGCCCGCACCGTCAGATCGGCGTACGAGGATTCCCGAAGCATCTCCATGCCTGCGGTGAGGACCTTGCGAAAGGTCTCCTCCTGCCGCCGGTTGCGCGGCGTCTCGTCGAGCGCTGACGTCACCGCATCACTGGACACATGTCCAAGTTATCCGACCGCATCGGCCTTGGGCAAGCTCGTCGGCAAATCTCGGTGAAACATCCAGCTAACGAGTAATTCTGGGGTTTAGTCCCCGGCCCGCCCTTGCCACGCCCGAGTGCCGCCGGTTATGGTTCGAGCCGTGATGATCGGACAGGTGTCCAGAACTGAGACGGGGACGCGATGGCACTGCTGAGCGATCGCGAGAGCCGCTTGCTCGTCGACGGTGCGCTGGTGGCCGGCAGCGGGGGCACGTTCCCCACCGTCAACCCGGCGACCGAGGAGGTGCTCGGGGTCGCGGCCGACGCCACCGAGGCCGACATGGATTCGGCGATCGGTGCGGCACGGCGCGCGTTCGACGAGACCGACTGGTCGACCAACGTCGAGCTCCGCGTGCGATGCATCAGGCAACTGCAACAGGCGATGCGCGACCACGTCGACGAGCTTCGGGAGCTGACGATCGCCGAGGTCGGTGCGCCGCTGATGCTGACCTCGATGGCGCAGCTCGAGGGTCCGATCGACGATCTCAGCTTCTGCGCCGACACCGCAGAGTCGTACTCGTGGACGACCGATCTCGGCTACGCCACCCCGATGGGCATCAAGACCCACCGCACGATCAAGCGCGAGGCGGTCGGCGTCGTCGGAGCCATCACCCCGTGGAACTTCCCCCACCAGATCAACCTGGCCAAGCTGGGTCCCGCACTGGCGGCGGGCAACACCGTGGTGCTCAAACCCGCACCGGACACGCCGTGGTGCGCCGCGGTGCTCGGCGAACTCATCGTCGCGCACACCGACTTTCCGGCGGGTGTGGTCAACATCGTCACCTCCAGCGACCACGGTGTCGGCGCGATGTTGTCGAGGGATCCGCGGGTCGACATGGTGTCGTTCACGGGCTCGACGAACACCGGCCGAGCCGTGATGGCCGACGGTGCCGCCACGTTGAAGAAGGTGTTCCTGGAACTGGGGGGCAAGTCCGCCTTCCTGGTGCTCGACGACGCCGATCTCGCGGGGGCGTGTTCGATGGCGGCGTTCACCGCGTCGATGCACGCGGGGCAGGGCTGTGCGATCACGACGCGCCTCGTGGTGCCGCGCGAACGCTATGACGAGGCCGTTCAAGCGGCCGCCGGCACCATGTCTGGCCTGAAGGCCGGCGACCCGACGAAGCCCGGAACCGTCTGTGGCCCAGTCATCTCCGCCCGTCAACGCGATCGCATCCAGGACTATCTGGACTCGGCGATCGCCGAGGGGGGAACCTTCGCCTGTGGCGGCGGCAGTCCCGCCGATCGCGACACGGGGTTCTTCGTCGACCCGACGGTCATCGCGGGTCTCGACAACGACGCGCGGGTGGCGCGCGAGGAGATCTTCGGTCCGGTGTTGACGGTCATCGCGCACGACGGCGACGACGATGCGGTCCGCATCGCCAACGACTCGCCATTCGGATTGTCGGGCACGGTGTTCTCCGGTGACGAGGAACGTGCCGCGGCCGTGGCGGACCGTTTGCGGGTCGGCACCGTCAACGTCAACGGCGGTGTCTGGTACTCGGCGGACATGCCCTTCGGTGGGTACAAGCAATCCGGTATCGGCCGGGAGATGGGAATCGCCGGCTTCGAGGAGTACCTCGAGACCAAGGCGATTGCCACGGCAGCGAATTGAGGAGACACCCCATGGGTCTGTACGGAGATCAGTTCACCGACAAGGTTGCCATCGTCACCGGGTCCGGCGGAGGCATCGGTCAGGCCTACGCCGAGGCACTGGCCCGCGAGGGCGCGGCCGTGGTGGTCGCCGACGTCAACGTCGAGGGCGCGCAGAGGGTGGCCGACGCCATCACCGGCGAGGGCGGCACCGCGCTCGCGGTGCGCGTCGACGTGAGCGATCCCGAGTCGACCAAGGAGATGGCCGCGCAGACACTCTCGGAGTTCGGTGGCATCGACTACCTGGTCAACAACGCCGCCATCTTCGGCGGGATGAAGCTCGACTTCCTGGTCAGCGTCGACTGGGATTACTACAAGAAGTTCATGAGCGTCAACCTCGACGGGGCACTGCTGTGTACGCGAGCGGTCTACCGGAAGATGGCCAAGCGTGGTGGCGGGGCGATCGTCAACCAGTCGTCGACCGCGGCGTGGCTGTACTCCAACTTCTACGGACTGGCCAAGGTCGGCGTCAACGGGTTGACGCAACAGTTGGCGACCGAGCTCGGCGGCCAGAACATCCGGATCAACGCGATCGCCCACGGTCCGATCGACACCGAGGCCAACCGCAGCACCACGCCCCAGGAGATGGTTGCCGACATCGTCAAACGGATTCCGTTGTCGCGCATGGGTGAACCGGAGGATCTGGTCGGGATGTGCCTGTTCCTGCTGTCGGATCAGGCGAAGTGGATCACGGGGCAGATCTTCAACGTCGACGGCGGGCAGATCATCAGGTGACCGAGCAACGGCTGGGTTACATCGGACTGGGCAATCAGGGCGCGCCGATGGCCAAACGCCTCGTCGACTGGCCGGGTGGGCTGGTCGTCTACGACGTCCGCGCCGAGTCGACGGCACCGCTGGCCGCACTCGGGGCGACGGTCGCCGACGGCGTCGCCGACGTGGCCGCGGTGGCCGACGTCATCAGCGTCACCGTGCTCACCGACGCTCAGGTGCGCGACGTCGTCGCCGAACTGGCTGAGCATGCCAGGCCTGGCACCGTCGTGGCCATCCATTCCACCATCGAGCCCGACACCGCGGCCGAGCTGTCCGAACGCTTGCGTCCCAAGAGAATTCACATCGTGGACGCGCCCGTCAGTGGTGGCGCCGCCGCGGCCGCCAACGGCGAGTTGGCGGTGATGGTCGGCGCCGACGACGAGGCCTACGAGCGCGTCAAACCCGTCTTCAAGCGTTGGGCGTCGATGGTGGTCCGGGCCGGCGAACCCGGGGACGGCACACGCATGAAACTGGCGCGCAACATGTTGACGTACATCGGCTTCGCCGCCGCCTGCGAGGCGCAGAAGCTGGCCGAGGCCGCGGGGATCGACCTGCAAAAGCTCGGCCGGGTGGTGCGGCACAGCGACGCCCAAAGCGGTGGGCCGGGCGCGATCATGGTGCGCGACGACACCCTGCCGTTGACGTCCGAGCACTTCCTGTACGACATGTTCGTCCACACCCGCGGGCTGGCCGAGAAGGACCTGCACCTGGCGCTGGGGCTGGGCGAGGCCGCCGGAGTGGACCTGCCGCTGGCCAGGATTGCGTTGCGCGACTTGGCCGACGGCCTCGGCGTGCCGCACGAGAGGAGTTAGACGATGGACGAACTGCGCCGCAAGGGCCTCGAGAAGATGAACGAGGTCTATTCGTGGGAGATGCCGAACATCGAGGGCGACGCGTTCTTCGACCTCACCGTCGACCATCTCTTCGGCGACATCTGGAGCCGGCCGGGCCTGTCGATGCGGGACAGGCGGTTGATGACCCTGGCGGTGGTGACCGCTCTCGGCGAGCAGGGCTTGGCCGAGATTCAGGTCAACGCCGCGCTGGCCAACGGTGAGCTGACCGAGGAGGAACTGAAGGAGACGGCCATCTTCCTGACCCAGTACGTCGGCTTCCCGCGAGGCGCGGGGCTCAACGGTGTGGTGGGCAAGGTCGCCGCCAAGCGCAAGAAGGCCGCCGAGAAGGGTGGCGACGAGGACAAGCGAGCCAACGCCAGATCGGCGGTCGAGATGAACACCGGGACGGCACCCGATGACGAGTAGGTACGCCGCACTCTCGCGTGGGGAGCTCGCCACGCTGGTGCCCGAGTTGCTGCTGATCGGCCAACTCATCGACCGTTCCGGGATGGCGCACTGCATCAGCGCGTGGGGCCGCGAGGAGATGCTGCAGATCGCCATCGAGGAGTGGGCCGCGTCGAGCCCCCTCTACACCCGGCGAATGCAGAAGGCGCTCAAGTACGAAGGCGTGGACATCTTCACGTTGTTCAAGGGTCTGCAGCTCGACATCGGCGCACCCCCGCAGTTCATGGACTTCCGCTACACCGTGCACGACCGCTGGCACGGAGAGTTCCACCTCGACCACTGTGGGGCGCTGCTCGACGTCGAGCCGATGGGCGACGATTACGTGCACGGCATGTGCCACGACATCGAGGACCCCACGTTCGATGCGACGGCGCTGGCCACCAACCGCAAGGCCCAGGTGCGGCCGATCCACCGGCCGCCGCGCGTTCCGTCGGGACGCACCCCGCACTGCGCGTGGACGGTGATCATCGACGAGTCCTATCCGGAGGTTCCGTTCATCCCGGCGATGGACGTCGTCGCCGCGAGTCGGGCCCACGCCTGCGAGCTGGATCCGATCGACCCGGACGACGACGGTGCCGCCGACTACTCGGGCGACCTGCTCGCCGACGTCGACTTCGGTGCCTTCTCGCATTCGGCGCTGGTGCGCATCGCCGACGAGGTGTGCCTGCAGATGCACCTGCTGGTGCTGTCGTTCACGCTCGCGGTGCGCGCCCGCGCGAAGGGTGACGAGGCGCTGGAGAGATCGGTCCGCTACAAGCAGCTGATCGGGATCGCCGGGGTGGCCGCCGAGCGCATCCACCGGGCGCTGGGCCTCTCGCGTGACGCCGCGGGTGCGTTGCGGGTCCTCGAGTTGCACCCGCTGTTGAACCCCGCGGCCTACGTCTCGGTCGACGTGGAACCAGGCTTCCTCCGTGTCCGGCCGTCACCCGCCCATGACGACGGCGCCTGGATCTCGCTGGTGTCGCCGGTCGCGGACCTGCCGTTGCAGGCCGTCGTCACCGCCGTCGACCCGCATCTGCGCGCCGAGGTCTCGGGTACCGAAACGGACTGGACGGTACGCGTGGTCGAATCCGACTCGCCGGCCAAGGAACTCGGCGAGGTGGCGGTGACGAAGTTCAGCGGCGGTGCGAATTGGGTCTTCCAGGAACGAAAGTCGTTGCCACTCACGGTGGTGTGAGCGGGCCCGGCACGATCGGGCCGGCCACCCACCGTCTGAGGTAGTCGCGCAGCGCCTCGCCCGAGCGGGGCGGCCGACCGGGGTCGATGACGAACGACTGGATGATCCGCAACAGGTACTCGGCGAGGTCGTCGAGATCTGCGTCGGTGAAGCCGCGCGCCGCCCAATCCACGTCGAACCGGAGCAGCATCGCGTTGGCGAAACGAAGCGCGACGTCGGAGGTCACCGAGGCGGTGTGCTCGTCGGCACGCCCCGGGGCGATCAGCAGGCCGATGTGCTTGTCCTTCGGCAGCCATTCCAGCGCGGTCGCGATGGCCTCGGTGACGGCGTCGACCGGGTCGGTCCGGCCCCGAAGGTGATCGGCCAGTCGCTCGAGGAAGTCGTCGGCGGCGTGAACCGCCGCGGCCACCAGAAGCGCCTCGGTGCTGGCGAAGTAGCGGTAGACGGTTTGCCGGGTGACACCGAGCGTGCGGGCCACGTCGGCGATGCCGACGTCGGCACCACGTTCGTCGACGGCCTGGCTCGCGGCGGCGAGAATTCGCGCCACGGCCTCCTCGTCGGTCGCGGGCGCCGATCCCGACCAGCCGTGGGTGCGCACGCGGACATGGTAACCGGGGCGATGGGTCGGCCCGGTCAGCCCCGGTAGGAGACGGGCAACTCCTTGACGCCGTTGATCCAACCCGACCGGAGCCGTTGCGGCTCGGCCACTTTCGTGATGTCGGGAATTTGGTCGGCCACCTCGTCGAAGATCAACTTGATCTCCATGCGGGCCAGGTTGGCGCCGATGCAGAAGTGGGCGCCGTTGCCCCCGAAGGCCAAGTGCGGGTTGGGGTGGCGCATGACGTCGAATTCGAAGGGCCGCTCGAAGACGGTCTCGTCGAAGTTGGCGGAGCTGTAGAACAGACCGGCGCGCTGGCCTTCGCGGATCGTCACGTCGCCGAACGTCACGTCTGCCAGGGCCGTGCGCTGGAAGCAGTGCACCGGGGTGGCCCATCGCACGATCTCGTCGACCGCGGTCGCGGGACGCTCCCTCTTGAACAGCTCCCACTGGTCGGGGTTGTCGAAGAACGCGTTCATGCCGTGGGTCATGGCGTTGCGGGTGGTCTCGTTGCCTGCCACGGCGAGCAGGATGACGAAGAACGCGAACTCGACGTCGTCCAGGGGCTTTCCGGTCTCCCCGTCCTCGGCTTGGATCAGTCGGGTGACGATGTCGTCGGCCGGCTGGCGTCGGCGTTCCTCGGCCATCGTGTAGGCGTAGCCCATCAACTCGGCGTTGGCGGTCGTGGGATCGGAGTCGAACTCGGGGTCGTCGGTGTTCATGATCGAGTTGGTCCAGGCAAACAGCCTCTCGCGATCGGCCTCCGGCACGCCGATCAGGTCGGCGATGGCCAGCAGCGGCAGCTTCGTGGCGACGTCGGCGACGAAGTCGCCACCGTCCTTCGCGGCGGCGTCGGCCACGATCTGACGGGCGGCCACGGCCAGCTTCTCCTCCAGGGCGGCCACCGATCGCGGTGTGAAGAGGCGCGAGACGATCTTGCGCAGTCGGGTGTGCTCGGGTGCGTCGTGGTTGATCAGCAGTGCCTTGGTCAACTCGAGTTGCTCGGCGGTGACGCCCTCGGGGAGCCGCATGACCGCACCCTTGCGGTTGGTCGACCACAGCTCGCCGTTGCGTGAGATGGCCTTGATGTCCTCGTGCTTGCTGACCACCCAGTAACCACCGTCGTCGAAGATCGACTCCCGCTGCTCGTTCCACCAGACGGGAGCGGTCTTGCGCAGCTGGGCGAATTCGTCGACCGGGATGCCGCGGACCAAGACGTCGGGATCGGTGAAGTCGTACCCCGGGGGTAGTCCACGCAAGCGCGGCTCCAGCGGAGCGACTTGGGGGGAATCGCTGCCGCTGCCGAAGGGGCAGGCGCTCTGCGTGGTTGCCATGTGTACGACCATACATCCGGTTGAGGAGTGTATGGTCGAATTCGGGGGTTTAGGGTTACCACCGTGCGAGTCCTCGTGATCGGATCCGGTGCCCGTGAACATGCGTTGTTGCTCGCGCTGCGTCGCGATCCCGAGGTGGACGCCCTGGCCGTCGCCCCCGGCAACGCCGGCACGGCGTCGATCGCCGAGCAGCACGACGTCGACGTCACCTCGGCAGACGAGGTGGTGAAACTGGCCAAGCGGACCGAGTCCGACCTCGTCGTCATCGGACCCGAGGTGCCGCTCGTCCTCGGCGTCGCCGACGCCGTCCGCGCGGCGGGCATCGCGTGTTTCGGTCCGTCGAAGGACGCCGCCCGCATCGAAGGGTCGAAGTCCTTCGCCAAGGACGTGATGGACGCCGCTGGTGTCCGCACGGCGCGCAGCGAGATCGTCGACAACCCCGCACGTCTGGACGCCGCGCTGGACCGCTTCGGCCCGCCCGTCGGTGACGAGGCCTGGGTGGTCAAGGACGACGGTCTGGCCGCAGGCAAGGGTGTCGTCGTGACGGCGGACCGCGGGGCCGCCCGCGCACACGCCGCCAGCCTGCTGGATTCCGGGCACCCCGTGCTGCTCGAGTCGTTCCTCGACGGCCCGGAGGTCTCGCTCTTCTGCGTGGTCGACGGCGAGACCGTCGTGCCGTTGTTGCCCGCGCAGGACTTCAAGCGCGTCGGTGACGGAGACGCCGGACCGAACACCGGCGGCATGGGCGCCTACACCCCGCTGCCCTGGCTGCCTGCCGACGTCCTGACGAGGATCGTGGACGACGTCGTCACACCCGTTGCCGCAGAACTCGTCGCGCGCGGCTGCCCGTTCTCGGGCCTGCTCTACGCGGGGCTCGCGATCACCTCCCGCGGCCCGGCCGTGGTCGAATTCAACTGCCGCTTCGGCGATCCCGAGACCCAGGCCGTGCTCGCGCTGCTGGAGAGCCCCCTGGGGAAGCTGCTACACGCCGCCGCGGTCGGCGAGCTCGCCGGCCACCCCGCGCTCGCGTGGGCGGACGGGTCGGCCGTGGCGGTGGTGCTGGCCGCCGAGAACTACCCGGGACGGCCGCGGCTGGGCGACGTGATCACCGGATCGGAGGCGGCCGGTGTGCTGCACGCCGGTACCGCTCGGCGCGAGGACGGGAGCGTCGTGTCGTCGGGCGGTCGGGTGCTCTCCGCCGTCGGCACCGGCGCGGACCTCGTCGCGGCCCGCGAGGCGGCGTATGCCGTCATGGCAGGAATTCGTCTGCCCGGCAGTCACTTTCGCACCGACATCGGATTGGCCGCCGCCGAAGGACGCATCGGCCCCGTCGGCGGGTAGCCGGCTAGGCGACGAGAAGCGGTGCCATCCAGGCGATTTCCGCAGGCAGCTGAGAACTCCAGAAGGCGCCGTCGTGACCGCCCGGGGAGAATCCACCCGACGGAGGGGTCGGCAGCTGCGCGATGAACTGCTTGGTGGCCGAATAGAACGGGTCGCTGTCTCCGCAGTCGATCCTGATGGGAATGGACGCCAGGTTCGGCAGACCCCACACGCTGTTGGCGGCGTAGTCGGCCGCGCCGTCGAAGGCGCCTGGGGCCGTCGCATCCGAGGACGTCCACAGCGCCGGGCTGACCGCGCAGATGGCGGCCGTCCGGGCCGGTCCGAGCCTCGAGCCGAGTAGCAGCGCCCCGTAGCCACCCATCGACCAACCGAGGAACCCGACGCGCGAGGTGTCCAAGCCCTGCTGGCCGAGCAGGGGGATCAGCTCGTCGAGCACCATCGAGCCGGAGTCCTCCCCGGAGGCCCTGGCATGCCAGTAGCCACCGCCGCCGTCGACCGCGACGACGGCGAACGGCGGAATGCCCGAGGCGACGGCTTGGGCGAGGCCCTGTTCGACGCCACCGGCCATGACGCCCGCGGCGTCCTGGCCCTTGCCGTGCAGGGCGATCACCGGACGCAGGGGACCGGTCTGCCCGGGTGGCCTGGCGACCGCCCAGTTGGTCTGCACCCCGCCGCGTGCGGCCGAGACGAACGACCCGGTGACGTAGGTGGGTGCCGGGGCCGCGGGTTCCAGGGGCACCGGGGGTGGTGCCAGCGGTGCGCCGATACCGGTCATGGCGACGGGCGGCTGCGTGACCGGCGGCGGGCTCGGCGCCGAGCCCAGCGCGTACGCGCCCGTGGCGCCCGCGGCGACTCCGGCGCCGAGGCGCAGGACGGCGCGACGGCTCAGGGGTGGCATGGCGGCCATCATGCCACTGGCGTCTCGGGCGCAGACCGCCGCAACGAGGACCACGCACCCGTGCACCACAGCGCCCACACCACCAGCAGTGGTTGGAACAACAGCCGGATGCCGCGGGACAGGTCGGAGTCCAAACCGAAGGCAGAACTGTGGGTGAGGAACTGCGAGACGTTGCCGGGGAAGACGACGACGAAGAAGGCGGCGGTCACCCAGCCGAGCGCGACGCGGTACCGCGGGAGTGCGGCGAGGGCGGCCCCGAGGACGATCTCGACGACGCCCGAGGCGACGATCACGAAGGTGGCGTTCAGGGGCAGCCACGGCGGAACCTGCGCGTAGAACGCGGCTCGGGCGAAGGTCAGGTGGCTGACCCCGGCGAAGACGAGGGCGGCGCCCAAC
>Ga0102593_1001428_pt1 | contig 23474 bp, 22 predicted proteins | sample AraplaCol_mMS_r2_2_FD_76862 | JGI IMG/M metagenome (GOLD analysis project Ga0102593, IMG submission 76862) | Arabidopsis root microbial communities from North Carolina, USA - plate scrape MF_Col_mMS_r2 (SPADES assembly) (version 2) | ecosystem: Host-associated > Plants > Roots > Endosphere...
CAACGAACGCACCGTAATCGGTGATGTTCTTGACGACGCCGTCAACAACCTGGCCTTCTTCGAGGTTCTGAACGATTTCAGAACGCTGCTCGGCACGGGATTCTTCCAGAACCGTACGACGCGAAACGACGATGTTGCCGCGGCGCTTGTCCATCTTGAGGATTTCGAAGGGCTGCGGGTTGTGCATCAGCGGGGTAACGTCGCGGATCGGACGGATGTCGACCTGCGAACGCGGCAGGAAGGCAATCGCGCCGTCGAGGTCAACCGTGAAGCCGCCCTTGACCTGGTTGAAGATAACGCCTTCAACGCGCTCACCAGCTTCAAACTTGGCTTCGAGCTTGACCCAGCTTTCTTCGCGGCGAGCCTTCTCGCGCGACAGAACTGCTTCGCCAAGAGCGTTTTCGATGCGCTCGACGTAAACTTCGACTTCGTCGCCGACCTTGAGCGAGCCGTCCTTGGCCTTGGCGCCGAATTCCTTGAGTAGGATGCGACCTTCGACCTTGAGGCCGACGTCGACAACGGCAGAGTCCTTCTCGATTGCCGTTACGATGCCCTTGGTGACATAGCCTTCAGCCAGGTCGTGCTTGGCAAAGGATTCTTCGAGAAGGGCCGCGAAATCTTCGCGAGAGGGAGTAGCTACTGACATGTAATCTCCTGCATATCCGAATCCGGATACGTATGCGCCGGTTGGTTCGTGTTGAACGGGCCTGAACCCAGTCCGCTTCCTGTCGGGAAGCAATCCGGCGCTTGGACGGAATTTCAGGCTTAGTCTTCGGAAGCGGCCCAGGCAAAGCTTGGGCAAATCGCTCGAATTAGGTATTTCGGCTCAAAGCTGCATCGATGATCGATTTCGCAGCTTGAAACGCGGCCTCTATACTCATTTCCGACGTATCAAGCAAGTGCGCGTCTTCGGCTGGTTTCAAAGGGCTGTCGGCCCGTCCCATGTCGCGTTCGTCGCGGCGCTTGACGTCGTCGAAAATGGCATCGAAATCGGCAATTCCTCCCTTGCCTGTTATTTCGTCGTAGCGGCGTTTCGCCCGAACCTCGGGACTTGCCGTTACATAGAGCTTTACCGGCGCCGCCGGGCAGACGACGGTTCCGATATCACGGCCGTCGAGCACCGTTCCGGGCGCCTTTTCAGAAAACCGCCGCTGCGCCTCCACCAGTGCACGCCGCACCGAAGGCATGACCGCGATCTTCGAGGCCGCCTCGCCAATCTCATGCTTCGAAAGTATATCGCGATCGAGACCGGCCAGTTCAACCTCGCGCGCCATCTTTTCTGCCACCGCCTCGTCGTCGAGCGTCAGGCCGGCGTCAAGCAAAGCCTTTGCCGTCGCGCGGTAAGTCAGCCCCGTGTCGAGATGATGAAAGCCGTAGGTCTCCGCGATGCGGCGCGAGAGCGTTCCCTTGCCTGCGGCTGCGGGTCCATCGATGGCGATCGTAAACTGTTTGGAGCTCATCTGTCCGTTCATTTCTCCGCCAATCCGCCGTAGCGGCGGACGAGATCGACCATGTCTTCCCGACCGGACTCTTCACCGAGACCGGCAACAACACCTTCGCGATCAGCAACCGGTCGGTTCTGGCTGACCTTCCACTTGCCTTCAATCGCTGCAATCTCGATTTCGACGCCGATGATGCCTTTCATCTGCGCGCGGATGAAATCATCAGGCGCATCACCCACTGCCCAAGGCCTGTCGCGTGGGCCTTCCTGTTGCGTGGTGATCGCGTTGATCTGCTGAAGCAGCCAGTCCGCGTCGTCGATGACACGGGCCCTGCCCCTGACCTGTACGATCGCGTAGTTCCAGGTCGGCACGACTTTACCGGTCTCCTGCTTCGTCTGGTACCAGGATGGCGTGATGTAGGCATCGGCGCCCTGGAAGACGGCGAGCACATCCGCGCCGGCGTCGATATCGCGCCACTGCGGATTGGCCTTGGCGAGGTGAAGGCGCAAGATCCCCTTTTCGGAGGCTGCGGCATCCAGATGGAAAGGGACCGAATTCGCCATCAAGCCCGAAGCACCCGCAGTGATCAGCATGCCGAGCGGATGTGCCCGGATCAAGGCGTGCTGGACACTCAAATCTTCCTCACGAAAATGCGGCGGCTGGTACATTTCTCGCACCTATCCCGGCAGCCGGCCACGCGCCGATCTACCCTGCAAATGAACAATCGCCGGCTCACTATCACAAATGGCGGCGCCGGTCATCTGGCGCGCATGAGCGATGCATGAAGTTTGGCTTTGACATGCCGTGCTGCAACGATTATGGGGACCGGCTTATAAATTCCGAATAGAACGCCGGGTTTCACGGCATTTGCCGAATCTTGATTCGGCCATTCTCACGAGGCTAACAGTGGCGAAAGCTGAACTTGGAACGAAGCGTACCGATCCGGAAACCGGCAAGAAGTTCTACGACCTGAACCGGGATCCGATCGTTTCTCCCTATACGGGCAAGTCCTATCCGCTCTCCTTCTTCGAGGAAACCTCTGCTGCCGCAGCGGCTGAAGCCCAGGATGAAGAGGAAGTGGCAGAAGTCGATACCGAAAGCACGGAAGTCGAACTGGTGTCGCTCGAGGACGCAGATGAAGGCGCATCCGGCGACGAGATTCCAGATATGGGTGATGACGACGTCGAAATCGAAGGCGACGACGACGACACCTTCCTCGAAGCCGACGAAGACGACGATGACGACGACATGAGCGACATCATCGGCGTCACCGGCGACGAAGACGAAGTCTGATCGGATTAAGTCTCGGCCCGGACGAGAAAATTTCGCCGGGCCGATTTTTTTGGCTTGCTATCTCCAAAAACCGGAAGTAAGAAGCCGCCACTCCGCGAGGCAAGCGCTTCGCGAAGCATCCCAGGACCGGCCTAGCCGGACCGCCTTGATGGGGCTATAGCTCAGCTGGGAGAGCGCTTGCATGGCATGCAAGAGGTCAGCGGTTCGATCCCGCTTAGCTCCACCAAATTTCTCCCGACACGAATAACACTGGCTGTTCGACGCGTTTGGAACCACTTTCGTCTTAACGGCTGTCGCGCCCGAGGACTGTTCGCTCGCGGTCATTTCCTCATACACTGCTTTGCCAAATTTTTAGCAACTGCGGGTATGTATGGTTCCGATGCCGACTGATCGGCAGCCTGGAGCCTTGGTTCAATGACACGAGAAAGACGGCGGCGCATCATACACACGCGCAGAACGACGACCGGCCTGGTGCTTGCCGGCGCGATTTCCTTTCTGGCGGGTATGACCGATGCGACCGGACTGGCGCTGACCGGTGATTTCGTGTCGTTCATGACGGGCAACACAACGCGCGCCGCCCTGTCGCTCGGCGGCGGCGATCTACGGCATGCGGCCATTCTACTCTCGGCGATCATGGTCTTCGTGCTTGGCAATGCGGCCGGGATCGTGATCGCGCATTTCGCGGACCGGCGCACGTTCGCCGTGCTTTCCTGCGTCAGCATCGCGCTGGCTACCGCCTCTCTCATGATGGGCGAGAGCGTGGCGATGCCGCGCTTCTATCTCATCGTCGCTTCGATGGGGATGGTGAACGCGGCCGTGGAGCAGATCGAGGGGCTGCCGATCGGGCTGACCTATGTGACCGGAGCGCTCTCGCGTTTTGGGCGTGGCCTTGGGCGCTGGATTATCGGCGACAAGCGATTGGAGTGGACGATCCAGATCGTACCGTGGGCCGGCATGTTTGCGGGCGCGGTGATGGGCGCGCTGCTCACACAGATCGCGGGTGCAGCGGCCCTGTGGGTGATTGCCGTCTTTGCGATGCTGGTTGCGCTCGCCTCTCTGCTCATCCCCAAACGCCTGCAACGTCGGTTTAACGCCACGCCACGTTCGGCGGTGCGCACGAAATGAAGTCGCAATAGAAGCCTATCGAATCAGATAGATGGCGGGCGGAAACCGCTGAAGGAAGACATCCTTGTTTCTCTTTTCAAAGCTCATCTGGATTTTCGGGCAGCCATTGTCGCTCGCTTTCCTTTTCGTCCTGTTTGCCCTGGTGACGGGCCTTGTCCGCTGGCGTGCGACAAGTCTCGTTTCGTCGGCGATTGCGGGCCTGATTTTGTTCGTCACGCTCTACACCACCGTCGGCAACTACCTTCTGCAGGGTCTCGAGGATCGGTTTGTCAAACCGCAGGATCCGCCAAGCCTGCAGTGCATGATCGTCTTGGGCGGTGCATTCGAGAACGAGGTGAATACCGCCCGCCACGGAATAGAGCTCAATGCCGGGGCCGATCGCTTCGTCGAAGCGCTGCGCCTGGCGCAGAAATTTCCGCAGACGCGAATCCTGATTTCCGGCGGCGATGGGTCGATCTCCGGCATCTACGAAGGTGACGCGGCGATATCGGCGCGCTTCTTCCCGATGTTCGGCATTGGCCGAGATCGCCTGGTCGAAGAAACGACATCGCGCACGACCTTCGAAAACGCGATGAACACCAAGGAGCTTCTGGCAAGCCAAGGTCTTTCGAACTGCCTGCTGATCACCTCCGGCTACCATATGCCGCGATCGGTCGGCATCTTCCGTAAACTTGGAATCGACGTCGTGCCGTGGCCGACGGACTACCGCACTGACGGGCGAGAAAGCCTTGGCTTCGATTTCACGCAGCCGAGCCGGAATTCCCAGAACCTGGCAACGGCAATCCGCGAATGGTTCGGGCTCGTCGGCTACTACCTCGCCGGCCGCACTTCAGAGCTCTATCCGGGCTGAACTAGCTATTTCTTGGAGATCGTCACGAACTTGGTGCCGCGCACACGGGCTGTGACGACACAAGGCTCCTTCGCCTTGTCAGCATCCGGACGATCGCAGAAACGCGGGTGCATCTTCATTGCCAGCACCATGTTGCCGAAGCGCTTCACGAAGTCATAACCGTAGACCTGGGCGGTCGCGATCATGAAATAGCCGCCCTCGGCGACCTGCAGATAGAAATTATAAGTGCAGCCGTCATCATTGCACTGCGGACCCTTCTCGCCGTCGCAGGTGAGCTCACCCTCGTTGACGACGGCGTCGATCAGACCGTCATTGTTGATATCCTGGCGGAGGACGAAGCCGTCCGAAAATTCCGCCTTGGTGCACTGCTCCTGAAAGTGCTTCTTCTCATAGACCTCCGGATCCGAGATAAGCGATTGCTGTGCGAAGGCCGCAACTGGGGCGACGAGTAGCGCGGCAAGATTCAGAGCGATCAGGAGCGTTTTCACGAAGGGTTTCTCTTTTGGTCGAATAAGGACGCTGTTGGCCGGACAGTTTGCTTGATCCGGCTTGCGCCGCCCTTGCCGCCGTGATTCATATTCGAAAGATTACGCGCCGGTTCTGGAGGACTGCATGCCGCTGTTCGTCTATGTGGATTATGTCGGCGTTGCGCTTTTTGCGGCAACAGGCGCGCTCGCGGCGTCGCGGAAACAGCTTGACCTGATCGGCTTCCTGTTCTTCTCCATCGTCACGGGGACGGGTGGCGGTACGGTGCGCGACATTGTCCTTGGCCGTGTGCCGGTGTTCTGGGTTCTGAACCCGACTTACGTCATCGTCTGCTGCGCTATCGGCGTCCTGGTGTTCTTTACTGCCCACCTCGTTGAATCGCGCTATCGCTTGCTGATCTGGCTCGATGCCGTAGGGCTGTCGGCTTACTGCGTGATGGGTGCCGCGAAGGGCCTCGCCGCCACGGGCTCGCCAACGATCGGCATCGTGACCGGGACGTTGACGGCGACCTTCGGTGGCATCCTGCGCGATCTACTGGCCAACGAGCCGTCCGTGCTGTTGCGGCCCGAAATCTACATCACGGCAGCACTGGTCGGCGGCGGCATATTTACGGCTGCGAACGCGCTCGACCTGCCGCTCTATGCGGCCTCTGCCGTCGGTGTCGTCGCGGCATTCTCAGTGCGCGGCGGCGCGCTCTATTTCGGTTGGACCTTTCCGACCTACAAGGCAAAGCCCGGCCGGCATCCTGACGATGTGATGTGAAATCAGCGCCGCTTCGCGCGCAGGCGGATCACGACGTCGACGTGGGCGATTTCCAGCCCTTCCGGCGGCTCCGGCAGATTGCCGATCGTCAGATTACTAACCGGGATATCCAGCACGTCGTTTTCGCCTTCGACGAAGAAGTGATGGTGGTCGGAGACGTTGGTGTCGAAATAGGTCTTGGCGCTTTCGACTGCGAGAACGCGGATCATCCCTGCTTCGGTAAACTGGTGCAGCGTGTTGTAGACGGTCGCCAGCGACACCGGCACTCCCGCCTGCACGGCCTCCTCGTGGAGTTCCTCGACCGTCAGGTGCCGATCGCCTTTGGCGAAAAGCAGGTCACCGAGCGCGACGCGCTGGCGCGTCGGACGAAGGCCGGCGTGTCTCAGCCGTGCCTCAATGGTAAGCGGGGCCTCTGCCACCATCCGACGAACTCCGGTTTAATCTAGCGTCAAGCAATCAGGTTTCATTAGCCATATAACTTTTGCGCAAAAGCGTTTCAATAGTTTCAATGGGGACAAAGAGTGCGAAAACGCCGCAAAATCGGGCTTTTGGCGCAATTAGTGCTGGCCGGGGGCTTGGCCTTCCTGTATGCGACCACCAAATAAGGCGCGCAGCCGGTCCTCCGGAGGTTGGATGAAGCTCAGTCATGCTTATGCTTCATTTTCCGCTGAACTTGGACTAAACGTTCACATCCATCGGCATAGTTGCGGGGGGAATTAGAGTTTTCATGGCGACGAAACAATCCAGCTTCAACTACGAGGAAATTCTGGCCTGCGGCCGCGGCGAACTGTTCGGTCCGGGCAACGCACAGCTTCCTCTCCCGCCGATGTTGATGGTTCATCGCATTACCGACATTTCCGAAACCGGTGGCGCCTTCGACAAGGGCTACATTCGCGCTGAATACGACGTGAAACCCGACGACTGGTATTTTCCCTGCCACTTCCAGGGTAACCCGATCATGCCCGGCTGCCTCGGCCTTGACGGCATGTGGCAGCTGACCGGCTTCTTCCTCGGCTGGCTGGGCGAGCCCGGTCGCGGCATGGCGCTTTCAACCGGCGAAGTGAAGTTCAAGGGCATGATCCGCCCGACCACGAAGCTGCTTGAGTACGGCATCGATTTCAAGCGCGTCATGCGCGGCCGCCTGGTTCTCGGCACCGCCGATGGCTGGCTGAAGGCCGACGGCGAAACCATCTACCAGGCAACCGACCTGCGCGTCGGCCTGTCCAAGGACAAAGAAGCCTGATTGCACCGGGCGTAGTTGCCCGGTTTCCAAGTTAGAAAAAACGAAAAGGTCGAAACACATGAGACGGGTAGTTGTTACGGGTCTGGGTGTTGTCTCCTCGATCGGCAATGATGCCGCCGAGGTCACTGCGTCGCTGCGCGACGCCAAGTCCGGCATTTCCTTCTCCAACGATTTTGCTGAGCACGGCTTCAAGTGCCAGGTCTGGGGTCGCCCCTCGCTTGATCCGACGGATCTGGTCGACCGCCGCGCCATGCGCTTCCTGAGTCAGGGCGGCGCCTGGAACCATGTGGCAATGAAGCAGGCGATCGCCGATTCCGGTCTGGAAGAGAGCGACATCAGCAACAACGAGCGCACCGGCATCATCATGGGCTCCGGCGGACCTTCGACGCGCACGCTGATCGAAGCTGCCGAGATCACCATCAAGAACAACAGCCCGAAGCGCATCGGCCCGTTTGCCGTGCCGAAGGCGATGTCCTCGACGGCATCGGCAACGCTCGCCACCTGGTTCAAGATCCACGGCGTCAACTACTCGATCTCGTCGGCCTGCTCGACCTCGGCACACTGCATCGGCAATGCCGCAGAGATGATCCAGTGGGGCAAGCAGGACGTGATGTTCGCTGGCGGCCACGAAGACCTTGACTGGACGATGTCGAACCTCTTCGATGCCATGGGCGCCATGTCCTCCAAGTACAACGAGACGCCGGCAACGGCGTCGCGTGCCTATGATGTCAGCCGCGACGGCTTTGTCATCGCCGGCGGCGCGGGCGTTCTCGTCCTGGAAGAGCTGGAGCGTGCCAAGGCGCGCGGTGCAAAGATCTACGCTGAAATCGTCGGCTACGGCGCGACTTCGGATGGTTACGACATGGTCGCTCCGTCGGGCGAAGGCGCGATCCGCTGCATGCGCCAGGCGCTCGCGACGGTGAAGGGCGATGTCGACTACATCAACACGCACGGCACCTCGACCCCTGTTGGCGACAGCAAGGAAATCGGTGCAATCCGCGAAGTCTTCGGCGACAAGATCCCGCACATCCAGTCGACCAAGTCGCTGACGGGCCATTCGCTGGGCGCAGCCGGCGTGCAGGAATCGATCTACTCGCTGCTGATGATGCAGGCTGGGTTCATCGGCGAAAGCGCGCATATCACTGAGCTCGACCCTGAATTCGACGGCGTTCCGATCGTTCGCAAGCGCATCGACGATGCCAAGATCGACATTGCCCTTTCCAACTCCTTCGGCTTCGGCGGCACCAACGCCACGCTCGTCTTCCAGCGCTACAACGGATAATAATATGACGGGAATCATGCAGGGTAAGCGCGGCCTCATCATGGGTGTCGCGAACAACCATTCCATCGCCTGGGGAATTTCGAAGGCGCTGGCAGCACAGGGCGCGGAACTTGCCTTCACCTATCAGGGCGATGCTCTCGGCAAGCGTGTCAAGCCGCTGGCCGCCGAAGTCGGTTCAGAATTCGTTCTGCCGTGCGACGTCGAGGACATCGCCTCGGTCGACGCCACCGTCGATGCCATCAAGGAGCGCTGGGGCAAACTGGACTTCGTCGTTCACGCCATCGGCTTTTCCGACAAGAACGAGCTGAAGGGCCTTTACGCCGACACCACGCGCGACAATTTCAGCCGCACGATGGTGATCTCCTGTTTCTCCTTCACCGAGATCGCCAAGCGCTGCGCGCCGCTCATGAATGCCGGCGGTTCGATGCTGACGCTGACCTACAATGGCTCGACGCGCGTCATCCCGAACTACAACGTCATGGGTGTTGCAAAGGCTGCTCTCGAGGCGTCGGTGCGTTATCTGGCTGCGGATTACGGGCCGAGCGGGATCCGCGTCAATGCGATCTCTGCTGGCCCGATCCGGACGCTCGCGGGCGCTGGCATTTCCGATGCACGCGCAATCCTCTCCTGGAACCAGCGGAACTCGCCGCTGCGCAAGACGGTGACGATCGATCAGGTCGGCAATTCCGCCCTTTATCTGCTGTCGGACCTGTCGGCAGGCGTTACCGGCGAAATCCATTTCGTAGATGCAGGCTTCAACATCACCTCGATGCCGACACTGGACGCACTGCGCACGGCAGACGTGGAATAAGGACCGAAGCCGGGCTTGGAAACGAGCCCGGCTTTTCCGAAAGGCATCCCCTAGGGATGCGTGACCTGCCGCAGAATAGCAGCCGAATCTCTGGCGCCCCAGCGGGTCGCAATCTTTCCGTTTTCGACGACAAACCACTCCATCGCGGTGAGCTCGTAGCTCTTGTCAGTCGGGTCGTGACCCACGAGACCGCGGAAGAAGCCGGAATAACGCCCGCTTTCCCGGTAGCGGACGACGACGTTCTTCCCCTCGGCGGCGATATCGAGGATCTCGAGGTTGATGTTCATCCCCTCGTGGAGCTCACGCCAGATAGGCTCGATTTCATCGAGACCGCCATATCCCAGAACACCGTAAATCCGCGCATCGGAGGCAAAGAGCTCGCGCAACGCCGCCATGTCGAAGCGGTTGAACGCCTCGACATAGGCCGTCACGAGTTGCTTGTTTGCTTCCGTATCCATAGCTCCCCCTCCCCTTTGGGCTGTTCCGTGGCTACTTCTTCGCCCACAGCACCTTGAAGCGCGCATTGCGGCAAGTTTCGCCGCTCTCCTTGAAGTTTGCTGCAAGCACCGGCTCGTAAGGCAATCCGCGATTGGCAACCAGCAAGAGACGCCCGCCTCCGCGCAGCGCTGAGGCAGCGGTCTTGATCATCGCCTGACCGAGTGACGGCTCCGCCGCATGTCCTTCATGGAAGGGCGGGTTCATGATGATGAGGTCGTACCTGTCCTTGACCGGTTCGCTCGCCAGGTCATGCCAGAAGAAGCGCGCCGGCACGTCGGGGCAGTTCTCCGCCATGTTGCCCTTGGCGGCTTCAAGAGTCGCGTGGTTGGCCTCGTAGAGGTCGAGGCGACTGACACCCGGCGAGCGCTCCGCCAGTTCGACGGACAGATAACCCCAGCCGGCGCCAAAGTCGGCGACATCACCGGTGAAATCGGCAGGCAGACGCGAGGCGAGCAACTCCGAGCCATCATCGACGCGGTCGTGCGAGAACATGCCGGCCGCGGTCAGGAAACGGCCATCCACGCGCACGGACGGCTTGGAAAACTTGCTGACGACCTCACTAACGTCGGCCGGCCGTCCGAACCAGAGCGCCACGCCGTGATATTTCGGCATGTGTTCGATCTCGAGGCCGAAGCCCTCCATACGCTTACGGAGCGACTGGACGCCATCCTCCTTGCCGCCGGCGATGACGATCAGGCCGCCCACCTTCACGTGCTGAAGCGCGGCAGCGATGTTCGCCTCGTTCTCGCCCTTGTGCTTGTTGCAGAGAACCAGCGCGGCATCGTAGTCCTCGCCTTCGATCTCAGGCGTGGTTTCGATCCGCTGCGAGAGGAGTTGCCTAAACAGCGGCCGGAAGCCCTGTACGGCGCTCAGCGAGGCGGCAAAGCCCTCCGGCAGGGCAAAGCCTGCCTCGGCGCCGAGGAAGAGCACACGCTCGCCCTCGCCGGGCGCTTCAACGGTACCGCTGGCAAAGGGATGGAACAGGGTCTTCAGGGTTTCGCGGCTCATGATCTCTTCTCGCCTTCGGATACAAAAAGGGCGCGGGAAAACTCCCACGCCCTCGAACGGTTTGAAAGGCGCGGCTTATTCAGCCGCTTCCTCCTTCTTCTTGTCGGACTTTTCGGCAGCCGGGAGTTCCTGGCCAGTTGCCTGGTCGACAACCTTCATCGACAGGCGGACCTTGCCACGCTCGTCAAAGCCGAGGAGCTTGACCCAGACCTTCTGGCCCTCCTTGACGACGTCCTGCGTCTTGGCAACGCGCTCGGAAGCAAGCTGCGAGATGTGGACGAGGCCATCGCGGGCGCCGAAGAAGTTGACGAAGGCGCCGAAGTCGGCGGTCTTGACGACCGTGCCTTCGTAGATCTGGCCAACTTCCGGTTCAGCAACGATCGAGTGGATCCACTTGCGGGCCGCTTCGATTTCCTTGCCGGACGAGGACGCGATCTTGACCGTGCCGTCGTCTTCGATGTTGATCTTCGCGCCGGTCTTTTCGACGATTTCGCGGATGACCTTGCCGCCGGAGCCGATGACTTCGCGGATCTTGTCGACTGGAATGTTCATGACTTCGATGCGCGGTGCAAACTCGCCGAGCTGGCCACGGCTCTCGGTGATGGCCTTGGCCATTTCGCCGAGGATGTGGGCGCGGCCACCCTGAGCCTGGCCGAGAGCGACCTTCATGATCTCTTCGGTGATACCAGCGATCTTGATGTCCATCTGCAGCGAGGTGATGCCGTCTGCGGTACCCGCAACCTTGAAGTCCATGTCGCCGAGGTGGTCTTCGTCACCGAGGATGTCGGAGAGAACCGCGAAGCGGTCGCCTTCGAGGATCAGGCCCATGGCGATACCGGCAACCGGCTTGGCGAGCGGAACACCAGCGTCCATGAGTGCAAGCGATGTGCCGCAAACGGTCGCCATCGAGGACGAGCCATTCGATTCGGTGATCTCGGAGACGACGCGCAGGGTGTAAGGGAACTGCTCAGCAGACGGCAGCATCGGACGGATGGCGCGCCACGCGAGCTTGCCGTGACCGATTTCGCGGCGACCTGGGGAACCCATGCGGCCGGTTTCGCCAACCGAGTAGGGCGGGAAGTTGTAATGGAGCAGGAAGCGCTCCTTGTACATGCCCGTCAGGCTGTCGACGTACTGCTCGTCTTCGCCGGTGCCGAGCGTGGCAACGACGATCGCCTGCGTTTCACCGCGGGTGAAGAGCGCCGAACCGTGAGTGCGCGGCAGGAGGCCGACTTCCGAGACGATCGGACGAACGGTTTCGAGGTCGCGGCCGTCGATACGGCTCTTGGTGTCGAGGATGTTCCAACGAACGATCTTCGCCTGCAGGTGCTTGAAGATCGCGCCGACTTCTTCGGCCGTGTACTTCGCTTCGCCTTCCTCCGGCAGGAAGTGTGCCTTGACCTTCGCCTTGACGGCGTCGACGGCAGCGTAGCGTTCAGCCTTCTGCGTGTTCTTGTAGGCGGTGCGAAGCTCGGCTTCGAAATGCTTCAGCATCTCGCCTTCGAGTTCGGAGTAGTCTTCCGGCTGGAAGTCACGCGGTTCCTTGGCAGCCACTTCAGCGAGCTTGATGATCGCATCGAGGACCGGCTGGAAGCCCCGGTGGCCGAACATGACGGCGCCGAGCATGACTTCTTCATTAAGTTCCTTGGCTTCGGATTCAACCATCAGAACGGCGTCGTGCGTACCTGCTACAACGAGGTCGAGGATCGACTCTTCCATCTCGTCGAGATGCGGGTTCAGAACGTATTCGCCGTTGATGTAGCCGACGCGGGCGCCACCGACCGGGCCCATGAAGGGAACGCCCGACAGCGTCAGAGCTGCCGACGCAGCAACCATCGACAGGACGTCGGGGTTGTTTTCAAGGTCATGCTGGATGACGGTGACGACGACCTGCGTGTCGTTCTTGTAGCCTTCCGGGAAGAGCGGACGGATCGGGCGGTCGATCAGGCGGGAAACGAGGGTTTCGTTTTCCGACGGACGGCCTTCGCGCTTGAAGTAGCCGCCGGGGATCTTGCCGGCTGCGTAGGTCTTTTCCTGGTAGTTGACGGTCAGCGGGAAGAAGTCCTGGCCCGGCTTCGGCGCCTTGGCGGAAACGACGGTGGCGAGAACCACGGTTTCGCCGTAGGTCGCGAGAACGGCACCGTCAGCCTGACGGGCGATCTTGCCGGTCTCGAGCTTCAGCGGGCGGCCTGCCCACTCGATTTCCACACTATGAGTATCGAACATATGTCTTGTCCTTCAATGCGGGAACATGCGCCTCGCCTTCCAAGGCACGGTGCACGGTCAACCGCAATCGGTGTGACGCATCATGGGCAAGACAACGGGAGGCTTTACATTCATCGGTCCATAAGAGACCGGGCCAAAGCTTGTGAGGCTCTGGCCAAAAGCATCCGGCAATCCTGCCCCATGACAGGTCAACGGTTGGTTTAGCAGAACCGGCCCATCCGGGTCTGCCGGGCAATCCGCCACGCGTGGCGGGATGGGGAAGTCTCTCCCCGAAAAAATCCGGCGGGCGTCCCAAGGGGAACGCCCGCCGAAAAAAGCCTTAGCGGCGGATACCCAGGCTGGTGATCAGCTTGGTGTAACGGCCTTCGTTCTTCTTCTTGAGGTAGTCAAGAAGCGAGCGGCGGCTGGAAACCATCGTCAGCAGACCACGTCGGGAATGGTTATCCTTCTTGTGGTCCTTGAAGTGGCCGGTCAGGTTGTTGATACGCTCGGTCAGGATGGCAACTTGAACTTCCGGAGAACCGGTGTCGCCTTCGAACGTTGCGTATTCCTTGATCAGAGCCGTCTTGCGCTCAGCAGTAATCGACATCGGATGTTCCTTTCTATGAGAGGAGATTAGGTCGCCAAAAGCCGGGATGTCGTCCAGCTTCGGCCGCGAATGCATCCGGGCAGAGCCCGATTGCTGGCGCTGCGTATAAACCAAATGCGCTGCAATTGAAAGAGGCATGCCGCAGATGGCCGATTCGTCACTTTCCAGCTATGGCATCGCGGATCATGGCATTGTAGCCCTCTGGATCCTGCAGCATGGCGAAGTGGCTTGCGTCCTTGAGGATCACCAGCTTCGAACCTGGAATTTGTTTGGCCATCATCTCGGTATGGTCGAGCTTGATTGCCTCGTCGTGGTCGCCGATCGTCAAGGTGACGGGTACCTTGATCTTGCCGAGGTCGTCGGCTGTCCAGGCAGGCTGGCTTCCCCACATCGCGGAGATCTGGGTGACGAAAGCATCATACTCGTTCGGCGTCGGCGACAGCTTCTTGTAGGTCTCGCCGGCCGCATCGATGTAACCGCTGAAGGTCTTGTTGGTCATGACGTCGGCTTTGACGCCGTCCGTCGTCACATTCGCCGCCTGCGCGATCACGCGCGTCAGCTTCTCCGGGTTCTTCATCGCCATGTCGATGCCGATGATGCCGCCATCAGACCAGCCGACCAGGGTGACCTTGTCTAGCTTCAGATAATCGAGCAGAGCGACATAGTCGGAGGTCATCAGATCATACCCGAACGGCTGCTCGCTGCGCGTCGAGCGGCCATGCCCGCGGCTGTCGGCGACGATCACCAAATGATCCTTGGCAAACTCGGCCACTTGATAGCCCCAGACATCGGCGCTGCCGAGTCCGCCGTGGATGAACAGCATCGGCTCACCCTCGCCGTATTCGGCGTAGTACATCTTGATGTCGTTGACGGGGGCCATGCCGCTCGTCTTTGCGGTCGGCATTGGCGGGAAGGCTGGCAACGTTGCCCAGCGCTCCGAGGAATAAGCGTTGGCGGCTATCAAAACCGCCGAGAAGAACATCAGGATGCCGGCTGCAAGTCTGCGCATAACTGTCTCCCTGATCTGAAGGACCCGACGGCCCAGATCAGGGAAACATATCCCAATGCCGAGCATTGACAATTGCTATCTGTGGTTTGGCCGACCCACCGCAAAACCGGAGGTTTAACGATCCTCAGCCAAAGACCCGCTTTGGGCGGAACTCGCCCTGACCGATCTCGCCGATCGCGATCAGCTTGCCGCGGGACGTGGCATAGGCTTCGCTTTCGGCAACCGGCGCATCGCGACCCCGCACGAGGATCGGATTGCCCATCTTCAAACGATGCGCCTGGTCGTCATTGACAACGAGGTGCGGCAGTGAGGAGAGCGCTTCGCTGGTGTCGATCAGCAGGGCATCCAGCGCTGCAAGCCGTTCGTCCGCGTCTTCGACTGCCTCGATCGCGACGAGATCGGCAAGTGGTATCATGGTCTCTTCGGCAAAGGGCGCGACAAAGCTGCGACGCAGGCCGGAGATATGGCCATAGCAGCCGAGCTCGCGGCCGAAATCGCGCGCCAGCGCACGCACATAGGTACCCTTGCCGCATTCGACTTCGAAATGCGCCGTATTGGCATCCTGGCAGGACAGCAGCGTCAGGCGGAAGATCTCGACTTCGCGAGAGGGGATTTCCACTGCCTCACCGTCGCGCGCCAGATCGTAGGCGCGCTCGCCTGATATCTTGATGGCGGAAAACTGCGGCGGAACCTGGCTGATCACACCGGTGTACTTCGGCAGGAGGTCGCGGATCTGCTGTTCGCTCGGGCGCTTGTCGGAGCTCTGCGTTACATCGCCCTCAAGATCGTCGGTTGCGCGCTCCTCGCCCCAGGTCACGGTGAATTCGTAGATCTTGCGACCGTCCATCACGTAGGGAACGGTCTTTGTCGCATCGCCAAGGGCGATTGGCAGCATGCCCGAGGCCAGCGGGTCAAGCGTGCCGGCGTGACCGCACTTCTGCGCCTTGAACAGCCATTTGATCTTGGAAACGGCTTCGGTGGAGCCGAAATCGACCGGCTTATCAAGGATCAGCCAACCCGAGATCGGGCGGCCCTTCGGTTTACGTGGTTTGGACATCAGTCTCTTCTACTATTCTTCTTCGGTATCGCCGTGATCGAGATCGCGGCTCACCTCAGGCGAGCGCAGCAACTCGTCGATCTTCTTGTAATTGTCGAAGCTCGTATCGTCGCGGAAGCGGACCTCCGGCATGTACTTCATCTGCCGAAGCTGCGACCCGAGGCGGCCGCGAATGTATTTTGCATTGCGGTTCAGCGCGCCAATCACCGCATCATGATCCGTTACACCAAGTGGCGTCACATAGGCCGTCGCGATCTTCAGATCGGGCGACATGCGGACTTCGGAGATGGAAATGACGGTCTTCTCGATCACGTCATCGCGCACTTCGCCGCGCTGCAGAACCTGCGTGATCGCGGCGCGAACCTGCTCGCCGACGCGCAGCATGCGCTGCGAAGGTGCGGAGGTTGTTGGTCTTGTTGCCATTTTTCTTTGCCTCAAAAGGTTCGGGCGCCGGCCTCAGTTGATCCGGCGCCCGTCCAAATTTCCAATATCACACGATCAGAGCGTACGGGTGATGTGCTCGACGCGGAAGCACTCGATCGTGTCGCCGGCGCGGATGTCTTCGTAATTCTCGAAAGCCATACCGCATTCCTGGCCGGAATGCACTTCCGAGACTTCATCCTTGAAGCGCTTGAGCGTCTTGAGCTTGCCTTCGTGGATGACGACGTGGTCGCGGACGAGGCGAACGCCGACACCACGTTCGACCTTGCCTTCGGTAACGCGGCAACCCGCGACCTTGCCGACTTTCGTGATGTTGAACACCTCGAGGATCTCGGCATTGCCGAGGAAGGTTTCGCGACGCTCTGGCGACAGCAGGCCCGACATCGCTGCCTTCACGTCATCCACCAGATCGTAGATGATGTTGTAGTAGCGGATTTCAATGCCCTGGCGCTCTGCCAGCGTACGAGCCTGTGCGTTCGCACGGACGTTGAAGCCGATGATCGCGGCGCCAGATGCCTCGGCAAGCGAGATATCCGATTCCGTCACACCGCCGACAGCCGAGTGAACGATGCGGGCACGAACTTCGTCCGTACCGAGCTTTTCGAGTGCGCCGGCGATCGCTTCAATCGAACCCTGCACGTCGCCCTTGATGACCAGCGGGAACTCCTTGACGCCTGCAGACTGCAGCTGCGTCATCATCTGTTCCAGCGAGCCGCGCTGGCCCGAATGGCGGGCGGCAGCCTTGTCGCGAGCGAGGCGCTGACGATATTCCGAGATCTCGCGGGCGCGGCTTTCGTTTTCGACGACGGCGAACTTGTCACCTGCCTGCGGCGTGCCGGAAAGGCCGAGCACCTCGACCGGCATGGCCGGCGGGGCTTCCTTGACATGATCGCCCTTGTCGGTGACGAGGGCGCGGACACGACCCCAGACATCGCCGGCAACGATGATCTGGCCGGGCTTAAGCGTACCGTTCTGAACCAGAACGGTGGCAACCGAACCACGGCCGCGGTCGAGCTGGGCTTCGATGACCGTGCCTTCCGCGGTGCGGTTCGGGTTGGCCTTGAGGTCCAGGATTTCGGCCTGCAGCAGGATGGCTTCCAGCAGCTTGTCGAGGTTCAGGCCCGTCTTGGCGGAAACTTCGACGTCAAGAACTTCACCGCCCATCGATTCCACGAAGACTTCGTGCTGCAGGAGTTGCGTGCGCACCTTCTGCGGATCGGCGGTCGGCTTGTCGACCTTGTTGATCGCCACGATGATCGGAACACCAGCGGCCTTGGCGTGGTTGATCGATTCAATCGTCTGCGGCATGACGCTGTCGTCAGCGGCAACGACCAGGATCGCAATGTCGGTCGCCTGCGCACCACGGGCACGCATCGCCGTGAAGGCGGCGTGGCCGGGGGTGTCGATGAAGGTGATCTTCTGACCGTTCTGCTCGACCTGATAGGCGCCGATATGCTGCGTGATGCCGCCAGCTTCGCCGGCAACCACGTTGGCATGGCGGATGGCATCGAGCAACGAGGTCTTGCCGTGGTCAACGTGGCCCATGATGGTCACAACAGGCGGACGCGAAACGCGATCGCCCTCTTCGTCGGCAACGTTGAAGATACCGAGTTCGACGTCGGATTCCGAAACGCGCTTGACGGTGTGGCCGAATTCGCCGGCGATGAGTTCAGCGAGGTCGGCGTCGATGACGTCGCCCGGCTTCATCATCTGGCCTTCCTTCATCAGGTACTTGATAACGTCGACCGCACGTTCGGACATGCGCTGCGACAGTTCCTGGATGGTGATGGTCTCCGGCAGGATGACTTCGCGAACAACCTTTTCGCGGGTTTCCTGCATCTGGCTGCGGCGGAACTTTTCCTGGCGGCGGCGCATGGCGGCCATGGAACGGCCACGTGCCGTGCCATCTTCGTCGACGCCGGCAGTACCGATCGTCAGCTTCCCGCGGCGACGTTCGTCGTCGGTCTTTGGACGTGTCGTCACCGGCTTTGCCGGTTCCGGGCGTACGACGCGACCGCGAGCGGGTACGCCGCGCGGGGCGCCGCGGTCCTCATCTTCGCTGTCACGGCGACGAGCGCCCGGCGCTGCGGCCGCGGCCGGAGACGGCCTCGCGGGAGCCGCGGACGGCGCCGCATCGGGGCGGCGTGCGGGCGGAGTCTGGGCCTGAACACGCGGCGCTTCAGTGCGCGCTTCGACCGCAGCGGGTGCGGGAGTTGCAACGGCCGTGGCAGCTTCGGCAACGCGCTGAGCCTCTTCGGCAGCGCGACGCTTAGCCTCTTCGGCTTCCGCGGCCTGGCGCACAGCCTCTTCGGCGGCGCGGCGCTTTTCTTCCTCGGCGCGGCGAACCGCATCCTCGGCATCGCGAACTTGTGCCATGGCAAGCGCGCGCCGGCGGGCATCCATTTCTTCCGGCGAGAGGTGGTTCAAGACTACCGGACGCGGACGATCCTGCTGGCGCGGCTGCGAAGACGGCTGCTGCGGACGTGACTGCTGGCCACCGGACGGATGAATGCGTGGGGCAGGGGCCTGCGGTGCGCGCGGCTGATGCGCGACCGGGGCCGGCTCGGCGGCACGGGCGGGCGCCGCCGCAGTGCCCGGCGTAATCGGGCGCTCGTCTTCCGGACGCATCGGACGCCGCTTGCGGGTCTCGACAACGACCGCCTTGGTGCGGCCGCGGCCCATATCCTGGCGCACGGTGCCCTGGCTCATGCCCGACGGCTTCAGGGTCAGAGTCTTCTTGCCCGGTCCGTTCAGTGTCTTGTCGTCATTGCTATCGGTCATTCGTTCCCGTTCCTTCGGACAGGGAGCGATGACGTCATCAGGCCCTGTCAATCAAATATGTCGATCAATGATCTGGGGACCGGACAAGTCCGGTGACCGCATCATTGTTTTTGCCGGCCAGCGCCGCCCGCTGCCCGGGACTGACCGCCATTGCGGTACTGTTCGAGCATCTTTGCGCGCTTCACTACACCCTCACCCGCCTGCCCTGCAAGCACTGCAGCATGGATAAAAGCGTTCTGGCCCATCAGGCCTTCCATTTCGCTCTCCGAGAAGAGACGGTAGGAAGGTACTTCCTCCTCGGTCTCCATTCCGAGGTGCCAGGCCTTGCGGGCCTGGTCGATTTTTCTCACGCCATCTTCGGCGGCATTCGTTGCGTGGAACACGGCGATCGCGGCTCCACTCCTGACTGCGGCATCCACTTTCGCGGAGCCGGTAACGAACTGCCCCGCCTTGCGAGCCATGTTCATCATCTGCATCAGCTGCTGTACGAGCAGCGTATCGACGGTTTCGCCGAGCTCGGCTGCCGCCTTCACATCCGCTTTCAAGGCACGCGCAAAGAGCTTCTTCGCCACGGCCTTGTCGACCAGCGAGCGATCGATCTTGACCCAACAGCCGCGTCCCGGAAGCTGGCGCTTCAGGTCGGCGACCACAGTCCCATCAGGAGCAGCAACGAAGCGGATCAGCTCATCCTGCGATCCGCTTTCGCGCGTCACGATGCACATGCGACCATTCACGTCATATCCGGCAAGATCGTCGTCCTCAGGAGAAACGCTCGGCTCACGCGCGGACATTATACTTCCTGCTCGGCCTCGGGAGCTTCTTCAGCTTCCGCGTCCTTTGCGAGGTCTTCCTCGGTGATCCAACCAGCCGCGAGGCGGGCCTGGACAACCATCTGCTCCGCCTCGACGCGCGAAACGTCGAACTTGGAGAACAGGCCTTCGAACTTCTTGGTCTCGCCGTTCTTGCGCTCGCTCCAGCCGACGAGATCGTCAGCGGCGCAGCCGGCGAAGTCCTCGATCGTCTTGATGCCGTCTTCGCCGAGCGCGACCATCATCTGAGCGGTCATGCCGTCGATCTGACGCAGTTCGTCGGAAACACCGAGCGCCTTGCGCTTCTCGTCCATTTCGGCTTCCAGGCGCTCCAGATATTCGCGGGCGCGCGTCTGGATTTCCTGTGCGGTGTCTTCGTCAAAACCGTCGATCGAGGCAATTTCGTCGAGATCGACGTAAGCCAGTTCTTCAACTGCCGCAAAGCCTTCCGACGCCAGAACCTGGCCGACCATTTCGTCAACGTCGAGCGAATCCATGAACAGGTTGGTGCGCTCGTTGAATTCCTTCTGACGGCGCTCGGATTCCTCGGCTTCCGTCATGATATCGATGTCCCAGCCAGTCAGCTGCGATGCCAGGCGGACGTTCTGGCCGCGGCGGCCGATGGCCAGCGACAGCTGCTCGTCCGGAACCACGACTTCAATGCGCTCTGCATCTTCGTCGAGAACGACCTTGGCGACTTCAGCCGGCTGCAGGGCGTTGACGACGAAGGTCGCCGGGTCCTGCGACCACGGAATGATGTCGATCTTTTCGCCTTGGAGTTCGCCGACGACGGCCTGAACACGCGAACCGCGCATACCGACGCAGGCGCCGACCGGATCGATCGAGCTGTCGTTCGAGATCACGGCGATCTTGGCGCGCGAACCCGGATCGCGGGCAACCGACTTCACCTGGATGATGCCGTCGTAGATTTCAGGCACTTCCATCGTGAAGAGCTTGACCATGAACTGCGGATGCGTGCGCGACAGGAAGATCTGCGGGCCGCGCTGTTCACGACGAACATCATATACGTATGCGCGGACGCGATCACCATAGCGGACGTTCTCGCGCGGGATCATTTCGTCGCGGCGGATGATGCCTTCGCCGCGGCCGAGGTCGACGATGACGTTGCCATATTCGACGCGCTTGACGGTGCCGTTGACGATTTCGCCGACGCGATCCTTGAACTCGTCGAACTGGCGGTCGCGCTCGGCTTCACGAACCTTCTGAACGATAACCTGCTTGGCGGACTGAGCAGCGATACGGCCGAAATCCATCGGCGGCAGCGGATCGGCAATGAAATCGCCAAGGGCTGCATCCGGGTTGCGGTCGCGGGCCAGCTCAAGTGGAATCTGGGTCGAATAGTCTTCGGCCTTGTCGACAACTTCGAGCAGACGCTGAAGACGGATTTCGCCGGTCTTCGGGTTGATGTCGGCGCGGATGTTGGACTCGGTGCCGTAGCGGGAGCGCGCTGCCTTCTGGATCGCGTCTGCCATTGCGGCAAGTACGATCTCGCGGTCGATGACCTTTTCGCGCGCCACTGCATCTGCGATCTGCAGAAGTTCGAGCCGGTTCGCACTGACTGCCATTGTCTTATCTCTCCGTCTTGGCGTCCCGGGTTCCCGTCCCTGGAGCCACAAGTTGATCGGTTATTCTTCGTCTTCCGCTTCGTTCTGGTTCGCGGCCTCTGCCTTCGCCAGCTTGTCGGCGCGCAGGGCATCACGGATCAGATCGTCGGTCAGAATGAGCTTTGCATCGGCGAGAGCCGTGAACGGAATAACGATATTCTGCTCTTCACCCTCGGAAACCTGGTCACGCTCGAGCGTGAAACCGTCTGCGTCGGTCGCAACGATCTTGCCACGGAAGCGCTTGCGGTTGCCGACCATGATCGACGTTTCGCACTTCAGAAGGTGTCCCTGCCAGCGCACGAAATCGGATTTCCGCACCATCGGGCGGTCGATACCCGGCGAAGACACTTCGAGATGATACTCTCTATCGATCGGATCTTCCACATCGAGAACCGGAGAAACGGCCATCGAGACCTCTTCGCAGCCTTCGACATCCATCGTTCCATCATTGCGTTCGGCCATGATCTGCATGGTGGCGCCGTTCTGGTTGAGCATGCGTACACGGACCAGGCGATAACCCAGGTCGATGAGCACAGGCTCGACGATGTCGGCAAGGCGCTGGTCGAGACCGGTCTCGGTGATCAGCCGCGGCTCAAGTTCATTGTCTGCTTTCGTCGGATCCGACAAGCGATACGCTCCTCGCAATTTCATGCTTTTTGGATGATCGCGGTAATAAAAAAGAGCGGGTCCTTGCGGCCCACTCTTCATCAAAACGATCAAGATTTGAGAGCCATATAGGCCCGTTTTCAAAAAATTGCAAGGTCCGTCGCCAACCTTCGGCCCAATGGGCGCCCGAGGTAGCCAGCGGCGTCATTCAGCATATATTGGCTCCGAGGACCGTCATCGGGAGGGATCGTGCCTTACACTTCGTCGACACTGGCGCCGCTACGGCACGAAACCTACCGGAGGATCTGGTTTGCAAGCCTCGCTTCGAACTTCGGGGGACTGATCCAGGCGGTCGGCGCCGCCTGGATGATGACGACCATCACGGCATCGGACAATATGGTTGCGCTCGTGCAGACATCGACGGCACTGCCAATCATGCTCTTTTCGCTTGCATCGGGCGCCCTTGCAGACAGCTTTGATCGCCGCCGGGTGATGCTGATTGCGCAATATTTCATGTTTGCGGTTTCGGCCGTGCTCAGCATCTCCGCCTACTTCGGCTGGCTTTCGCCCTGGCTGCTCCTCTTTTTCACCTTCCTCATCGGCTGCGGCACGGCGTTGAACAACCCGTCCTGGCAAGCCTCGGTCGGCGACATGGTGCCGCGCGTGGATCTGCCGGGTGCGGTGACGTTGAACAGCGTCGGCTTCAATATCACCCGCAGTGTCGGACCCGCGATCGGCGGCGCCATCGTCGCCGCTGCCGGCGCGGCTGCAGCCTTTGCCGTCAATACAGTGAGCTACTTCGCGCTGATCTATGCGCTGCGGCGCTGGAAGCCGACCCCGCCGGCCTCGACCCTCCCGAGGGAGACGCTCGGCAGCGCCGTCTTTGCCGGCCTTCGTTACGTGTCGATGTCGCCCAACCTGCAAAAGGTGCTGCTGCGCGGGCTCGTCTTCGGGATCAGCGCCAGCTCGATCCTTGCACTGCTGCCGATCGTGGCGATCAACCTTGTTGTCGGCGGTCCGCTGACCTACGGCCTCATGCTCGGCTCTTTCGGCATCGGCGCCATCGGCGGGGCTATCCTGAACGACCGGCTGCGCGAACGCTTTTCGAGCGAGGCGATCGTGCGGATTTCCTTTACCGGCTTTGCGCTGAGCGCAGTGATCGCCGCTTCCAGTCCGATTGCCGCGCTGACCTGTGCCGGGCTGGTGATCGCAGGCGCATGTTGGGTGCTGGCGCTCTCGCTGTTCAATACGATCGTGCAGCTGTCGACGCCGCGTTGGGTCGTCGGCCGCGCCCTGTCGCTCTATCAGACGGTGACCTTCGGCGGCATTGCCGGCGGCAGCTGGCTCTGGGGCGCGGCAGCCGACCGCTATGGCGTTGCCAATGCCCTGCTCATCTCGGCCTTCGTCATGCTCTTCGGCATCGTCATCGGCCTGCGCTTTGCCATGCCGGCCTTTGCCTCGCTCAACCTGGACCCGCTGAACCGCTTCATCGAACCGGCGCTCGGCCTCGATATCACGCCGCGCAGCGGTC
>Ga0102593_1001431_pt1 | contig 23456 bp, 21 predicted proteins | sample AraplaCol_mMS_r2_2_FD_76862 | JGI IMG/M metagenome (GOLD analysis project Ga0102593, IMG submission 76862) | Arabidopsis root microbial communities from North Carolina, USA - plate scrape MF_Col_mMS_r2 (SPADES assembly) (version 2) | ecosystem: Host-associated > Plants > Roots > Endosphere...
GACCTGCGCGAGAACGGCGACGCGTTGAAGAAGCAGAGCAACGGCATCGATATCACCCCGCCCTGACCGACATGGCCACCAAGCAGAAAAAGCCGACGTTCAACCAGCTGATCGCCAAGGTCCACCAGTGCGAGGACGTGGTGGAGGCGCGCGAGCGGGAAGTCGTGGCCGACGTTCGCCAGCTCAAGGATTCGTGGCTGGCAGCGTGGACGCCGTGGCGGATCGTGGTTGCGGGCCTCGCATCGGGCTTCATCGTCGGTCGCGCGGAGCCGATGCGCGCGCTCGGCAAGAGCGGCGGGCTGATGCAGATGGTGTCGATGGCGGCGAGCCTGTTCGCGGGCGGCAGCGCGAAAGTGGCGGCAGAGGAAGCCACCGAAACGAAGGAACAGGTTGCCGAGGACACGGTCGGTGTGGGTGCGGGCGTGGCAATCCATCCCGGCGTGACGGTGCCGGTGGCCAGCGTGCATCCGGATGCGGTGGCGGACGACCTGGACGATGAGGCGTATGCGCTCGCGCAGGCCGAAGCGCGCGCCCGCGCCGCCCGTACCGCGACCGTCGGCCAGGTGGCCCCATGAGCGCGCTGCCCACGATTCCACCCGCCGCTTCCGACGACGTCGCCTCGCCCGACGAGGACGGCGAACTTCCTCCCAGTCCCCCGCCTTCGCCCCGGCCGCGCGCCTCCGCCGCGGTCGTCGTGCTGGCGACGCTCGCGGTCGGCTACACGCTGTGGGCGGCGCAGGAACTGGTGCTGCCGATCCTGCTGGCGATGTTCTTCGCGCTGATCGGCAATCCGATCATCCGCGGCCTGCAGCGCGTGTACGTGCCGCGCTTCCTCGGCGCGTTGCTGGTGCTGCTGGGCGGCCTGTTCGCCGCGGGCGCGCTGGGCAACCAGCTGATCGAGCCGGCCGGCGAATGGATCCGGCAGGTGCCGCGCGAGATGAAGCAGGTCGCGCCGAAACTTCGCGATCTCTACAAGCCGATGCTCGATGCCAACAAGGCCGCGCAGAACATCGCGCGCGCCGCCGGTGGCGAAAGCACGAGCCGGCCGGTGCAGGTGATCCGCACCGAGGCCAACGAACCGTTCAAGGTGCTGACCGCGACGCCGCGACGCGTGGCGTCGGTGCTGGCGGTGGTGCTGCTGACGTTCTTCTTCATGGTGTACGGGCAACAGCTGCAGCGCAATGCGATCGCGCTGCTGCCGACGAGGCAGCAGAAGAAACTGACGGTGGACATCCTCACCTCGATCGAGCGGGCGATCTCGCGCTACGTGCTGACGATCACCGTGATCAACATGTGCCTGGGCCTGGCGCTGTCGGGCGCGCTGTACTGGCTGGGCGTGCCGATGCAGGAGGCGCTGCTGTGGGGCACGATGGCGGCGATCCTCAACTTCGCGCCGTACGTGGGCCCGCTGATCGGCATCGTGATCATGCTGCTGATGGGCTTCGTCGCCTTCGACGACCTGTGGCCCTCGCTGCTGCCGGCGGGCATCTACCTCGCGCTGCACACGCTGGAAGGCCAGATCATCACGCCGATCATCCTGGGCCACAGCATGCGGCTGTCGCCGCTGGTGCTGATCCTGGCGCTGATGGTGTTCGGCTGGCTGTGGGGGATCGTCGGCCTGCTGCTGGCCGTGCCGCTGCTGGTGTGCGTGAAGCTGGTGCTGGCGCGGGTCGAGGGGCTTACGGGGTGGGCACGGTTGCTGGAGTGAGTGTCGCGCTCCCGGCGGTGTTCCCGTAGCCCGGGTAAGCGCAGCGCACCCGGGTTGGCCGATTCGACCGCGCTTCCCCCGGGTGCGCTGCACTTACCCGGGCTACACGAGCGTAGGGGTCCTTACGGCGCTCGCAAGCGCCTCCTCACCGCCTCGCGACGACGACACGCGGCGCACCCACCCGGTAAGGCTAAAATCGCCGGATGGCTTTCCCCGTCCGCGCCATCACCCTCGACCTCGACGACACGCTGTGGCCCTTCGCGCCCATCGGCGCGCGGGTCGAACGCGTGCTGCACGAGTGGCTGACGCAGCACTGCCCCACCACCGCGCAGCGCTTCCCCATCGAGGCGATGCGCGAGTTGCGCGAGCGCATGTACACCGAGCGCCCCGACCTCGCCCACGACTTCAGCCAGCTGCGCAAGCTGAGCCTGGTGCGTGCGATGGAACTGGCCGGCGACGATCCGCTGCACGCCGACGCCGCGTTCGAAGCGTTCTACGACGAGCGTAATCGCGTGGAGTTCTACGACGACACGCTAGCCGCGCTGGCGCGCCTGGCCGCGCGCGTGCCGCTGGCGGCGATCAGCAACGGCAATGCCGACCTGATCCGCGTGGGCATCGGCGCGCACTTCGTGTTTCAGCTGGGCGCGCGCGAACACGGCCTGCCCAAGCCCGACGCCAGCATCTTCCACGCCGCCTGCGGGCGTTTCCCGCTCGCGCCGCACGAAGTGCTGCACGTGGGCGACGACATCGAGATGGACGTGGTCGGCGCGCATCGCGCCGGGCTGCGCAGCTGCTGGATCAACCGCGTCGGCGCGCAATGGCCGCACGCCGACGTTCGACCCGACCTGGAATTCACCACCCTCGCCGAACTGGCCGACTGGCTGGACGCGGCGCAACCTTTGGAAACTGCTGCCGCATGAGCCTGCCGTCCGGATACGCCGACCCCACCACCGCCGACGCGCTGCCGCTGCACGTCGTCACGCGCGACAGCCTCGCCTCCTGGCGCGGCGCGCAGCCGGCCAACGTCGGTGCGTGGCTCGATGCGCAGGGCTTCGACGGCTCGGCGTTCTCGGCCATCACGCTTCCCGGCAGCGATGGCGGCATCGCCGGCGCGGTGATCGGCGTGGGCGACATGCTCGATCCGTTCGCCTACGGCCACGCGCCCTACGCGCTGCCGGCGCGCGCGTTCGCAGTCGCGGGCGATCTCCCGGCCGATGCGCGCAACGCGTTGCAGCTGGGCTGGGGCCTGGGCGCGTACCGCTTCAGCCGCTATCGCAAGCCGCTGCGTGCGCCGGCGCAGCTCGCCGTCGCGCAGGGCGATGCCGACGCGTACGCGCAGCTGGCCGCCTGCGTGCGCGTGCGCGACCTGGTCAACACGCCGACCGAGCACATGGGCCCGGACCAGCTGGAACAGGTGGCGTGCGAGATCGCCGAACGCTTCGGCGCGCAGATCGAAGTGGTCAGCGGCGACGACCTGATCACGCAGAATTTCCCGGCGATCCATGCGGTGGGTCGCGCGAGCCATCGCGCGCCGCGCCTGATCACGCTGCGCTGGGGCGATGAATCGCATCCGCACGTGGTCATCGTCGGCAAGGGCGTGTGCTTCGATACCGGCGGCCTGGACCTCAAGCCCGCCGACGGCATGCGCAACATGAAGAAGGACATGGGCGGCGCCGCGCACGCGATCGCGCTGGCCGAACTGGTGATGGCGCGCAAGCTGCCGCTGCGCATCACGCTGCTGGTGCCGGCGGTGGAGAACGCCGTCGGTCCGAATGCGTTCCGTCCCGGCGAAGTGCTCGACACGCGCAAGGGCGTCACGGTGGAGATCGACAACACCGACGCCGAAGGCCGCGTGATCCTGTGCGACGCGCTGACCTACGCCGCCGAGATGCAGCCGGTGCTGCTGCTGGACTTCGCCACGCTCACCGGCGCGGCGCGCATCGCGCTGGGTCCGGACCTGCCGGCGCTGTACAGCAACGACGAAGGCGTGGCGCAGCAGTGGCTGGAAGCGGGCATGCAGCTGCGCGATCCGCTGTGGCGCATGCCGCTGTGGCGCCCGTATGTGCGTTACCTCGTGAGCAGCGTGGCCGACATCGCGAACGGCGGGCCGTCGAAGATGGCCGGCTCGATCACCGCCGCGGTGTACCTGGACCGCTTCGTGCCGCCGGCGCAGAAGTGGGCGCACCTGGACGTGTACAGCTGGAACGACAGCGATCGCCCGGGCCGTCCTGCGGGCGGCGAGGCGCAGGGGTTGCGGTCGGCGTATGCGTTGTTGAAGAAGCACGCGGGCATGTGAGCGAGCACGCGCGCATTCGCGATGCGCGTTTGTAGCCCGCGTAAGCCGAGCGCACCGCGGCCCCGTGAAAGTCGGTCATGGTGGCGATGAACGCGCCGCAGCGCGTTGCGCCGGCAAACAGCGAGTTCTCAAGGACCACCTTCTCCCTCCGGGAGAAGGTGCCCGCTGCCGCTCCGTTGCCCCTCACCCCAACCCCTCTCCCGGTGGGAGAGGGGCTTGAGCCCTTGATAGCGCTATCGACCGCAAAGCGAAGCATTCAAGGTGACCCCGCGGCCCGTCATCGCATACGCTTGGCCCCGTCGCGGCCGTAGAAAGTTACTTCCGGCCCCTTGGCGCGGCCCCGCCCGCTGCCCACACTGCCCCCCTTCCCCATCGTCCGGATCGTCGATGAACAACTCTGCCGACCTGCTGAAGGAACTGCGAATAGATCGTTCGGCACCGCCGCCGCCCACATCGAAGCGCGGATTGTGGATCGCACTGGCCGCCATCGCGGCGGTGCTGGTGATCGCGCTCGTCGCGTGGGCGGTCATGGGCCGCGCGCGTGGCGTGGAAGTGCGCACCGCCACCGTCACCGCGATCGGCAACGGCGGCGCCAGCGGTTCGGTGCTGGATGCGACCGGTTATATCGTCGCGCGTCGCATGGCGACGGTGTCGGCGAAGATCACCGGCAAGGTGCGCGAGGTGTTCATCGAGGAAGGCATGAAGGTCGAGGAAGGCCAGGTCATGGCCACGCTCGATCCGCTCGACGCCGACGCCGAGCGCACCCTCGCCAGCGCGCAGCACAGCGCCGCGCGCAGCCAGGTCGAAAGCGTGCGCGCGCAGCTGTCGGAAGCCGAAGCCAACGCGCGCCGTCTTTCCACCCTGGTGAACCAGCAGCTGGTGTCGAAGGCGCAGTACGACGAGGCCGTCGCCGCGCGCGATTCGCTGCGTGCCGAACTCACCACGTCCGAGCGCAACGCGAAGGTCGCGGGCGACCGCCTGCGCATCGCCGACATCGGCGTGGACAACACCATCGTGCGCGCGCCGTTCTCCGGCGTGGTCACGGCCAAGGCGGCGCAGCCGGGCGAGATCGTCTCGCCGCTCGCCACCGGCGGCTTCACGCGTACCGGCATCGGCACCATCGTCGACATGGATTCGCTGGAAGTCGAAGTGGAAGTGGGCGAGGCCTTCATCGGCCGCGTGCAGCCGAAGATGCCGGTGGAAGCCACGCTCAACGCCTACCAGGACTGGAAGATCCCCGGCGAGGTGATCGCGATCATCCCCGCCGCCGACCGCGGCAAGGCCACGGTGAAGGTGCGCGTCGCACTGAAGCAGAAGGACCCGCGCATCGTGCCCGACATGGGCGTGCGCGTGAGCTTCCTGGAGCCGAAGAAGCCCGACGCGCCGGCGCAGAAACCGGGCGCGCTCGCCCCGGCGGCGGCGATCGTCTCGCGCGGCGACAAGCAGGTCGCGTTCGTGGTGAACGAAGACAAGGCGCAGCAGCGCGAAGTCACCGTCGGCCGCAGCCTGGGCGACGACCGCGAGATCACGCAGGGTCTCTCAGGCGGTGAGACGGTGGTACTGGATCCTCCGGCCTCGTTGACCGACGGCGACCGCGTGCGCATCGCCGGCTCTGACAAGAACGATAGTGGCGACGCCGACGCCGCGAGCGAATAGCGCGCACACGAACCACGCATTACGAGCAGGAAGCAGTCCCCCTTTCATAGTTTCGAGGACGTCGCAATGGCCACGCTGGTTTCGATCCGCAACCTCAGGAAGACCTATCAACGCGGTCCGGAAAAGGTCGAGGTGCTGCACAGCATCGACCTGGACATCCCCAAGGGCGATTTCGTCGCGCTGATGGGCCCGTCGGGTTCGGGCAAGACGACGCTGCTCAACCTCATCGGCGGACTGGATTCGCCCACCGGCGGCGAGATCACCGTCGACGGACAGCGCATCGATGCGATGACCGCGGGGCAGCTGTCGCACTGGCGCAGCCAGAACGTCGGCTTCGTGTTCCAGTTCTACAACCTGATGCCCACGCTCAACGCGCAGAAGAACGTCGAGCTGCCGCTGCTGCTGACCAAGCTGTCCTCGGCGCAGCGCAAGCGCAACGCGGAGATCGCGCTGCAGCTGGTGGGACTGGCCGAGCGCGGCAAGCACCGTCCGAACGAGTTGTCCGGCGGCCAGCAGCAGCGCGTGGCGATCGCCCGCGCGATCGTCTCCGACCCGACGCTGCTGATCTGCGACGAACCCACCGGCGACCTGGACCGCCAGTCGGCGGAGGAGATCCTCGCGCTGCTGCAGTCGCTCAATCGCGACCACGGCAAGACCATCATCATGGTCACGCACGATCCCAAGGCCGCCGACCACGCGCAGCGCACGATCCATCTCGACAAGGGAACGCTGGTCGAGCGCGAGCTGGCGGTCGAGCACTGAACCGGACTCCCCACTCTCCTCTCCCTGCAAGCAGGGGGAGCTTGGGAGGGGGTTGTGAGGCGCGCCAGCGCCGGGCTCGCCGCGATGCGGCGACGCAACCCCTCCCCAACCCTCTCCTGCACGCAGGGGAGGGAGTAAAAAACTTCTTGAGGACGCAGATATGAAATACCTGCACCTGATCTGGGCCGCGCTGTTCCGAAGCAAGACGCGCACGTTCCTGACGCTGCTGTCGGTGATCACGGCCTTCCTGCTGTTCGGCATGCTCGACTCGGTCCGCGTGGCGTTCAGCAGCAGCGCCAACGTGGCCGGCACCAACCGCCTCATCACCACCTCGAAGCTGTCGATCACCTCGTCGCTGCCCTATCGCCTGCAATCGCAGATCGAAAGCGTGCCGGGCGTGAAGAAGGCTTCGTACGCGACGTGGTTCGGCGGCATCTACCAGGATCCGAAGAACTTCTTCCCGAACTTCGCCGTCGGGCCGGGCTACATGGAGCTGTATCCGGAGTACGTCGTTCCGCCGGAACAGCTCAAGGCGTTCTACGCCACGCAGGACGGCGCCATCGTCGGCGAGCAGCTGGCGCAGAAGCACGGCTGGAAGATCGGCGACACGATCCCGCTGCAGGCGACGATCTTCCCGACCAAGGGCAGCAACAACTGGAACTTCAAGCTCGTCGCCATCTATCGCGTCAGCGACAACAAGCGAAAGGGCGAAGAGAACACGTTGATGTTCAACTGGAAGTACTTCGACGAAGCCAACGACTACATCAAGGGCCAGGTGCACTGGTACGTGATCGACGTGGCCAACGCCGACCAGTCCAACCAGGTGGCGCAGGCGATCGACAAGCTCTCCGACAACTCCGACCACGAAACCAAGACGCAGACCGAAGCCGCGTTCAACCAGGCGTTCTTCAAGCAGATCGGCGACATCGGCATGATCGTGACCTCGATCATGGGCGCGGTGTTCTTCACCCTGCTGCTGCTGACCGGCAACACGATGGCGCAGGCGGTGCGCGAGCGCATTCCGGAACTGGCGGTGCTCAAGACCATCGGCTTCAGCAACCGCAGCGTGCTGTGGCTGGTGCTGGCCGAAGCGACGCTGCTGGTGGTGCTGGGCGGATTGATCGGACTGGGCCTGGCGGCGCTGATCATGCCGGGCGTGAGTTCGGCCAGCCGCGGCCTGATCCAGCTGCCGAGCGTGCCGGCCGCGACCTGGGGCCTGGGCCTGGCGCTGATGCTGATCATCGGCGTGGTCGTCGGCCTGTTGCCGGCGCTGCGCGCGATGCGCCTGAACATCGTCGACGCCCTCGCGGGCCGCTGACAGGAGAGACGACATGAGCCGTACAAGGAAATGGCTGGGCAACACGGGCGTGCTGCTCGCGCTGGTCGCAGGGCTGGTCGTGTGGGTGATGCTGCCGTGGTTCGCGGTGCTCGCGCTCGTCATCGCGCTGGCGCTGTGGCTGGCGTTCACGCGTTCCGGGCGATTGACGCTGGAAGCGGCGCGCATCGGCATCTCGAGCCTGCCGCAGCGCTGGGGCGCGTCGAGCGTGATCGTGGTGGGCATCGCCGGCGTGGTCGGCGTGCTGGTGGCGATGCTGGCGATGGGCGCGGGCTTCGAATCCACGCTGAAGCAGACCGGCAACGACAGCACCGCGATTATTCTGCGCGGCGGTTCGCAGGCGGAGACCAACTCGGTCATCACCCGCGACCAGGTGCCGCTGGTCAGCGCGCTGGCGGGTATCGCGCGCGGCGCCGATGGCCGTCCGGCGATCTCGCCGGAGCTGTCGCAGGTGGTGAACATGGTCACGCGCGCCGACCACACCGATGCCAACGCGCAGCTGCGCGGCGTCGGCGATGCGGCGTGGGCGCTGCGCCCGCAGGTGAAGATCGTCGAAGGCCGGCGTTTCGAACCGGGCAAGCGCGAGCTGATCATCGGCCAGGGCGCGCGCAAGCAGTACGTCGACCAGCAGTTCAACGACCTCAAGCCGGGCACGCAGATCGAGCTGGCGAACCAGGTCTGGACGGTCGTCGGCTTCTTCGCTTCGGGCGATTCGCACGATTCGGAACTGTGGGCCGATGTCGAAACGCTGGGCTCGACGTATCGCCGCACTGCGTACCAGTCGATCACGGTAAAGCTCGACGGCAAGGATGGCTTCAACAAGCTCAAGGCCGCGATGGCGAGCGACCCACGCCTGAAGCTCGACGTCGACACGACGCGCCATTACTACGCCAAGCAGTCGGAGAACCTGAGCCGGTTCCTGAAGGTGCTGGGCATCGTGATCGGCGCGATCATGGCGGTGGGCGCGGTGTTCGGCGCGCTCAACACGATGTACGCCGCGGTAGCCGGCCGTGCGCGCGAGATCGCGACGATGCGGGCGATTGGCTTTCGCGGTTTGCCGGTGGTCGTGGCGGTGATGCTTGAGACGATGCTGCTGGCGCTGATCGGCGGATTGATCGGCGGATTGATCGCGTGGGCCGTGTTCAACGGCTACAGCGTCTCGACGCTGGGCAACAACTTCAGCCAGGTGATGTTCCAGTTCAAGGTGTCGCCGGAACTGCTGTGGAACGGCATCAAGTGGGCGCTGGGCATCGGCCTGGTCGGTGGCCTGTTCCCGGCGCTGCGCGCGGCGCGGCTGCCGGTGACGGAGGCGTTGCGGGCGGCGTGATTGCGCGCGGTGGTTGAAAGCAGAAAGGCCGCGAGCGATCGCGGCCTTTCCTTTTTGCGTGTCGTTGCGCTCGTGGGTGCCCACGTAGGATGTGGTTTCGCGTAGCGAAACCCATCGCGTTCGCCGTCATGTCGCGGTTGATGGGTTCCGCTGCGCGGAACCCATCCTACGAATACCGCTCGGCGTCGATCTTCCCCAGCAACCACTGCAACCCCGCCAGATGCTGGTCGTGGCTGCGCAGAGAATGCACCCGTCCGTAGGATGGGTTTCGCGCAGCGAAACCCATCGCGTTCGCCGTCACGTCCCGGTTGATGGGTTCCGCGGCGCGGAACCCATCCTACGAATACCGCTCGGCCTCGATCTTCCCCAGCAACCACTGCAAGCCCGCCAGATGCTGCTGGTCGTGGCTGCACAGGTAATGCACCAGGCTGCGCAGCGTCAGCGGGCCGTAGCCTTCGAACTGCGCGGTGCGCGCGAGCTGCGCATCGTCCAGTCGCGCGATCGTCTCCACCGTGCGCGCACGCGCATCGCGGAAGGTGTGCAGCACCGCGTCCGCATCGGCCTCGCCGTAGCGGCGCTCGATCGCCAGCGGTTCGCTTTCGATCGACGGCAACAGCGGATCCGCTTCTTCCAGCGTGCGGCGGATGCGCTCCTGGTAGCCCTCGATCTCGATGTCGCGCACGTGGCACAGCTGCTCGATCGCGGTGAAATGCTCGCTGGGAATGCCGTCCCAGCTGGGCGGCGCCCAATGGCGGTGCGAGGCGGGAATCGCCTTGTAATGCGCTTCCAGTTGCAGCGGAAACAACGCCAGCGCGTTCAGCGTGGTCTTGTCCATGACGATACCCTCAAGCAGTGGCCGGGACCGCTGGCTGACGCCGCGCCCGCCACAGTCCTTCGCCGGCGAAAATCGCCAGCGCGATCCAGATGAAGACGAAACCCGTCGCGCGATCGCGATCGAAGGCTTCGTTGAAGAACAGCACGCCCAGCAGGAACTGGATCGTCGGCGCGATGTACTGCATCAGGCCCACCACCGACAGCGGCGCGCGACGCACCGCGTAGGCGAAGCCGATCAGCGGCAAGGCGGTCAGCACGCCGGCGAAGATCAGCAGCGCATCGGCCGCCAGGCCATAACCGCCACCGAATCCGCCCGCACCGTGCGACTCGCTCCACAGCAGCAGCGCGAGCGCCGGCAGGAACAGGTACACGCCTTCGACCGCCAGGCCGCTCACCGCATCCACCGCGACCAGCTTGCGGATCAGGCCGTACAAACCGAACGACAGCGCAAGGCCGAGCGCGATCCACGGGGGCTGCCCGTACTGCCATGTAAGCCACGCCACGCCCGTGGCGGCGATCGCCACCGACAGCCACTGCACGCGATTGAGCCGCTCGTGCAGGAACACCACGCCCATCACCACGCTGATCAGCGGATTGATGAAGTAGCCCAGGCTGCTTTCGACGACGTGGCCGGCGTTCACCGCCCAGATGTACAGGCCCCAGTTGAACGCGATGAGCACGCCGCTGAGCGCGAGCATCCACGCCGCGCGCGGTCGCGCGAGCGTCGCCTTCAACCAGCCGCGCCCCTGCTTCCACGCCAGCCAGCCGGCGACGAGCAGCGCGCTCCACACGATCCGGTGCAGCACGATCTGCAGCGACGGTACGTTCTTGAGCAGATGCCAGTACAGCGGCATCAGGCCCCACAGCACGAAGGACGCGGCGGCGATCCACAGGCCGTTGCGGGTTTCGTGGTTGCCGGTCATGCCGCAGGCTCCGACGACGAGGCCGCGGACGGCGCGGGCGCCGCCGGCTTCGCAGCGCGCGCCTTCGCCAGCGTGATGATCACCACGCCGACCAGGATCACCGCCATCGCGCCCAGGTCGTGCGCGGTGAAGTGCTCGCCGCCGATCAGCGCGCCGAACACGACCGCAATTGGCGGATTCACGTAGGCGTAGCTGGTCGCGAGCGCGGGCCGCACGTGGTGCAGCAGCCAGATGTAGGCGGTGAAGCCGAAGATCGAACCGGCGACGACGAGGTAGAGCATCGCGCCGGTCGCCGACAGCGTCGGCATCTGCGTGATGCGTTCGCCGTGGATCATCGCGGCGATCAGCATCCACACGCTGCCGGTGAGCATCTGCCCGGCGGCGGACATGAAGGGCTGCGGCAGGTCCTGGTCGCGGCTCCAGATCGAGCCCCAGGCCCAGGCGATCGGTGCGATCACCAGGCACACCAGGCCCAGCGTGGAGGACGACAGCTCGCCGCCCGCGTTGAGCCACAGCACGCCGAGGAAGCCGATGATCAGGCCGACCCATTCGATCTTCGACGGATGGCGACCGCGCAGCATCGCGAATACGCCGGCGAACAGCGGCATCGACGCCACGGCGATCGCGGCCAGACCGGAACCGACTTCGGTCTCGGCGAGGTTCACCAGTCCGTTGGACAGCAGGACCATCCAGATCGAGAGGACCCAGAGCGTGCGCCATTGTTTCGCCGTTGGCGAGGCGACGCCGCGCGCGCGCAGCACGACGTACATGATCAGCCCGGCGAGGAACATGCGGCCGGCGCCGAGGAGGAACGGCGGATAGCTCACCAGCGCGAAGCGGATCGCGAGGTAGGTGGAGCCCCAGAGTATGTAGACCGAAGCCAGGGCGAAGGCGACGGCCAGCGCGCCGGGCGCGGCCCGGTCGGCGTGCTGTGCATCGTTGCGGGGTGTAGCGGTGCTCATGCGGATTCCATGCGTGGGGTGGACGTGCGGCACTGCTTCGATGAACGCGCCCTTCGGACAACACAGTGTTGCGATCGGCGCGGACGCCGGACGACATCGAGGCACCGGGCGGTCGGAGCGTTCTGCCCTGTGGGGCGGACGCCTCGCACGCGCGGTGCCGGAAGTCGTTCGGATAGGCGAAGCGTAACGCGCGAAGGCCGCGACGTGCTTGATAAATCATGCGTCCTGACGCAAAAATTTTGCATGACCAGGACGACCGTCGCATTGGATGAATTCGACCACCGTCTGCTCGAGCTGCTCCAGCGCGACTCGGCCGCGACCCTGACCGCGCTGGGCGAAGCCGTCGGGCTGTCGGCCAGCGCGGTGCAGCGGCGCATCACGCGCTACCGCAGGGATGGCTTGATGCGGCAGGTCGCGGTGCTGGATTCGACCCTGCTCGGCACTACGACGCTGGCGACGGTGCTGGTGGCGATGGAGCGCGAATCGGCCAAGCTGCACGCCGCCTTCCATGCGCGCATGCGCGCCGCGCCGGAAGTGCAGCAGTGCTACACGCTGGCCGGCGAATGGGATTACCTGGTGATCCTGTGCACCACCGGCGTCGCGCATTGCCGCGAGGTCGCCGACCGGTTGTTCATGGACGAAGGCAACATCAAGCGCTACGAGACGCGGATGGTGTTCGACGTGGTGAAGGCCGGGCTGCAGGTGCCGACGCGGGTGCCGGTGCGGCGGGCTTCCAAAAAACGATAAGGGGGCGAAGGCTGTTATCCCCTCTCCCTTCGGGAGAGGAGTTGGGGTAACGAAGGATCAAGCTCCAGACCCTCGGTGCAGTGAGGCACTGCTGTTCAGAGGCTGCCTCTCCGTTACCCCTCATCCGCCCTTCGGGCACCTTCTCCCGGAGGGAGAAGGGAAAGGCTTTCAAGCCCTCTCTACCCTTCCGGAGGCGCGGCACACGAGCAGCGCAGCGGTGCACTGGCGATCTGGCCCCTCATCCCACCCTGATCGAAATCGCCTCGGCCATCCGTGGCGAAACGCTCACGGATCGCCCTGCCCGGCGATCCTGTCCCGTGTTCGCTAGGGCACGCGGCAGTGCCGCGACTCACGGGATTCTGGCCGGTTGAAGCCGCCATCCATGGCGAAGCGTTCAAGGCTTCGGAACGCCCTGCCCGTCCATCCATGGACGGTCGTTCGGCAGGTCACGCGGCAGTTCCGCGACTCACGGGATTCTGGCCGGTTGAAGCCGCCATCCATGGCGAAGCGTTCAAGGCTTCGGAACGCCCTGCCCGGCCATCCTGCCCGGGCGTTCGCTGGGCCACGCGGCAGTGCCGCGTAAGCGGCCCGACTCACCCACGCGGCAGTGCCGCGTAAGCGGCCTGCCTTACCCCCTAAACACCAGGACCGGAATCGTCGAGTGCGTCAGCACCTTGACCGTCTCGCTGCCCAACACCAGCGCATCGATGCCGCGCCGACCATGCGAGGCCATCGTGATGAGGTCGCAGCCGCGCTCCTTCGCAATGGCGATGATCGCGCGGTACGGCGATTCGTCCTCGATCACCAGCGTGTCGCAATGGATGCTCAGCGCATGCGCCTTCGCGGCGACGGCATCGAGCTGCTGGCGCGCGGCATCCTGCATGACGCGGTTGTAGTCGACGATCCCGACCATCAACTGTTCCGGCGTGATGGCGAAGGTGTGGTACGGCATCGTGACCCGCAGCGCCGTCACGCGTGCGCGCAACGCATGCGCCAGCGCGAGTGACTGCTCTACCGCGCGATCCGACAGTTCCGAACCATCGGTCGGGATACACAGATGGTGGTACATGGGCATCTCCTTATGGCAGCGCGCGCATGACGTGGGTCGGATGCGTGAGTGCGACAGCGTCCTCCCGAAAGCGGGGGCGCGCCATGGAGAGGTAGTTAATTCGCCAAGGGCAGCCGACGAGCGGCGGTGCGTTGTAGCCCGGGTAAGCCAAGCGCACCGCGCCTCCATGCAAATCAGTCCACGTGGCGTTGAACGCGCCGCAGCGCGTTGCATCGTTAACGCGCGACTGCTTTTTTTCGAGTCGGGCGCCCCCGGGTGCGCTTCGCTTACCCGGGCTACGGGGCTACGGGGCTACGGCGTTGCGGTCAGGCGACGCGCTCACGCTCCAGCACGCGCTGCTTCAACGGCAGCCCCCAGCGATAGCCGCCAAGCGAACCATCGCCACGCACCACGCGATGGCACGGCACCACGATCGCGACATGGTTGTTCGCGCATGCGTTCGCGACAGCGCGCGACGAACGCGGATGACCGATCTGCTGCGCGATCTGCGCATAGCTGCGCGTCTGGCCGTGAGGAATCTTCATCAGCGCGTCCCACACCTTTTTCTGGAACGCGGTGCCGATCAGGTCGACGGGCACCTGCGCCTGTCGCCCGGCGAGCGCATCGGCAACGGCGCGCAGACGCGGCGCGAGGAATTCATCGCGACCGGCATCCACGCGTTCGAGCTGCGCCTTCGGGAACTCGACATGCAGTTTCCCTTCGAGCGCATCGGCATCTTCGCCGAGTTCGATCATGCAGATGCCGCGTTCGGTGGTCGCCACCAGCGCGCGGCCCAGCGCGGTGTCGGCGATGCTCCAGCGGATCTGCTCGCCTTCGCCACCGGCGCGATAGCGCGCCGGCGTCATGCCCAGCTTCGCGGCGCCGCCCTCGTACACGCGGGAGGGCGAGCCGTAGCCGGCGTCGTACAGCGCCGCGCTGACATCGCTGCCGTCGCGCAACGCATCCTTCAAGGTGCCGAGCTTGCGCTGCGACAGGTATTCGGCCGGGCTCAGGCCGAAGCGTTCGGCGAATCGGCGCTGCAGGTGCGACGCGCTCAGGCCGACGTTCGCGGCCAGCTCGGCGAGCGTGGGCTCGCCGTCGTCCATGAGACGGCGGGCGTGGTCGAGCTTGTCGCGAAGTTGGCGGGCGGTGTTCATGGCCCAAACAGTAACGGGCGCCCGAGGGCGCCCGCTATCCGATTCTTGTTTTGCCTCGCGTGGGGATTTCCCCCGTCGCGTCGTCAGTCGGCCCAGTGGCCTGCCGTCGTCGCCGTCGGCAGCACCTGCGCCGACAGCTGGCGGTCGTTGTTCAGCAGGCGCACCGCGTCGGCGAGGATCGCGGCCGATTCGCGCAGCAGCGGGTCCGGGCGCTTGTCGGCGAGCTTCTCGCGTTCGGCGTCCTTGGCGATGTCGCGTTCGTTCGCAGCCAAGCCGTCGTCGTTGTAGTCGTCGGCCAGCGGATCCAGGTCCAGCCCAAGCGCCTTGCGCTGTTCCTGACGCGACTTGCGCTTGGCTTCCTCGCGGTCGCGTTCGGCGCGGCGGTCGGCCTCGTTGAGGCTCACCCACTTCTTCGCACGCTCCTCGCGGAACTGCGCGACGTCATCGCTCCACCACTGGAATTCCTTGTCGTTGGCGATGCGCGTGGTGTGCAGCGCCTCCAGCTTCGGCAGCAGCGGCGAGAAGTTGCCGTAGGTGGTGTGCGGAACGGCCGAGATGCGGGTCCACGGCAGCGCGTTGTCGTAGGTGCTCTCGCCGTACTCGCTGGCGTCGACCGAGACCGGGAAGGCCACGTCCGGCACCACGCCCTTGTTCTGCGTCGAACCGCCGCTGACGCGGAAGAACTGCGCGATGGTCAGCTTCACCTGGCCGAAGCGCGCTTCCTCGTTGGCCGGCCAGCGGTCCAGGTCGACCAGGTTCTGCACCGTGCCCTTGCCGAAGCTCGTCTCGCCGATGACCAGGCCACGGCCGTAGTCCTGGATCGCGCCAGCGAAGATCTCCGACGCCGAAGCCGAACCGCGGTTGATCAGCACCGCCAGCGGGCCTTCCCACGCGATGCCGGTGTCGCTGTCGCCTTCCACGCTCACGCGGCCGCCGGACTCGCGCACCTGCACGACCGGGCCACGGTCGATGAACAGACCGGTCAGTTCGATGGCTTCGTTGAGCGAACCGCCGCCGTTGTTGCGCAGGTCGAGCACGACGCCGTCGACGTTCTTGCCGCGCAGTTCTTCCAGCAGCTTGGCGACGTCGCGCGTGGCCGAGGCGTAATCGTTGCTGTTCTTCCGGCGGCCTTCGAAGTCCTGATAGAAGCCGGGCAGCTCGATCACGCCGATGCGCTGTTCGGGTGCGCCGTCCTTGCCGGGAATGGTGATGACCTTCGACTTGGCGGCCTGGTCTTCCAGGCGCACCTTGTCGCGCACCAGCACCAGGCGCTGCGGCTGGCTGTCCAGCGTCGCTTCGGCCGGGATCACGTCCAGGCGCACCTTCGTGCCCTTGTTGCCGCGGATCTTGGCGACGACGTCGTCGATGCGCCAGCCGATCACGTCTTCCATCGCGCCGCTTTCGCCCTGGCCCACGCCGACCACGCGGTCGCCGGGCTTGAGCTTGCCGGACTTGCCGGCCGGACCGCCGGGCACGATCTCGCGGATCGCGACCACGTCGTCCTGCTTCTGCAGCACCGCGCCGATGCCTTCCAGCGAGAGCGACATCGACACGTTGAAGTTGTCGGCCGTCTTCGGCGTGAAGTAGTCGGTATGCGGATCGACCGAGTTCGCGTAGCTGTTGAGGAAGGTCTGGAACACGTCCTCGCCCTTCAGCTCGGCGATGGACTTGCCCATGTTCGCGTAACGCTTGTCGAGCGTCTTGCGGATGTCGTCGGGCTTCTTGCCGGCGAGCTTCAGGCGCAACCAGTCGTTGCGCACCGAGGCCTTCCACAGCGTGTCGAGCGCCGCGTCGTCGGTCGCCCACGGCGCCTTCTCGCGGTCGTACTCGTAGCGGTCGGTGCCGGTGAAATCGAACATGTCCTGCTTGAGCAGGTTGCGCGCATAACCCACGCGCTGGTCCACGCGCTGCTTGTAGGTGGCGAAGATCGCGTAGGCGGGAGAGAGATCGCCGCTCTTGATCGCGTCGTCGAACTTCAGCTTGTAGGCGTCGAACTTCGCCACGTCCTGCGCGGTGAAGAACTGCTTGCCGCCGTCGAGCGATTCGAGATAGCGCTTGTAGATGTCGGCCGACAGCGTGTCGTCCAGCGCGACCGGGCGGTACGCGTAGCGGCTGTCGGAGAGCAGGCCGTAGACGAGCTTGGCCGCCGTGGTCTGGTCGGCGGTGGGCGCGCGCGGCAGCGGCGAGGCCTCCATCGACTTGATGAGGTTGGGCTTCTCGTGCTGCGGAAGCTCGACCTGTGAGGTCTTCTTGTCGGCGCTGTCGGACTGCGCGAGCAGTGCGAGCGGCGAAGCCAGCGCGAGGGCGACGAGGACGGAGGCGGAAGTGGTCTTGGCTTTCATCGAGGAGGCTTCGCGGCCGCATGCGGCCGAATGGGGGTCCTGAGGAGACGAACGCAGAATGGACGGCGTTTCGACAACCCCACAGTGCCGAAAGTTGCAGCACCTGTCACCCACCGGGGGTGGGAATTAGCGTGCCAGTCGCCGCACTTCGCCCGTTCACCGGGCCGCGTTCAGCTGGGCGACGGGTGGCGGTCAGGCACGGCTCAGCCTCGACCTTTGCCGATCAACGAGGCGTGAGCAATGGATGGCAGATCAGCCTGCCGCGACGACGCCGGCTTCGATCGCCGAACGGTCTGCGTGGTAGGACGAACGGACCAGCGGACCGGACGCGACATGGGTGAATCCCAACGCGTAGCCGTAGTCCTCCAGCGCCTTGAACTCCTCCGGCGTCCAGTAACGCAGCACCGGATGGTGGTGCGCGCTGGGCTGGAGGTACTGGCCGATGGTGATCATGTCCACGTCGTGCTCGCGCAGATCGCGCAGCGTGCCCTGCACCTGCTCCATCGTCTCGCCCAGGCCGAGCATGATGCCGCTCTTGGTGGCGACCTCCGGATGCTGCGCCTTGAACTTCTTCAGCAGCGTCAGCGACCACTGGTAGTCGGCACCGGGGCGGACGTTGCGGTACAGGTCCGGCACGGTCTCGACGTTGTGGTTGAACACATCCGGCGGATTGGCGGCCATGATCTCCAGCGCGCGCTCCATGCGGCCCTTGCCGCGGAAGTCGGGCGTCAGGATCTCGATGCGCGTGCGCGGGCTGTGTTCGCGGATCGCGGCGATGCAGTCGACGAAATGCTGGGCGCCGCCATCGCGCAGGTCGTCGCGATCGACGCTGGTGACGACCACGTACTTCAGGCCCATGTCGGCGACGGTCGTCGCCAGGCTAAGCGGTTCGGAGGCATCCGGCGGCTTCGGGCGGCCGTGGGCGACGTCGCAGAAGCTGCAGCGGCGGGTGCACACCTCGCCCAGGATCATGAAGGTCGCGGTGCCGTGGCTGAAGCACTCGTGGATGTTCGGGCAGCTGGCTTCCTCACACACCGTGACCAGGCGGTTCTCGCGCAGCTTCGACTTGAGCTGCTGCACCGAGTTGCCGGAGGGAATCCGCACGCGGATCCACGAAGGCTTGCGCAGCACCGGCGCGTCGGCGAACTGCACCGGCGAGCGGGCGATCTTGTCGCCGGCGACCTGCTTCACACCAGGCTGCAGCGACGGCGCGGCGTCGCCGCTCACGACCGAAAGCGGAATGGTCTTGGAAGCGGTCTCGGTCATGGCGTGCAGGTATCTCTGGGTCGGCGGCAAAGCGCGCCGTGGGGGTTCAGAACGTCGGCGGCGGGGCCGTTTCGATGGCCAGGCCGAACTGGCGGGCGACGTGCCCGATGAGCACCGGCTTCACCGGCTCCAGCCCGGAAGGGCCGCCCAAGTCTAGCATCGAGGTCACCTGGAGCCCCTGGTAGCCGCAGGGATTGATCCGCTGGAACGGCTCCAGGTCCATCGCGATGTTGAACGCCAGGCCGTGGAAGGTGCAGCCGCGGCGCACGCGGATGCCGAGCGCGCCGATCTTCGCCCCGTTCACGTAGACACCCGGGGCGCCGTCGCGCCGCTCGGCGAGGAGGTTCCAGTCGCCGAGCGTGTCGATCATGGCCTGCTCGATCCGATGGACGTATTCCTTCACGCCGATCTTCAGGCGCTTCAGGTCCAGCAGCGGGTACAGCACGATCTGGCCGGGGCCGTGGTAGGTCACCTGCCCGCCACGATCGACGTGGATCACCGGGATATCGCCCGGGAACAGGACGTGTTCGTCCTTGCCGGCCTGGCCCAGGGTGAAGACGGGATCGTGTTCGACCAGCCACAGCTCGTCGGGCGTGTCGGCGGTGCGCGCGTCGGTGAAGGCCTGCATTGCGTGCCAGACCGGTTCGTAGGCGCGGCGGCCCAGGTCGCGCAGCAGCGTGGGCTGCGCGATGCGGGGCGGTTCTGCGGCGACGACGGGCTCGCTCAGAGCGTCCACTTCACTTCCGGGTGTTCACGCAGTACCTGGTGCGCCAGGTCGTACTGCTCGCGGTCCTGCGCGCGGAAGGTGATGCGCACCGAGACGTAGCGGCCGTTGCTGGAGAGCTTCCAGTTGACGGTTTCCTGCACCACTTCGATGCCGGCGTCGAGCAGCAGCGTCGGCAGGACCTTCTCCAGGTCCTTTTCGGCGGCGCCCATGGCGCTCAGCTCGAACGTGCCGGGGAACTGGAAGCCGTGCTCGGGGTTGTCGGATTTGATTTCCATGGCGGAATTATGGGTCCGCCCCCCGGCAAACCCAAGGCGCAGGCGGGTCCGGGCGGGCAGCCTCCCAGTGGCGGGGTTTCGGATTCCTCCTATTCGGCCCGGCGCGCGGGGCGCACAGACTGCGCGCCCGCTCCGCTGGCTACCGCCCCATGCCCAGACCGTTGTCCCATCGCACGCTGGTGCTGGTGCTGGCCGTCTACACCGCGTCCACGTCGCTGCTCATGCTGATCCTCTCGCTGATGATCGCCGGGTATGGCGAGACCGGGACCGGCGATGCGCTGTCGATCAGCGCGCCCTTCATCCTGCTGCTGTTCGCGCTGGGGCTGGCGACCTACCTGTTGGCGGCGCGCCTGCTGCGGCAGGGCCGCGAGAAGCGCGCGATGGCCTGCGTGTGCGGCTACGCCGCGATGCCCTGGCCGATGATGGCGGCGCTGCTGTACTGATGTCCCTAACGCGAGAAGGCCGGCTTGCGCCGGCCTTCTTCGTTACGTCGATGTGCTGCGTGGACGCGGAATTACTCCGACTCCCACCACATCCAGAACTCGTCCCACAGGCGCTTGAAGAAGCCGCCCTGCTCGACGGCATTGAGCGCGACCAGCGGGCGCTCGGAAACGACCTTGCCGTCCAGCGTGACCTTGATCGAGCCGATCTTCTGGCCCTTCGCGATCGGCGCGACGAGCTGCTTGGGCACGTCCATCGTCGGCTTGAGCTGGTCGTACTTGCCGCGCTGCACGGTCACCAGCATCGGTTCGGCGACGCCCAGCTGCACCTCATCCGATGCGCCCTTCCACACCTTCTGCTTGGCGATGGACTTGCCGGCGTCGTAGAGCTTGTGCGTCTCGAAGAAGCGGAAGCCCCAGTTCAACAGCGCCTGCGAATCCACCGCGCGCTGGTTCTCGCTGGAGGAACCCATGACGACCGAGATCAGGCGCTGATCGCCGCGCTTGGCCGACGCCATCAGGCAGTAGCCGGCGCCGGAGTGATGGCCGGTCTTGATGCCGTCGACCGACGGATCGCGCCACAGCAGCAGGTTGCGGTTCGGCTGGGTGATCGGGCCGACCGTGAATTCCTTGATCTTGTTGTACGAGTACGCGACCGGGTAGTCGTGCACCAGCGCGCGGCCGAGCAGCGCCAGGTCGTGCGCGGTCGAGTAATGCTCCGGCGCGGACAAACCGGTCGGGTTCACCCAGTGCGAGTTCTTCAGGCCGATGCGCTGCGCGTACTGGTTCATCAGCGCGGCGAAGGCGTCGGTGCTGCCGGCGACGTGTTCGGCCAGCGCGATGGCGGCGTCGTTGCCCGACTGCACGACCATGCCCTTTTCCATTTCCAGCAGCGGCGCGGTCTTGTTGACCTCGAAACCGGAATAGCTGCCGTCGGTACCGGCGCCGCCGACGCGCCAGGCGTTCTCGGTCATCATCACCGGGTCGTCGCCCTTGACCTTGCCGGCGGCCATTTCCGCGGCGATCACATAGCTGGTCATCACCTTGGTGATGCTGGCCGGTTCCAGGCGCTGGTCGTAGTTCTCGCCGGCCAGGACGTTGCCGCTGGCGGCGTCCATCAGCACCCAGGCGCTGGCGGTGATGCTCGGCGGCGGCGGGACCGGCAGCGATTCGCTGGCGGCCGGCAGCTGCGTGCGCGGCGTCGGGGCGGGCGTGGTCTGGGCGATGGCGAGGCCGGCCACCAGGGTCGTGGTGGCCGCCAGGACGGCAGCTCTGGCGAGAGCGGGGACTTTCATTTTTGAAACGGCTCCGGGTGCCGGCGCGGACCGGCGATTGGCGAGTGTGGGAAGAATTCTAGTCGCGGACGCGCTGCGGCTGGCCGAATCCCAGACCTGCAATGCGCTGCGCAAGTTCCGTGGCCTGTGCCGCCTGCAGCGGTCCGACGCGCAGACGCCATACGGTCTGGCCGTTGGAGTTGGCGTCGCTGATCTGGGCGCCGTCGATCCCGGCGGCCTGGAGGCGCCCCAGGGCGCGGTCGGCGTTGGCGCGGGCGGTGAAACTGGCGACCTGGAAGACGATGTTGTCGCCGCCGACCCCGACCGTGGGCGCCGGCAGCGGCACGGCCACGACCGGCGGCTTCGCCGCGCTGGCGGCGGCGACGGCCTGGGCGAACTTGCCCGACTGGCCGGCGACCGCAGGAGCGACCGTGGCCGGCTTCCCAGTGGCGATGCGCACGCCGGGCGGCAGGATGTCGCGCGAGGAAGGCGGCGGCGGAAGCTCCGCGGCGCCGGCGGTAGCGACCGGGATCGCGGCGACCAGGCGGTCCATCGCGCTCGGCGGCTTGGCCGGAGTCGGGGCGGGCGCAGGAGCAGCCGGTTCGGGCTTCGCGGCGTAGACCGGCACGTCGTCGCCCGGCGTCAGCGCGCGCACTTCGACGTTGCCGGTGCCGCGCGCGGTGATGCCGAGCTTCACCGCCGCGGCGTAGCTGAGGTCGATCACGCGGCCGTCGTGGAACGGGCCGCGATCGTTGACGCGCACGGTCACCGACTTGCCGTTGTCGAGGTTGGTGACGCGCGCGAAGCTCGGCAGCGGCAGCGTCTTGTGGGCGGCGGTGAAGGCGTACATGTCGTACACCTCCAGGTTCGACGTGCGCCGGCCATGGAACTTCTGCCCGTAGTACGAGGCGGTGCCGCGCTCGACATAGCCCTTCGGGTTGTCGAGCACCTTGTAGGTCTTGCCGAGCACCGCATAGCTGGGACGATTGCCCACGGCCGAACGCGGCTCGTTGGTGACTTCGGGTTCGGGAATGGCGTCGACGTCGGGGATGTAGTCGGGCGTGCTGTCCTTCACGCCCGGCTTGTACAGGCCGCCGGCGGTGTAGTGGCCGCGCGTGTTCGGGTCTTCCTGCGCGGGCGCATACGGCGACTTCTTCTTTCCACCGGGCAGCGGCGCGTGATGCACGCCGCCGCGGTCGGGCACCGCGACTGCCTGCGAACCGGACTTCTTCGGCGAACTCGCGCAGGCCGCGAGGGTGAGCACCGCCGCCGCCAGGAGCGACCGGGCAGCGACGACGCGCAGGGCGGCAAGCGACATCATGCGGACGGTTGTCCGTTCGGCGCGACCGCGACACCCGCATCGCCACGGCCGGCGATGGCCTGGCTCAGTTCGTACACCGCCATCGCGTAGTGCTTGGAGATGTTGTAGCGGGTGATCGCGTAGAAATTGCGGAAGCCGAACCAGTATTCCGGGCCGCTCGTGCCGTCGAGCATCACCACCGTGGCGTGCTCGCCGGCAGGCGTCACCGGCGTGAGCGGACGGAAGCCGCGCTTGGCCAGTTCGTCCATCGTGTACAGCGGATCGAGGTTTTCCGGTTCGATCGGCTGCGCGTTCGCGGCCGCGTTGGCGCGCACCGTCACCGGGCCGCCGCGCTCCCAGCCGCCCTTCTTCGCGAAGTAGTTGGCGATGGAGGCGAACACGTCGTCGAGGTTGTTGAACAGGTCGCGCTTGCCGTCGCCGTTGCCGTCCACCGCGAACTCGCGGTAGCTCGACGGCATGAACTGGCCCCAGCCCATCGCGCCGGCATAGCTGCCCTTGAGCGTGGTGATGTCGAACCCGGTTTCCTTGCCCAGCGCGAACAGCTGCGCCAGCTCACCCCGGAAGAATGCTTCGCGGCGGTTCTCGCGATCGAGCTTGGCCGGATCGCCGCTGCGCGGATAGGCGAAGGCGAGCGTGTACAGCGCATCGAGCACCGGATACGAACCGGTGTTGCGGCCGTAGTTGGTTTCCACGCCGATGATCGAGACGATCACTTCCGCCGGCACGCCGTACTTCGCCTCGGCGCGCGCGAGTTCGTCGCGATGCTCGGCAAGGAACGCGCGGCCGCCGTCGATGCGCGACTGGGTGATGAAGATCGGCCGGTAGTCGCGCCACGGTTTGGCTTCGGCCGGCTTGGACATCGCGGCGATGATGCTGTCGCGGATCTCGGCGCGTGCCAGCACCGATTCGATGTACGCCGGGTCGATGCCGTACTGCGCGGCGGTCTCGCGCACGAACGCGGCGCGCGCGACGTCCAGAGGCTGTTGCACCACGGGCTCGGGCAACGCCGGCGTGCCCGGCACGTGTCGCGGCTTCGCGGCGTGGGCAGCGGGAGC